>JGI24130J36418_10000202_pt1 | contig 18055 bp, 20 predicted proteins | sample BarGraNGADG00212_FD_36418 | JGI IMG/M metagenome (IMG submission 36418)
GACGGCCTACTACCTGCTGGAGGCCGACCCGTCGCTGACAGTGCTGGTCCTGGAGGCAGAGCACGTCGGCTTTGGTGCGAGCGGACGCAACGGGGGGTGGGTCTCGGCCCTGTACCCCGTGGGGCCAAAGACACTGGCTCGTGACCATGGTGAGTCCGCGGCCAGGGATCAGTACGCGGCGCTACGGGACAGCGTCGACGAGGTCGATCGAGCCGCCAAGGCCGAAGGCGTCGACTGCGGGTTCCACAAGGGCGGGACGCTCGTCGTCGCCCGCAACCGGGCGCAGGCGGCGCGAGGTCGGGCCGAGGCAGAGGACTCCGACTTCTGGGGCACCGGCACGACCTGGCTGGAGGCCGACGCCGCGATCGATCGGCTTGCTGTCCATGGGCTCTCGGGCGCGACCTTCAACCCGAACTGTGCCCGTATCGACCCGTTCCGACTAGCGGTGGGACTTGCCCGGGCGGTCGAGAAACGGGGAGCTCGAATCCACGAGCACACTCACGTCACCAGACTGGGCGCCCGTTGGGTGCTGACCAAGGACGGGGTCGTCGTCAAGGCCCGCCACGTCATCCGGGCCACCGAGGCGTGGACCGCCCGGCTGCCCCGTCACCGCCGTTCCGTGGCACCCGTCTACTCGCTGATGGTGGCCACGGCACCCCTGCAGCAGTCGCTCTGGGATGAGATCGGTCTGGCCGACGCCGAGACGTTCAGCGAGATGCGGCACGTGATCGTCTACGGCCAGCGGTCGATGGACGACCGGCTGGTCTTTGGCGGTCGCGGTGCGCCATATCATTTCGGCTCCAGCATCAAGCCTGAGTTCGATTCAGTCGCAACGGTATTCGCGAACCTGCGGCGCAGCCTGACCAACCTTCTCCCGGCGACCGAGGGCGTCGACTTCACGCACGCCTGGGGCGGCCCGCTGGGGATCTCCCGTGACTGGCACCCCAGCGTCGGATACGACCCATCGACCGGAATGGGCCACGGCGGTGGCTACGTCGGAGACGGGGTTGCCCTGAGCAACCTGGCCGGGCGCACGCTGGCGGACCTGGTGACCGCCCGCGATACGGCTCTGACCCGCCTTCCGTGGGTCCAGCACCGATCTCGGCGATGGGAGCCCGAGCCGCTGCGCTGGCTCGGCGTGAACGCCGGACTGCAGCTCGCCAACCTCGCCGACCATGAAGAACGGCTGACCGGACGTCCGGCGCTGCTGGGCGGAGCGCTCTCCGCCCTGACCAGCCACTAGCCCGGATCAGCGACTGGTCGTCCGGACCAGCTGTTAGCTCGGACCAGCTGCTGTGATCAAGCCCCGCGTCAGGACCGGCCTCAGAGCCTCCAGCACCGACGCGTCCTCGATGGTGCTGGGAACCGCAGGAGAGCNNCCATCGGCGATCTGGCGCATGGTCTTGCGCAGCATCTTGCCCGAGCGGGTCTTGGGCAGCGCCACGACGACGTCGACCAGATGCAACGACGCGAGCGCCCCGACCTCATCGCGGACCCGCTGGACCAGCTCGGCCTGAAGCGCCTCCACGGCACCATCGCCCGACACGTCGACACCGGCCTTCAGAACCACGAGCGCCCTGGGCACCTGACCTTTGAGCTCGTCGGCCACCCCGATCACGGCGCACTCGGCCACTGACGNGTGGCCGGCCAGGGCCGCCTCGAGTGATCCNGTGGACAGACGATGTCCCGCCACGTTCAGCACGTCGTCGGTGCGGCCCATGACGTAGAGATACCCGTCCTCGTCGAAGTAGCCTCCGTCCCCGGTCAGGTAGTAACCATCAAACGCGGCGAGGTATCCGGAGATGTAGCGTTCGTCGTCCTGCCACAGCGTCGGCAGCGTGCCCGGCGGCAAGGGGAGCTTGATACAGATGGCCCCTTCCACCCCGGGCTTCACCTCGATCCCTCGCTCGTCGAGGACCCGGACGTCGTAGCCCGGGACCGGCACGGTCGGTGACCCCGGCTTGATCGCAAGAAGCTCCAGACCGATGCAGTTGGCCGCGATCGCCCAGCCGGTCTCGGTCTGCCACCAGTGGTCGATCACCGGTATGCCGAGGCGCTGCCCTGCCCAGTGGTACGTGTCCGGGTCGAGGCGCTCCCCCGCCAGGAACAGCGTGCGCAGCTTGGAGAGGTCGTGGCCCTCAATGAGCGTGCCGTCGGGGTCCTCTTTCTTGACCGCACGGATCGCCGTCGGGGCGGTGAAGAGTGCGGCCACGCCATACTGCGCCGCCACCCGCCACAAGGCCCCCGCGTCAGGGGTGCCCACCGGCTTGCCCTCATAGAGCACCGTGGTGCACCCGGCCAGCAGCGGCGCGTAGACGATGTAGGAGTGGCCGACCACCCATCCGACGTCACTGGCCGCCCAGAACACCTCACCCGGATCGAGGCCATACACGTTCTTCATCGACCAGTGCAGCGCGACGGCATGGCCGCCGTTGTCACGCACGATGCCCTTGGGCCGGCCCGTGGTCCCGGAGGTGTAGAGGATGTAGAGCGGGTCCGTCGCCTCCAGGGTCACGCACTCGGACACTGTCATCTGGTCCGGATCCATCAGAGCGTCCCAGTCGAGGTCGCGCTCCCCCATCGTCGCCACGGCCTGCTTGCGCTGCAGCACCACGCAGTAGTCAGGTTTGTGCGCGGAACGCTCGATCGCCGCATCGAGGAGCGGCTTGTACTCCACCACCCTCTTGGGCTCGATCCCGCAGGAGGCGATCACCACAACCTTCGGCGCGGCGTCCTCGATGCGGGCCGCCAGCTCGCCGGGNGCGAACCCGCCGAACACCACCGAGTGCACCGCCCCGATCCTNGCGCAGGCCAGCATGGCCACGATGGCCTCAGGCACCATCGGCATGTAGATGACCACGCGATCGCCCTTGTCCACACCGAGCGCCCGCAACGCGCCCCCGAACCGGGACACCTGGTCCAGCAGCTCGATGTAGGTCAGCGTGCGCGAGGTCCCGGTCACCGGGCTGTCGTAGTGGATCGCGGGTTGGTCGCCCCGACCTGCGATCACGTGCCGGTCGAGGGCGTTGTAACAGGTGTTGAGCTGACCGCCCTGGAACCACCGGTAGAACGGCGGCCGGGAGTCGTCCAGCACTGTGCGNGGTGGGGTGATCCAGTCGATGCCACGGGCAGCCTCTCCCCAGAACCCTTCAGGGTCCTCGATGCTGCGACGATGGGCGCGCGCGTACGTTCCGTCGGTCATACCGACATCTTCACTCCCCCCGCTCCGTCAAGCCACAGGCCAACCAGACGGTGCGATGAACCGGCGCCTTCGTGCGATGAACGGTGTGTCAGGGACACAAAGTCCCGGTANGCCNTCCCACAAACGTCACGCTCAGGCGGTCGANGCTGCCAGCTGGCCGCATGCGCCGTCGATGTCCGAGCCACGGGTGTCACGCACCGTCGTCGGCACCCCGCGCGCCCGCAACCGGCGGACGAACTCGCGCTCGACACCGGGCTCCGAGGCCGTCCACTTCGAGCCNGGAGTGGGGTTCAGCGGGATCGGGTTGACGTGCACCCAACCCCGGCCTCGGGCGTTGAGCTTGTCGCCCAACAGGTCAGCACGCCAACCCTGGTCATTCATGGTGCGGATCAGGGCGTACTCGATGCTGACCCGTCGCCCCGTCACCGTGAAATATCGGTACGCCGCGTCGATGGCCTCATCGACGCTCCATCGGGTGTTGATCGGGACGAGCTCGTTGCGAAGCGTGTCGTCGGGCGCGTGCAACGAGAGCGCCAAGGTGACGGGGATGCCCTCCGCGGCAAGCTTGTCAATCGCGGGGACCAACCCCACGGTCGACATGGTGATGCCCCGCGCCGACATGCCGAGGCCGTCGGGTGTCGGGTCGATCATCCGGCGGATGGCACCGATGGCAGCCGTGTAGTTGGCCAGCGCCTCGCCCATGCCCATGAAGACCACGTTGCTGACCCGCAACGGCGACACCTCGGCGCCGCCGGTCACGTCACCGCGCCGCAACGATCGGGCGGCATGCACGACCTGCTCGACGATCTCGGCCGCCGACATGTTGCGCGTCAAGCCCTCTTGTCCGGTGGCGCAGAACGGGCAGTTCATGCCGCAGCCGGCCTGGCTGGAGATGCAGATGGTGACCCGTTTGGGATAACGCATCAGCACGCTCTCGACCAGCGCGCCGTCGTGCAGCCGCCACACCGACTTGATCGTCTTGCCCTTGTCGGCCTCGAGAGTCCGCACCGGTGTGAGCAGCTGGGGCAGCAGTGCAGTCACCAGCTCGTCGCGGATGGCCTTGGGCAGGTCCGTCATCTCGGCGGGCGACTCGACCAGATGTTCGAAGTAGTGCGTGGACAGCTGCTTGGCCCGAAATCCCTTGTGCCCCAACGCTTCGACGGCAGCCTTGCGCCCTGTGGGATCCAGGTCAGCCAGATGCAGCGGAGGCTTGCCCCGACGAGGGGCGTCGAAGACGAGCTGTCCGGGCTTGGGGCGCCGGCTCGAGAGCGGCGCCTGGAAGACCGGCGCGGACGTGGTAGGGGTCAGGGAGGTTTTGGCGGTGGTTGGTTCGACGTCAGACATCGCCCACAGTGTCTCAGGGGTCAGGTGGTGGGGACAAATATCGCGAGCAGGGCCCAGGCAAGAGGGGCAGAGAGCAACAACGAGTCGATCCGGTCCATGAACCCGCCGTGACCGGGGAGGATGCTTCCCAGGTCCTTGATACCAAGGTCACGTTTGATGGTCGACTCGATCAGATCACCGACCGTCGCCGAGAGAAGGAGGGCCAGACCGACGATGCAACCGGCCCACCACGTCCCCCCCAGGATCAACATGATGGTGGCGATGCCGCCAATCACACAGGCGAGAGCGGAGCCCGCGGCGCCCTCCCAGGACTTCTTGGGGCTGATTGACGGGGCCATCGGATGCTTGCCCGCCACCACGCCCACGGCATAGCCGCCGATGTCGCTACAGATCGCCACGATCAGGAAGACGAACACCCGTCGGGCGCCATCCGGTTCTCTGAGCAGGAGGATGGAGAACGACGCCAGGAACGGCACGTAGGCGGCGACGAAGATGCCGCCGGCGATGTCGCGGATCGCATCATGGAGCCCATCGGCCATCCGCCAGAGCAGCAGCGAGATGCAGGTCAGACCGAAGGTGACGGTCAGCGCCTGCCCGCCACCGACGAACGACGCGACGATCATGGTGATGGCGCCGACCATGCTGGGCACCAGCGGGACATTGATCTTGCCTTGGGCGAGGCCGCTGCGCAGCTCCCATACGCCGAAGCAGGCAGCCACGGTCACCACCCCGAGAAACCCCTCCTTGCGGAAGATCAGGCTCGCGATGACCACAGCACCAAGACTGAGGCCGACGCCGATGGCAGTTGGCAGGTTGCGCCCTGCACGGCTGGGGCTCGACCCGGAGCCTTCGCCCGCTGTTCGTCGGTCGCTACGGGAGGACGGTGTTGTCGTCATACGTTGATGTACTCCTGCGCCTCAAACCTCGAGGAGCTCGGTTTCCTTGACCTTGAGGATGGAGTCGACGTTCTCGACATGCTTCTTGGTGAAGGACTCAAGCTCTTTTTCAGCACGGGTGCCCTCGTCCTCACCGATCTTGCCCTCCTTGACGAGGTGGTCGATCTCTTCCTTGGCCTTGCGACGGATGTTACGGATGGACACCTTGGCATCTTCGGCCTTGGAGTGGGCAAGCTTGATGTACTCCTTGCGACGCTCTTCTGTCAGCTGAGGCAGGTTGATCCGGATGACGGTGCCGTCGCTGTTGGGGTTGATGCCCAGATCAGAGTCACGCAGCGTCCTCTCGATCTCGGCCATCGCCGTCTTGTCGAAGGGCGTGATCAGGATCGTGCGGGCCTCAGGAGTCTGGAACGACGCAAGCTGTTGCAGTGGGGTCCGCGAGCCGTAGTAGTCCACGGTGAGCTTGTTGAACATCGCGGCGTTAGCCCGCCCGGTACGGATGGTTGCGAAGTCCTCTTTCGCGACCTCGATGGCTTTCTCCATCTTTTCCTCGGCCTCGTGCATGGTTTCGTTGATCATCAGGACTCCTCATCCGCAGTAACGAGCGTGCCGATCCTCTCACCCCGGATGGCCTTGGCGATGTTGCCTTCGCCTTCCATCCCAAACACGATCATCGGCAGCTTGTTCTCGGAGCAGATGGCGAACGCGGCCGCGTCGACGACCCGCAGACCCTGCTGCAGTGCCTCGTCATACGAGATTCGGTCAAGCTTGCGTGCGGTGGGATCTACTCGGGGGTCCGCGCTGTAGACGCCGTCAACCCCGTTCTTGCTCATCAGGACCACCTCGCACTGGATCTCGAGGGCTCGCTGCGCGGCAACGGTGTCGGTGGAGAAGTAGGGCAACCCGAAACCGGCGCCGAAGATGACGACACGACCCTTCTCGAGGTGCCGAATCGCCCGGAGCGGGATGTACGGCTCAGCGATCTGCCCCATGGTGATCGCGGTCTGGACGCGGGTCGCGACGCCGGCCTTCTCCAGGAAGTCCTGCAAGGCAAGACAGTTAATCACGATGCCGAGCATTCCCATGTAGTCGGCACGAGAGCGGTCCATCCCCCGACGCTGGAGCTCAGCCCCCCGGAAGAAGTTGCCACCACCCATGACTACGGCAACCTGGACTCCCGAGGCGGCTGCGGCGGCGATCTGCTCGGCGATGCCTCGCACGACGTCCGGGTCGAGCCCGACGTTGCCCCCGCCGAATGTCTCGCCGGAGACCTTGAGCAGCACCCGCTTGTAGGTCGGGCGCGCTGTTTCGGTGGTCATGGGGCCTCCCAGGCAAGTACCAGACGTATGTCGCGTGAGTCTTCCACAACCTCAGTGGTGAGGAACGGTCAGGATCCGACGCGGAACCGGGCAAACGCCTTAGCGGTCGCGCCCGACTCCTCGAGCACCTTGGCGACCGTCTTCTTGGCGTCCTTGGCGAACGCCTGCTCGAGCAGGACGTTCTCCTTGAAGAAGCCGTTGAGCCGACCCTCGATGATCCTGGCAAGAGCAGCCTCGGGTTTGCCCTCTTCCTTGGCCGTTGCTTCAGCGACGCGACGCTCGTTCTCGACCGTCTCGGCGTCGATCTCGTCCCGGGTCAGGACGGACGGGCTGAACGCCGCGATGTGCATCGCGACATCGCGAGCAGTCACCTCGTCGCCACCGTCAGTGGCCACCAGGACACCGATCTGGGGCGGCAGGTCCGGGCTTGTCTTGTGCAGGTAGGACACCACATGGGGGGCCTCGAGACGCGCTACGCGACGGACCTCGATCTTCTCTCCGATGGTCGCGTTGGCGTCGTCCAGAACTTCCTGGACCGTCTTGCCGCCCATGTCGCTGGCCAGCAGCTCATCGGCGCTGGACGCCCCGACGGTGACAGCCTGCGTGAGGACCTGGCCGGCCAGCGCGATGAACTTGTCGCCTTTGGCGACAAAGTCGGTCTCGCAGTTGACCTCGACGAGCGTGCCGACGCCGTTGCCGGCCTGGGCAGCCACGAGGCCGTTGGCCGCCGTGCGACCTTCGCGCTTGGTGACGCCCTTGAGACCCTTGATGCGCAGGATCTCGGTGGCCTTGTCGTGGTCGCCGTCGGCCTCGTCCAAGGCTCGCTTGACGTCCATCATGCCGGAGCCGGTCGACTCGCGAAGCGCTTTGATGTCAGCGGAGGTGTAGTTCGCCATCGTTATCGCTCTCTTTCGTGAGGGCGCGCCGGGCGCGACCACAGAAGGTCGACCCCGGCGCGCTGACTCGTTCAGGGTTCAGCAGGTGTGCTCAGGCCTTGACGTCTGAGTCCTCAGCGGTCTTGGGGGCAGGAGCCTCGACAACNGGAGCCTCNACAACNGGAGCCTCAACAACNGGAGCCTCAACAACCGGAGCCTCGACAGCCGGAGCCTCGACAACCGGAGCAGCCTCAGGGGCAGGTGCAGGCGACTCGGTATCCAGAACGGCAACGGCAACAGCAACCTCAGCGGCGGCGTCAGCCTCAGCCGTCGGGGCAGCCTCAGCGACCGGAGCCTCGGAGCCAGCGAGAAGCTCGCGCTCCCACTCGGCCATCGGCTCATCAGCAGCCACGGCCCCTTCTTCGGCAACGTCGCTGCCGCCACGAGCAGCAGCCCGCGCGATCAGGCCNGCGGCAACTGCGTCGGCAACCACGCGGGTGAGCAATGTGACGGAACGGATCGCGTCGTCGTTGCCCGGGATCTTGTAGTCAACTTCGTCGGGGTCGCAGTTCGTGTCCAGGATCGCGATGACCGGGAGCTTGAGCTTGCGCGCCTCGGTGACCGCGAGGTGCTCCTTCTTGGTGTCGACGATCCACACAGCTGAGGGGACCTTGGCCATGTCGCGGATGCCGCCGAGGGTCTTCTCGAGCTTGATCTTCTCGCGCTTCATCACGAGGAGCTCCTTCTTGGTCGACCCGAACCGGCGACGTCGGTGAAGTCGATCTCCTCAAGCTCCTTCAGGCGGGACAGGCGCTTGCTGACCGTCTGGAAGTTGGTGAGCATGCCACCGAGCCAGCGGTAGGTCACGTACGGCATACCGACGCGGGTCGCCTGCTCGGCGATGGGCTCTTGGGCCTGCTTCTTGGTGCCGACGAACAGGATGGTGCCACCGTGGGCGACGGTCTCCTTGATGAACTCGTAGGCATCGTTGATGTAGGTCAGCGACTGCTGCAGGTCATGATGTAGATGCCATTGCGCTCGGTCATGATGAAGCGCTTCATCTTGGGGTTCCAGCGACGGGTCTGGTGCCCGAAGTGGACGCCGCTCTCGAGCAGTTGACGCATTGTGACGACGGGCATGGCCGTTGTCTCGCTTTCGTTCGTTTCAGTTATCCACGAGTCCGACAGGATTGCCGTTCTCGTGCCTGGCGTCTGCGAGCGCACCCCGCCCGAAGGTTCCGGGACTGCAGTGGTGCACACCCGTTTGCGACGGTGAGCAGACACGCGAATTCCACCGATCTGCCCGAGGACGGACCTGTGGTGTGCTCATGGTACGACTAGCCTGCCGGACATGGGAAATCCGCTCGTCGCCCGTATGCAGGGGTTTGGGACCACGATCTTCGCCGAGATGAGCGCGCTGGCGCTGAGCACGGGTGCGATCAACCTCGGGCAGGGTTTCCCGGACACCGACGGGCCGCGCGAGATGCTCGACGCGGCGATCGACGCGATCGGCTCGGGCCGCAACCAGTACCCGCCCGGAGCAGGGGTGCCCGAGCTGCTGGACGCGATCGCCGAGCACCAGAGGCGGTTCTACGGGCTGATCGTCGACCCGGCCCACGAGGTCCTGGTCACTGCCGGTGCGACCGAGGCGATCGCCGCGGTGATCCTGAGTTTGTGTGAGCCGGGCGACGAGGTCGTGACCTTCGAGCCCTACTACGACTCGTATGCCGCCACGATCGCCTTGGCAGGCGCCGTCCGGCATACCTCGGCGCTGCGGTTTCCGGACTTCGCGGTTGACGAGGCATCACTGCGTTCTGCGTTCTCCTCACGAACCCGCCTTGTCCTGTTGAACACTCCTCACAACCCCACGGGCAAGGTGTTCAGCAGGGCCGAGCTGGACCTGATCTGCTCGCTGGCTCGTGACCATGACGCTTGGGTGGTTTCCGACGAGGTCTACGAGCATCTCGTCTTCGACGGCGCGGTGCACATTCCGGTGGCGACCTTGCCCGGGATGGCAGACCGGACCATCACGATCTCCTCAGCAGGCAAGACGTTCTCCGCGACGGGGTGGAAGGTCGGATGGCTGCACGGTCCCGCTGAGGCAGTGGCCGCGGCGCGCACGGTCAAGCAGTTCCTGACCTACGTCGCGAGCGGCCCCTTCCAACCGGCTGTGGCGCTCGCACTTGGCCTGGGCGACGACGTCTACCGCGGGATCGCCTCGTCGTTGCAGGGCAAACGCGATCTGTTGTGCGACGGCCTTGCCGCTGCCGGCCTGGAGGTTGGCCGGCCGGCCGGCACGTACTTCGTGATCGCCGATGCAGCGCCTCTGGGGGCGAGCGATGCTCTCGACTTCTGCCGGCAGATGCCGGACCTGTGCGGCGTGGTGGGGGTCCCTGTGTCGGTCTTCTGTGACGACAAGGGCGCCGCGCGGACCCTCGTACGCTTCGCATTCTGCAAACGCGATGAGGTGCTGAAGGAGGCGGTCGCCCGTCTGGGCGCGCTCGCCGCCCGCTGACCAGCGGTTCGTCTTCCGACACATGGCGGCACACGACCCACCTGGCCGCCAAAACCGGTTCGTCTTCCGACCCCAAGATACTGCGCTCACCGCGCCTTGACGACGCGCATCCACAGGGGGCTGCCGGTTGGTCCCATTGTCCACAGGTTGGCCCTGAACTCTGCCCAACCCGCCGTGCGAGCCGGAACCTTGAGCTCATGCGGCTCCTGGTACCCGCGGCCACGGCCGCCCTCATCGCAACAGCGGCCGTCTCTGCCATGGCCGCCGCGCCCATCGCCGAAACCCGGACGGCAGGTGCGGCAGCAGTAGCCGCGCCAACAACCGCACCAGTAGCGACGCCACCAGCGAGGCCAGCACAGCCATCCAGACCACAACCAACGACCTGGCCCACCAGCGACGGTGGGTCTTTGGGCGCCGTCACNGGCGNCGCGCCGCGTTNGGGCTTTGTCTGGCCGTTGTCCCCTCGACCGGNGGTCCTTCGTCGATTCGAACAGCCGAGGACCCAGTGGTCATCAGGTCACCGAGGNGTTGACCTNTCGGCAACCGTCGGCCAGGTGGTGCTCAGCGCAGGTGACGGCGTCGTGTCCTTCTCAGGCGTGATCGCAGGTCGCGGGGTCNTCACCGTGAGGCATTCCGGTGGACTGCGGACGACCTACGAGCCGATCGACCAACGGTTGGCACCCGGGACTGTCGTGCATCGGGGCGACCGGATCGGGACGATCTCCCCAGCCCCTGGGCACTGCGCGCCGCTCACCCGCCTCCACTGGGGCGCCGTCGCGGGACAGCTCTACCGAGATCCTTTGTCGCTGCTGGGCCTGGGCCGGCCAATCCTGCTGCCGCTCGGTTGAGGCGGTGCCGCTCGGTTGAGGNGGTGCCGGGCCACGTCCGNTTCAGGCGCGCGGATGCGCCTGNAGGTAGGAACGCCTCAGCCGCTCNACAGAGACGTGCGTGTAGATCTGCGTGGTAGCCAGGCTGGCGTGGCCAAGCATCTCCTGCACCGCGCGAAGATCGGCGCCGCCCTCGAGCAGGTGGGTCGCCGCACTGTGCCGGAGCCCGTGCGGNCCCACATCCGGAGCGCCCGGCACGTGTCGCAGCATCTGGTGAACGGAGCGGTGCGGACTTGTCGCGGGTCGACNCGCCCACCCCGTCGGCCCAGGAACAACGCCGGTCCACTGCCGGCAGCAACCACCTGACCCCGACCCAGATGCANCCATGCCTGCAGCGCGATGGCAGCTGGGCCACCGAACGGGACCGTTCTCTCCTTGGCTCCCTTGCCCATCACCCGCACCACGTTGGAGCCGAAATCGACGTCGCCGATGTCCAGGCCCACCAGCTCACCGACACGAATCCCACTGGCATACAAGAGCTCGAGCATCGCGCGGTCGCGCAGATGCAGCGCGTCCCCATCGTCAGCAGCAACCGCAGCCACATCGAGCAAGGCGCTGGCCTCGTCCTTCTTGAGGACCCCTGGCAGAGTCTTNAGGCGCTGGGGTGCCACCAGACGTAGTGACGGGTCGGTTGCGATCACTCCGGTTCGACTCGCCCAACGCAGGAAGGCCCTTGCCGATGCTGCCCTGCGCGCGATGGTCGATCGAGCCGCCCCGTTCTCGGACTGATGAGCCAGCCAGGACCGCAGGTCCGAGAGCGTCACGTCAGACAGATCGTTGATCCCGCGATCACGAACAAAGGCCATCAGGTTGCGCAGGTCCCCCAGGTAGGCCCGTTGGGTGTGCTCGGACTGACCCCGCACGGCACCGAGATGCCGGGCGAAGGCCTCGACATGGACCAGAGGGTCTGTGTGCACGACCTCACGCTGACAAGGCAGAGCGCAATCGGCAAGCACATTGGCGTCGGGGCTCGGCGTGTCCCCGCCAAGGGCCGCCGGATGACCTACGTATCAGCTGCTGGGCAGCCCGCGGGTGTCGACCCCGGTCCTTCGCGCCGACGGTCCCTGTCGCCAACCGTCACCATGGCGTTCGGCCAGGGCAGACAGATCCAGGCGCCCGAGCAGCGACCGGACCTCGGCAACCGAGAGTCCCGACGAGACCGCCAGTCGCGTGACCGGGACACCCTTGCGTACGGGGAGCGCAGACAGCAGACGGGCCGCCGGCTCGTCCAGCCCATCCCCAGCCATGGTTGGGCCTCGACGAACGGGAGCGAGATCGCTGCCATAGTCCCCGATGGCTTCGGCTGCCTCCGCTGCGTCCGTCACGAGCAGGGCCAGCCCGGACCGGATCTCCTCGTGACACCCGGCAGACATCATGGACGTGACCGGCCCTGGCACCGCGACCACCACCCGGCCGTGCTCGGCGGCGGTCCGTGCTGTGTTCAATGACCCCGACCTCAAACCCGCCTCGACCACAACGGTGCCACGGCTCATCGTGGCGATCATTCGATTGCGTTGCAGGAAGCGGGTTTTGGTGGGCGCCGACCCCGGCGCCACCTCACTGATGACCGCACCGACCTCGACGATGCGGGCGATCAGCGCCGCGTGTGACGACGGATACGGACGCTCGACACCTCCGGCCAGCACCGCGATGGTGGTTGCTCCTGTCGCCAAGGCGCCCCGGTGGGCGGCGGCGTCGATCCCGAAGGCGGCTCCAGAGATGATCGTGAACCGACGCTCGCCCAAGCCCGCCGCCATCTCGGTGGCCACCATCTCGCCATAGGCGGTGGCGCTTCGGGCTCCCACGACGGCTGCGCTGCGCTGACAGGACGACGCGACATCGATGGGTCCGCGGACCCAGAGGCAGTACGGAGGCGCAGCCAGATCGTCGAGGCCGTGTGGCCACTCGGGATCGCCGGGGCAGACTATGCGCACGGCAAACTTGGCCCCAACCTCAAGGTCTCGCTCAACATCGAGCACCTCAAGTCGGGGCAAGAACCGTTCGACCTTCTGCCCCACGCCGGAGGCGGCCACACGCAGGGCTTCGACCGGACCGTGAGCGTGGATAAGTCGGTTCGCCACGGGATCTCCAGGCTCAGCAACCCGACTCCACGCCGCTCGGGCAAACCGGTCCTGGGACAGAAGACTGCTGCGCAGGGGGACACTCACGCCGCCACCGCCGACTGGGCGCGAAGGGTCAGGGCGAGTCCGACATCGTCACGGTTGGGTATGCCCCCACCAGCCAGGTCGGTCACGGTCCACGCGACCTTCAGGACCCTGTCATAGCCGCGCAGCGTCAGGACTCCTCGTTCCAGAGCACGCTCCAGATCCTTGGTGGCCGATGCGGGGAGCTTCAGGAAGCCCTCACCCATCATCGGACCGGGAACGTCAGCGTTGAGCCGCCATGGCGTGTTGGCCAAGCGCTCGGCCTGCAGACCTCTTGCCGTGACCACGCGGGCAGCCACCTGGGCGCTGGACTCCCCGCCGGGTGCGAGCAAGGACGCCCGCGAGACGGCCCTGACCTGCAGCTGGAGGTCGACACGGTCGAGAAGTGGCCCTGCAAGCTTGCCCATGTAGTCGCGCCGAGCGCGCGGTGAACACGAACAGTCAACGCCCTTGCCGAATCCACGTCCGCATGGGCAAGGGTTGGCCGCCAGCACCAGCTGAAACCGGGCCGGGTATCTGACCACACCTGAAGCACGCGCCACGACCACCTCGCCGGACTCCACCGGCTGGCGTAACGCCTGCAGAACCCCGGGCTTGAACTCAGGCGCCTCGTCCAGGAACAGGACGCCGTGATGCGCCCGCGAGATGGCACCCGGTCGGATGAAACCGCTTCCGCCCCCGACGATCGCCGGCATTGACGCGCCATGGTGAGGCGCCACGAACGGCGGACGCACGATGAGCGCACCTGACGTGGGCAGCGCACCGAGGACCGAGTGGATGGCGGTCACCTCCAGCGCCTGCGCAGGCTCAAGGTCGGGCAGCAACGAGGGCAACCGCTCGGCAAGCATCGTCTTGCCGGCGCCGGGTGGCCCCGACAGGAAGATGTGGTGTCCGCCCGCTGCGGCGATCTCCAGTGCCAGCCGCCCCTCGTCCTGCCCGACCACATCACGCAGGTCGGGCACCACGACGTCATCCGGCGCCACAGCACGTTCGACGACCAACAGCTCCGGCTGCTCACCCCGCCCGATGGCCTGGTAGCGCGTCACGAGGTCACGCAGGTGGCGCGCGGGCACCACCGAGATACCGGGGACAAGTGCAGCCTCTGCCGCGTTCGCCGCCGGGACGACGATCTGAGTCATACCCAGACGCGCCGCGGTCAGCACCACGGGCAGCACACCTCGCACCGGGCGGATCGAACCGTCCAGACCCAGCTCACCGATGTGCACGATCCCGTCGACGACGTGCGCTTTGAACACCTCAGCCGCCGCGAGAACAGCGATGGCGATGGGCAGGTCCCAACCACTGCCGACCTTCGGTATCGAGGCGGGCGAGAGGTTGACCGTCAGACGCCGATTCGGAATCGGCACGCCGGAGTTCATCGCGGCTGCCTTGATCCGGTCAGGGGCCTGCCGGCACGCCGCATCGGGCAGACCACTGAACATGATCTTCGGCAGTCCCCGCTCAAGATCGGCCTCCACCTCGACAAGAGCGCCCTCGATCCCCTGGAGGGCAACCCCTCGCGTACGACCCAGGCTCATGCCGCCACCGAAACCAGGTGCTCGATCCGGGCCGGGCCGTTCGTGGGACGCAACACGCCGACCACATCGATACGGACATCAGCCACGGCATCAACCTGGGATCGATGGTCGGTCAACCAGAGCGCAGCCAGCCGGCGCAGTCGGGCAGCCTTGACGGCCGTGACGGCCTCAACCGGCGAGCCGAACGTCAGGCTCCGCCTGGTCTTGACCTCGATGATCACCAGGCATGCGTCATCCATGGCAACGATGTCGATCTCACCCTGGTCGCAGCGCCAGTTGCGGTCCAGGATGTGCATGCCGGACTCCGTGAGATACCGCGCCGCGAGCCGTTCGCCATAGGCACCAACTGCATTGGCCGCGCCCGCCTTCACCACGATCCCCGCAGCGGGGACTGAATTGGTCACCTTGACCACCTCCGTGGCCGACTGTGGCAACACTGCGGCCAACTGCACAGACCGCTGACCGATCCTGTGGACGGTGGGGCCAAGGCGCCACCCCCTGTGGATGGGCCTAGAAGCCGCCCTCCTTGGGCAGCTCCAGCTCGGTCTTGGCGAGCTCTTCGACGTTGACGTCCTTGAACGTCACCACCCGCACGTTCTTGACGAAGCGTGCCGGTCGGTAGACATCCCAGACCCATGCGTCGGACATCGTGACGTCGAAGTAGACCTCGCCGCCCTCACTGCGGACCTTCAGGTCGACGGAGTTGGCGAGGTAGAAACGCCGCTCGGTCTCGACGACGTGGGTGAACAGCCCGACGACGTCGCGATACTCGCGATAGAGCTGCAGCTCCATCTCGGTCTCGTACTTCTCCAGGTCCTCAGAGCTCATTGCTCGCCTCCGCCATCGGTCAGCACGGCACCATCATCGTCCATCAGGGGGTCTGACGGGCCAGATACGGGAGCGCGAGCCGCGGCGACGTCCGAAGTCACTCCGGGTAACCGCCACGACACACGGTGATGCACGCTCGGGCCGCGGGACTCCAGCGCCGCACAATGCTCCGGTGCGGAGTAGCCCTTGTTCAGCTCCCACGCATAGCCCGGCACCTCACCCGCCAGAGCGACCATCATCGCGTCCCGCTCGACCTTGGCCAGCACGCTGGCTGCAGCCACGGACGAGCAGAACATGTCGGCCTTGACCATGGTCATGACCGGGACGCAGGGTGCGAGGTCGTCCCCGCCCTCGAGAAGGCCCAACAGCCCAACCCGTTCAGGGTCGGTGAGCCAGTCATAGTTGCCGTCGAGGATGACCAGATCCGGTATGACGGGAAGTGCCGCGAGCGCGCGGGTGCCGGCACGACGCAGCGCCACCATGATTCCGTAACGGTCGATCTCGCCTGGTGACGCGTGTCCGACTGCGTACGCCGTCGCCCATCCCTGGATCTTGGGCACCAAGCGCTCACGCATCTGGTGCGAGAGCAGCTTGGAGTCCTTCACACCGACCGGCGCCGACCGGCATACGTCGTCGATGACCACCACGCCGACCGACACCGGACCCGCGAGGGCTCCGCGACCGACCTCATCCATACCGGCGAGCAACCGGTGACCTGCACGCTGCAGCGCACGTTCCACCCTGAGAGTGGGTTTGCGCGACGCGGTGCCTGCGGTCATCTCGCCGATGCCGCCGGGACCTTGGCGAACGTCTGACCGGAGTCACTCAGCCAGGACCATCTCCAGACTGGCCAGACGACGGTCATGGCACGACCCACGATGCGGCTCTCTGGAACGGTGCCCTTGGCGCCACCCGAGCCCTCGTCGTGGGGGCGGGAGTCCGCGGAGTTGGAGCGATGGTCGCCCATCACCCAGACCCTCCCCGCGGGAACCCTGATGTCGAAGGGCTGAAGGCTTGGCGCGTCGCCAGGGAAGAGGTAGGTCTCGTTCAGCGGTGCACCGTTGATCGTGAGCCTCTGGTTGCTGTCGCAGCAGACGACGTGGTCCCCGGGCAGCCCGATGACCCGCTTGATCAGGTGGTTGCCCTCGTCGCTGGGCAGCAGCCCGACAAAAGTCAACGTCGACTGAAGTGCGCTGCCCAAGGGGCTGCGCTGGACCGGGGCCTGAGCCGGCAACCAGTGATCAGGGTCTTCGAACACGATGACGTCACCGCGGTGGAGGGCGAAGGGCGTAGGGGTCAGCTTGCTGACNATCACGCGATCGCCTTTGAGCAGGGTGTTCTCCATCGACTCCGAAGGGATGTAGAACGCCTGCATCAGCCAGGTCTTGACGATGAGAGATAGAAGCAACGCCATGCCGATGACGATGGCGGACTCGCGGAGCAGAATCAGGAAAGAGCCTTGCCGGTGCTGGCCCTGATCACTCTCGAGCCGTGCGATGTCGGTTTCGGCGCCTTCGGTCCGGCTCTGGTCCGGCTCTGCATCGCTCATGTGTGACTCGCCCCCGTGAGATTGCCAGGGATGCCGTCCAACGAGGCGGGCGCGCGCAGAATGCTGGCCCGACTCGGCGGCCAGTAGACCACCACAGCCCTGCCGATCACGTCGTTCAGTCGCACCATTCCTCCTCCAGGATCGCCCAGGTGGGCGCGCGAGTCGCTCGAGTCGCTGCGGTGATCGCCCATCAACCAGACTCGCTCGGACGGGACCGTGACATCAAAGGTCAGGTCACTGGGCACGTCACCCGGGTAGAGGTACTGCTCATGGACAGCCACAGCGTTGACAGTGATCAGACCGCTGGCGTCACAGCACACCACATGATCCCCAGGGAGTCCGACGACACGCTTGACGTAGTCGCTCTGATCGGTCTGGATGGACAGCATCGAGGCCATCACGCCCATCACCGTGCCCATTGCCGACGGCTGCCCGGAGCCGACTCCAGCGGAAGCGGCAAATGTCCGGGTGCCGTCGAAGACCACCAGGTCGCCTCGTTTCAGCGAGGATACGACCCCGATCTTGTCGACCAGGATCCGGTCGGACGGCTGCAAGGTTGGCTCCATCGAGCCCGAGGGGATGTAGAAAGCCTGCACGACAAGACCCCGAACCATCAGCAACAGCACGACTCCAACACCAGCCACGATCAGTCCCCGACGACGTGCGCGGCGTGGATCGACCACCCGGGCTGGCAGCACGGTGATCGTTGGGGTCTCAGGTGATGCCATCTGGTATGTGGGGCTCATCACTGCCGAGCCTAGTGTGGGCGCCTGCGAGGGTCGCCCGCACCGGGCGCTGTCAATGGACAGGGGTTATACAGGGTCGAACGAGGGTCGAACGGGACGCGTCGCCTCAGCGAGCGGTCGTCACGTTGCGCTTCTCCTTGATCTTGGCAGCCTTGCCGCGCAGGTCGCGCAGGTAGTACAGCTTGGCGCGAC
>JGI24130J36418_10000225_pt1 | contig 17303 bp, 12 predicted proteins | sample BarGraNGADG00212_FD_36418 | JGI IMG/M metagenome (IMG submission 36418)
ACTACAACAAGCGAGTCCAACTTCATGTCCTGCCCTCCCCAATTTGGTTCAACGCCCGCATACCAGTCTGGAGACTCTCACCGTCTGCGGAAAGCGTTCTTAGGAAGCTCTTCACCGAGTTCCGTCGCCGAAAAGCCCACCACCGTTCCCATCCTTGACGACTGGCGGCTTACGGGCTTCATCTGGGACCCGCGGAAGCTCGTTTTCGTTGAAACATGCGCCTGCCACTATAGACTCAAGCAACCTTGCCTGCTCAGGATAGACTTCGAGCGTTGCCTCGAGTACCCAGAGCAATTCAAGCAGCTCCGTTGTGAACTGATTTGTCCAATGGTCCGGGCGGATGTCGTCAAGGGGTGAGGATTTCTTGCCAGCTCCTTTCCTCATGCGGTACTTGAGCCAAGATTGCACGACCTTCAAGCTGGATACTTCGAACTCGAAAACCTGGGACGCCACAGGGCAAAATTCGCCGTCGCCGACGCGAAGTGTTCGTGTTGCGGGATCATAAGCAAACTCTTCTGGGTATCCTGCCGGGTCCCCAGGGACTGGCTTTGTGCACTTGGCCGTGCCCGCAGGGACCTGACCGTGGTGCTTGCCCTTTGGAACGAATCGCTCACCATAGGTGTGAAGCCAGAGCAACTGCGCACCCAAGTCACTGACTTTCTGAAACAATTCGGGATCCGTGGTAATCGGAACGCGTAGCTGATGCGATTCGAGTTCTTTGGCATACCGTGCAGTGAAACCTGGTTGGGCCAACACACCGTAGATATAGGCCAGGAAAGCCTCGGGTGTCACATCCCCCTGGTACCTGTTCCGGAGCAGGTCAAGAAGGCCGGGAAGGACATTGGGCTGCGTAGCTTCGTTGTTGACGTAGAACGGGATGATGTCTTTGCCCCCACGACCCGAAAAGTAATTCAGATCTGGTATGCAGAAAGACGACGTCAAGGCGGGCCCACGGCCAATCCCCGAGGCGATAGACGTCGCCAGGAAGACTTGCCTCTTGTTGAGTGTAGCCCAAAGCGTTGGACGTAAGTAATCCCCGAGCCGTGAATCAGCGAACACCCACTGCCTGTCGAATGAGCGGTAGGCATAAGGTTCGATAGGAGGGGCAGGAGTATCGGAAGGCAATTGCGCAATCGGCGTCGCTGCCACACTCCCGCCCACCAATGGCGGGACCCTGGACTCAATCTTGCGGTCACGGCTCTCCCTGAAAAGAGCAGCCCGGTCAGCGCCAGACAGCAGAGCTTGCCAACGGATCTTCAATACGTCTGGATCGTGGCAGATGGGCCAGGTCCTCTTGAGTCCAGCCCCCGAATGTTGCCAGGGCATCAAATCGGTCGCGAGCGGCCATCCGAAGTATGTCCCTGTTCCTGACGGACGGAATGGTGACTGCCAGTCGCTGGAACAATCCCGCCACTTCACTGAGCTGAAAGCATCGATCGAATCGAGGGCCTGCAGTTTGGCCTCGCGTGTTCCCTCGATGCGGGCATAATGGACTGCTGCGGGACTGTCCTCTTCCTTATGACCGATGCGCATTGCCACAGCGATAGCTACTGGGGTTTGTATTGCGAAGACGTTCTGGTTCTTGTGTGTGCCGCGCCCCTCGCCCCCCAAGTCAAGAATCCAGATGTCATCGCATTCCTCGCGCATGACCTGACGCATTCCACAGAAAGCACCACCGTCAAGGTAACTCGAGTCAGTGATGAAGCTGACAACACCAGGGCCATGGCCGGTGTTCTGCTCGAACACCTTCCACAGTGCCCACCGCCAGAAGTAGACGTAGAGGTTGTATAGGTTCTTCAAGTCCACACCGTGCCCAGCTTTCTTGGCTGGGCCAAGAAAAGCCTCTAAGATTGGATGGCGATCCTTTAGGGCTTTGCTCTCATCACCCCATCTGACCCAGCCTCCTGTACGGGCGTGGTTATCATCAGCAGCAGCCTCATGGCGATCATATGGTGGATTGCCCAGGCAAACCATCACCGGGACGTCGCTCTTGACCTTGAGTGCCCGCGCGTGCTGCTCTGACAGGGGCTTGAAGTAGAACGGCAACTCTGGTACCTCGGCGTGAGGGTTTTCGAGGGTGTCGGTTAGCAGGATATGCGTGTCGCCTTGGGGCAGCGCTACGCCCCGGTCTCGCAGCGCCCGACTCGTGCGCAGCTCCGTCACAGCATAGGGCCCGACCATGATCTCGAGCCCGTACAGGTTCTTGGCGAGAGCTACAGCCTGGCCCGGCACAGCCCCGGGCCCCTGCTCCTTCTCAATCCGGCTGAGAGCCCGTTCAATGACACCCAGCAAATAGGTACCTGTGCCCGTGGCGGGGTCGAGCGTAACGACGCCTGGGTCCGCGAAGCCCATCGCTTTGCCTAGTCGGTTGACGAGCAGATCGTCGATCAGACGAACCTGTGCATGAACAACTTCGACAGGGGTGTAGTATGCGCCAGCGTCCTTGCGCAATTTGGGATCATAGGCCGCAAGAAAGTCTTCATAGAAATATAGCCAGGGATCGTTGGAACCTCCCATTGTCGCAGATGGTGTTGCCGCAACTACGCGAAGAAGAAGGTTGAGTGATGCAGTCATCTCGCCACGTGCCCGGGGATCGGTGAGCACTTCGAGCGCGCGCGACAAGAGGTTATGCTGTGAGGCAAGGGCAGCCACCGCCGTCTCGATCGTGAGCGCATCAGAACTTTCGCTCCTCCCTAGAAGCAGAGCAAACGTGACGGTCTGGGCATATGCGTCGGCGAAGGTCTCATCCGACGCATTGGGGAACAGCAGTTGCCGCCAGTCCTTGGCAATCTGCACAATGGGCGATGCCGGATTCTTGAGCGCGTCTGTCACATCATCGCGCAACATGCGGCAAAGAGGGGCAAGGAGCACGGCGAAACGCTTGAGGTCGATGTTCCCGTCGTGGTCTTTCGGTATGATGGGCTCCCACGAGAAGAAGTCCCGAAGGATGCGCTCGATGGCGGCAGCATCCTCAGCGCTAACGACTCTCTTGCCTTTGGCGGCGACGTTGCCGGATGTATGAACAATGTGGTCCACGAGCTCGCCACTGCGATAGAGTCCCCACTCATTTCCATCCGTGTAAAGCATGTTGGGAATGGCCTTGAATCGGTTCCACTGGTTGCGGTTGTGGCCTACATAGCGGCTCGTGTCAGCACCCATGCCAGGAGCCTTGAGCTCGGCATAGCCAGAGAGCAGTCCACCAAGATGAACCGCGTAGTCTGGGCGTCCGAGATGGTCGGCGAGGGGCGTCTCGCCAGTACATACCACCTTCCATTTCAGAACTCCTGCCGCGGCAGCCATGAAATTCTCGAAAGGTCCTCGCAGTTGATCTTCAGGTTCACCTGGAGTCAACTGGGTCATCTTGGCCGTTACGGCCTCGGCGAAGTCTTGAAGCGCCTTCTGAATCGTCGTTTCCATTAGCGTCTGCCGAGTGAATCGCACGTGCTAGCTGGCGTCACGCCGGACAAGAGCAGGCCCCAGCCAGGGGACGTCCGGCACTCACTTTCGATTAATACGTGCAGACGCTCGGCACGTGGCTGAGAGAACCGTCCCACTCCATCGTGGCTGAACAGACTGGCTGAACGCTGACCATACACATCCATTTGGCTTCCCCCTCCCAAACTGCACTTTCGCCTCTGACCGGCAGTTCCCACGTTCGCTTAGTATAGCACGGCATTGTCACGCTCAAACTCAGGACACATATCTCTCGACTTCATGGGAGACACCCGGCGAACACCAGTCTGGCCGCGCAGAGTGGCTGTCCGAGGGCGAGGAAGGTTCATCTAGTTTGCATCGCCCTTGCGTTCGGCCTACACTACTCTTGTGCTGCTACATCGCGAAGGCAAAGCACACGAGACTCGGGGGGCTAGCATGGAGACCGTCCAACCGAACGGAGGAATCATCCGGACAGACCCTTCGGACATCGAAGGACTCTCGGAAGAGGAGCTGCCCCGTCTCCTCAAGATTCTACTTGACAACGTGGCTCTGTCCATCAACATCCCGTTGGGTTGCTGGAGCGTCAATGCTCACACGAAGGCTGCGGACGAAGGGGTAGACGCATCCATCTACTGGAAAGCTCCTTCCAGCACAGCACTGCCAGCGTGGTTCCCCGGTACAGATGTAGTCTTCCAGTGCAAGGCGTGTGGGGAGTTTGGTCCTACGGAGTGCGGAAAGGAGATGCTCGCACGGAAGTCGGGCGACGTGAAGCCTGCCCTAGCTGATCTCTTTTCCCGCAGCGGAAAGTACATTCTCATGGCCACGCCGGCTTGGACAGACGGTCAGAAGAAGAAGCGCACAGACGAGATGGTCAAGCAGATCACGATGCGCCGAGCTGACTTGATCGATAAGGTGAACATCGAGTTGTACGATGCCGGGACAATCAGCGCGTGGGTCAACCGATTCCCAACAGCCATCGTGCAAGTGCTCACATGGCGTGGGAAACAACCGCCCACAGGCCTGGAGAATGCGGACGTATTACTGCGGGATCCCCGGTACTCCAATCCCTTTCACCCCTCACGTGAGCAGCAGGACATAGTAGACGCGCTGAAACAACAGCTCCTGACGCATAGAGTGTGGCACGTGGTCGGTGCGCCGGGAATCGGCAAGACGCGACTCATTGTCGAGGCGCTCCGCCCCGTCGACGCTCAAGAAGTATCGCCAAGCGTACTCATGCATTCTGCACTCTACATCGACACAGGCTCTGCAGGCTCGGATGGGATTCGGCACGCCTGGAACTGGACAAAATCAACTAACGCCCCTTGTGTGTTCGTTGTCGACAACTGCAGTCCAGGCGACTACGCGTGGCTAGCGCAGGAAGCGGCGTCTGGCGCTACCGGTCTTACATTCGTGGGTCTATCGCGCGACGTGTGCGACTTGCTCCCGAGCAAGACTGCATTCGTACTCGATCCACTTCCTGACGACGTGATGAAACTCATCCTCGGCGACTGCAAGCCCCTTCTTTCCCAGTGGGATACTGAATTCGCAATCCGGCAGGCCCAGGGGTATCCGGGGATTGGTCTCCACATTGCAAAGCGGCTCCGTACGGGAGACTACAGTGTTGCTGCACTCCTGGAACAGTCGTCTGTGGGGACAATGTTCGAACGGGCAAGAACCCTGCCGCCAGATGAATTTCTCCTCGTGACGGCCCTAGCACTATTCACGCGCGTGGGATTTCGGGGCAAGTTCACTGAGGAACTGGGTAGCCTGGGCAAGCATTTGTGCAATGGCACAGACTATGACCTTCTGCGGACAGGGGTCGACAAGCTGATTGCAGCTGGCTACGTCAAAAGCATCGGGGACTACATTGCCGTCGAGCCCCGGCTACTCGCGCTTAGAATTGCCAGCCACTGGTGGTTCGAGACAAGTCCGGAGGCAGCGGCTTCGTTGATTCAAGCCTTCCCACCAAGCCTTGCGGTGTCCTTCTGCGAACGCCTTAGTCAGCTCCATTTCTCTGACATGGGCAAGAAGACGGTTGAACTACTGTGCCGGCCAAATGGCTACTTATCGTCCCCTGACTTCCTGGTGACACAAACCGGGGCCAATCTGCTTTCGGCAGTTGCAGAGTGTAACCCAGTGGCCACAACGGGTGCACTTCGGCGTGTGTTCACATCATCTACGCCCGACGAGGCCCTGAAGGCTATGAAATCCGGAGAAGCCTTGGTCGAGGCAATGGTAAAGCTGTGTTGGTGGTCTGAGTGCTTTGCAGAATCCGTTCCAATCCTCCTTGTCTTCGCTGCGGCCGAAGCAACGCTACATCACCAGTACATTGCCAACCAGTACCTGGATCTGTTCCGGCTCTCTCTACCAGGTACTCAAACACCGTTGCTGCAGCGGTTGCCAGCACTTGACGATGCCTTGAACAGCCCCTTCGAAGCCTGCAGGGTTCTTGGAGTCCGAGGATTGTGCAGTGGTCTTACCACCGGATCCTGCGTGCGAATGGGTGGAGTGGAAAGCCAGGGAGAACGCCAGCCCTTGCCTGACTATCATCCTCAGTTCATGGGAGAGATCACTGAGTACTGGCACCAGATCACGACCAAGTTGGAGGAAGCGTTGAACTCAGAAGAATCGGTGATCCGGCGCACAGCGGCTGCTGGATTCCTCGAGAAGCTATATGGGCTTTTGACAAGTGGTCTTCTGGATGTGGCTAGGCCACTGGTAAGCGCCATCATAGAGAATCACCGCGAGTACTTGCCTGCACTGCGCAATAAGGTCTCGGAATTCATGGACAGACGGCCTGAATCCGAGACCACGGAATTGCAGGATTGGCTGGCAGCCATGGCCCCAAGGACCTTGGTGGAACGAATGCAGATGGAAGTTCTGGATGCTCGACAATTTCACAGGCCGGGGAAATCGAGTGACGAGGCTCAGGCTCGTCTGAAGCAGCTTGCCGCTTACTGCAGCGACCATGTGGCCGAGATGGTTGCCGTTGTTCCAATCCTCATTGAACATGCGACGGCGACCGAGGGACTCAGATTCTCGTTTGGTGAGAAGCTTGGCGAATCACTGAAGGACCCGTGGAGCGTCGTCGATGAGTTCCTGTCGGCGATACGCGCCACGGCCACCAGTATGGGTAACACTAACGTCATGATCCTCACTGGTCTCTTGGCCAGTCTCAGGAAGCAAGACGGCGACCAAGTGGAGAGAACCCTCGATCTAGTCCGAGCGGATTCTGTCCTGGCTCCATTTCTTGTGGACCTTACTGCTCGCTCACGCCCCATCCTCTCATCTGTCCAACGATGTGTGGATGCGGCAGTGCATGGCGCAATCGACATTTCTAGCCTGTCGTCTCTTACGGACTCCTTCGTTCTTAGGGGTGTTCAGCCCCGTGACGTAGCCCGAATCGCCGACTCTCTGCACTCCGTTGGCACCCCCGCGGCACTCAGACTCAGCCTGGAATTCCTTCGCTCACCCACTTCAGTGGGAGAAGCTGCCTTACTAGCCGAGACACGATCCGCTCTCAGATCCCTGCTCATGGATCATCGACTTGCGAGTTGTCTTGAAGGCGGTCAATCGCTCGACTGGTACTGGTGGGACGAAGGAGCGGCCTGGTTGCTTACTGGGCAGCAAGACGAGGAACTAGCTCTGGACATCGCTAGGCAGATTCTCTTCGGCTTCGACTTGTCTGAGCTGGACCTGTACGACAGTGTGACCAGCACGATACACGTGCTTCTTCGGGAGTACTGGGCTCCAGTCTGGTTACTTATTCGCGAAACCGTGACAGCAGGGGGAGTTGATAGTGCTGAGAGGGCTCGGTCGACCTTTGACGGTCCAAGGCCGGGCCGATGTGACCTGGAGATCGGGATCTCACAAATAACGCAGGAAGATGCTCGTGTCTGGTGTGCCGCTGACGATCTGCGCGCTCCTCCATTGCTGTTATGTCTTCTGCCCATAGGCGTACGCAACACCGACTCCACGAAGTACTCATGGGGCACAGTTGCGAGATATGTCGTGGACAAGTATGGACACGACTCCAATGTGTTGGATGCACTTGGAAGACGCCTCCACAGCTTCTCTGGCTATGGATCGCGCGAGGGCTCACCCAGGACAGTAGCAGACCTCTACGCCCAGCTTGAGGCAAGCCCAAACCGGCAGGTGCGAGGCTGGGCGCATACTGTCCGAGTGAAGCTAGAGGAATTTGCTGATGAATTTGACGCTCGGGCACGCGAGAACGAAGACGCCGCTAGGCTGCTCTGAGTAACGTGCCTTGGCGCTTTGTCATCGTACGGGCCAAACACTTCCATCATTCGCTCCGGTCGCGTGTCGCTGTCCCACCCATCAGGAGCCGTGTTGCAGATTGCACTAACAGGAGGCACTGATACTGCACAATGAACCAGCAGATTCACGCCGTGGCACAAGTCACTGGTTCGCCGACATGCGTTCGTGGACGATGTCCTGCAGAACCTTCTTGCATGCCTCGAGGGTCGTAAGGCTCATGCCTGTGCGATGCCCAGCAATGACGTCGATGAGGTCCTTGCCATGGACGACACGCACAGGAACAACCTCGTTGACACGGCGCAACTCCAGACCGGCGGGCACTTTCGATGCAGATGGAAACGCCAGAATCGGCTCAACATAGACCTTCGTGTCCAGGCGCTCAGACAGCACGATCTTGAGTTGCCACGACGCACCACTTGCCTGACGTTCATAGTCCTTTCGGGTTGCATCGCCGTCCCGAACTATGAGTCTCCCGCGCTCCAGCTCGATGGTACCCCGATTGGATTTGGTCTCGATGACGAAGATGCCTGTGGGCCCTATGACAACGTGGTCCAAGTCTCCGTATCCCATGAAGACGTTCCGGAATATGCTGTACTTGGTCTCATCGAGCGCTCTGAGAATGGCGTCCACAGCGTCCTCCGCCGCTCGTTCACGTCGGTTGACGGCAATCTGTTCGTTATAGCTTTGCACGACCGGACGCAGGATGCCAGGCAACCCAATGAGCAGGATGAGTACAAATACACCAAGCAGCCCGACTCCAATCCACCCCAACCAGGGACTGATAGCAAACCACAAGTCGTACATGTGCCAGCCACCTGCCACAACAAGACCCAGGAAGACCACACCTGCCCAACTCGAGACAGACCGAGTCACGTTAACCCGGTCCAATGCGTCCTTCAGGTCCGCGTACTCCACGTCCAACAGACTTGTGCTGGTGACCATTTTGCCCATAGTGTCTGCCCCCTTCTCTCGGTGCTGTCTCCCAGTGTAACACGTCTCGCCCACTGAAGTCAACGAATGCGCCACCCGATTCCTTGTCACGATACAAGTGGCAAGATCGCTTACGGATCATAACTGACCAGATGTATGTCTACGCTCAGCACTCAAGTACGCTGTGGAAGCATTCTGACACCATATAACGTTTCTCTGTCTGTGCTCCGCCATACATCAAGTGCTGCGGCGACGGACTTGGACGCGTCAAGTGACTGGGATTAGCTTCCCTCGCACTTCGATGTACCTCTGTTTACCAACGGCTAGTAAACAGACGGTATCCGGGTCCTCCACCACGAATGCCGTGCCGGCAGGAGTACGACCACTCACGACATAGTAGCCGCCGAACCCTTCCGAATCCAAGTCTCCTTCATCCACACACGGTATTGCCCGACCGCGGGTACACGAGTCAGAAGGCGAGCAGACGGCGATGAACCACGCTGCCCATAGACGGGCGAAGAATACGGTGTATGCAGAAACTCCGTTGCCTGACCCAAACCCGTAGGTTGCGGGCGATGAGGCATCGTCAAATGTTGTGAGGCGGGAGTCAACTATGTGTAGGGGAAACTGCGAGTTTGTTAGGTCAAGATCAATTGCCCTCTGCAGGTCGGACCAAGCCTCGTCTGGAATCTCCCGCGCCCATGTGCTGTCTCGCTTGAGAACGCCATGTGACGTCCGGTAGCTTTCAGCCAACTCATTTAGTCGCCACTCCATGCTCGACTGCATTTCGCGGGACAGCGGTGGTAGGGACAGTTCCCAGCTATCGTCCCATTGACTAAATGCCCGATCACTCACATTGCCACCCCTTCACCTTGCGAACACGAATCGAACTTGCGACCGGCCTACCTCGCTGTCCCAGCACTCTCCATGACTGCCTACCAAGCAACCACCGGCCTGATCGTCTTCACGCGGTAGCGTATTTGCAGTGTACTCCAAACAAGCGGATGCTTCAATCCACGTTGACACTGTGGTCACCATATCTCTCCAAACCTAATCTTGGGGCAACGTTGAGGAACATCAAGTATTACCTCGAACACTAGCTTCAGTAGTAGTGCCGTGGACGAGTCATCAGATGAGCTACTCGCTCTGCCAGGCAACTCCGTAATGCCATTACGGTTCCCTTCTGGCAAACTGACATTGGCGGTTTCCAAAGCATTTGGACTAACCAGTGTGAGGCGTGCGCGTCTAAAGCGTCTCCGCTGCTATTGGCTCGCCTGGCAAATTAACTCGAGACACGTCATCAACCCACTCTAGCAGTCGCCCAGGTATGGGCTCGAGTCGAGCTGCTGCCCTGACGGCGTTTGTGGCGACATACCCTGTGTACGCCACGGTCTTGAGGGCAACCCGCATGGTCACGTCGCCGCATCTAAACTGCTCCACGTTCCAGCCATCGACATCGCTGCGAACCGTCGAAAGGATGCTATACGCATTCGCATGAGCCCCAGCATCGTTGAGCTTCTCATAGAGGCACTGCACTAGTCCACTGCACGGTCTACCATGTCGAGGACATCCGACTAGGCCGAGTTCCCGGCACCGGTTCTCCTGGAGAGACTCCAGCAGCTTGTACCACGCAAACGAAGCTTTCGAGCGTTTGAAGTCCTCCGGGCATTCGTTGCGTTTTAGCCATATCTCCTGGAGCTCGAGTGAGCAAGAGCAGTGCAATGCTAGCACTGCAGACTCGAGCGATGGTCTCATAGAGGCATATGCAGCAGGGAGTTGTCCAGAAAGGACGAGCATGACAGAGGCGACCCAATCGTCGTACGAGAGACGTGCCATAAGGAGGGGGACTGTGTCGCTCTCGGTCGTTACCTTCACCGCCATGCAGTCACGAAACCTATCATGAATAACACAAAGCAGATTCATCCAGGTCGGAAGGTTGCCGATGCTCACTCGCACGTTTGAGCAGGCAGCATCCAATACCGCCAGCAACTGCGCGCTTTCGGGCAGCGCGATGTGATGCATCAGATCAGAGATGCCAAATCCAGCTGATTCGGGCTGAGGAACGTCAAAGCTGGCCATGGTCAGACGAGCACTGCAACGCCCGTTCCGCGCTCGTTGCCCTCGTTCTTGCCTGGCTCGCGCAGGTCCAGACTTAAGCACGACGATGCTGGGTTCAGCGAAGCGAGCAACTTGTCGAAGGAAGACCGCTTGACCTCGTCCAGACACACGATTGCCGGCCCCTGACCGATTCTCTCCCCAATGAAGTCAGCGATTGCCTTCGGTTGAGACATCGTCGAGACGTTCCACTGCACAATACGAAGTTTCATGCCCTTGACACCTCCCCCGTACATTCAAACCGTCATGACGCCACGCCAAGAAGACACCCATAAGCTACACAAGCGTTGGCGGCGAGTCAAGCGAGTTATCCACTCCCAACGCTAGTCCGAGAGTGTCACCTTCTCGCACCTCCATTGGTGATGCAGCCAGACGCTGGGACAAGAACCAATGGCTATGACGTAAGTCAAACTCCGGGTCGACTGGCGAGTTGCATCGTCTCAATCGTACGCCCTGGGGCAAGCAGTCACACGTGCCCGGACTCATGCGGAGGAGGAGACCCTGAACACCAGGGGCAAGGTTCAGTTGTCCCCGGGGTCTCTCTCACATCTCGATGGAATGAGTGCGGCCCTCCACAACTACGAATCATTGATTCCAGCGGTGTTCAGGTTCCCTAGTGTCACCGTGTACGTCGCACTCTTCGTGGAATCATTCTCATCCAACATCGTGCAGAGGGAGTGCACGTGCAGGCTGTACACGGCCAAAGACTTGCTCTTGACACATATGTCGTCAATCTTCAGAACATCGACATCCTTCCATGGAGACTCCAATGCGAAACCGCCCCTAGGGGAGAATATCTGCCCCTCCTGGTTGGCCGAGGACGCGTCATACTCAATGAAGTCTGACATCTCCTGCAGGTCTTGGATGCCAATTGAGCCAAGGTTCTCTACTCCACGGGTGTTCCTGGTGAACCAGTCGAACGTTCCTTGGTCCATCAAGCACCTGTTCAGCCGGTCTCTCCCGATAATGCGCGCGTTCTTGATGATGCCAGCTCCATAGTAGTTGTGCTGAAACGTGAACACGTTGTCATACGTAATCGCATATCTCGCACTGAGATCCCGCTCAAACAGCGCCCTTAGGCGTGGGTAGAACCTGAAGGAGTTGAAAGCTCTGAGATTGGTCTCGAAATGCAGCGCAAAGACCACGGCATGGATTGGTGTATCAAGCAATTGGTACCCGCCGTCGCCTGCGTCTATGAAGTGCCTTCTGAATTCCTTCTCGTCGGCATTCTGGAACAGGTACGGCTCCACAGATTGCAGTTGACGGCATGCTTCGGAGTATAGGACTCGGACAACGAACGGTACGAGTGACTGCGGAAGCGCTTCAAACTGACTGTACCGATAGACGTCGATACCCAGTACCGCCTGGTTGGCAACAGACTCAAAACCAAGTTCCCCTTGGCTGCCAACGGGCTCCAAACCGAAAGCCGTCGCTAGAGCATCTCTCAACTCGGTGCAATCCGGAATACGACCCGACTTGTCAAAGCTGTCCTTGCAGTCATGCGCGTTCAGAACCTCCAAGAGCCCTTCGTACGACAACTCTCTTGCCTCTTTCATGATGCCCCCTCATAACAGACTCAAGTTGGCAGGGCTTCATCTGCCAATTTCCACTAGGTCAGGTGACTGCAAATAGTATCTCCTCAACGGATTCCTTCGCAACTCCCGGAAACAGCGCGCGCATTGCACGAGAGGATTGCCGAAGACGCAGTCAACAACATCTTCAAGAACCTACCAGATCTTGCGTCCGTTGCGAATCCTTGCCGCGCGGCGGACTCTACCTGGCAAGCCATCGCAGTACCGGAAGAACAACCTCCGCACGCAGCATCTTCGGGCTCTGTCGAGACTGTTTTGCAGGGCGTACGCGCGAGAGTCGCTGCAACAAACGTCATGGATCTGCCGACTAGGACGCCATCTGCCTCACTGGCCCAGTTTGCTAAGACTAGAGATGCAATCGAGGCAATCGTTGGCATAATAGGCGCTAGCGGTGCTCGCGAGGATCTGCTTGCCTTGCGTCCCGCAGCTTGGCACATCTTCTTCATGATCAGATGTTGGAACTTGTCGGACTCCCGGCAGACTGCTGGAAACGAAGCATCTCAGCGACTCTGGACAGCTTCGGCATAGCATGAGCAGAGTGCGGGACATTCTACGGAGGACGAAGACATCGAGTTCGAAGCAGAGCGTCTGCAACGGCGTCCGCGGTTTCGTTTCGACGCTCTTCAGCGAAGTGGTCGCGAGCGTGTTCAAGGGCCCCTATCTCCACCACCCGGCCACCATCATGTTGCTGACTTGCCGCGGATTCGCCACGAGTCGGCCAACGGTGCACTTCATTTCCGAGAAGAGGTCAATGCCGCCCATCTTTCCCTTTCTTGGCGCGGCGAGGTCCGGACGAGTCCCAACCAGCACAGTCAATAGTCTCACCCTTCTGCTCATGTTCTCCTGGTGATGAAGACAAGAGCTGATTGGGCGGGCGAGGATCTCAGGTACTCTTCTCCGGGAAGCATAGATTATATACAGCAGTGAGATGACTTTAGTAATAGAGTATTGGTTCTACAGACTTGGGTAGTACACATCGGGAGGATATCCCCCTGATCGTGGAAGGTGCTATCTTTTCCCCAGTTCCGGTGCTGCTGTACTTGAGGACCCATGATCCCTGTCGTTCGCGGATTGCTCGACAATCTTGCTGAGTTGCGACAATTCCGTGAGCAATTGGTTCCGACTGGAATTGTCTGGGTCCACCACTAGCACTCGCTCAGCACAGGTCACTGCTCTGGAAACGTCATTTTCCTTTCCCCGGACCTACGTGCTTCCATTTTCTGTTCAGCCCGCAACAGGAAACGAGAGGGTTCAGCGCGAGCCGGTCTGCAGAGGTTACCGACTTGTCCGCAGCGCCTGCCATCGAGCTAGGCGAATCTGGCTGTGATGGAGATTTCTGACTATCGAGGCGCGTTAGACGTCCTGCTATTGTGCGAACCGCGAATTAGTCTAGATTGGACTGGATAGCGCGAAGGAGGCCGCCTGCATGGACATACGGAAGTACCTTAGCGAATACGGAACTAGGCTCGCCCACATTCTTGATTCTCTAGCAGCATCCGTCGGTCGCTATTCGCCCCAACTTCTGACTGCCGCCATGATCACATCTCTCGGAGACGGGATCACGACAGCTAGTGGATTGGGAATCGTGACCGCTCTGGTCGGCAAAGAGGTTGCCACCGGCATCATGCAGTGGATGACCGGGAAGACCCTTGATAGGTTGTTTACTGGCAAAAGCTCGGAGACACACGGCGCTACTAGCCAAGAACTGGTGGAGAGCGTGAGGGGCCTGTCGGAGTTATTGGCTGACCTGTCGCAGCAGCACATGTCCGTTGATGCATCAATTACCGACTTCACTCAAGCACTCGTCGAAAGCGACGAGTTCATGGCGCTCAGCGGTGGCGTCAGGGGTCTTGGGGAGAAGATAGACGACCTCAAGTCAGATGTGGTACTGATCATGCGCGAAATCCAAGAGGAACGCGATGCACAGGCAACCACCGGTCTTGGTCTTTCGACAATACAAGCGCTCTTGGGCAAGGAGACTCATAAGACACCAATGTTCTTCCGACCGTCCGGTCCAGCGTGGGTTGACTTCAAAGAAGGATATGTCATCGAGCGTCCGGTGGTAGGAGAGGTGATCAAGAGACTGGAGTCGAAAGACATCGTCGTGGTCAAAGGCAGCCCTGCCAGCGGAAAATCCGTGATTGTCAGAAATGTTGGATACAGACTGGCGACCAAACCTGGAGTCCAGGTTTACCATGTTGGACTCAAGTTCCATCCTCGTCCGGAGACTCTGTCGGGGATCTCGAAGATCCGCCATGGCTACGTGATTGTTGACGATGCTCAGTTGGACAAGGACTTCGTGCAGAACCTTCTGCTTCTCCATCAGGATAGGGTCGGCAAGCGTGCCAAGCTTATCATTGCGAGCAGGGACGTGGACATGGAGACAGTCTACGGCCCAACTGCTGAACTGCTTATGCCAGAGTACCTTGAGGACGAGGAAACAATCAAGGTTCTTGCCAGTGACGCTGCCCGTGATATTGTTGAGAAGTTTGACGAGAAGATGACGGAAAAAGATGGTGTCACTGTTTCTGTGGATCCTCGGAGTGAACTGGCGAGGGATAACCTCTGGGTTTTGGCTTGGCAGCTGAAGTCATTCGAAAACCTAGGCAAGGTCGACAGCCAGAGCGTACTCGAAACCGTGAGCTCCTATCTTAGGCGAATTGGGGACACGGTTGATGCAGGGGAGGCCATGCTCCTGGTTGCGATGTTCTATCAATATGAGATCCTCGTCAGAATGCCATTCCTGAAATCCTTCGTGCGGCCTGACTCCATTGCGGCACTGGAAGCATCAGGTGAGGTTGACTCCAGTGTTTGGAAGGGGAGGGACTATGTTGGGCTGTGGCATTCGGAAGTAGCCAGGATATACTTCAGAGCGTTCGAGGTCTCTGAAGACTTGGGCTTGGGGGTCAAGAATGCAGTCCTGAGGAGACACGAGGAGCTCTTTGGCAGAGGCCTGACGGAGTCGTGCAATCTCACATTGATGGCCTTCAGGATCTACCTGAGTGAGTACCCAGAGGAGACGCCTGAGATCATATCTGCTCTGGACGATGAAGACGCAGGTGCCGACGGCAAGATCCTCATTAAAGGCCTGTGCGCCAGGAATATGGGCGGCATTGTCGCTGCAATCAATTCCGAGCCATCCGGAATCTTAGCCGTTCTCTGTGTTCGGGCTGTCCTTGTGTCAGCTGACGATACGGCAGCACACACGTTCATGGATCAGCTGGACAGTGATGTGCTAGCAGTCAAGTTGGGGAAAGAGAAATCCCTGAACTATCTCGGCACGTCATTCTACATGCTTGCCGAGGCGAGCAGGCCAGTCGCCAAGAAGGTTCTAGGAGCGTTCGACCTCGGAGCGTGTGCCAGGAGAGCCAGTGAGACAGAAGACTTGGATTCGTTGGGATACTGCGTGGCACGCATTGCCGATATTGATGTCGAAGCTGCTCGAAAGATGGTGGGTGGAATCGACTTGAATGTGCTGACCGCGAAGTTCAGGAATGAGGAATCCGTGGACACTGCAGCCAAGTGCCTGGGCAGGATAGCGGACGTCAGCGAACCTGCTGCGCGCACAATAGCGGAATCGCTAGACGTGGATGTGACGGCAGCGAGGATCCGCTCCTGTAACGATGTTGGGAGGACTGGAGAGTGCATTGGGCTCATCGCTGCCGCAAGCAAGAGCATGGCAAATCGGATCCTTGTGGCGCTCGGGACATCCGAATTGGAGCGCGAGTTCAGATCCGAGACTCATCTTGACAAGGTGAGCGAAGGCATTCGAGGCATTGCGAACACGGACCAAAGCCTAGCCGGAACGATTCTCGAGAGCTTGGACTGCGAGGAGTTGACCACGAAGGTCAACAGCGAAGCGGATGTCAAGATCGTCGGAGACGCATTATGGAAGTTCAGCAGGTGTAGCAAGCGGACGGCGTTGACAGTCCTCAAGGGGCTGGACATGGATGCTCTTGTTACGAAGATGAACGTGGCTGCAGATGCAGAGTCAATTTCCAACTGCCTGTGGGGCGTCCATATCGTCAGCGTGGAGATTGGGGCGAGGGCGGCGGAAGCGGTCGACGACCATGCAGTTGCTGCCGCCATTGGGCGACAAGGCGATCTCGCCATAGGAATACTCTGTCTCTGCAAGATTGCGACTGCGAGCCCGCAGGTGGCCATGAGGATACTGTCCCAAGTAGACTCGGTCAAACTACGCGCGATGGATCCCGAATCGCCGCTCTTCGACACCGCCCTCGCGTGGGTCAGGGAGTTTCGCGGAACTGACGAGAAACTATTCTTCGCGATGCTAGGCCTCATGCCGCCGGAGATGCAAGGAAGAGTGTTGGGATCCCTCTTCTCCGAAGAACACAACCTCAGTGAACAGGAGGGGCGGTCGGAGTGATTGCTCCGCCGATGGTCACTCAGAAGGGCGCGGGCGAGGGCGCGGGCGAGGATCCTGAGGACTCTTCTTCGAGAAGCATAGATTGTATACTAGAGTGAGATAACTACAATAATAGAGTATTAGTTCTAGAGACTTGGGTAGTGAACACCGGGAGGACACCCTGGTGACCGTCGATAGGACTACCTCTTCCTCCGTTCTGATGCCGTAGCGCCTGGAGGCTCCGGGTCTCTGTCGTTCGCGGATTGTTCGACAATCTTGCTGAGGTGCGAGAGTTCTGCGAGCAACTGGTTCCAAATGAAACTGCTTGGGTCCACCATGAACTTTAAAGCCACTTCCGGACTTAGTCTGGGGTATGCTCCCTTCAGTGACCTTCGCGTTTATCTCGATCACGTGTCCACTGTCCCCGCTGCTTTCAGCGTAGATCCCCGAGAAGAATGCGTCACGTGCACTCAATCGCCCCTCAGCAATAGCAGCAGAAATTGACATGGTTCAGAGCTTATGATAGATTGCACTTAGAGATCTATTCCTTGGCGGAGGTAAGAAGCAATGGGTAGAGGCGGCGGCTC
>JGI24130J36418_10000226_pt1 | contig 17272 bp, 11 predicted proteins | sample BarGraNGADG00212_FD_36418 | JGI IMG/M metagenome (IMG submission 36418)
ACAAGCCATTCTCGGCGTACTTTGCCGAGGTCGATCGCCTTCACCCGGGTCCGAACGTCGCGAGCATGGTCGGGCTGGGATCGGTGCGGGGAACGGTGATTGGCGAAGCTGACCGGCCCGCGACACCAGACGAGATTCGTCAGATGACTGCGATGGTCGAGCGCGCGCTCAGCGACGGAGCCTGTGGGACGTCGTCAGGGCTGGAGTACGTACCGAGCGCGTTCGCGTCGCTCGATGAGCTCATCGCACTCTCCAGGCCGAACGCGAGCCGCCACCTCCCGTACGCCACTCACATGCGCAACGAGGACGACAGGCTTCTCGAGGCGATCGACGAGTCGCTGGCTGTGGCGCGAGGCGCCGGCTGTCCACTCCAAGTCTCGCACCTGAAGGCACAGGGTCCGCGCAACTTTTCCAAGATCGACGTGGTGTTCAAGCGCATCAGCGACGCGCGAGCCGCCGGTGTCGAAGCTGCCTGGGATTGGTATCCGTACGTCGCGTACTCGACCGGGCTCACGAATCTGTTTCCGGTCTGGAGCCGCGACGGCGGGAACGCCGCCTTTCTCGTGCGTCTTGACGACGCGTCCGTCGCGCCTCGCATCAAGCAGGAAGCGTTGGCGAAGGTGGAGCTCATTGGCGGATGGGACAACGTGCAGATCTCCTCCGTGCGCGCCGTCGAGGACCGTGATGCGGAGGGAAAGCGGCTCGGCGCGCACGCGCGTGCGGTCGGCATTGATCCATACGACGACGCCGTGAATCTTCTGCGGCGCAGCAAGGGAAGCGTCGGGATGCTCGGTTTCGCCATGAACGAGGAAACTCTCGAGCGTATCCTCGCGCATCCGTTGACGACGATCTGTTCCGACGGCAGCGCCTTCGCGGTCGATGGTCCAACACGTCGCGGTAGTCCACACCCGCGTGGCGCCGGTACGTTCCCGCGCGTGCTCGGCCACTACGTCCGCGAGCGAAAGGTGATCTCGCTCGCCGAGGCCATCAAGAAGATGACGTCGACGTCGGCTGCACGCGTGCATCTCGCCGACCGTGGCCGGCTCGCTCCGCGATTTGCCGCCGACGTCGTCGTCTTCGATCCGGCGCGCATTGCCGATACCTCGACGTTCGAATCACCGTTCCAATATCCTGTCGGCGTCTCGGTTGTCATCGTCAACGGCGCCGTGACGCTGCGCGACGGACAACGGAGTGCGACAGGGTCCGGCATCGCGCTTCGCGCTACCTCATAGTCGCGCGAGGTCTTCGCCATCGCTGGTGATGGTGCCTTCATCCCCTCCCTCTCAGCCGAGTCGCCCGTGAAGTTCAAGACCATCATCGAGCCGTTTCGCATCAAGACGGTCGAGCCGATCCGCCAGACCACCGACGCGCAGCGGGCGGCGGCGATCCGCGCGGCGCACTACAACGTCTTCCAGCTCGACGCCGAGGATGTGCTCATCGACCTCCTCACCGACTCGGGAACGGGGGCGATGTCGGTGTACCAATGGGCCGGCATGATGAAGGGCGACGAGTCCTACGCCGGCGGCCGCTCCTTTCATGCCTTCGTCAAGTCGGTGAAGGAGATCACCGGGTTCCAGCACGTGATCCCCACGCACCAGGGACGCGCCGCCGAGCACATCCTCTCGGGCGCGCTGCTCAAGCCCGGGTCGATCGTCCCCAACAACACGCATTTCGACACCACGCGGGCCAACGTCGAGCACCGCGGCGCGGTGGCCCTCAACCTGCCAATCGCGGAAGGGCGCGAGCCGCAGACCATCCATCCCTTCAAGGGGAACATGGACGTCGTCGCCCTCGAGCGGGTGTTGCGCGAGAACGCCGGCAACGTGCCGCTGGTGATGACCACCGTCACCAACAACTCCGAGGGCGGGCAGCCGGTGAGCATGGAGAACATCCGCCGCACCTCGGCCCTCTGCCGCACGCACGGCGTGCCGTTCTTCATCGACGCCTGTCGCTTCGCCGAGAACGCCTGGTTCATCAAGACCCGCGAGCCGGGGTACGCCGGCAAGTCGCCGCTGGAGATCGCACAGGAGATGTTCGGTCTCGCCGACGGCTGCACGATGAGCGCGAAGAAGGACGGGATGGCGAACATCGGCGGATTTCTCGCGATGAACGACGACGCCCTCGCCCTCACCTGCCGCAACTCCCTCATCCTCACCGAGGGATTNCCCACCTACGGCGGGCTCGCCGGCTACGACCTCGAGGCAATCGCGGTGGGGCTCTACGAGGCCCTCGATCCCGACTACCTGCAGTACCGCATCCGCTCGGTGGAGTACCTCGCCGAGAAGATGATTGCCGCCGGAATTCCCATCGTGCGCCCCGCGGGTGGCCATGCGCTCTACCTCGACGCCAGGAGTTGGCTCCCGCACATCCCGTCGCACCAGTTCCCGGGATGGGCGCTCTCCGTCGCGCTGTACGTCGAGGGGGGCATCCGCGCGTGCGAGATCGGTTCGGTGATGTTCGGGCAGCAGCCCGACGGCAGCGAGCGCGCCGCCGACCTGGAGCTCGTGCGTCTCGCCTTTCCGCGCCGCGTCTATACCCAGAGCCACATGGACTACGTTGCGGAGGTGCTGCTGCACGTGAACACCATCGCGAAGGACATTCGCGGCGTGCGGATCGTGGAGCAGCCGGCGATGCTCAGGCACTTCACCGCGAAATTCGAACCGCTGCCCCGCTAGCCGCGGCAGCTGCCCATTCAAGGACAACCACCGTGACGCAGCATCGCAGCTGGGCCGAGCCCTGGAAGATCAAGGTCGTCGAGCCAATCCGGATGACAACCGCCGCCGAACGCAAAGAGCACATCCGCGAGGCCGGCTACAACACCTTTCTCCTCCGCTCCGCGGACGTGTACATCGACCTCCTCACCGACTCCGGCACCAACGCGATGTCGGACCGGCAGTGGGCGGGCATGATGATGGGCGACGAGGCCTACGCCGGGTCGCGGAACTTCTACGCGCTCGAGAGCGCGGTGCAGGAGTTTTACGGCTTCCCTCATCTGATCCCCACACACCAGGGGCGCGGCGCCGAGAACATTCTCTCGAAGATCCTCATCACGCCGGGGGACCACGTGCCCGGCAACATGTACTTCACGACGACGCGCGTGCACCAGGAGCTCGCCGGCGCGACGTTCCATGACGTCATCATCGACGAGGCGCACGACCCGGCGTCGGAGCACCCGTTCAAGGGAGACGTGGACCTCGACAAGCTCGACGCGCTGGTGCGCGAGGTCGGCGCCGAGCGGGTGCCGTACATCTCGGTCGCGGTCACGGTAAACCTTGCCGGTGGCCAGCCGGTGCAGCTCTCCAACCTCCGCCGCGTCGCCGACTACTGCCACGCCCGTGGCATTCGCGTGATCCTCGACGCTACGCGCGCCGTCGAGAACGCCTGGTTCATCCAGCAGCGCGAACCCGGCATGCAGCATCACACTGTGGCGGCGATCCTCAAGCTGATGTGCGAGTGTGCCGACGGCGCCACGATGTCCGGCAAGAAGGACTCGCTGGTGAACATCGGCGGCTGGCTGGGACTCCGCGATGAGAAGCTAGCCGAGAAGGCGCGCGGGCTCGTGGTCGTGTACGAGGGGCTGCACACGTACGGCGGCCTCGCGGGCCGCGACATGGAGGCGATGGCGATCGGCATTGGCGAGTCGGTGGAGGAAGACTACATACGGAGCCGCATCGGGCAGGTGCACTACCTCGGGCAGAAGCTGATCGATGCCGGAGTGCCGGTGGTGCGCCCTGTCGGGGGCCACGCCGTTTTCCTCGATGCGAAGGTGATATTGTCGCATCTCCCGCGCGAGCAGTTTCCCGCGCAGGCACTCGCCGCCGCGCTCTACCTCGAATCGGGGGTGCGCGCGATGGAGCGCGGCGCCGTGTCGGCGGGCCGCGATCCAAAGACCGGGGAGAACCGGTATCCGGCCCTCGAGCTCGTACGCCTCACGATCCCGCGTCGCGTGTACACGCAGGCGCACATGGACGTGGTGGCCGAGAGCGTGGTCGAGGTATTTGCGCAGCGTGGGCAGGTGCAGGGACTGCGCTTCACGTACGAGCCGGAACTGCTGCGGTTCTTCCAGGCGCGCTTCGAGTACCAACCTCGCCCGCTACGTTAACGCGATGTCCCAAACGACCCNCAAGTCTTCNTTTCCCCTGTTTCCGGATCACCCGAAGGCAACGCGCGCTATGGCGTGACGGACNACCAGGTAATCGTCATGCTCGATGTCGAGCGNGGCATGACGGTGAGACCGTTGAGCAGTCGGGCGAGCTCTCGAGACGGTTGGTACCTGACGCCGTTCTCGCATCCAGAAATGTCCCGCGAGCCGTCCATTGCATGGACCTCGACGTCATTAACCACACTGCCCTACATCTGCTCCCGCGACGCTACGCTGCCTTCGCGTTCGGTGCGGGGAGACTACCCGGCTGCGTCGCCGGCGGTGAAGCGATCGGCGTCACCGCCGCCACTGGCGTCACAAACGCCAGTGTTGTGATGAAGCCGGTGTTCGGCACGCCCTTGATCGTAATGCGTTTGACATTATCCCACTCGGCAAGCTTCGCCGGGTCGGTCCTGAGCGCCTTCGTCAGCGCCGCATCGAGGATCTGGACGAACTGCGTTCCAAGACTCAGACTCACGGCCAGTTGCTTCGTCGCCCTCACCTGGCCCGCCCGCGCGGCACCTCGTCCGTCGATGCTCTCCTGCAACGCCGATGTCGCGGCCTCGAGTTGCTCGAGGAAGTCAGACGGCAGCGCATGCTCGACCAAGACCGTCTCATACGTCGAGGCTTGCGTGACGAAGGCGTTAGCCGCCTTCAGCAGTCCCTCGACCGCGGGTTATGCGGTCCCGAGATCGCCGCGCAGGCGCTTCCATGCGTCGCGCGGTGCCAGAATCGTTATCGGTGATTGGGCCGCCACCGTGAGCAGATCCTTGTCTCCGGTCACGAGCATCTCCGCCGCTCCCGCGATCGCTGACGCCAGGACCCACTCGTCATCCCGATCTCGAACGCGAACCGGCGAGGGCGTGCGCGGCTTGGCGATGATCGTCTGATCGCGGAGCAGAGCCTCAACCGATGCGACCTGGTCCGGCGCGGCGTCGAAACGTTCCTTCAGGACGCGCAGCAACTCCACCACGTTCACCTCCCCGGTCAGCACCTCATGCTCGGCGAGAAGATACCGGAACAGATCCGCGCAGAGTCCGTGCGCCATGAAAGCACTGACGAGAACATTGGTGTCGAGGAACACCTTCACGACACGATCGCGAAGACGTCCTCGTCGGTAAGAATGCCCTTGGCTTCCGCCAACGGGAGGAGCCCCCGCCGGGCTTGTTCGAACCGCACCAGGGCCAGCTGACGCCGTAGCGCGTCGCGGATGAAGTCGCTGCGACTGCGGCCGAGCTGGCGGCTCAGGCGAGTGAGTTCGCGCTGCAACCTGGCGTCGAGCCGAATGGTTACGCTCATGGTCTTCATGTAAGACAATGTAGTGCGGGCCGCTTCAACGGGCAAGGACGCGCGTTGTCCGCATAGAAGTTATGACTGGGCTGGCCTCCGGTCTTAGCGCGGGTTAGGCGCAGCGATGCATGCTCAATATCCAAAGCAGCGATAGGCACTCATTCGCAGCCTAAGAGTGTCAATCTGACCCGCACTAGGCCGGATCGTAGCGGTATCAGCGACTTCTCCGAGGCGTCTTACGCGGAGTTTATAGGCTCTTGGTGCTAAGCTATCGAAGCTAAAGCCACCTTTCGAATTCGTGGAGCGCCAGATCCGCGCCGAATGTGCCGTATCGTCAACAGCTCTAAGATCTACCACGGCACCTTCGAGCGCATCACCGGTCTCGCGCTGCGAGACTGCCCCAGTTAGTACCGCGAATTCCTCGCGGCGATGCACGCCCGGAATTTCAACGACCCGCCCAAGTGCCTTCATTGGCGTGGTATCGCATGTGGCGGGTGCGTGCATCGGATCGAGTGCAGGGTCAGCCTTGCGCGCGCACGCTAGGGCTGCGAGGAGTGATGCGCTCGCAATGAGACGGTGCGTCCTACGAGGCAAAAACACATTCATATTAAGCGACCCAACTCTCTATTCACCTGCACAGCATCCTATCCCTCCCCCATCATACCCCGCAAGACACGCCGCAATACCTGCTACTCGCCTCGCAGCCGGTCCGCAGGACTCCGCACCCCCAACCCCCCGCGGTTCAGCACGTGCGTGTAGATCATCGTCGTGCTCACGTCCGTATGGCCTAACAGTTCCTGTAACGTCCGGATGTCGTAGCCATCTTCCAACAGGTGGGTCGCGAACGAGTGCCGTAGCGTATGGCAGGTCGCGCGCTTCGCGATCCCGGCCTCGCGCACGGCACGCTGCATCGCGCGCTGCACCGCCGTCTCGTGGAGATGACGCCGACGCTCCTCGCCCGTCGCTGGGTCCCGATATCTCCGCGTCGCCGGAAAGACCCACTGCCACGCCAGGTCGGATGCCCACGCCGGCGCTTTCCGATCCAGGGCCGTGGGCAACGCCACTCGTCCCGCGCCAGCGCGCAGATCCTGCGCGTGCAGGGCGCGCGCACGCTCCACCTGCCGCTCGAGCGCCACGCGCGCCACACCTGGAAGCATCGTCACCCGGTCCTTGCCGCCCTTGCCGCGCCGCACCCGAATCTCACCGCGCGCGAAATCGAGGTCCTTGACCCGCAACGTCAAACACTCCAACAGGCGAAGACCCGCACCATATAGAAGCAACCCGATGCGTTGCATCGGACCACGCAACGCCGCGAGCAGCGTGCGCACCTCGCCACGGCTCAACACTGCGGGGAGTCGCGTCGGCGACGTCGATCGCAACACGCGCCGCAGATCGCTCACGGGCCGATCCAGCACCTCACGATACAACAACAGGATCGCACTGAGTGCCTGCATCTGCGTCGAACTAGGGCACCCGCTGCTCGGCGGTGAGATACGTGAGGTACGCCACGATCTCCGCCTCCCCCAGTTCACTGGGATGACGCATGCCGTGATATCGGATATAGCGCATGATCCAACCCACGTATGCCTGCTCTGTACGCGGGCTCAGGTGTCGCGCACGCATGCGGCCTTTCACTTGATCGAGCAGTTCTCTCTGGGCGGCTCTCTGGGCGCTCACTACGTTCGCTCTCGGGGCGGCACACCGCNCTGGAGTGGTGTGCCGTACCCGAGAGGCGGCGCAGCCGCCGCCCNGAGAGCAAGGCGCGGAGCGCCGAACGCCCGCTGGCGGAGATTTTCCGCTAAATTGGGAACATGCGCACCTTTCCTCCCACGACAACCGTCTTCAACGACGGCTACATCGCCGAGACGTACGAGGCATACCGGCGTGATCCATCGTCGGTGGACGAGTCGTGGCGGCAATTCTTTCGCACCGCGGAGTCGCTCGCCGGCATGGCGGGCGGCGCACAGGCAGACGACCGGCTCCTCCGCAAGACTGCCGCGGCGGCGTCCCTCGTCCAAGCGATTCGCGAGTACGGCCACCTCGCCGTCCAGCTTGATCCGCTCGGGACGCCGCCGCCAAGCGCGCCGGAGCTGACGCCCGAGTTTCACGGCATGAAGGAAGAGGAGCTGGCCGATGTTCCGGCCTCCGCGCTCGGATACACCGAGGGCACGGCGGCCGACGTGGTGCAGCGTCTTCGCGAGGTGTACTGCAGCACGATCGCGCTGGAGTTCATCCACCTCGGCAGCGAGGACGAGCGCGCCTGGTTCAAGCAGAGCATGGAGGAGGGCACGATCACCCACCCCCTCACTCCCGACGAGAAGATCGCCGTGCTGCGGCGACTCACCGAGGTGGACGGGCTGGAACGGTTCCTCGAGCGCGCGTACAAGGGCTACAAGCGCTTCTCGATCGAAGGAAACGACGTCCTCGTTCCGATGCTCGACGAGACGATCGAGCGCAGCGCGGGAGGCGGCGCGCGCGAGGTCGTGATTGCGATGGCACACCGCGGCCGCATCAACGTGCTGGTGCACGTGATGGGNATGTCGTACGTCGAGATGTTCGGTGAGTTCGAGGGGCGTCAAGGCGACGCGAGCGCCTACAGCAGCACGGGCGACGTGAAGTATCACCTCGGTTTCACCAACGAGCGCCAGGTCGGCGACAAGAAGGTTTCGATCGAGCTCGTACCGAACCCGAGTCATCTCGAGATCGTGAATCCCATCATGTCCGGCATCGCGCGAGCGAAGCAGCGTGTGGCCGGCGCACCGGGCGGCCGCGACGAGCGCGTGGCGCTGCCACTGTGCATTCACGGCGACGCCGCCTTCCCGGGCGAAGGCGTCGTGCCGGAGACGTTCAATCTCTCACGGCTGCGCGGATATCACGTCGGCGGGACGATGCACCTGATCGTGAACAATCAGGTGGGCTTCACGACCGATCCGATCGACGCGCGCTCGACCCGATACGCGAGCGATCTTGCGAAGGGATTCGAAGTCCCGGTCATACATGTGAACGCCGACGACGCGGAGGCCTGTCTTATCGCGGTTCGGCTCGCGGTCGCGTATCGCGACAAGTTCGCCAAGGACGTGTTGATCGACGTCGTCGGCTATCGCCGCTGGGGCCACAACGAAACGGACGAACCGTTCTTCACGCAACCAAAGCTGTACGAGCTCATTCGCGCGCACCCGACACCGCGCGAAGTGTGGGCGGCGCGTCTCGTGCGCGAGCGCCTCATCACCGAAGCCGAGGTGAAGGCGATCGACACGGAGTTTGGCGAGAAGCTCGCCGCGCTCCACAGAGAGATGAAGGCGACGGTGCACCCCGAGGAGACGCACGCGCGGGGCACGAAGTCGCATCCGGTGATCGAGGATGTCGCTGATCCGGCGACCGGCGTTCCTGCCGGTGAGCTGGAGGCGCTCAACGAGCGGCTGCTGACCTGGCCCGCGGAGTTCAAGGGCCCCGCGAAGCTGATCAAGGTCATCGAGCGCCGTCGCGATGCACTGCACAAGGGCACAATCGATTGGGGTCATGCCGAGGCGCTTGCCTTTGGCTCGCTGCTCCTCGGCGGCGTCGGCGTGCGGTTGAGCGGGCAGGACTCCGAGCGCGGAACCTTTGCGCATCGCCACGCGGTGCTGCATGACGTGGAGAAAGGCGGAACGTACACACCGCTCGCCAACATTCCGTCGGCCACGGGCCGGTTCGAGATCTACAACAGTCCGCTCTCCGAGACGGCGGTGATGGGCTTCGAATACGGATTCAGCACGGCGACCCAGACGGACCTCGTGCTCTGGGAGGCGCAGTACGGCGACTTCGTGAATGTCGCGCAGCCGATCATCGATCAGTACATCTCGGCGGATCGCGCCAAGTGGGGGCAGTGGAGCGGACTCGTGCTGCTCCTGCCGCATGGCTACGAAGGCAGCGGCCCCGAGCACTCGAGCGCGCGTCTCGAGCGCTTCCTGCAGCTCTGCGCCGAAGGCAACATGTGCGTCGCGTATCCGAGCACGCCGGCGCAGTACTTCCACATCATCCGGCGCCAGGCGCTTCGCAGCGAGCGCCGTCCGCTCGTGCTGATGCAGCCAAAGAGCCTGNTGCGCCTGCCCGCCGCCGCGTCTGCCCTCGAGCAGCTCGCGTCCGGCTCGTTCCAGNCGGTGATCGACGATCCGTCCATCGGCGCGCGGGTCGATGACGTCCGCCGGCTCGTGCTGTGCACGGCGAAGATGTACTACGACCTGCGCGAGGCGAAGAGCGACACGGCGGATGTCGCGCTCGTGCGCGTAGACGAGCTCTATCCGTGGCCCGGTGCTCACGTCGCGGCCATCGTCGACCGATATCCGAATCTGGAAGACGTGGTCTGGGCGCAGGAAGAGCCGAAGAACATGGGCGCCTGGAGCTTCGTCGCGCCGCAACTGCGCGTCGCGACGGGGAACATGCTCACCATCCGCTACATCGGACGTCCGGAACGCGCGAGCCCGGCCGAGGGTTACTCGGAAGCGCACAAGGTGGAGCAGAAACGCATCGTCACCGAGGTGCTCACCCCCGCACCGTCGAGCGCGAAGCGAAAGACGACCAAGGTCTAACATGAAGCGTTCGTTTCATCAGCTCCTCGTTCTGGTTCTTGTTCTCGCCGCGCCGCGCCTCCTCACGTCTCAGGAGCGCGGCGCGACCGTGTTGGGTGAGGCGGTCGCCGGACTCGACGCCACCGCGCGCGTGCTCGTCATCGGCGCGCATCCCGACGACGAGGACACTCAGCTCATCACCTGGCTGGCGCGAGGCCGGCAGGTGGAGACGGGCTATCTCTCGCTCACGCGAGGCGACGGCGGACAGAATCTGATTGGCAACGAGCTGGGCGTGNAGCTTGGCATGATCCGCACGGAGGAGCTGCTCGCGGCGCGCCGTCTCGACGGCGGACGCCAGTTCTTCACGCGCGCCTACGACTTCGGTTTCTCCAAGACCGCTGAGGAGACGTACAAGCACTGGCCCAAGGACTCGATTCTCCGCGACGTGGTGACGGTCGTGCGCGCCTTCCGGCCGCAGATCATCGTCGCGGTATTCTCTGGCACCCCACGAGACGGGCACGGTCACCATCAGGTATCCGCGATCCTCGCGCGAGAAGTCTTCGATGCGGCGGCGGATACGGTCCGCTTTCCTTCGCGGATGACGCTGGGACTCGGCGCCTGGTCGCCGGCAAAGTTCTATCGTGCCTCGCGATTCGCGCCGGCCGAGGCGTCGGTCACCTTCAACGTCGGTGAACTGAGCGCGCTGCGCGGACGCACGTACGCGGAGATCGCGTCGGAAAGCCGGTCGCAGCATCTGTCTCAGGGATTCGGCAACTTGCAGCGGCGTGGAACGTCGCTGGACTATTTGAAGCTTGAAGTATCTCGCGTGAGCGAGCCGCTCAAGCGCGAGACGTCGCTCCTGCAAAACATCGCCGCGGACTGGTCGCGATTCGGCAACTCGGCACTGCCGGCGAACTCCTCCGGTGCCCGCGCGGCGCTCGATTCGCTGCCCGCCGCGATCGCTGCCGCACGTGCGGTGGAGAACCTCGCCGCACCCGCATCGATGGTTGCACCGCTCGCCCGCGTGTCGCGTCTCCTCACCGCGGTGCGTGACAAGCTGCCCTGCGCGCGCGGCGGGCTTGCCATCGGATGTGAAGGAGCACTCGGCGATCTCGCCATCTCGCTCGAGACCGCCGAGGCGCGCGCGCGCGCCGGACTGCTCGCGTCGGCGGGTGTGCTCGTGGAAGCGACCGCGCCGCGCGAGCTGCTGGCGGTGCGCGACACGCTGCCCGTCACCGTCTCCGTGTACAATCAGGGAAGTTCCGCGATAACGTTGGAAAGTGTGTCGGCGTGGACGATCGACGGATTCGGTCCGCGGTATAAGGATCAGACGCCGCGCGTGATACTTCCCGACAGCGCGGGCCGAGTGATCGTGCCGCTGGTCGCGGAAACCGCGAGCGTCCCCTGGTGGCTCGCCGCTGGCAAGCGCGGTGACATCTTCATGATGCCTGGCGTCGGAGCTACGGCGGCCGAAAACATCGCAATCGGCGAGGATCGCGTTGCCGATACGCATTCGCGTGCCGTTCTGCGCATCGCGGGTGTGCCAGTCACAGTGGACGCGGGGCCGGTCGTGTACCGCTACGCCGATCCCGCGCGCGGCGAGCAGCGCCGGCCGGTGGCCGCCGTCCCCGGCATCAGCGTGTTGTTCGATGCGGAGGTCGAGTACGCGCGCGCCGACGTGCCGTTCGAGCGCACCTACAACGTTCACCTTCATAACGCCAGCGCGGCGGCGCGCAGTGTCACGGTCACGCTCGCCGCGCCCAGGCAGCTCAAGGTGGACTCGCTCGTGCGACGCGTGGTGATGGAGCCATTCAGTGACGCGGTTCTTGTCTTTCACGTGAAGGGATCGCTTCCGGCGGGGCGTCATCTCGTGAGTGCCACGGCGGAGAGTGGAGACGAGAAATTCATCTCCGGCTATGTTCCGCTGCACTACGACCACATCCGTCCGCTGCGGTTCTATCGCGCGGCCAGTGTCGAAGTCGAAGCGGTGGAAGCCAAGCTTCCGCCCAGGACGACGATCGCGTACATCCGCGGCGTGGGCGACAACGTCGCGACGATGCTCGGCCAGCTCGGCATGAAGGTGACGCTCGTTACTCCCGAGGAGCTCACCGATACGGATCTCTCGAAGTTCGGCGCGATCGTCGTCGGACCGCGTGCCTTTGCCGCGAGCCCGGCACTGGTGGCACAGGCGCGCCGCCTGCAGGACTTCGCGCGCGCTGGCGGAACGGTCGTCGTGCAGTACGGTCAGAACGAGATACAGACGCCGGGAATTCTTCCGTACCCGGTCACGCTAGGGCGTCCGGCCGCACGCGTGACCGATGAGACGGCACCCGTGACCGTGCTCGCGCCTGGCGCGAGCCTGCTCGCCAGCCCGAACAGGATCACGGANAGCGACTTCCGCGACTGGGTGCAGGAACGCTCGACGTACATGCCGACGACNGCGGATCCGCNCTACCAGCGCGTGTTCGAGATGCACGATCCGGGAGAGCCGCCGAACGAGAACGCGGTGCTCATCGNGCCGATCGGCAAGGGCGCGTACGTCTACAACACACTCGCGCTCTTCCGCCAGCTNCCGTCGGGCGTGCCCGGCGCGGCGCGGATCTTTCTCAATCTGATTGCCGCGGATGGAAAGGCACCGGCGTCGTCGCTGCCGAGGCCNTGATCGAAGGCGTTTTGAAAATGCGTCGTTTGTTGGCCAACGCGGATCTGTATGATCCGTATGATCCGTGATGAATTCGAACAACGCCCTTTTTTGAACGCAGTTCGTGTATCGTCGCGATTCCCACTCGCATATTGACGTCCATGTCCCAGCCCGAAGATGACGCGCCCGACACTGGCCGCTTCCGCCGCACACTCGTCCGCGTGATGAGCGTGCAGGTGGTCACGCTGCTTCTTCTCTGGCTCCTCCAGCATCGGTACTCTCGCTGATGCGCTCCATGCATCCGCTGAACTGGGTGGTCGTGGTCGCGTGGCTCGCGTACGTAGCGATCGACGGCCTGCGACGGGCACGCGGTACGAAGCGCATCGAGGGATACTTTCTCGCCGACCGCAACCTTCCCTGGTGGGCCGTGGGCCTCTCGGTGATGGCGACGCAGCTCTCCGCCGTCACGATGATCGGCACCACGGGGCAGGGTGCCGTTGACGGAATGCGTTTCGTGCAGTTCTACTTCGGACTGCCGCTCGCAATGGTCATCCTTGGCGTGACCATCGTGCCGTTCCTGCACCGCGCGAAGGTGTTCACGGCGTACGAGTTCCTCGAGCAGCGCTTCGACGCGAAAACGCGTTCGCTCACGGCGTTTCTCTTCCTGTTGTCGCGTGGGATGTCGTGCGGGACGATCCTCGCGGCGCCCGCCGTCGTCTTCTCGGCCATCTTCGGCTGGCCCCTCGGTTGGTGCGTCGTGCTGATGGGCGTGCCGACCGTGCTCTATACGATGATCGGCGGCGTGCAGGCGGTGACATGGGCGGACGTGAAGCAGATGGTGCTCATCGTCGTCGCGATCGTCGCGATGGTCACCGTGCTCCTCGTACGCATTCCCGTCTCGCCGGGCGACGCACTGCATCTCGCCGGCGCGACGGGACGACTTCGTGTCTTCGACTTCTCGTTCAGCCTGAAGAACACATATACGTTCTGGTCGGGCATCATCGGCGGAACGTTTCTTATGCTTTCCTATTTCGGCACCGACCAGAGCCAGGTGCAGCGCTACCTCACCGCGCGCTCGGTCGGTGAAGCGCGCAGCTCGCTCCTCATCAGCGCCTATTGGAAGATCCCACTCCAGGCGATGATCCTCCTCATCGGTGTGCTGGTGTTCGTGTTCTACCAGTTCGAGGCGCCGCCGCTCCTTTTCAATCCGGTGCAGGAGCGAAAGGTGCACGAGGCACAGCCTGGAGCGCTGGCGGATCTCCAGGCACGCTATGGCACCGCGGTCGCCGCACGTCTCGCCGCGGCGCGCGCCGTGTCCACCGCGCGCGGCGCGGGGGACAACGCGGCAACGTCAGCGACGGCGGACTTCCGCGCCCGCGACTCGGTCGTGACGTCTGTGCGCGCCGAGGCGCTCAAGCTTGTGGAGCGCACCACGGGGCAGCAGTCGAAGGATGTGAACTACATCATCCCGCGGTTCGTGGTCGAACAGTTGCCGATCGGGCTTGCGGGACTCTTCATCGCCGGCGTCCTGGCGGCTGCCATGTCGGCCATCGCCGCCGAGCTGAACTCGCTGGCGACATCGACGGTAATCGACTTCTACCGCCGGTGGTTCCGCAANGAGGCGAGCGACGCGCACTTCCTTGCGGTGTCGAAGGGCGCGACTGCNTTCTGGGGTCTCTTCGCAATGGTCGTCGCGTCGTACGCGGCCACGCTTGGCTCGCTCATCGAAGTCGTGAACCGGTTCGGCTCGTTCTTCTACGGCTCCATCCTCGGCGTCTTCATGCTGGCGATGATTCCGTCCGCGCGGGCAATGGGCGCGTTCATCGGACTGATCGCGGGGATGAGCGCGGTAGCCGCGGTGAACTTTGGCGCGCCGCAGGTGGCATTTCTCTGGCACAACGTGGTTGGAGCGGTGACCGTTGTCGTCGTCGGCATGCTGGTGGGCGCGGTGAGCGGCGGCGGGCCCGCACCCACGATGACCGCATCTCAGCCGGTCGTTCAATAACGAGTACGTTCGAGAAAGCGTCGTCCGTCGTGAACACGGATCATGCGGATCAGACGGATCCACACGGAGNGTCAATCGGCATCGATCCGCTTGATCCNCCAGATCCGCGATGGCTAAACGGAGCCGGCCGCCCGGGTCAGACTGTCCGACTGCCAGACATGGTTGCACCTTTCCACGATGGTCACCTCCGCCCTCCACAGCGCACCTGACGCCAATGGCGCCGAGCTAGCCCGCCTCGACGCCCTGCTCGAGGCGGTTCCGCTCGCGGTGGCCGTGTTCGACGGCGCACTGGCGCTGGTCGCGACGAATGCGCGCTACCGGAATCTCACCGGTCTCGACGTTGCGCAGGCGGTCGGGCGTTCGATCTACGATGCCTTCCCGAACGCGCTTGCCGATTTGACCGAGCAGGTGGACATCGCGGCGGGTGGCGTGCCAGTCGTTTCGGTGCGCGTGCCCTTCCAGCACCGTGGCGGCCGGCGTCTCGTCGAGGCGACGTTCGTCCCGCTCACCGACGCGCACGGGGGGCGCGGCGTTCTCTTTGCCGGCAGCGACGTCACCGAGCGCGAAGAGCTTCGTGAAGATCTCGCCCGCAACGTGGCACAGCTCGAGTCGATCTTCGATGTGCTTCCCGACTCGGTACGCGTAGTGGACGCCGACGGCGGTACCGTGCGCACGAACGCGCAGGCGCAGCAGGAGCACGCGCCGGCGCGACCTCAGACACTGCGTGAGCTGTGGCAGCTCGATCGTCCCCGTACGCTCACTGGAACGACACTATTCGTACATGAACATCCCACTGCCCGCGCGCTGCGTGGTGAACGCGTGCGAGGCGAGACGCTCGAGGTGCGGCGCGGGCCGGCCGGTCTCCCCGCCGTGATCGAGGTCAATTCGAACCCGCTCTACGACCCGCATCGCCGAGTGCGCGGCGCCGTGACCGTCGAGCGCGACGTCACCGAGCGCACTCGGTTGGAACAGCAGGTGCGCACCGAAGCCGACCGACTCGAGCGTATGGTGCAGGAGCGCACGCGGGAACTGCTGGCACTCCAGGAGACCGCGTCGCGCGATAGCAGGCTCGCCGCGGTGGGCCAGCTCGCCGCGGGCGTGATGCATGATGTGAACAACGCCCTCAATCCGATCATGGCGGCGGCGTACCTGCTCGAGATGAATGCCGAGAATCCAACCGCCGTGCGCGACTACGCGGTTCGCATCGCGCGCGCGGCCGAGACCGGCGCTGCGACGACAGCGCGCGTCGGGCGGTTCATTCGGCAGGATCCGCTACTCGGATCGCGCGAGGAGTCGGTGGACCTCTCGGTCATGGTGGACGAAGTCGTGGCGATGACGCGTCCGCTCTGGCAGGAGCGGGCGAAGGGGGGAATCGTCAAGCTCGAGCAGTCGCTCGCGCCGAGCGCAATGGTGCGCGGGATCGCTGGCGAGTTGCGCGAAGCGCTGCTCAACCTCGTCCAGAACGCGCTCGACGCGATGTCTGGCGGCGGCACGCTGCGCATCCGGACGACCGCCGAGGCGAATGAGATCAGCGTCGCTGTGAGCGATACCGGCATCGGCATGTCCGAGGAGGTGCGCGAGCGCGCGTTCGAGCCCTTCTTCACGACAAAGGGCGTGAACGGCACCGGATTGGGCCTCTCCGAGGTGTACGGCATCGCGCGCCGGCATCGCGGGCGGGCCGAGATCGACTCGGCGCCCGGCCAGGGGACGACGGTTCGCTTGATCTTTCCGCCGGGGGCCGTTCCACCCGCGCCAGTGGCCGAGCCGTCCAGGCGACCGCGTCAGGTGCGCCACATCCTGCTGGTCGAGGATCACCACGACAGCAGAGAGTTCATGCAGGCACTGCTGGAAAGTGATGGGCACGTAGTGCATTCCGTACGCAACGTGGAGGAGGCGCGCGAACGGCTCGAGGATGATAGCTTTGCAATCGACGTCATGGTCACAGACATCGGGTTGCCGGACGGAAGTGGTTGGGATCTCGTGGCATTCGCGCGCGACATCCGGCCATCGCTGCGCATCGGGGTGGTGACTGGGTGGGAGCCGCGAAACGAGCAGGATCCAGCGTGTGACTTCACGCTTCGGAAGCCTGTTGGCGCGGCCGATTTGCTCGCACAGATTGCGGGATACGTGTGACGCGATCAATATCTACGGTTTCCCATACACACACCCTCTCGGACTGCAATGCCTGAATCGGGCCCCATCCGCATTCTGATCGCCGAAGACGATGACGATGCGCGCGCGCTCCTCGTCGAACTGCTCAACACGATGGGCCATGTCGTCGTCGCCGAGGTGAGTGGCGGACGCGAAGCCATCGAGCGGGCGAAGGATGTCGTTCCGGACGTCGTGCTGCTCGACGTACACATGCCGGACGGCTCGGGCATCGAGGCCGCGGAGCAGATCGCGGCGCAGGTGCCAGGGGTCGCTGTCGTGCTCTTCAGCGGCGATGAATCGCTCGTGCTCTCGGAGCGCGAAGTCACCGCGACGACCGCGATCGCCTTTCTCCCGAAGCCCACGCCGCCCCGCGTGCTCGATGCGACGCTGCGTCTTGCCGTCTCACGCGCGCGGGAGTTCGCCATCGCCAAGCAGGACGCACAGGCCGCACGCGGCGCGCTCGAGAATCGCAAGACGATCGAGCGGGCGAAGGGAAT
>JGI24130J36418_10000233_pt1 | contig 17081 bp, 16 predicted proteins | sample BarGraNGADG00212_FD_36418 | JGI IMG/M metagenome (IMG submission 36418)
GGCTACCTCGCGGCTATGGCAGGGAGTCGATCGGGTCCGCCGGGATGAGGCGACGTCGGAGGTCAGCGTCCCGCTGCAGTCGGATGGCGTCGCGTCGGCGGCGATCGGCGATGACCGCGGCGAGCACGACCTCAGGATGGACACCGGAGGGGGGAAGGGGAGACACGTAGGCGACCACCTCGTCGTGCAGCTGCGCACCGAGGGTCGCGCGCGACTGCGGGCTCAGCAACGCCGCGCGCATGAGGAACTGACGGACCGCCATGGCCAGACCGTCAGGCAGCCGGGCGATGTCAGCGCTGGCAGCCCATGCAGCCAGCTGGGGAGGCATCATCGGAGGCGGCGGCAAAGTCATGTGGACCCGTTCTCGTACGACGTACGTGCCGGCGGCGTAGTCACCGAGCCGTTTGCCCTTGTTGCTCACAATCGCGCTCACCAGGGCGGGCACCCCGATCAAAGCCCAGATCTCGACGAAGCCGACGAGCGTGCGGGTCAAGGCATGGCGAAACCCGATCGGCCCCGCGTCGTCGCGCACGGTCCGAAGGCCCGTGGCGAGCTTGCCCACCGAGCGACCGCGGGTCAGGGTCTCCAACGTGGTTGGCAGGACGACGGTGACGAGCGCCAGAAGCAGAGTCATGGTGACGCCGATGATGGCCTCGTCAGCGTTCTTGGTCATCGTCGAGGACACGAAGAGGCCGATCCACAGGGCCGCGCCGGCAACCAGCAGGTCCAGGAAGCCGGACAGTGCGCGGATGGCGATGCCGGCGGCGGGCAGCTCCAGAGCGACCGCCTCGCCGGTCACGAGGTCGTCGGCCCCGACGCCCACGGTGCTGTTGCTCATGCCGGGCTGTTGCTCATGCGGTGCTGTCGCTCATGATCTGCCAAGCGTATCCGGCCGGGGCGGCAGCCGGTCGGCCGCGAATACAGTGTGAACGTGGATCTCGACGCGTTCGTGGCAGCGCACCAGGGCGAGTGGACCCGCCTTGAGTACTTGGCGCGTCACGGATCGGCCAGCGGCGCCGAGGCCGACGAGATCCTCGACCTGTATCAGCGGGTGGCTACGCACCTTTCCGTGGTCCGTTCGGCGGCCCCGGACCCCAGCCTGGTGACGTACCTGTCGTCCCTGCTTGCGCGAGCCCGCACCCGTTCTGCCGGAACGAGATCGGTGGCATGGTCGGATCTGCGGGGCTTCTTCACCGACACGTTCCCCGCGGCTCTGTACCGGACCCGGCGGTGGTGGATCGTCACTGCGTTCGTCAACATCGGGGCATCGCTGGTCATCGGGTGGTGGTTCCTCTCGCACCCGCAGTTCGAGTCCTCGCTGATGCCCCCGTCCGAGATCGACAAGCTTGTCAACACCGATTTCGAGCACTACTACAGCGAGTTCGCGGCATCGCACTTCGCCGCGCTGGTCTGGACCCACAACGCCTGGCTCACGGCGATCTGTATCGCGCTCGGTGTCCTCGGCGTTCCGGTGGTCTATCTGTTGTTCGAGAACGTCCTGAACCTGGGGTTCATGGGCGCGATCATGATCAACCATGACCGGGGCGCGTTGTTCTTTGGTCTGATCCTGCCGCACGGACTGCTGGAGCTGACGGCGGTGTTCGTGGCCGGCGCGACCGGCCTACGGTTGTTCTGGGCCTGGATCGACCCTGGCCCGCGGACCCGTGCACGAGCCGTTGCCGAGGAAGGTCGCTCGGCCATCGCTGTGGCCCTCGGCCTCGTGGTTGTGTTGGCCATCTCGGGAGTCATCGAGGCGTTCGTCACCCCCTCGCCGCTGCCCACATGGGCCCGCATCGCCATCGGTGTGATCGTCGAGGTGGCCTTCATCACGTATGTGTTCACGGTCGGTCGATGGGCATGGCGGCGCGGCGCGACCGGCGATGTGTCGGCTCGTGATGCGGGCGACACGGCACCTGTCGTGGGCTGATCGACCCTGCCTGCCTGCCAGCCACGGCACTGCTTCGGCCGGCGGTGGCACCTGGACTACAGCAGGCCTTTGCTCTTGAGCATCAGGTAGTGGTCGGTCAAGGCCACCGGAAGCTGCTCCGGCACGGCGTCGATCACATGGACACCGAGGTGTCGCAGCACCTCTGCGGTGCGTTCGCGCAGACCGAGAGTGCGTTCGGCGGCCGCAGCGTCATACACGCGCGAGGTGCTGCTGACGTCCGCTGCCATCGCCGAGAGGGCAGGGTCGGCGACCGAGGCCAGGACCACCCTGTGGTGCCGGGTGAGCGTGGCCAGCGTCGGTAACAGACTCTCCTCGATGGCCGCCGGCTCGAGCGGGGTCAGCAGCACGACCAGGGATCTGCGGCGGCTCAGCCCGGAGATCGCGCCTGCCATCATCGACCAGTCGGCCTCCAGCAGGGCCGGCTCCAGCGGAGCCATTGCCGTCACGAGATCGCCCAGGAGCGTCGTTCGGGTCGCGCCGCTGAGCCGGGCACGGACCTGCCGGTCGCCGGCGAGGAAATCCACGTGGTCACCTGCCCTGGAGGCGAGCGCGGCCAACAACAGCGAGGCGTCCATGGCCGCATCCAGCCGAGGCGTGTCACCCACCCGCCCCGCCGATGTTCGGGAGGTGTCCAGGACCAGGATCAGCCGCCGGTCACGCTCTGGCTGCCAGGTGCGCACNACGACCGCCGTGCGNCGAGCGGTCGCCCGCCAGTCGATGCTGCGGACGTCGTCGCCGACGACATAGTCGCGCAGGGAGTCGAACTCGGTGCCGGCGCCACGGGTGCGGACCGCGGAGCGTCCGTCGAGCTGCCGGAGGACGGAAAGCCGGCTGGGCAGGTGCTTTCGTGAGGTGAACGGCGGCAGGGCACGGATGACCCCNTCGACCGGGAACGAGCGCTGGCGGGCGGCCAGCCCCAGCGGCCCCAGGCTGCGCACGGTCACCCGGTCGGCTCGCCGGTCGCCACGACGGGTGGGCGTCAGGGTGGTCGTCAGTGCAACGCGCTCACCGCCGCGGACATCGACCGTATGCCGGTCGCGCGCAGCCCCCGCGGACGGTTGCCAGGCGTCGCGAACGATGCCGCGCAGACGCCGGGACGTCGGATTTGTCAGCCAGAGCGTGGTGGAGCCGCTCACCCCGAGCCGGACCTGGTGGACGATGTCACGTCCGAGCACGAGCTTGCGGGGGCTCAGCGCGAGCAGGAGGTCCAGCCCGATCGCGCACAGTGCGACCAACCACCAGATCCGCACGGTGGTCATCGTCGGCTGGAGCCATACAGCGACCAGACCCAGCATCAAGAGCGCGGGCGCGCGCCCGGTCAGGGCCACGGTCAGCGGGGGACCGGCACGGAGGAGAGTGCGCTGGCCAGCACGGACCCGACGTTGACGCCCTCCAGCTCGGCCTCCGGTCGCAGCGAAAGCCGATGGGCCAGCGTCGCGTGTGCGAGCGCTTTGACGTCATCGGGGGTCACGAACTCTCGTCCGCTCAGCCAGGCCCACGCGCGACTGGTTGCCATGAGCGCGGTGGCACCACGGGGGCTCGCGCCGAGAGAGAGGGAGGGGGACTGTCGCGTCGCTCGTGCGATGTCAACGATGTATCCGGCTACCTCCGGCGAGACTGTCACAGCCAGAACAGCGGCCACCCCGGCATCGAGGTCGGCGCAGCCGGCGACGGCACGCAACCCGGCCGCGGCCAAGTTACGGGGGTCGAAGCCGGAGGCGTGCCGTTGAACCACGGTGATCTCGTCCTCGCGCGGGGGCAGAGGCAGCTCGACCTTGAGNAGGAAACGGTCGAGCTGGGCCTCGGGCAANGGGTANGTGCCTTCNTACTCGACCGGGTTCTGGGTGGCGGCGACCANGAATGGCGACGGCAACAACCGGGGTACGCCTTCGACGGAGACCTGGCGCTCCTCCATGGACTCCAGCAGTGCAGCCTGTGTCTTGGGCGGCGTCCGGTTGATCTCGTCGGCGAGCAGCAGGTTGGTGAACACCGGCCCTTCGCGGAAGGAGAACTCGGCACTGTGCGGGTCGTAGATCAGCGATCCGGTGATGTCGCCGGGCATCAGGTCCGGGGTGAACTGCACCCGTTTGGTCTGGACGTCGAGGGCCGCGGCAACCGCGCGGATGAGCAGGGTCTTGGCGACGCCGGGCACGCCCTCGAGCAGGATGTGTCCACGACTGAGCAGCGCGATGAGGATGCCGGACACCGCGGCGTCCTGTCCCACGACCGCCTTGGCGACTTCGTGGCGGACGGCAGTCAGCGCGGCCCTGGCTTCGTCGGATGAGGTGCGGGCGCTGGTTGTCTGGCTGACGTCAGTCATGGTCGGCGTACTTCCTTCTCGAGTGCGAAGAGGTTGTTGGCTAGTTCCAGGAGTGACGCGTCGTCATGCGCCGCGGACGAGCGCAGCAGGTCCAGCACGTCCTGGTAGCTCCGCCCGCTGACCGCACCCGCTGCCGCCGCCACACTGCTGACCGTCGACGATGCGGACAACCCAAGGTATGCCGTCAGCCGTCGTCGCGTGGCGAGCTGTAGCACCGCCAGAGCTCGGGCGCGGTNGTGGGACTTGCGATACATCCGCCCGCGGCTCTCGGTGGTCTCGACGGCGCGGACGATGACCGGCAGGGGTTCGGTGACCAGGCGCCCGAGACGACGCCCCCGCCACAGGCACAGGAACACGACGGCCGAGGTCGCCACAGCCGAACCCGGCCCGAACCAGGCGGGAGCGATGGAGCGCGATGAGCTTTCGGAGGGCGCGACGTCGGACAGGGAGGGGACGTACCAGATCAGATGGTTGGTCTGCCCGAAGAGGTGCAGGGCGATCGCGGCGTTGTCGGAGTCGAGGATGGTGCCATTGCGGATCAGGGTGTCATCCCCGAGCAGGATCACCGGCGGTCGACCTGCGGCGCCCGGCAGGCCGACCATCGCGCCACCACCGTCGCTCTTGTCGGGGAAGCAGGTCGTCGTGCCGGAGCCGGTTCCGGTCGCCGTGTATGCCCGACCCGCATGCGCGAGCCGGAAGTCCGCTCCCACCTCGGCGCCCGTGCACGCGGCTGCCACCTTCGTCAGATCCGCGAGGTGGGAGTCGACCGGCAGGCCCATGCCCTTGGTGACCTCGGGGTCGGGGTCCAGCAGGATCACGCCGGCTGCGGGCGCAGCGTGTGCCAGCGCCGCTCGGGCCGTCCGCCCCGACAGGCGAAGGGTGTGGGTGATCACGACCGTCGAGGTGCCGTCGACGGTCTCGTCGAGCAGCTCGCGTTGGCTGCGGACGACGGTCACGCTGACACCGTGGTCCCTCAGCACGTGGGCCAGGCCCTGGGCTCCGGAGTAGCCGGGGTTGGCCGGGTCGAGGTCGTCGGTGTTGCCCCCACCAGCGGGGTGCAACAGGGTCACTGCCAGGGTCGCGGCCAGGAGCACGCCGACCACGATCGAGGGCGTAACCCATCGGCGGCGCTTGGGTGTGAGGGGTCTGGGGACCGCGGCGGTTGTGGTCATCGTCATACGGTCAGGCCCTGGAGGGATGAAGCCACCGGCGCGGGGCGGGTCTTGACCAGCTCGACGTCGAGCTGCCGGACGTGGTCGGCCTGATCCGAGGTGGCACGGCGATGGCCGTAGCGAACGGCGTCGAAGATGTTCGCCGCCTGCACGAGTCGGACCGAGTGGTCGGGGAAGGGCTGCGCCAGCTCGAGACTGACCTCGTGCGCAGTGCGTCCGGGCGAGTCATCCAAGAGCGTGCGATCGCTCATGTCCTTGGCGATGGCGCGGAATCCGTCCAGGACAGCATCGTCATAACGGCCGTCGGCGAAAGCCTCGGCAGCCAGCTTGCGATAGGTGCTGGGGGTGATCGTCGGGTCCACGAGCACTGCCCCGTCCTGGCGGGCGGCGACCGAGTCGCGGCGCACCCTGGGCAGCACCCAGACGAGGAGGGCGATGACGACCACCGCCACCAGCGCCGTGATGACCGGGGACAGCCCGCCGTTGGCCAGGTTGTTGGCGCCCTCGAGCAGCTTGCCCAGCTGCTCGAGAATCCAGCGAATCACGGTGTCCAGCCAGGGGTCGTGGTAGTCGGGGCCGCTCAGCTCGTCACTGAGCCATCTCCGTGCCTCGGCCGGTGTGGGTTCCAGACCACGCTGAGGTGACCAGCTCGCCGCAGCCATGAAAGGTGACCAGCTCGCCGGTGTCATGCTCGCCGGTGTCATGAGCTGCCGTTCAGATCTGCGGTGCGGGGTTGGACTGGGCCTCACGGATCAGCACGACGTCGAGCGCCTCGAGGCGCATCCGACGATCGATGTAGAGCAGGCCGGTCACGGCCGCCACGAAGGGTGTCGTGATCGCCCCCGAGAGCAACGCCGACAGGTGCGAGACGAACGTGACGACCATCTGCCCGCCTTCGGTGTCCTGCCCCGCCATTGCTGCGATGGCGACGCCGGCGACCGAGAACGGTATACCGAGCATCGCCCCGACCATCGCCGCCAGCACTCCGGCCGCCAGCGTGATGCCCANGATGCGCCAGAACGCGGCTGCCCCCTTGGTGAGCGCGAACGAGCGGCGCAACCCGGCGAACACCCCATGGCCCTCGAGCACGATCGCGGGTGCCGCTAGTGAGATCTTCGTCGAGACATAGACGGCCACGACCGCGGTGCAGAGGACCCCGAGGAGCAGCAGGGCCGTTCCTGCGCCGATGGTGTCGTTGACCAGCAGCAGGACACCGGGCCCGATCAGCAACACCGTTGACACGAGGCTGAACAGCCCGGTCAGGATCAACAACGCGAGCAGTGACAGGAGTCGTCCGCGCGTGGATCGCCACGTCTGACCGAGATCTGGTTTGCGGCCCAGGACCGCTTGGCCCACGACAAAGATCAGCAGCCCGCTCAGGAGGGCGGTCGCGAGTGCGGTGGACAGGCTCTGGATCAGGGTGGACGGGATCCCGAGGAACGCCCCGGCCTCCGGTCCGTACCTGCTCACGACCGTGGCCGTCAGATGGGTCGCGCCGATTCCCAGAGCGGCCGACGGGACCAGGAACCCGGCCAGCACCAGCGCGGACATTCCGACCATCGACTTCGGGTTGAAACGAACGGCCTTGACCGCGCCGTCCAGGATGTCACCGAACTGCAACGGTCGCAGAGGCACGATGCCCGGCTTGTGCGCGGTGAGCATCGGGATTTGTTGCATGGCGGCGTGCGACNGCAGCGGGAGACCGGTTGGTGGCGNNCCGGCGTACGACCGGCTGCGCGCGGGGTCGCCATCCTGCGGTCCAGGGGCGGAAAACCCGCCGGTCGCCGTCATGTGTCTCCCTGGTTGATCGAATATCGCCCCATGATGTCAGGGGGTCGTCCCNACGAGTGCCGTTACGGAGGTCATCGCCTCGGTCGCGGACACGGGTTGGGCCCCGAGGCGGACATGTCGGGCCACGATCTCGGGCTCCTGTCGGCGCAGGATCAAGCCGCGNCGCCACAGCACCCACGGCGACTTACGACGTTCGGCCACGTCGCGGATCAGGCGGCGGCAGAACGTCAGCCATGGGCCGGCGTGGACGCAGTAGGCGGCCGCGAGGACGTCGGCTTCCACCAAGGCTTCAATGATCTCCGCAGCGAAGATGCCCTCGGCCAGGATCAGCTGCCCCGGCTCGGCCGTGACTACGGAGTGCCCTACTGCACGGGATGAGCTGATGTCGTAGGTGGGCAGGTCCACAACTCCGTTCCGGCACAGGTCAACCAGCGCCTGAACCGCGGCGTCGGCATGCCAGGACCGCGGGTTGTCCCAGTCAGGGACGCCGATCGGGAGGGTCGGTAGGGACGGGTCGTCCCCGTCGCGGTAGAAGTCGTCCAGCCGGACGATCGGCCANCCATGGCGGTCCTGGAGGTGGGCCGCNAGTCGTGACTTGCCGGCACCGCTCGGGCCGGCCACGATCACGACACGTCGTCGGCCGTCGCGGGGCAACGGTGCGTCAACGGTGGGTCGACCGCGTTCACGGCGCCGGAGTCTCATGGGCGGCCGTCCAGGCGGAGAGGCACTAGTGACCCTTGGGATGCCAAACGGTCTTGGTCTCCAGGTAGGCCTTCATCCGGCTCAGGTCCGGCGTAGGGGACCAATCCGGCTCGACTGCGTCCGCGTCGTTGCCAGCCGGGCGAAGGACGCGTTTGAGATTCTCGGCTGCGGCGCGTTCAAGGTCTGCCCATGCCAGGCCGTCGACGTCAGCGGCGCCGGCCAGGTCGATGGCATTGACGTCCTGGTGCGAGGCCAGCCACGGTGCGATCTCGGCGGTGCGTCCGGTGATCAGGTTGATGACTCCCGCAGGCACGTCGGAGGTCGCGAGGACCTCCGAGAGCGTGATCGCGGGAAGAGGCCGCTGCTCACTGGTCAGGACCACCGCTGTGTTGCCGCTGACCACGATCGGCGCGAGCACAGAGACCAGACCCAGCAGCGAAGAGCGTTGCGGCGCAAGGGCGGCCACCACTCCGGTGGGCTCGGGCGCGGAGATGTTGAAGTACGGCCCGGCGACCGGGTTGACCGCACCCAGGACCTGGGCGAGCTTGTCAGACCACCCGGCATACCAGACCCAACGGTCGATGGCCTGTGAGACGACGTTGTCCGCGCGGTCCGGCGTAAGCCCCTCGGCCGCCGCGACCTCCGCGGCGAACTGTGCGCGTCGGCCTTCCATCAGCTCGGCGACGCGATAGAGCACCTGACCACGGTTGTATGCCGTGGCCGTGGCCCACTTGCCAAGGGCACCCCGGGCAGCCACGACGGCGTCGCGGGCATCCTTGCGGGAGCCCATCGCGGCGTTGGCCAGAAACCGGCCGGACGGCCCGGCGGCACGGATCTCGTAGGTGCGACCCGACTCGCTGCGTGGGAACGCACCACCGATGTAGAGCTTGTAGGTCTTGCGCACCTCGATCCGTTGTTCCGGGGCGGCATTCGGTCGAGTCGCCTTGCGTCGAGCCGCGGTGGGACTCATCGGTTCGCTCCTGTCGTGACGTAGCCCTCAAGGCCGTGGCGGCCACCCTCGCGGCCGTAGCCGGACTCCTTGTAGCCGCCGAACGGAGAGGTTGGGTCGAAGCGGTTGAAGGTGTTGGCCCAGACCACTCCGGCGCGCAGCTGGTCGGCCATCCACAGGATGCGGGAGCCCTTCTCGGTCCAGATCCCGGCGGAGAGCCCGTATGGCGTGTTGTTGGCCTTGGCGACCGCCTCCTGTGGAGTGCGGAACGTCAGCACCGACAGCACCGGCCCAAAAATCTCCTCCTGGGCGATCCGGTGCGACTGGGACACCCCGGTGAAAACCGTTGGGGCGAACCAGAATCCGCGCTCTGGCAGCACGCAGGGTGCACTCCAGCGAGTCGCTCCTTCGGCCTCCCCAGCATCAGCCAGCTCGCGGATCCGGGCGAGCTGCGCTGCGGAGTTGATGGCGCCGACGTCGGTGTTCTTGTCCAGCGGGTCACCGACGCGCAGCGTCTGCAGGCGCCGTTTGAGTCGCATGATCACGTCTTCGGCGACATTCTCCTGGACCAGGAGCCGGGACCCGGCGCAGCAGACGTGGCCCTGGTTGAAGAAGATCCCGTTGACGATCCCCTCGACCGCCTGGTCGATGGCGGCGTCATCGAAGACGATGTTGGCCGCCTTGCCGCCGAGCTCGAGAGTGGCTCGTTTGCGTGTCCCGGCGATGGAGCGGGCGATGTCCTTGCCGACTTCGGTCGATCCGGTGAAGGCGATCTTGTCGATGTCGGGGTGGCGGATCAGGTGGGCGCCGGTGCGGCCCGTTCCGGTGATGATGTTGACCACCCCCGCCGGAAGGTCGGCTTGCTGGCAGACCTCGGCGAACAGAAGTGCGGTCAGCGGCGTGGTCTTGGACGGTTTGAGGACGACGGTGTTTCCCGCAGCCAGGGCGGGTGCGATCTTCCACGACAACATGAGCAGCGGGAAGTTCCAGGGAATCACCTGTCCCACGACGCCGATCGGTCGTGGCAGTTGGCCCGCGCCGCCCGAGAGCCCGGCGTGCTCGAGCTTGTCGGCCCAGCCTGCGTGGTAGAAGAAATGAGCCGCGGCCAACGGGATGTCAACGTCGCGCGACTCCTTGATCGGCTTGCCGTTGTCCAGCGTCTCCAGCACTGCGAACTCCCGCGCGCGTTCGGCCAGGATCCGCGCGATACGGAAGAGGTACTTGCCGCGCTCGGCTCCGGACAAGCGACCCCATGGCCCGTCGAAGGCCTTTCGGGCCGCCTTGACCGCATTGTCGATGTCGGTCTCGCTGGCCTCGGTGACCTCGGCAAGCACCTCCTCGGAGGACGGGCTGATGGTCTTGAACGTTGATCCGTCCTTCGACTCGACGAACTCGCCACCGATGAACAGCCCGTATGACGGACGGATGGAGACGACGGCGCGCGACTCGGGCGCCGCGCGTACTCGAACTTTGCCATGGTGTCTCTGCTTTCAGCTCAGTCGATCGTGACGTAGTCGGCACCGGCGTAGTGGCCGGTGGCGAGCTTGCGCCGTTGCAGGAGAAGGTCATTGAGCAGGCCGGAAGCGCCGAAGCGGAACCAGGTGGGGCTCATCCAGTCATCACCGGCGATCTCGTTGACCATCACCAGATACTTCATTGCGTCCTTGGTGGTCCTGATCCCGCCGGCCGCCTTTACCCCGACCTGGGCGCCAGTGAGGTCACGCCAGTCGCGGACGGCCTCGAGCATGATCATGATGAAGGGAGGAGTTGCGGCCGGCGACACCTTGCCCGTCGACGTCTTGATGAAGTCCGCGCCTGCCAGCATCGCCAGCCACGAGGCACGCCGCACGTTGTCGTAGGTCGCCAGCTCGCCGGTCTCAAGGATGACCTTCAAGTGCGCAGGGGCGCCGTTCGGCGCGTCGGTGACGCATGCCGCCTTGATGGCGGCGATCTCGTTGAACACCTGCAAGTATCTGCCGGTCAGGAACCCCCCCCGGTCGATGACCATGTCGATCTCGTGGGCGCCCGCTTCGATGGCGTCACGGGTGTCGGTCAGCTTGACCGCCATGGTGGCGCGACCGGACGGGAAGGCCGTCGTCACGGCCGCAACGTGGACGGTGCTGTCCTTGAGCGCGTCCACGGCCACGGGGACCAGGTCGCTGTAGATGCAGACCGCCGCCACATGGGGCGTCGTCGGGTCACCGGGGTCCGGAGCCATCGCCTTGGCACACATCGACCGCACCTTGCCCTCGGTGTCGGCACCCTCAAGCGTCGTCAGGTCGATCATGCTGATGGCGGTGTCGATGGCCCAGGCCTTCGAGGTGGTCTTGATGGAGCGGGTGCCCAACCCCGCTGCGCGGGAGTCCGCGCCGACGTGGTCGACACCTGGCAGCCCGTGCAGCCACCTGGTCAACGAGGCGTTGGTCAAGGCCCCGACTCCGAGTAATTCGCGTGCGTCGGAGGTAGCAGTGCGAGTGCGGGCAGTAGCTGGGGGGGAACTCACGGTCGGAGTCTATCGGCCTATGCTCGGTAGTCGGGGCGCGGCGGATCGCAACGGCCGGTCTCGTTGGGACCGGCTAGCGTGCAACGAAATTGGCCAGAGCGCAAGGACATGGATGAGCAACAAGATCTCGACCAAACAGCAACTGATCCGCCAACGTTCACCGTTGGGGTTGGCGGCTGTGTGCGGCGTCATCGGCCTGGTGCTTCTCGTATCGATGGCCTGGCAGTGGGCCGAGTACCCGGAGCCGTTGTTCGCCGCGTGGGTGGTTTTCTTCATGGCTGTCGTGTGGTCGTTGTTCGTTCGTCCGGCCGTTCTGCTCGATGAGGACGGCGTGACCATTCGCAACATTGTCAGGGACGTTCACATCCCCTGGGCCCGAGTGAGCGACGTGGAGTGTCGCTGGAGTCTCAAGGTGTTCGTGGAAGATCGGGCCTACATCGCGTGGGCCATCTCCTCGCAGGCAGGGCGTCCCAAGGTTGGCCCCGGCAGGTTGTTCGGGATGCCGTCCCGGCGGCTCGACAGCTTCGCCAGCGCCGGTGCTCACCCGCCCACGTCCGCTCCGAAAGTCACGGCAGCAACGGTCGCGAGGGCGATTGAAGACGCCAAGGAGGACTACTCCGACGCCGTCGCGAGGGGTGCGATCGCGGCTGCGCCGGATGCCCAGGTGCGGATGGCGTGGGTGCCGTTGGCCCTGGCCATCATGTTCCTGCCTGCCATCGCCGTCGTGGTCGTCACGCTGGCCTGACCGCCTCACGTCAGGGCGCGGTCAGCCTCGACATCGAGGCGCTCACCCGGTCCAACCGTGCTTTGGCCTCCGCTGAGGCAGCGGCCAGACCCGATGAGGATTCGACCGCGACGATGACCTCGAGATAGACCTTGAGCTTGGGCTCGGTTCCACTCGGGCGCACGATCACCCGGCTCTCGTCCTGGAGGTGATAGCGGAGCCCGTCGGTGGGTGGCAGCTGCTCCGAGCCCTCGGACAGGTCGTCGATTCGGGTGACCGGGACGCCTCCGATGTCGGTCGGTGGCTCCTCCCGGAGCCGGGACATCAGGGTGCCGATCAGGCTCAGGTCATCGACCCGGACGGCGAAGGAGTCGGTGGCGTGGACCCCATGCGTCAGCGCGAGGTCGTCCAGGACATCGAGCAGCGAACGTCCCTGTGCCCGCAGACCCGCCGCCATCTCGGCCAACAACAACGCCGCGCTCACGCCGTCCTTGTCGCGCACCTGGTGGGGGTCGACGCAGTACCCGAGCGCCTCCTCGTAGCCATAGCGCAGGCCCTCCACCCGCGAGATCCACTTGAAGCCGGTCAGGGTCTCTTGGTGTCTGATCCCGGCGCAGGCGGCCATGGCCGCAAGCAGGCGGGAAGACACGATCGAGTTGGCGAAGACGTCGTCGGGCGCCACCCCGCGCGCCAGGATGTGCGCTCCCAGCAGCGAGCCGACCTCGTCGCCGCGCAGCATCCGCCATCCCGACGGGTTGTCCAGGGTGGCTGCCGCCGGGTCCGGGACGGCCACCGCGCAACGATCGGCGTCGGGGTCGTTGGCCAGGACGAGGTCGGCATGTTCCCGGGCCGCCAGCGCCAGTGCGGCATCGATCGCGCCCGGCTCCTCGGGGTTCGGGAAGATCACCGTGGGGAACTCGGGGTCCGGTTCGGACTGGCTGGGCACGACGATGGGGGCGCTGAAACCGGCACGCGCGAAGGCGGCCACGATGACAGCACTACCCACGCCGTGCAACGCCGTGTGGACGACCCTCAGCTGGCGGGCGCCACCGGGGGCGACGACGGCCGCTGCAGCATCGAGGTAGGCCTCCAGGAGGTCGTCGTTCAGGGTCGTCCAGCCCGAGCTTGCCGCGAGGGACATCAGCGACATGCCGGACCTCCGCGATGTGCGCTGCGATCTCGGCATCCGAAGGCGGCACGATCTGGCTGCCGTCGCCGAGATAGACCTTGTAGCCGTTGTCCTGGGCTGGGTTGTGGCTCGCCGTCACCATGACGCCCGCGTCCGCGCCGAGGTGACGAATCGCGAAGGCCAGCACCGGAGTCGGCAACGGGCGGGGCAGCACCATCGCCCGGCCACCAGCAGCGACGACCACGGCTGCCGTATCCGCGGCGAAGACGTCCGAGTTGTGTCTGGCGTCGAGCCCGATGACCACCAAGGGATGCGGTTGGGTCTCTTTCAGGTATGCCGTCAGCCCGGCTGCCGCACGGATCACCACGGAGCGGTTCATCCGGTTGGGGCCGGCTCCCAGCGCACCTCGAAGTCCGGCGGTCCCGAACTCGAGCATGCTCACGAACCGGTCGGCCAGATCTGCGCCCGCCTCGGCATCACCCGCCGCCGCGGCCGCGATCACCGCGTCGAGCTCCGCACGCGTGGCCGCGTCGGGGTCGTCGTCCCGCCAGGAGGTGGCGCGCTCGAGCAGCTCGAGGGGCGCGACATACGCCGGGGGTGTGGCCGCTGTCTTCGGGGCGGCGGCGGTACCGTGCTCGGTCATCGCGGGACCTCGATCTTCGCGACGATGGCAGCGAGCAGGCGACCGCAACGCTCGGCCGCTGCCCGGCCGGCCTCGAGCACCTCGTCGTGGGAGAGCGGTTGATCGCTGATGCCCGCCGCCAGGTTGGTCACCAGGGAGATCCCGAGGACCTCCATGCCGCTCTGGCGGGCAGCGATCGCCTCGAGCGTCGTCGACATCCCGACCAGGTCGCCTCCCAGGATCTTGGCCATCCGGACCTCAGCGGGCGTCTCGTANTGCGGNCCGCGGAACTGCACGTAGACGCCCTGGTCGAGGCTGGGATCGACCTTGCGAGCCAGCTCGCGAAGCCGCTGCGAGTACAGGTCGGTCAGATCAACGAAGTTGGCGCCCTCGATGGGAGAGGCTGCCGTGAGGTTGAGGTGGTCCCGGATCAGGACGGGGGTGCCAGGCGTCCATGCCGGGTTGAGACCGCCGCAGCCGTTGGTCAACACGATCGTTCTGCACCCAGCCGCAGCCGCAGTACGCACGGCATGGACGACCGACCGGACGCCGCGACCCTCGTAGAAATGGGTCCGCGTGCCAAAGACCAACGCGCGACGGTCGGTATCTCCGATCGCGACCGACCGCATGACGCTCGAGTGCCCGGCGACGGCCGCCTTGGCGAAGCCAGGGACAGCCGCGTTCTCGATCGTGGCAACCGTCTCGCCGATCAGGTCTCCGGTCTGCCCCCAGCCGGAGCCGAGCACAAGTGCCACGTCGTGGCGAGGCGAACCCGAACGTGCGGCGATCACCTCGGCCGCCGCGGCTGCGACCGCGAAGGGGTCGACGGAGGGGTCGCGCAGATCCAGGGATTCAGTCCTCGAGTCGGTCACGCGGGCAGCCTAACGCGGCGCTGTCGCCCGTATCTCGGGCGCACAGGGCGCCGTAGACCTCGGCCGGTGGCCAGCTGTGAGTTCAGCGGCAAGCTTCTCGTGATCGACCGCGAGGCCACCACGCTTGTCAAGGTCATCGACCTCAGCGGCGCCAAGGCTCCAGGAGTCGTCAGCCCCGGTGGAGCCATGCCTATGGGCGGTGCCAGGAGCAACCTGCAGCCGGGCGCCTCGGCGATGCCTCAGGACGTGCGGTCTTGGACGCCGCATCCCTCGCCATCATCGCGATGTGGAAGATTCCGGGCGGAGGGTCGCGTGACATGGGCGGGGTCACCGCAGACGGCTCGCAGCTGTGGCTCTCGGGCTGCTACAAAAGCGAGGTCTACGTCGTCGACACCGTGAACGGAGCCGCGTAGGTCATCGCCCGCCGCGCTGCCGGCGATGGCGTGCTCACGTCATTCTGCTGCGACTGCCAGAGCGGGGTTGGGTCGCGGGGCGAGTGTGACCTTGTCTCCGGGGTAGAACGTGGCCACCGCGTCATTGTCGATCTGCGCCACGACGGTCTCGCCAGAGTCGGTCACCGCATACAGACGCCCCGTCGCGCCCAGGAAGCTCGCCGTGACGACCGTGGCTCGACCGGCCGGGTCGGCGGTGACCGCAATGGCTTCGGGGCGGATCAGCAGGTATGCCGCCCCACTCCGTGTCGACCCCGGAAGCAGCGGCACGGAGGTCNCCAGCAGGATGGCGTGGTCGCCCTCGACGTTGGCACGCAGACGGTTCGTGAGACCGACGAAGTCGGCCACGAAAGGCGTCGCCGGCCGGGCGTACAGATCGTGTGGTGATGCCAGCTGTTCGAGGTTGCCGGCCCGCATGACGCCGACCCGGTCGGCGACTGCCAGGGCCTCCTCCTGGTCGTGGGTGACGAACAAGGTCGTGGTGCCGACCTCGAGCTGGATGCGGCGGATCTCGTCCCGCAGCTGCACCCGTACCTTGGCATCCAGTGCCGACAGCGGTTCGTCGAGCAACAGGACCTGGGGCTCGATGGCGAGGGCTCGGGCGAGGGCGACCCGCTGCTGCTGACCTCCGGACATCTGGTGGGCGTAGCGATCGGCGTGGTCCGAGAGCTCGACGAGGTCCAGCATGTCGGCGACGCGGGCACGGCGGCGCGCGGTCGGGATACGGCGGAGCCGGAGCCCGAACTCGACGTTCTGACGCGCGGTCATGTGGGGGAACAGGCTGTAGGCCTGGAACACCATTCCCATGTCACGCGCGCTGGTCGGCACCGCGGTGATGTCCTTGCCCCCGACCTCGACCCGCCCCGAGTCTGCATCCTCCAGCCCGGCCAGCACCCGAAGGGCCGTCGTCTTGCCGCACCCGGAGGGGCCCAGGAGCGCGACGAACTCGCCGGGTGCGATATCAAGCGTGAGCCCGTCCAGGGCATGGATCGAGCCATAGGAGCGGCGCAGGTCGGTCAGGGTCACAGCCACGCCCTGGCCGGGCCCGCTTCCGGCCACGGNGTCGGAGGTCGGCATGCGAGTGGCGGGCATCAGTTCTCCTCTGGGCGATGCGACCGACGACCGGTGCCGACGAAGGACATGGCGATCAGGACGATGAAGGCAAGGACCAATGATGCCAGGGCGGCTGCAATGGCGAGCGAGCCGTCGCGTTTGCCGAGCAGGTTGATGGCCACCTGCAGGTTGTCGCGGCTGAACAGCGAGGCGATCGTGAACTCTCCGAGGACAAGGGCGACGGACAGGAACGCCGCCGAGAGCACCGCGGTTCGGATGTTGGGCAGGATGACCCGCCACATGACCGTTGGCCATCCTGCGCCGAGCGACCGGGCTGCCTCGGCAAGGGTGTTAACGTCGATGGCGCTCAACCCGGCGTCCAGCGCTCGGTAGGCGTAGGGCAGGACGAGCACGACGTANGCGAAGGCCAGCCACAGCGAGGACTCGCCCAGGAAGTACGACACCCAGGCGTAGACGGGGGCCAGGCCGACCACGAGCACGATGGCAGGGATGGTCAGCGGCAGAAGGCAGACGAACTCCACCGTGCGGCGCATCCCCGGCAGCCGCAGCCGCACCCAGGTCATCGTCGGGACCAGCAGGAAGAGCATGATCACCACCGTGAGCAGGGTCAGCCCGGCAGAGGCCAGGATGCCCGTCTTCAGCTCGGGGTAGTCCGCATCGATGACATTGAGGTCGAACAGCTTGGCCCAGGTGTCCAGTGTCCGGCCACCGCCGGGAGCACGGGTCGTGAACTCGACCATGCTCACGATCGGGAGGGCGAAGAAGAGGCCGATCACCGTGACGACAACCCATCGGAAGATGGACTGACGGCGTCGGCGGGTTG
>JGI24130J36418_10000237_pt1 | contig 16929 bp, 16 predicted proteins | sample BarGraNGADG00212_FD_36418 | JGI IMG/M metagenome (IMG submission 36418)
ATCGCTGTAGCCAACGCGGATCTAGTATTGGCCGTAGGTACCCGGCTTGATACGCGGCAGACAGGGACAAATCTCGCTTCTTTCGTTCGGGAAGGCCGTATNGTCAGAATCGATATCGACGAAACGGAACTAACGAACCATCGGCTGAAGAACGTCGATTCGATACTCGGCGATGCCGGGGAGGCTCTTCATAGGTTGGCTGGTATGCCTTGGGCGAGGAAATCTGATTCCTGGTCGCGCTATATCGCTCGCCTGAAGAGTGAGTATGGACAAGAAGCGGAGATAGCGCGGAATGTCGAGAATAGGATGCCGTATAGCGTAATGAAGGCGCTGAATAGGTTCTCGGCTGGCAACCATATCTACACTGTCGATATCGGGCAGAATCAAATGTTCGCCGCGCAGATGATCCGGATACGGGAGGGTCAAGAGTGGAAAACTAGCGGAGGATTGGCTCCTATGGGTTTTTCTCTTCCCACGGCAATCGGCGCGGCGTTCGCGACGAATATGGCTCGCCCCATTTTCGCGATCGTCGGGGATGGCGGCCTCCATATGTCCATGCAGTCTTTGCTCTTGATATCACAGTACCGGTTGCCGATCAAAATTATCCTCTTGAATAATCACTGTCTAGGCATGATAACGCAATTCCAGGATCTGTATTTTGACAAGAGAAAGTCGGGGACGACGAAAGAAAGTGGCTACCTTGTGCCCGAGTTCTCCCTAATCGCTCGGGCCTGCGGGCTTCCTTATGTGCTCTTTTCGGGTGACGATTTCGATGCGGGGGATGCCCTCGGCGATATGATCGCGGCCCCCGGGCCGGGATTGATCGAATTTGATGTCGGCGAAGATACTGCGGTATATCCGAAACTCGAAGTGAATATGCCGATAGAAGACATCGGCCCGAAATTGTCTCCAGAAGAGCTACGTTCGGCGATGATCATCGATGTGCTAAAGCAATGAAAATCGCCATTCTCGGCGCGACGAGCCATATTGCGAAGAATCTCATCTACTGCTTTCGTAGAGACTTGCGCGACGAGCTATTCCTCTTCGCGCGCAACCAAGGAGCTGTGTACGAATTCCTGAAGGCGACCGAGGGTGAGGTTGGCCCCAGCGTCGCTGGCTTCGATTGTTTTCCCGGCGGGGATTACGATGCGGTTATAAACTGCGTGGGCATAGCGGATCCTCAAAAGCAAAAGAACGCTGGTGTTGAGCTCTTCCGCCTCACCGAGCGCTTTGACGACCTCGTCCTCGACTATCTCGCGGGGCATGAGAAAACCGTCTATATCAATTTCTCGAGTGGGGCGGTATACGGCACTGCCTTCGATTCGGGAGTCGAGGGCAATGCCGTCGCGTCTATAGCCGTAAACGGTATTACGCCCGCCGATTACTATCGCATCGCCAAACTGAACGCCGAGGCGAAGCATCGGGCAATGGCCGATCGTAACATTATCGATCTCCGTGTATTTAGCTTTTTCAGCCGTTTTGTCGATCTCGAATCAGGGTTCCTGTTGACAGAAATGATGCGTTGCGTGATAAAACGGCAACCTTTCCATACAAATGCCGTCGACATCGTGCGCGATTATGTAGCACCGAGCGATCTGTTTTCGCTTGTGAAATTATGCGTCGCGAGTAATGGAATCAATCAACCGGTCGATGTATTCAGCGCGGGACCAGTACGAAAGAGCGAGCTCATTGCTCTCTTTTCTCGCGATTTCGGTCTCGAAACGCGGATCGATGAAAAAGCCCACGTCTCGACGACTGGCGCGAAGCTCGCTTATTACTCCGCGAACCATGTCGCAAGGAGTCTGTTGAAATATATCCCAGCGCTGACATCTCGCGACGCGATACGTGATGAAGCCAATGAGATCATCGCCGGAGTGAGCGATTCGGGCAAGCTTCGAGGAGGCTTCAAGGGAATATACTCTGATTCTTGCTGAGCTGTGTTGGGACAAAACAAAGCTCCAGATGGACCAGTTGATGTTGCTAGAACCAAATTGCAGGAGGTAGAAATTGAAAAACAATAATCTTGAACTTTTTAAAGGTAAGAACATTCTTCTAACTGGCTGCACCGGGTTCAAGGGTTCATGGCTTACATTGTGGTTAACCGAATTGGGGGCTAATGTCATAGGTCATTCCTTAGAGCCACCTACTAATCCTTCCTTATTTGAAGCCCTGAATCTAAAAGAAAGGATGACTCATATAATCGGAGATGTAAGATTCTTGGTGGAGCCAATGACACGGCAGCGGTGGATGGCCATGGGAAGTAGAATGGGAGGGAGCGGCTCGGCGAAATCAGCAGATGGTTCGCGCCGTGTCTATCGCGCAGTCAAACGAGTCTTTGATGTAGTGGGGGCTCTTGCTGCATTGATCATCGTGGACCCGGTACTGGGCTTGGTCGCCGTGATAACCGTGAGTCAGTCCGGCGGTCACAGCGGCTATGCTGACATATGTGGTTGAGTCTCTTGCCGAATGGAGTGCAGGGTGTTCCTGATGACGGTTATGCCAAGAGGAGAGTGCTAGTTGAAGCCAAGAGTCAGCGTCTGTATCCCTAGCTGGAACAGCGAGCGTACAATCGGTAAAGCGTTAGATAGCATACTAGCCCAGACCTATGCAGACTTCGAGATTGTGGTGTCGGATAATGCGTCCACGGACGGCACAGTCGACGTTGTGCGCTCATTCCAGGACTCGCGGATTCGACTAAACCAGAACCCAGCCAATGTCGGTTGCTATGCCAACCACAACATTGCATGGCGTCTTTCCACCAGCGACCTGATTACATTTCTGGACAGCGATGATACCTATGAGCCTCACCGCCTGGCAATACTAGTTAAGGCGCTAGATGAGTATCCAAATGCCGTTTTTGCATACAATGCTGTCGCCATAGTCACCAGCAACGGTGCCGTCCAAGAGATACTTCGGAGTCACCCCGAATCTACTGTTCTTAGTGGAATCGACGAGCTCCGCTATCAACTTGGCTGCAATACTGGTATAATGGGCATTGTCAATCCACCATTGGTACGACGGCAGGCTATGGAGAAGGTCGGCGGGTACGATATTCGGTTTGCTTATGCTGGTGATCGGCACCTGCATTGGAGACTATGTACGCTTGGACAAGTCGCTTACTGCGCAGAACCTTTGTATCGGTATCTAGTACACCCTTATACTTTCGATCGCGATCCATTCCTGGTTGCGTATGGAGCCTACGATTCCCTAAGGTCTTTTCTGGAGGATTTCGGAGACAATCCGGAGATAGAACGTATTACCTATAAGGCGCTTCGGGATTTTAGAGCCCCCGTTGTCCGTTCCTGGATAGCGCGCGCACTTGTATCGTCGCATCGAGACCCGCTTCGAATTGTCAGCCCCCTTTCCCTGCTAGCCATGGCCTTTTCCCTTTCACCCCAGGCATTCCTGAAGACAGCGTTCTCTCCGCGTGTCTGGCAAAAGTTGGCGGAGAATAAAACGAAAGGCAAGGCCTGATAGACTCATGAGGGCAAGATGGAAATCCGGGAGGCCTTTTCTTGGAACAAGAGGTGGAAGGATAAAGAGAGTTCAGAAATATATTGAAAATGAAAGTTTTATGGTGACTTATGGAGATTCCGTATCTCGTTCTGCGTGTGCATCCTCGACGAATGCTACGGGTAATGCGAAGCAGGCTGCGATTGCTGCGTGGGCAGTAGGCGCATCAGATTGCTCATTGACAGCTCGCAATTCACCTGAGTGTGCACGGTGGCGACGGCGCTTCAAGCCAAGCGAAATGATTCTAGGAGGCCTGCAATGAAAGTCATTGTTCTAGCAGGAGGTCGCGGTACGCGGCTGTGGCCGATGTCACGGGAGTTATATTCAAAGCAGTTTCTCACGCTTCCGGGGGACGGGCAATCTCTGCTTGCCAAAGCCTATGAACGTGCCAAGCTCCTGGTGGAGTCTCAGGATATTGTCACGGTGACCAGTCAAGATTTCGCGTTCTTTGTCAAGGATACCTTCGAGGAGGTCACTGGTCAGGCTCCCCTACATGTCATCTGTGAGCCTGTCGGCCGCAACACGGCGCCAGCCATCGGCTTGGCTCTCGCGTACGCCAAGGACAAGCTGCATGTGCCACCTGACGAGCCGTTCCTGGTCATGACATCCGACCATGTCATTCAGCCAGTGAGTGCGTTTGCCGGCTACGTGAAGCTGGGAGAACAGGCAGCACAGGAAGGTTACTTGGTGACCTTCGGTGTCAAACCGGCAGGTCCCGAGACGGGCTATGGCTATGTCCAGGCTGGCGAAAACCTGAGTGACGGCGTCCTGAAGGCTGTGCGGTTTGTCGAGAAGCCAGATGCAGTGACGGCACAAACGTATGTTGCCTCGGGCGACTATTACTGGAACTCCGGGATGTTCTGTTTCACGGCACGGGACATGATAGCAGCCCTAATCGAGTACCAACCCGACATAGCTCATCTGCTCGAACGGGGATACGGCGAAGCCGTCGCCCGCTTTGCTGATATGCCATCGATTTCCATCGACTACGCGGTCATGGAGAAAGCATCCCGCGTCGCAGTTGTCCCCATGGATCTGACATGGAACGATGTTGGCAGCTGGGATGCTGTCTATGCCATCACGAACAAGGACACGGATGGCAATGCTCTCAGTGGGGATGTTGTTGCTCTCGATACCACGGGCTCACTGGTTGTCTCGCGCAAGCGGCTGGTCACGACCATCGGGGTCAAGGACTTGAGTATCATTGAGACAGATGACGCTGTCCTTGTGGCCCAGAGGGGCAGCAGCCAAGACGTAAAAGCACTCCTTGAGACACTCAAAGCCAGCGGTCGGCGTGAGGTTCACGAGCACACCACAACCATTCGTCCATGGGGTACCTACCGGATCCTGGAGGAGAGCAGCAGGTTCAAGATCAAGAGCATCGTCGTGAACGTCGGGGCAGTGCTCAGCCTGCAACGTCACATTCATCGGACCGAGCACTGGGTCGTCATTCATGGTACCGCTCAGGTGACCATTGGTGAGAAGACGTTCTTTGTCCACGAGGGCGAAAGCACCTTCGTGCCCAAGACGACCCTGCACCGTCTGGGCAACCCTGGTAAAGTTCCGCTGGAGATCATCGAGGTCCAGAACGGCGAATACGTGGGCGAGGATGATATCGAGAGGGTAGACGATGTGTATGGGCGCACAAAATGTGTGGAGGGAGAGACGTAACAATGAAGAAAGCACTCATCACCGGTGTCACCGGCCAGGATGGTTCATACTTGGCCGAGTTCCTGCTTAGCAAGGGGTACGAGGTTCATGGTATCAAGAGGAGGAGTAGCTCATACAATTCCTCCCGCGTCGATCACATCTACCAGGATCCACACCATGCCGATACCCATTTCCTTATGCACTACGGTGATATGACCGATGCCAGCAATCTGCTTGCCATCATAGCCAAGGTGCGTCCCGACGAGGTGTACAACTTGGCAGCGCAGTCGCATGTTGCCGTGTCCTTTGAGACGCCCGAGTACACGGGCAACTCTGACGGTCTCGGAACGCTGCGCCTCCTTGAAGCGATCCGTGCAGCTGGTCTGGCCAATGCTACCCGATTCTACCAGGCCTCGACCTCGGAGCTCTTTGGAGGTTTCCCTGCAACTGCACCACAGTCCGAATCGACACCCTTCACACCACGGTCTCCCTATGCCGTGGCAAAACTGTATGCCTACTGGATTGTCGCCAACTACCGGGAAGCCTACCACATGTACGCCTGCAACGGTATCCTGTTCAACCACGAGTCTCCCCGGCGAGGCGAGACGTTTGTCACGCGCAAAGTGACCATGGCGGTGGCTCGTATCGTCAAAGGCCTGCAGGACTGCGTGTATCTTGGCAACCTAGATGCAAAGAGGGATTGGGGATACGCCAAGGAGTACGTGCAGGCAATGTGGCTCGTACTGCAGCAGGACACTCCTGATGATTACGTGATTGCAACTGGCGAGACTCATACTGTGCGTGAGCTCGTGGAAGTGGCATTCAAGCGGGCCGGTATCACCGTGGAGTGGCAAGGTCAGGGTGTCGAGGAGTGCGGACTCGACGCAGGTTCCGGGAAGGTCATCGTTCACATCGACCCCCGCTACTACCGCCCTACCGAGGTCGATGTCCTGCAGGGTGATGCATCCAAAGCGGCTGCCAAGCTTGATTGGCATCCCGTGACGACCTTCCATGCACTGGTCGACCTGATGGTGGACGCCGACCTGTTCATGCTCGGCGATGGCCATGATCACGATTGTTATATTGGAGATAGTATCCTGAAGGAGATAAAGTAGGTATGCTTGATCTGGCCAACAAGCAGATTGTGTCGGGAGGCAAGATGGAACGCGACAAACGGATCCTCATTACTGGTGCATCAGGAATGGTCGGCTCGGCGCTGGTAAGGGTACTCAAGAGCCGTTCCTTCGGCAATCTGTTAACTCCAACTCACCGAGAACTCAATCTATGTAACACTGCTCAGGTAGAGGGTTATTTCGCTGAATATCAACCTGAGTATGTATTTATGGTTGCAGCAAAAGTCGGGGGCATTGCTGCCAACAAAGCGGATCCAGTCGGATTCCTCAGCGATAATTTGCGAATGCAGCTCAATCTCTTTGAGGCTTGCTATAAATTTGGAACACGAAAGAACTTATTCCTAGGTAGCTCGTGTATCTACCCTCGTGAGAGTCCTCAACCCATGAGGGAAGAGTACCTGTTAACTGGGCCTTTGGAACCGACCAATGAAGGCTATGCTTTGGCAAAAATCACGGGTCTCAAACTGGCAAAATACCATTATCAACAATATGGCATACTGACGATTTGTCCAATGCCCTGCAACATATACGGGACCAATGATCATTTTGATCCCCAAAATTCTCATGTTCTTTCAGCATTGGTGAGACGATTTGTAGATGGCCAAGACAATGCATCTTCAGAGGTTGTCTTATGGGGTACTGGCATAGCAAGACGAGAGTTTATCCACGTAGATGATGTTGTAGAAGCCCTGCTTTTCGTGATGGAGCATGTCGAAACGCCTGAACCAATCAATCTTGGTACTGGTATGGATATTTCGATTTTTGATTTGGCGCATCTAGTTGCCGGACTGGTTGGTTACACTGGAGATATCAAGTGGGACAGCTCTAAGCCTGACGGTATGCTGCGGAAGTGTCTGGATGTTTCACGCCTCGATGCGATGGGATATAGACCCAGAATCAGTCTTCGTGATGGAGTGGCCCGTACTATTGATGAATATCGGGAAAGAAAGCGAACGGGAACCGTTTAGTCCAAGAGCTGGCCCACCTGTTTATAAGGAGACTACCGTGAATGAAATTCCAAGGAATATCCCTAGCATCGACAAATTGGGAGGTGCGATAGATTCGTTCTTGGAACTCAGCAGGCGCATCAACGAGGGGCAGCCTCAGAAATACTGGTATCCGTTGAGCATGCCCACATATGGAACGGAAGAAGTTCTGCAAGCACTCGACTCCCTCTGCAGTTTTCAGACCACGATGGGGGAGAAAACCCTGGAGTTCGAAAAGAGATTTGCTGATCACCAGAAGTCAGGTGCCGCTGTCATGGTCAACAGTGGCTCATCAGCCGATCTGCTGATGTGTCATCTGCTAGTGGATCCTATCCAGCCATTGTTGGCGCCAGGGTCTGAAGTCTTGGCACCGGTGGTGACGTGGCCGACGCAACTATGGTCGGTGATGATGGCTGGTCTCAAACTCAAGCTTGTCGATGTAGACCCGGAAACCCTTAACATTGATCTAGCTGACCTTGAGGGATCAATTACACCAAACACGAAAGCTCTTTTCCTGGTCCATCTGATGGGCAACCCCTGTCCAATGGATCGCATTCAAGAAATTGCCAAAAAACACGGCTTGATAATCATCGAGGATTGTTGCGAAGCGCTTGATAGTACGTATGGAGGAGTGAAGGTAGGCAACTTTGGTTTGTGCGGTAGCTACTCATTCTTCTTTTCGCACCATATGACGACAATGGAAGGTGGCATGGTTGTTTGCCATGATGAAGAACTTGCGGACCGGCTCAAGATGCTTCGAGCCCATGGCTGGCTTCGCAATGTTGATAATTCCAAGTTCCCCCTGGATTCCTATAACGTGGACCCTAGATATGCATTTGTCGACTGGGGCCTTAATGTTCGCCCAACAGAACTTCAGGCGGGATTTGGACTGTGCCAGCTGGAAAAACTGCCGGGTTTCAATCAAAGACGTAAACTTCTTGCGGAAAGATTCTTCACTGCGCTTGATAGAAACCAATACTTGAGCTTTCCAAATGTTGATCCTAAAGCAGACCCTTGCTGGTTTGCGCTCCCGATCATGTTGAAAACTGACGTCCCATTTACCAGACGCGACATCACAAACTATTTAGAATCGCAAGGAATCGAAACCAGACCGGTTGTCGCTGGCAATATTGCCCGTCATCCCGTTGCACGACTGTTCCCCGAATTCAAAACCAGAACATTTCAGGGTGCCGATAAGATTCATGAGAACGGGTTCTATATGGGTCTTTCTCCGTTATTTTCTGAAGGAATGATAGACCGGCTACTAGAGATTCTGCAGACGTACTTGAACCGATTCTCCTAAAGGGGCCGAGGCATGATAGCAATATGTCATATTGGCGGCCTTGGGAATCAAATGTTTCAATATGCAACGGCACGTGTGGTTGCACACTGCCATAACCGGCGATTGAAACTGGACGTTACGGCATTCGAAGAGTACAGACCCTGGCCGTACTATCTGGGCCGATTCAGCATCATTGAGAATCTCGCCACGGGAATGAACTATATCGTTTTCGAAGGCCACGGCGCACGCGAGCAGTCGCTTACGACGATGGCATCATTGGTATCCAGCCCATCGAAGAAGCAAGGTCTCATGCTATCGAGAAGTTCGTTCGGGTGGGGACCATCTGTGTCTATCGCAAGTTCGGTCCAGTTCCATTCAAGGAGGAGGACCCGTGGAACGGCTAATCTGAGGAGCAACGTTTCCCATGACCTGGCCAAGAAGATGTTGTTTGTCAACTGGCAAGGGCACTGGCGGGAGTACGGCTTCAACGGGATATATCTCCTGCCCGTGAACCTCTATGGGCCTGGAGGCAACAACGATCTCGTGACGTCTCATGTCATCCCCGCCATGATCCGCAAGTTCAAGGAAGCTAAGGAGCAGAACCTGCCCTCCGTTACCCTCTGGGGCGGCGGGTCCCCGACGCGAGAGTTCCTCTATGTCGAGGATGCCGCAGAAGGCATCGTCCTTGCTACAGAGCGGTATGACAAACCCGAACCCGTCAACCTTGGGTCGGGACAAGAGATCTCCATCAAGGATCTTGCCAAGCTCATCAAGCAGTTAATAGGCTACCAGGGAGCGATCATCTGGGACACCACCAAACCCAATGGTCAACCGCGCCGCCTGCTCGATGTTTCCAGAGCAGAACGAGAATTCGGGTTCAAGGCCCAAGCCTCTCTTGAGACTAAGTTAAGCTTGCTAGCTAATTCAGGGCAGCCCTGAGAAACCGTATGAGGGGATCGTATGAGTACCTGCGGGACTAATGGCAGCTCCTGTAATAGGAAATGGGCGTGATCATGGGACACGGCTTATGTGCTTTGGCTGGACATCACTTCTTCAGGCGGTGCAAGGGCTATGGCGGTGCGGACTTGCTTGAAAAGCGCATCCGAGTAGCGTTGGTTGATTTTTCCGTGGACGGACATCATGCTGAATACGCAACGCGCCTTGAACATGAACTGCAGACTGAAGGCGTCGAAACTGTCGCAGTCGGATCTCCCGAGTTCGTGCGAGTCATGGATCCCAGTGGAACGAGTCTTCTGCGCGGCGTTGTCACTCTTGACATGAATCCAGCGAGACACAGTCTCCTTGGCAACATCGTTATTAGAATCATGTGCCTCCGCAAAGTGGCTGCGATAGCGCGAAGGTACCGCTGCGATGTCGTACATTTGTTGTCAATTGATGGCTATGTTCTGCCTGTTGTCGTAGCAATGCCATTTTTCCGCAACATTGGTATCTGTGGAACGCTGCACGCAGCAGCGCCGACGAAGGTCAAGACTGATTTTCAGCATCGCGTTGGGCAGAAGTTGACATCTATCTGTGTCAGAAGATTTGCACGTAGTGGCGGTGTCCTTATGTGCCACAGCATGCGGCATGCAAGTGCACTAAGGCAACAAGGTGGCACAGTCTTGTATGTCCCCTTCCCTTCCCTGTGTTCCCGATCGGAACCAGGAGAAGCAGAACTGCTTCGAGGAGCTATCCGAGGCTCTTTGGGGATAAGAAACTCGGATAGACTGCTACTGCTATTCGGGCCGACAAGCAGGTACAAGGGAATTCGAACAGCTCTAGAAGTGCTGAGCCTCTTGCCGGAGCAATATCATCTACTATTGGCGGGCCAGGAGACGGAAGTCAGAAGAGACGACATCATGGAACGGTCAACCATACTTGGCGTCAGCTCAAGGTTACACCTTCACCTGAGTTTCGTTCCACAGACAGAAGTAGAAGGCTATTTCGTTGCAAGCGATGTCGTGCTAATTCCGTATTCGGAGGACTTCAGGGGTCAGAGCGGCCCTTTGATAATTGCCGCAGCTCTCGGCATTCCTGTAGTTGCCTCGAGGGTCGAAGTACTGGCCGACACTATTGCAGAGTACGACATTGGCAAGACTTTCAATCCAGGAGATGCACAAGACTGCGTCCGGCAAATCATCTCAGTGTCTGGCAATCGCTTAAGTGAGGCAACCACGCAGCACTTCGTTTCTGTGCGGGATATCCACGTTTACGCTAAGACTGTACAAGTTGCTTACAAATGTGCGGAAAGAGATCGGTCGAGGCACTGACCTCAGAGGTCACGTTTTCTGCTTCCGTGTGAGACCAAGCTCGGATGTGGGGAAGAACAGGGGGAATATGAGATGGCAGACTCGCGAAATTCAGTCATAGTGGCTCACCCGGGAACACAACACTCACAGTACTTGGCGGTGGGGTTGCAGAAAGCTGGGCTGCTGAGACTGTACTACACTCGAGTGTTTTGGGACCCTCGCCGACGGCCGTTCAACGTCCTGTGGCTCTTGGGAGTTGGCCGTTCGCCCCGGCTCTACGTAGTGTTGCACGCTGTCGTCATCCTGAGTTGGATCCGAGGCTGGCGCGATCTTGTTTCTTCATCTAGTGACGAAGGCTTTGCCCGGGATCAGACAGGCGATAGATTTGCTACGTGTCGGGAAGACCTTTCCTGGAATGCAGCGGGGATTGAGGGTTTCCATGACTGGAACACAGACGTTGTGTTCTGAGAACGGGAACCAGTGGAATGTGAGGGGAAGATACTGTAGATGCTGCAACCAGAGGCTATACGGGAACAGAGGCTGCCAATGAGGAGATCTGCTGCGAATCGGGACAACGATCCAGCAACCCTGACGGTTCTGTTTGTTACGAATTGTTTGACGCCGTATCGCCAGGTAATGCTGGATGCATGGGCGACCACAGCGCATGTCACCATTGACGTAGCTCTGACTGCTCGCCACACTGACACGGCGCGGGGCTGGGGCGATACTTGTGTCTCAGGCCAGAGTTGGCACGTGATTCCAAGTATGGAGCCAAGAGACATTGGCAAGTATTACGCTATTGTCCTGGGTGGATGGGACAGTCCGATTGACTACTGGATTTCTTTGATTGCCCACGTGCGTCGCGTGCCGGTGTTAGTCATGATTGACGGCGTTGCCCCCTCTCATGTGGCCGAAGGATGCCATGGGTTGAAGTCGGTGCCGAAGCGATGGCTAGTGAGGCGTTCGGCAGCTGTTCTTGCCAACGGAACCATAGGAAGTCAATATGCAGAATCATTGGGCGCTCCAAAGAGCAGAGTGTTTAACCAGTTCTTGACTGTCGACATAGCGAACTGGACGTGGCCGAGCAGGTCCGACCGAGATAGGGCGCGGGAAGAGGTAAGGAGCCGCCTCGACATTGGCAAGCACGAGAATGTTGTCCTGTACGTCGGCAGGCTTGCTCCTGAGAAGAGAGTGATGGATCTGGTGAAGGCGGTCTCGTTGCTCTCGGCTAGTAGTACTGTTTTGGTCGTCGTGGGCAAGGGAGAACAGCAGGCTGCAGTTCAGGATCTTGCGCGCCAGCTTGGCGTTCACTGCATTTGCCCTGGCAGTAAGACTCAGCAGGAGTTGCCGGCGTGGTACGCCGCAGCCGATGTCTTTGCCCTCCCATCATCGGAATCATGGGGTCTGGTTGTCCAAGAGGCCATGCTTTCGCCCCTCCCCGTTATTGTCAGTCGAGATGCGGGGTGCTGCTCAGACCTAGTCCATGATGGCATAAACGGCTGGACGTTCGACTGTGGCGACATCGCTGGACTAGCTGCAGGTCTGGAGCGATCACTCGCATCCCCCGGTCCCCTGGCTGAAGCCGGGTTTACCGTGGCCTCGGACTGGAACACTGTAAGAGCAGGCGCATCATTTGCGAATGCGTTGCGCATGGCAAGGACGGGTCGGGCATGAGCGTGGAAGTATTGAACTCGGCCACGCAAGATGCTCGTATCGCGCATATCACATTGGACATGATTCAGGTGGACTTACAGGAACATGTCTGTCGAGCGACATCTACAGCATCCAACAATTCAGTGGCGGCATGTACTTTACAACCGGCGACATCCTTGCCGTGGTCGCATCAGGGCAGACATCCTGTAACAGCTGGTTGCCTACTAGTGGACCATGTTAGGAAGTCTCGTACCTATGATAGGTTTGGGCATTCCGGGTATGGGAGGCCCTCTGGAACATATGCCCACAATTTGTTGGCAGAAGTCTTGTCAAAACGGGTATTCATAGGAACCTTTAGTATTCGTGTTTGCCTGACCACCGTCTTGTACAGTGCACTCGGTCTCGAAGGTAGTGCATGTCATTCAGTCGACGTCTTGTCGCAGCGCTGCGGTTTGTTCCCGCTGGCTTTCATGCGTCTTGTGTATTCTCTGTGGCACAACCGCTTCAGTAGTAACCTACGAGAGCCTGCCATGATGACTTGAACATGAGTACGGGTAATGTGATTTCTGTTGACCTTATCGTAGTTGTCTTCTCTGCGTGGGTGCTTTTGCACCTTCCAGGCAAGTCGCTGTATCATCCCGCCGTCATGTATTGGCTGTTCCATGTGGCTGTAGTCACGAGTCGGCTCTGGCTGTGGCATTATGGAATCTGGACCGTCGGCGAATTCTTGCTGCAGACTGATTTGGATTTGGTAAGAGCGGGCATCGCAAGCGATCTTGGGTTGTTGTTCTTCGTGCTTGGAGCTATTATTGGCAGCTTGGGACCAATTCGCCTTGGGCCAAGCGAAGGCATGGACGATCGCTTCAGGCGAGCTGTGTGGACGACAGCGCCGTTTTTCGCTGTGGTTGGCATATATGCTATCATGAGGTGGAGCCCATTAGCAGGTCGGCTGGCAATGACAGGGGTCTGGTCTTCGGCACAGAGTACGATGACGTGGCTGTTTCAAGTGTGCGTGCTACTGCGCGAACAGACTCGTTCTGTAGTGTCTCGTCGACTCTTCGGTCTGGCAGTCATTCTGTTGCTGTTCTTACAGATTGCCAATGGAACAAGAGCGAACTTCGTGCTCAGCGTCCTGCTCCTCGTGGTGATAGCCTTACTGCGTCGAGGACAGCGATGGCCAACGTTGAAACAAACATGTGCTCTGGCCGCCACAGCTATATTCTTCTTCTTCGCGAAACCTTTTGCGGGAACACTTGTCGCATCTGGCTCCCTGCAGCAAGCTGTTCTTGCTGTTTCTGTCTACAGTGGTGGTTCAGGCATTGCTCTGGATTTCGAGTTCCTGGATATGCAGGCCGCATACATGAAGAACATTCTCGCATATGGCAAGTATCTGTGGGGACGTCCATACTTGGCCTCCCTCGTGTTCTTTGTCCCTCTGGCTTGGTGGGCATCGAAACCGAGCATTGTAGCATATAGGTTTCTGTATAGCACGCCTGAGATACCCATTTCAACCTATGGTATTACACCTAACTTGGTCGGAGACCTCTACGTGAATTTCGGGTATCTGGGTGTGACCTTGGGCATGATTCTTCTTGCCCTGCTGCTGACGAGAATATACCGGATATGCGCGAGTTCCCAAGCTGGACTCGCTAGACAGGTGTGGCTTGCAGTGATGGTAGTCTCGCTCGTGCAGGTCTACAGGGATGGACTGTCGTCGTTGGTACTCTGGCCATTTCTATGGTTTTTGCCCCTGACTGCTAGTGCATTGCTCGGGCTCATTCTGCGGGATCGAAGGGTTCGAGTCTCATCCGATTCGGCATCGCGTGGGCGCGTCACGTGACATCGCTAGTCGACGCTATCTCCGAGGGAGGGAGGTAGTCTATATGGCTAGAAAGATTGCATATTTGACCGACTTCCTTAGCGATGGTATGGGATACACGGAGAATTGCCTTCCTCCAACCCTCCAGAAGCTCGGCTATGAGGTTCAGGTGTTCTGTTCCGGTTTGCAGGTATACGGTACGAGCACTGGCTATGATGCCAACTACGGGGCTTTCCTTGGACCCCGCGCGATTCCCTCGGGCTCGTACGTTTATCGGGGAGTGCAGGTAAACCGACTCGCTCACAAGCGTGTCGGGAGATACATGGATCTGCCTGGACTGGTCGCTGCTCTACACCGATTTGGACCAGATATCGTGCAGGTCAATGCCCCCGTCTCTCCTGTGGCGATAAGGGTAGCCTTGGCGCATGCGTCTTGGAAGCTGTATACCGAATGTCATCAGCACCTCTCTGTTGTTGCTCCCTTGGGCGTGTGGTCATCCACTCCCGTCCAGCTGTCTCGACTATTGGCGTACAAACTCACAAGGACACTTCCCGGTCGCTTGGTAGCAGCCAGAACCGTAGCTTACTTCGCTATAGCCCCAGATTGTGCTACTGTAGTAACGAGTCATTATGGAGTGCCGGCGGAGAAAATCGTTCAGATGCCGCTTGGTACTGATACTGTAATGTTCCATGCGGTCCATTCGATCGAGGAAAGACGAGTCAGGGCGCCCCTGTGCCTGTCTTGGGGTGTGGGCGATGATTGCGTCGTGGTGGTCTACTCAGGCCGGCTATCCAAGGCAAAGAGCTCCATGTTGTTGGGGCAAGCAGTGCAGCGTAAGGCGAAAGCGGGAGAAAGAATCATGGGGGTTGTTGTCGGCGCTGGAGAAGAAACAACTGCTCTGGCAAGAATGGCATCCTGCCGAATACTATCGTTTGCCAAACACGATAGTCTGGCAGAAATCGACCGAGCTGCTGACATAGGGGCTTGGCCTGCGTAAGGGAGTCTGTCGATGTTAGATGCAGTGGTGAGCGGGCTGATCTACGAATATGGGAATATCGAATCCCTGATGGCAGGACTCAGCATCCTTGCCTCGGTCGAAAAACGAACTGCTTTCGGCGAGCGAGCGCACGCGATTGTCATTGGCCGCTACAGCTGGGATGCTAGTGCGCGACAGCGAAGCCGCTACTACGGGGGCATTCCAGTGCAAGGGCGACCATGACTGTGCGCACAGAGGTGAGATCCGTCGTTCACATCACATCCTGGGCCGGCGCAGCCGGCTTCGGTGTCGGTACAGTCGTGCGCGAGTTGTCAACTGCGCAGAGCGAACTTGGTATGGGCGTGAAAGTATGGAGCACAGACACCAATGCAGATCGGCCGGATGGGTTGGGCGATGGCGTGATCTGGACTCGTTTCCCGACATGCGGCCCATCGCGTCTTGTCTGGGCACCGGGGATGATGAATATGGCTCGCACGGGCGATAGACCGACCGTCATCCACCAACACGGTATTTGGACTGCTGTCTCCGCAGTTACCCGTTTATTGCATGAACGGCGCGAAGTGCCGTCGGTGATAGCACCACACGGTTCCTTGCAGCCTTGGACGCTGAAGAAGTCGCGCTTGAGGAAGGCACTTGCCTTGGCTGCATATGAGCGCAGCAATCTCGCCAACTGCTCTTGTCTACACGCGCTCTCAACAGTTGAGTTGGGTGACTGTCGCGCATTCGGGCTGAGAAACCCTGTTGCCATTATCCCTAATGGCGTCTCTGAGCAGTGGCTTGCGAGCAGTGGGGATGGACTTGCTTTTCGGTCGAAACATCACATTGACGCCGAGACACGCATACTGTTGTATGTGTCCCGTGTCACTCCCAAAAAAGGTCTACCGATGCTGTGTCAGGCTATTGCCGCAATAAGGGACAAGATGCAAGGATGGGTGCTAGTCATTGCCGGGCCAGATGAGTTCGGTCACATGGCCGAATTGGCGGAGCTCATCCGGCGGCTCGGGCTCGAGCACTCGGTTCAGTTCGTTGGTTCATTGTATGGCGCAGACAAGCGAGATGCATTTGCAGCAGCTGACGCGTTTGTCTTGCCTTCCTATAGCGAGGGTCTTCCCATGGCAGTCCTTGAGGCAATGGGGCTAGGCCTGCCAGTTGTCGTGACAGACGCAACTCCGATTGCGGAAATAGGTCAGGAGTCGTGTGGTTGGCGTGTCCCTGCTGATCGTTCCAGTCTAGCTGATGCGTTGGTAGAGCTATCCCAATGCAGCGATGACGAGTTGCTTCTCATGGGACAGAATGGGAAGAGGGTTGTGGCTTCACGGTATACTTGGCAACAAGTAGCTCGTATGACGCTTGAACTCTACGGGTGGCTAAGCGGTGATACGGGGCGACCGAGTTTCGTCGTCGATGGCTAGGAGGGATGTACAACATGGATAACACAATCCTCATTACTGGTGGCACTGGTTCCTTTGGCCATGCCTTCTTGACCCATGCGCTTGCGCAGGGCGTGCAGGAAGTCCGAGTTCTCAGCCGTGACGAGTTCAAGCAAGAGATCATGCGCAAGGAGCTGCACGATCCACGGGTCAAGTTCTACCTGGGCGACGTGCGGGACCGTGCGAGCGTCGACCAGGCCATGGAGGGCGTCGACCA
>JGI24130J36418_10000238_pt1 | contig 16855 bp, 18 predicted proteins | sample BarGraNGADG00212_FD_36418 | JGI IMG/M metagenome (IMG submission 36418)
CGGGCCCAGCAGGGGCATCAGGGACATAAAGGGCAATCAGCTGCACGACCACAGCTGCGCCGAAAGCCCAGCGCCACAGGAGTCGTGACCCGCGTGGGCTGGACCTGCCGGCCACCGTTCCAGGCGCGCTCGACGAACGTGCCGTCATACCCCTGCCACCAGGAGGTAGCGCTCGTCCTCGATCTGCCTGCCCCACAACACCGCGTCCGTCAGGGGCACGACCTCGGCCCGTTGGACCAGAGGCTGGAGCGTTGCCGAAAGGTCCACTGCCCGGACTCCCCCGGCCCACGGCATACCGGCTTCGTCGTTGTAGTCCTCGTCGCCCGCCGACCACCAACAGCCCTCGACCAGCAGGAGCCGGCCACCTGGGCGCAACAACGAACACCACCGGACCAGCACAGCCTGCGGGTCAGGCAGGGTCCAGAGGATGTGCCGCGCGAGGATCACGTCCAGGCTCGCCGGCTCGATCGGCGGCAGGCAGACGTCGCCCTGCCTTATCGTGACGCGCCCCGAGAACTCCTCGGTCTTTGCCCTGGCGCGCTCCACCATGGCGTCCGCGAGGTCGATCCCCACCACCGAGTGCCCGAGCGAAGCGACCAGCGCCGTCAGTGAACCGGTGCCACACGCCAGATCGGCGACGTCGCTCGGCCCTGCCGGCAACCATCGCTCGAGCAGAGCCCGCCATGCCTCGCGCGTCGACGGGTCGCCAAGACCGTGGTCGGGCTCGGCGTCGTAGGCGTCGGCGTATGCGTTCCAGTAGCCGGCTATCTCATCGCTCGCGCGCTGCATGGGCACAAGCCTGCCACCCGACCCGTTGCCCGCGGGAATGGCTGCCGGATCCTGTCCGTTGGAGACTGCATGAGCCCTATTGAGCTGACCGAGACAACGTTCGAGAAGANCATCGAGGAGAGCAACATCCTTCTGGTCGATTTCTGGGCCGCCTGGTGTGGCCCCTGTCGTCAGTTCGCCCCCGTCTTCGAAGCTGCTGCCGCGGCAAACCCGGACATCGTCTTCGGCAAGGTCGACACCGAGGCGGAGCAGTTTCTCGCCCAGTCGGCCAACATCACCTCGATCCCCACGCTCATGGCCTTCCGTGAGGGCATCCTCGTCTTCGCCCAGCCCGGGGCGCTGCCGGCTGCAGGCCTGAGCTCGGTGATCGAGGGGGTCCGGGGCCTCGACATGGAAGCAATCAAGGCCGAGGTTGCCAAGGAGGAGGAGTCGCGTCTGACCGAGGTCTGACGCCCTGTTCCCGGTGCAGTGAACCATCTGCGCCTGCGCTGCGTGTAGCCAGCAGGAGGAGAGTGTGACCAGCAGCCAGGTGGATCTCATGCGGGAGCTGCACGACGAGCATGCGGCTGCCCTCTGGGGCTACTGCGTCCGTCTGACCAACGGCGACCGTGCGCGAGCCCAGGACATCGTCCAGGAGACCCTTCTTCGCGCATGGCGCAACCCGAAGATCCTCGACCAGGCTCAGGGCTCGGCACGGGCATGGTTGTTCACCGTGGCACGCCACCTGGTCATCGACGAGTGGCGCACCCGCCGTGCGCAGCTCGAGGTGACCACCGCTGAGCCGCCAGAGAGCCCACCGGTCGGCGACGAGACCGACCAGCTGCTGCAGTCCTGGGTCGTCGCGGACGCCCTGAGCCGAATCTCCGAAGAGCACCGGCTGGTCCTGGTGGAGTGTTACTACCGGGGGCGCTCGGTGGCGGAGGCGGCGCGACGGCTCGACATCCCTGAGGGGACAGTCAAGTCACGTATGCACTACGGACTGCGGGCCCTGCGGTTGGCACTGGAAGAGATGGGAGTGGGGGCATGAGCACCGACGAGTTCGCCCTGTATGACGCGGCGTACGTCCTGGGCGCGCTGTCCCCCGCCGACCGACGCGAGTTCGAGGACCACCTCAAGGGCTGTGCAGCCTGCGCGAGCTCCGTCGGCGAGCTCGCTGGCCTGCCAGGCCTGATGTCCAAGGTCTCGGAGGATCAGCTCACCGCCGAGGTCGAGGCCCCGCCGGAGACGTTGTTGCCTGCGCTGGCACGGGCGGTGCGCCGTGAGCGCGGACGGCGTCGTGTGGCTGTCGGCACAGCCGCTGCCGCGGCCGCGTGCCTGATCGCGGTGGGCGCGGTGGCTCTGACCAACTCCGACTCCCCCACCCGGCCCACGGTCGCCTCACCCTCCACGACACCTGCGGGCACCGCGAGTCTGGCGCTGAGTGCCGTTGTTCCGACGTCTGTTACCGCCAGCGCGCGGTTGGTCGACACGGCCTGGGGCACCCGCATCGACCTGACCTGCTCCTACAAGGCCAATGGGTCGGCCCCGGCTGGCGGATTCCCCTACGCGATGGTCGTCATCGACCGCAGCGGCGTCGCCCAACAGGTTGCCACCTGGAAGGCACCGCCCGGTCGCAAGCTCACCGTCATGGGCGCCACATCGCTTGCTCGTCAGGACATCGCATCCGTGGAGGTCAGGACCCTGTCAGGACTGGCGATCCTGCGCCTCTCGACCTGATTCGCGACCTGATTCGCGCCCAACCGACCTGATGCGCGCCAACGCGAAGGATCGTGCGCGCCCAGCGCGAAGNATCGTGGCTGNGCAGACGACCACGATCCTTCGCGTTGTTCGCAGAGGCTGACATCAGTAGCCGTANATGCCCCCGCCGCCACTGGTCGCAGCCGGAGCGCTTTTCGGTGGCGCGGTGACAGCCGCACCGGACGGTGACACGGCATACCAGATCCCACCAAAGCTCTTGACACCCTGACCCGCGACGTCGCCAGGAGCCTTGTCCTTGACGAACGTGTAGAGCGGCCAGCCACCCGCGGTCAACACCGGGGCGCCGCTGGTGTCCTTCGCTTCGGCCAGCGCCGCGCTGATACCCCCGACCGACGGAACGGAGGCCCCTGCAGGTGCCGGCACGGGTGGCCAGTACTGAAGGCACTGGGTCGAGCAGGACGAATGACCCGGAGTGTCGGCCGTGAGCAGGTACACAGTGAGTCCCTTGGCATCGACCAGGACCGGGCCCAGCGAGGTCGTACGAACGCTCAGGACGCCGCCTGCCGTCGCGGCGGTGGCTTGATCAGCGCCGGCACCCGGGGTGGCGCCGGTGGTGTTTGTGGTGGTGCCGCATGCGGATGCGAGCAGAAGGGTGGCGGTGGCGCCGAGAAGGCGGATGGTGAACGTGGAACCGGACATGGTTACCTCCAAGGGACTATCTATGACCACGTACGACGCGCCCGGCCGGTTCATCGCGGCGCGCTGCATCACAGCCGGGCGTCATCACATCAGGCTCGGTCACAACAGGCTTGGTTACAGCAGGCTTCATCACAGCTGGGCCGCATCACAACGGAAGAAAGGGGCCCGATCCTGTGATCGGGCCCCCTTTCCTAGGAGGCAACCAGTGCGACGTGCCCATGGTGGTGGAGGTGGCGGGAATCGAACCCGCGTCCGCTGACGGTAAACCAGGACTTCTCCGGGTGCAGTGCGCTACGGATTTTCTCGGCCCCAGTGCTCGCACGCACACGTCCACTGACAGGCCCAGCTGTGTAAGAGTCCCGGGCAACCCCCACAACAAGGGCGCCCAGCAAGCTTTCTAGCTGACGCCAGGAACTAGGCCGAAAGCAAGCCTAGGCTGACGGACTTCGGAGCTCGCTCAGGCGGCGAGGGCGAAGTCGGTGCTTTTTGAATTGGCACCTATTGTTTTGCAAGGATCGTTAACGAGATAACCCTGCGTCCTCGACCCGCTTCTCCTGGAATGACGATCAACGTCGAAACCGATCACCCCCATGGGTGGCACACGTCGCACTGTTTACTTGTCAACACTGGCCTCACGGTCAGCTACGACCCAAGCCTATCCGTCCAACCCGACAGAGCACCAAAAGATTCCTAAGGACACTGCCCATGACGACCAGCCGCCAATGGCACCTCACCCGTCGCCCACGAGGAGTTCCGGTCGATGAGGACTTCGCTCTGGTCGAGGCCGATCTTGCCGCCCCGGGGTCCGGCGAGATCCTGGTCCGCAACACCTTTCTGTCAGTCGACCCATACATGCGTGGCCGGATGAACGATGCGAAGTCCTATGTCCCACCGTTCCAGCTCGACCAGGCCATGGACGGCGACGCGGTGGGCGTAGTAGAGCAGGTCGGAGAGGCGGCGACGGACAGCAACGGCTCTGCAATTGCGGTTGGGGACACCGTGATTCATCGGTTCGGCTGGCGCACGACGTCACTGCTTCCTGCCAAGGGCGCACGCACGCTGGACACCAGGCTGGCGCCCGCCCAGGCCTACCTGGGAGTCCTTGGTATGCCGGGTCTGACCGCCTACGCTGGCCTGCTGCGCATCGGTCAGTTCGTCGAAGGCGAGCGCGTATTCGTCTCGTCGGCGGCCGGAGCCGTCGGCTCGCTGGTTGGCCAGCTCGCTCGGCTCAAAGGCGCATCGTTGGTCATCGGCAGCGCCGGTGGACCGGAGAAGACCGCATGGCTGCTCGACGAAGCCGGCTTCGACGCGGCCATCGACTACAAGGCCACGCCGATCCGCAAGGGCCTCGCCGAGGCTGCGCCCGAAGGGATCGACGTCTATTTCGACAACGTCGGCGGCGACCATCTCGAGGCGGCCATCTCGGCTTTACGCCCGAACGGTCGCGCCGCCATCTGCGGGATGATCTCGGTCTACAACGCTACCGAGCCGACGCCCGGGCCACGCAACATGCCGATGATCATCGGCAAGCGTCTGACCCTTCGCGGTTTCCTCGTCTTCGACCACGCGGATCTTCGTCCGCAGTTCGAGGCCGAGGTCGGTCAGTGGTTGGCCGACGGCAAGATCGNCTGGCGAGAGACCGTCGTGGACGGGATCGACAACGCTGTCAACGGTTTTCGGGACCTCATGGCTGGCTCCAACAGGGGCAAAATGCTCATCCGCTTGTAACGCGGGAGGGTTGAGGGGTGGATCGGAGCCCCATCCAGGGAGCCCTCGACCAGGGGCAAGAGCCACGTCTCAACCCGACCGACCGCGACTACCAGGAGCTGCCCCCGCCGCCGCCGCCACCACCACCAGAGAACCCACCGCCGCCGAAGCCACTGCCCCCGGACGAGCCAGGCGTACTCGTGAAGGTGCCGCTGGCCATCGTGGAGAACGAGTCCATGCCGGAGGCGATCCCCCCGAAGTTCCCGAACCCGCCGCTGCCGGCGAAAACATACCAGCCCGGCATTCCGATGGACTGACCCGCGGCCGTCGCCGCCTCGGCGACCTCGGAGAAGACGCCGGCCCAGCGATCGGCCACGCCGAACACGATCGCGTAAGGCAGGTAGCGACTGAAGATGTCCTGCGCCTCCTCGAACCTGATCTGTCGCGCCTCCGCGGTCACGAGATACTGCTTGAAGCCCAGCGACTGGGCCAGAACCGCACTGCCGCTCGCTGTCTTGGCGGCCATCCGCTGGCCCAGCACCCAGATGATCGCGCCGGCGACCAGCAGCCCGCCGGCAAGCACGATGCCCGAGGGAATCGCGAAGCTCAGGCCGCCGACCCGGTCGGTGTCAGCGCTCTGGAACCCCAGAAACCAACCCGAAACCAGGCCCCCGCCCATCACAAACAGGCCCAGGGTGGTCCAACCCCGCCGAGCTTTCTCCGGCGACTTGCGGAACCAGCCGCGACGGGTCACCTCGGAGTACATCTGCGACTGGGCCGTCGTCAAGGTGGTGTGGAACTTGTTCTTCAGCCCCGAGAGGAGCACAGGGTTTGAGTCGGCAAAGATCCCGGCGAACAGAGTCTCCTCGTATGGCAACAGCACCTCGGCCTGATCAGGGGGAACCAGCTTGGTGAGCTGCCAGTCCGCGCGCTTGAAGAGACCACCGGACTCGACCTCCTCAATCCTCAANTAGCCACGGACGGCCAGGTCGACCACCGTCGCGGAGACGTCGATCGTGTTGGCCTGTTCNTCGATGATNGTGCCGACCAACCCCGGGCGAACTCCCTCGGGTGGGGCGAACTGCACGGCAACCGGACCCTCTTGGCCGTGGGTGACNGGACCGGGCGCACCCTCGACCGGGGTGAGCCCCGGGGTCAGACCGGCATACTGCTCGTCCCGGCCGCGTTTCCAGACAAGCGTGCCCATCAGGGCAGCGGCCAGCGCCGGTAGCGCAAGCCCGCCGCCATAGCCGAGCAGGCCCAGGCTCCTGGCCAACGTGGGGGACATCTGTGAGCCCGAGCCGCCGCCACTGAAGCCTGTATCGCCGTCGCGAAGGTCGGGCGCCGTATCGGTGATGGCCGATGCCGGGAACGAGGCGACGATGGTCACCTGCTGGCGTGGGCCCAGGCCGGTCGCGGCGTACGTCGCGGTCTGCCCCGAGCTCGCCTGGCACGGGGCAGCGGAACGATCGGCGCCCTGGAAGCAGAGGGCATCTGAGACCGCGGCTGGTCCATGAACGGTGACCTTGACCGAGTCCACGGGGAGGTCGAAGCTTGCGCCAGTGACGTTCCAGTAGAGCTCCGCGTGGTCGGGGAACCCGTTGGCAACGTGAGCCAGGCGGTACTTCACCACGTAGGTCTGCTGCTGCGCACCCTCGAAGGGCACTGTCGGGCTGCCGATCCTGATGACGCTGTCGGCACCGAGATCGGANACGTAGACGTCTGAGCTTGCGCCGGTCGGGCTGCTCGCCCCGACATCGCTCATCTCGTAGAAGCGGTACTTGCCCGGCGGAGTGGGGACGCCTTGTCGCACGGTGATATTACGTTTGATGCCGTGGTGCTCACCCGGCCCGAACTGCCACACCAGGGTCTCGGTGACCCCGACGGAACCGTCCGCGGCCACGTTGTAGTCCGCGGTGAAGGACAAGACACGCTCGCCCTGGACAACTTGGCTGATGGCGACCGGTCGCACCCCCGCAGTCGGCACCCCACCGGCAGCCGCCTGGGCAACGGGCACAAACCAGACCGTCAGCCCGAACACCCCCAGAACCGTCAACAGCACCCGAACCTGCGACCTCACCCGCCCCAGTAGCTGCACCAGAGTCACCTCTCCCGTCGTGCCGAGATCGCCCGTTGCGCCTCACGCTCGTCCTGCTTGGCCCGCAACGTCTCTCGCTTGTCGTACTCCCGCTTGCCCTTGGCCAGCGCGATCTCGACCTTGGCGTAGCCGTCCTTGAAGTACATCGACAGCGGCACGATGGTGCGCCCGCTCTCCTTGGTCTTCGAGATGAGCTTCGCGATCTCGTCCTTGTTCAGGAGCAGCTTGCGCCGCCGGCGAGGCGCGTGGTTGTTCCAGGTGCCCTCGGTGTATTCGGGGATGTGCACGCCCTCGAGCCAGATCTCCCCGCCCCGTACGGTCGCGAAGCCGTCGACGAGAGAGGCCCGGCCCGCCCGCAGCGACTTGACCTCGGTCCCGCTCAGGACCATGCCGGCCTCGAAGGTGTCCTCGATCAGGTAGTCGTGGTAGGCCTTGCGATTCCTCGCAACAACCTTCTGGCCCTTCTCCTTGACCACCCCTCGCCATCCCTTCGTCAGGTCACGTGCGCCTCGCGCGGCTGAATCATTGCCGCGACGCCGCTCAGGCGATGGTGCGACTTCTGCCCCAACGCTACCTTCCGGAGGCGGCCCCGTTCACGCCGATTCGTCCGCGCCCCGAGCCTTTGCTCAGTTCAGGCCGCTCCGGAGCCAGATTCTGGTGCCCGAAACCGGCCTGAGCTGAGCAAAGCGGCCTGGAGTGAGCAAAGGGGGTCAGAGCCAGTTGCGCGGGTTGACCGGAGTGCCATCCTGCCGGGTTTCGAAGTGCAGGTGGCAGCCGGTCGAGAACCCGGTGGTGCCTGAGTACGCCACGACCTGACCCCGGGTCACGTGCCCTGAGCTGACCACCCAGCTGGTCAGGTGGTTGTAGGTCGTGGTCAGGTCGACACCGCGCAGGAAGCCGTGGTCGATGACCAGCTCGTTGCCGTAACCTCCGGAGGCCGACTCCGGGATGGCCATGATGACGTCACCGTCGGCCGCGGCGCGNACCGGCGTGCCGCAGTTGGCGGCGAAGTCGATGCCGGCGTGCAGCTGATAGCGCTGCATGACGGGGTCGAAGCGCATACCGAACTCCGAGGACACGGGGGCATTGACCGGCAAGCTCAGGAATCCGTTGAAGCTTCCGGTCGACCCGTCCTGGGGCACCGGCCGGCCGGCGGCACGAGCCGCAGCCTCCCGAGCTGCCCGCTCGCGTGCGGCTTTCTCCCGAGCTGCTTTGGCTCGAGCCGCCAGCACTCGCGCCAATGCGGCCGACTGAGCCTGCATCGTCGTGATTCTCGTGATCTCGGCGGCCTTCTCGGCGGCTACCGTTGCGGCGAAGCTGGTCTGGGCGGCATACAGCAGGTCGAGCTTTGTCTTGGTGGCTGCGGCCAGGTCGCGAGCCGCCGTGGCCTGCGCCAGAGCAGCCTGCGCCTGGACCTTCAGAGCCGCGACCTGTTCGCGCACGGCGACCAGGTGGGCCCGGACGGCCCTGCCCTCGGCCTGCATGGTTCCCAGGCCCCGCAGCGTCGCAGAACGCACCCGCAGGACGGTGTCCATCATGACGATGCGGTTGGTGAAGTCTTCCGGACTGTGGGCCTCCAGCGCGATGGAGAGAGCGGACACCGCCCCCTGCTGATAAGCGTCGCGGGCCATGTTGCCGAGCTGGTCCTGAGCGGCCTGGGTGTCGAGAGCATTCTGGGCCAACGCATCCGCGGCCTTGGCNTCGTTCGCCTGGGCGAGTGCCAGTGCCGTGGCGACCTCTTCGTTGTGACGATCGGCGACGACCTGGGCGGCCGAGGCGGCAGTGAGTGCCTGCTGCGCGCCNGGCAGCTCGGCCTGGGTGCGGTGGAGCTCGATGAAGGCGTTGGCCAGGCTCTTGGAGGTGTCCTGCAGCTGGATGCGCAGCTGGGCGACCTCGGCGTCAATCGTCTTCTTCTGACCAGCGGTGTCCGCAGAGCTGACTGTGGCCAGTCCAACGGTGCACGCGAGTGCAAGGACCATACCCAGGCCCATCCACCGCAGGGGCGAGCGGCGGGCGGGACGTGGCTTTGCCAAGAAAGGACTCATCGTCAACATTGGTACCACAGACCCCTGGAGCCACAAAGGATCTTGGGTGGGCAGCCCGGCGGCGTGTCTAGACGCGCAGGTAGCGGCGCAGCGTGAACCACGCCGTCAGGATCGCCAGGACCGCCGCAGTGGCCAGCAGTAACGGCGTCACCGTCCACACGTCCGTCACTCCGATGAAGTTGATCGGCAGCTTGTCGGCCAGGTAGCCGATCCCGTAGCGAACCATCCCGTACAGCAGCCCGATCGCAAGGACGGAGCCGACCAGCGTGGCTGCGAGAGTCTCGAGGATGAACGGCAGCTGGATGATGAATGCGGAGGCGCCGACCAGCCGCATGATGCCCGTCTCGCGCCGTCGGCTGAACGCAGTCTGGCGGATGGTCGTTGCCACGAGCAGCACCGAGCACAGGACCATCAACCCGGCCAGGGCCAGTGCCGTGAAGGAGAGACCGCGCAGCACGTTGAACAACGGGTCGAGGATCCGGCGTTGGTCCTGNACGTCACCAACACCGGGCGCGCCGATGAACGAGCTGGTGATCACGTCGTACTTGGTCGGGTCCGACAGCTGCACCCGGAAGCTCTCGGGCATCTGCTCGGGCTTGATGTCGCGATAGCTCGGGCTGTCCTTGTACTGCGCCTTGAGGCGGTTGTAAGCCTCCAGCTGTGACTCGGGGAAGACCCCCTTGACAAGAGGCTTCATCGCGTCGAGCTGGCTGCGGATCTCAGTGCGCTGGGCGGCCGTAACAGCGCCAGCGGAGCAGTTGGGCAGGTCGGACTTGGCGGTGCACAAGAAGATCGAGACCTGAACCCGGTCGTACCAGTAGTCCTTCATGGTGTCGACCTGCCGCTGACTCAGGACGCCGAGCCCGAGGAAAAGCACCGACACCATCGTCACGAGTGTCACTGAGATCGCCATGGACACGTTTCGACGTAACCCGATCCAGATCTCACCGAGGATGAACTGCAGTCGCATGGCTCTCTTTCGGTCCTTTCTTCGGTATGCCGTGTGGTCGCGGTCGATGATCGGGCTGGGTCGGGCGGTGCCCCGATGGGCCGGGCTAGCGCCGCGCCCCGTAGACGCCGCGGCTCTGGTCTCGGACGAGCTGGCCGTTGTCGAGCTCCACGACGCGCTTGCGGAGCTGGTCGACGATCTCGTCGTCATGGGTGGCCATCACGATGGTCGTGCCCGTGCGGTGGATGCGATCCAGCAGTCGCACGATGTCCAGGCTGGTCGTGGGGTCGAGGTTTCCGGTGGGCTCATCGGCGAGCAGGATCGCGGGCCTGTTGACGAAGGCGCGGGCTATGGCCACCCGTTGCTGCTCACCGCCGGAGAGCTCGTGCGGCATCCGCTTCTCCTTGCCGTCCAGCCCGACCATCTCGAGACTCTCGGGCACGACCGCCTGAATGGTCTGACGAGACTTGCCCAGCACTTGCAGGGCGAACGCGACGTTCTGGAAGACGTTCTTGTTGGGCAGCAACCGAAAGTCCTGGAAGACGGTGCCGATCTCGCGCCGAAGTGCCGGCACCTTGCGGTTGGGCAGGGTGGCGAGCTCGCGGCCGGCTACGAGCACGTTGCCCGAGGTCACAGCCTCTTCACGCAGGATCAGGCGCAGCAGGGTGGACTTGCCGGACCCGGACTGACCCACCACAAACACGAACTCACCGCGTTCGACCTCGAGGGAGACGTCTCTGAGGGCCGGCTGGCTGGAGCGCGGATAAGTCTTGGTGACGTTCTCGAAGCGAATCATGCGTACGACGCGCCTTTGCGGGCTTGGGGACAGGACGCCCCGCCGATCGGGGTTGCCCCACCGCGCAGGAGACGCTGCAGGTGCATATCCGAGCGTACGACGGGTCGCCCCGATTGCTGGGACTGGGCGGTCCCCCGGCGTTGCGGCCTCACGCCTCGTCGCGCTCGGCGCTGCGCTTCCACCGGATCCCGGCCTCGATGAAGCCGTCAATGTCACCGTCGAACACGGCGCTGGTGTTGCCGACCTNGTACTCGGTGCGCAGGTCCTTGACCATCTGGTAAGGATTCAGGACGTAGGAGCGCATCTGGTCGCCCCAGCTTGCCTTGACGTCTCCAGCCATGGCCTTCTTCACCGCATGCTCCTCGGCCTGACGCTGCAGGAGCAGACGGGACTGCAGGACCCGCAGTGCTGCGGCCCGGTTCTGGATCTGGGACTTCTCGTTCTGCATCGAGACCACGATGCCGGTGGGGATGTGCGTCATGCGGACGGCCGAGTCAGTCGTGTTGACCGACTGGCCGCCGGGGCCGCTCGAGCGAAAGACATCGACCTTGATCTCGTTGTCCGGAATCTCGATGCTGTCCGTGTCCTCGATCAGCGGGATGACCTCGACCGCGGCGAACGAGGTCTGGCGCCGGCCCTGGTTGTCGAAAGGCGAGATGCGCACGAGGCGGTGGGTGCCGGCCTCGACTGCGAGGTTGCCGTAGGCGTAGGGCACCTTGACCTCGAAGGTGGCCGACTTCAGGCCTGCTTCCTCAGCGTAGGAGGTGTCGAGCACCGCGGTCGGGTAGTCGTGGCGCTCGGCCCACCGCAGGTACATCCGCATCAGCATCTCGGCGAAGTCAGCCGCATCGACGCCACCTGCGCCGGAGCGGATGGTGATGACGGCTTCGCGCTTGTCGTACTCGCCGTTGAGCAGGGTGCGGACCTCGAGCTCGCCCACCGCCTTGGTCAGGGAGTTCAGCTCTCTTTCGGCCTCCCTCATGGTGGCCTCATCGCTCTCTTCGACGCCGAGCTGGACCAGCACCTCGAGCTCGTCGATGCGGTCGTCCATCGTGGTGATCCGCTCGAGCTCGGAGTTGGCCCGCGACAGGCGGCTGGTGACCTCCTGGGCCTTGTCCGGGTTGTCCCACAGGTCAGGCGCCCCGGACTGCTCCTCGAGCTCGCCGATCTGGGTACGCAGGGAGTCCAGATCGGTCACCTGACGCACCGACTCCATCGTCGCGCGCAGGTCCTTGATTACGAGTCCGAAGTCAACAGCCACGAAAAGTCAGACTACGCGACCGCTACCTGATGGCCGACCGTGCCCGGGACTCGACCGTGATGTCCACCGAGCCGCCGAACGCTGCCATGACCTGCGCTGCGATCGGGATCTCGGCGGTGCCCCGCAAACGGATGACCGCCGTCTGCCCGTCCGGGCTGCCGGTGCCATCGACCAGGGCCCATGCGGAGATGCCATGGGGAAGAGGCTGAACCGTGAGGTACTGCGCCGCCGAGCGACGCACGGAGTCGGTGCTGATCTCGACAGCAGATCCCAGCCCCTTGCCGTATGCCGTTCCGTTGTCGAGCGCGTCGGAGGCGTCCAGAGCCGCGCTGTCGGCAGCATCGAGCAGCCGGGTGCGGGCGAGCTGGACCGCGGTCACGTCGACGGCGCCCATGATGAGCATGAGGGCGATGACCGCGAAACCGAGGATCAGCAGACTGATCTGCCCCCGTTCGCGCTGATCCCGAGCCGGTCCCAGCGGCCGTTCGCGGACACGGTTCAGCCTGCGCCTGAGCGTTGACATCACCGGCCACGGTGCCATGTCTGCCCACGCCGCCAACACTGTCCCCGTGGCCAGCGCCAGCCGCATCCCCAACACTTTCTCCCTGGCCAGCACTGGCCGCGTGCCCATCACTGTCCCCCGAAACGGTCGACGGTCGCGATGTGTGTCGCCGAGACCGGTATCCGCATCGGCACGATCCCGGAGAAGAAGGCCGGGACCAGTGGCATCGGTACCGAGATGGTCGCGATGATCTGCACCCGACCCTCGGGCCGCAGGCAGGGTGTGCCGTCGCAGGCGATCTTGATCCTGCCCTCGCCCGCGAAGCCCTGGTCGGCAAAGGCAAGCCCAACCGCCGAATGCGCTCGCGCAGGCGCCTGGGCGGCCATCTGCGCTGTGACATAGGCGCGGCCTGCCTCCCGAGAGGCGGCGCTCACGGCATACACCCCGGACTGCAGACGGGCAAGCACCATGACGAGGAAGAACAGCGGGACCATCATGAGCACGGCGAGGAAGACGAACTCAACGATGGCGCTCCCAGCCTGCGCGTCAAACCTCGCGCCGGCGCCCTGGCCAAGCCGGGTCCGAAGCAGGACAGCCATCCGGCGCCACCCGGACGCCAAGGCGGTCATTGACTCTCCGAAAAGGCGCGGGCCTGCACGGAGAGGACACGATCCGGTCCGAGCGGGCCCAGGACCGGCAGCGGCGCCTGGATGCGAACCTGCATGACCTGGATCCCGTCGACCGTGGTGGTCGTCGCGGTGACGTTGTCGGCATACCGATCGGTCAGGCTCGCCCTGATCAGCTGGCGGGCCCGGGCGACTCCGTCCTGGGGCGTGGCGTTGGCGCGCGCCCCATAGTGTGCGCCTTCGGACGCGCACGAGATCAGGGTGTTGCGGATGTGCAGGGCAAGGCCGAGCTGGAAGACGGCCAGGAACAGCAGGCACAGGAGCCCGGAGACCATGGCGAAATCAGCGACAGCGGAACCGGAGTCGCGTTCATCAGCCGCGGCTGCGCGACTCAGTCGGAGCTGGGCGAACGATGTCTGGTCAGGCGATGTCATGACGGAGTTGGCCGAGCACTACGGGCCGGTGACGCTGCCCATGGCCTGGGTGAACAGAGTCGCCAGCTGGTCACCGGCGAGCTTCCACAAGATTGTGACGAGCCCGGCGGTCATCAGGGTGATGAGCACCCAGCCGGGGACGTCACCACGTTCCTGCTCCGCCACGCGCCGATGGAGTCCATCCAGGACGACGAAAGCCGCGGCGACGATGGCAGCGGCGAGTGTGGTGACGCTGGTGGCGAGTGGCTGGATGAGATTCATGCTGATTCCCTTTGGGTGATGGTTCGGAACAACGTCAGATGGCTGTCAGATCGAGAACTTCAGGAAAGCAACGCCGGGATAGATCGCGAACAGCACGGTGACCGGAAGCACGAGGAATACCACCGGAATCATCATCGCGATCTCCTTCTTGCCGCCCTCCTCCATGACGGCACGGCGGCCGGCCTCACGGACGTCCTGCGCCTGGGAGCGCAGAACGTCAGCCAAAGGCGTGCCCCGTTCGACGGCCACGACGATGCCGTCGACGAATCGCGCGAGGCTGGCCAGACCGGTACGGTCCGCCAGCCCCTGCAACGCGGTCGCGAGGTTGGCTCCGGCGCGGGCATCGGCCAGGCACTGACGCAGTTCGGCCGCCAGCTGCCCCTGAGAGAGCCGGCAGACCCGCTCCAGGGCCCCGGTGGCGCCCTCACCTGCACCGACACTGCCAGAGCCAGCAGCTCGGCGACGGTAGGGAACTCGGCGAGCATCTGCTGCTCACGCTTGTTTGCCGACCTCGTGAGCAGCTGGTCGCGGGCCACGATGCCGACGCCCACGGCACACACGACGAGTAGCACCAGGGGGATGATCGAGCCGCCGTCCTTGAGCCACATCAGCGTGGCCACCAGCAGTCCGATCGCACCACCACCGACACCCCACACGACCTGCTCGGCGCGGAAGCTCTCGACATCAGGACGATGGCCGGCACGCTCCATCCTGCGCCTGACTGATGTAGCACCACCCAACATCTGCTCCACCCCCCGGCCGAGGTCACGGAACACGGGCCGCAGGATCAGCAGCTGCCTGGGGCCGCCGGTGTCCCGGCTGATGGCAAGCAGGCGCGACGGGCGGGCCGTGTCGCGCAGGTAGGGCGCCAGACGGGCCTCGAGCCCGGGGCGCCGGTTCGCCGGAAGACCCACGAAGAACAGGAGCCCACCGGCGGCGAGCATCGCCCCGAGCGCTGCCCCCAGCCAGGACCACCCGTTGCTGGTCAGGACACCTGCAAACACGTCGGTCATCGCAGGACGCGCCCTTCTTCAGGCAGTCGGCCGATGCGAACCATCAAGCGGTAGGCGACAAGGGAGAGCGCCGCGCCGATGGCCAGGACAAGGACCCCGGCCGGGCGGCTGTACGCCTGCAAGGAGTCGGGGCGGGTGGACAACATCGCCAGGACGATCCACGGCGCGGCCACCGCGAGCCGGGCCGCGTTCACCGTCCAGCTCTGCCGGGTCTCGAGCTCAGCTCGGGTGCGGGCGTCCTCGCGCAGGAATGCGGAGAGGGTGCGAAGCAGCCGGCCGAGGTCGCTGCCGCCGACCTCCCGCGCGATGCGTAGGGACTCGATCAGCCGATCTGCCACCGGACCACTGAGCCTTTCCTTCAGTCGGTCCAGGCAGTCCTGGAACCGGCCGGTGGTGCGGTAGTCCTCGGCGAAGGCGGCGAACGCCGGGCGGAGCTCCTGCGGACCACGGATCGTCAGCTGGCTCAAGGCCTCGGGCAGAGCGAGACCGGCACGGACGGCTGATCCGATGTTGTCGACGATGTCGGGCCACAGGTCGCGCATGACGGATCGCCGTCTGCGAGCACGCATGCGCACCAATATAATTGGCGCGTAACCGGCCATCAGAGCAAAGCACGCGGCGACCGGCACAACCTTGGTCGTGGCGGCGAAGACCAAGAAGACCAGGACGAAAGCCAGAACGCAGGAACCCAGGAGGCTGCGGGGTGTCATCGCGTCGAACCCCGCCTGGGCGAGCTCGTCGGAGAGCCGAGTGACGAAACCGATCTCGCGGGGTGCCCCGGACGGCTCCCGGCGTGGCCAGAACGACCACCAGATGAAGAACAGCCCAAGGCCCAGCACGAGACCCAGCCCGACGCCGATCACGACTCAGTCCCCTTGGGCCAGGACGGCGGCGATGTCATAGCCGGCGCGCTCGAATCGATCCACGTGGGGCGGGAAACCGTCCGCTCGTACGAGCTGCCCGCCGCGGGAGGTGAAGATGTCGGCGATCTCGATGACGTCGCCCTCGACCCGGCCGGGCACGGCCACGATCTCCCGTACGCGGCGTACGCCGTCTCGTTCAAGGGCAATCTGGATGACCAGGTCGATGGAGCCGGCCACCGTGGGCACCACGAACCTGCTGCCAACGTTCTCTCCGGCGAGCAGGGGAAGGGTACACATCTTGGTGATGGCCTCGCGAGCACTGTTGGCGTGCAACGTGCACATCCCGGGCAGTCCGCTGTTCAATGCGATCAGCAGGTCGAGGCTCTCGGCCTGTCGCACCTCGCCCACGATGATTCGCGAGGGCCGCATCCGCAGGGCCTCCTTGACAAGCCGGCGCAGGGGAACCTCGCCGGTGCCCTCAAGGCTGGGTTGACGACACTGCATCGAGGCCACATCCCGAAGTGGGATTTTGAGCTCAAAGACTTCCTCACAGGTGACCACCCGTTCTCGCGAGGGGATAGCTGAGGAGAGGCAGTTGAGCATCGTGGTCTTGCCGGCCTGGGTGCCGCCGGCGACCAGGATGTTCAGACCGGCGACCACTGCGGCATCAAGGAAGCGGGCGGCACCGCGGGTCAGGGTCCCGAGGCGCACGAGGTCCTCGAGGTGGTCGGCTTTGACCACAAATTTTCGAATGTTGACAATCCAGTTTTGCCGGGTGATGTCGGGGATCACGACGTGCAGCCGCGAACCGTCGGGCAACGTCGCGTCCACGAACGGCGAGGACAGGTCCACCCGCCGACCCGAAGACTTCAGCATCCGTTCGACGAGGTCGCGCACCTCATCGGCGGTCAGGATCGTGTTGGTCAGCTCGGCCGTGCCACCTCGGGCCACGAAGACTTTCGAAGGCTCGTTGACCCAGAACTCCCCCCGCTGTGCCTGTCGTCGTTGACTGGAGTGGGTAAGGGGCACTGACCTGCAGGTATACGCGTGAGCAACGTTGGCTGACGTGGGTGCTTCGTGAACATCTTGCGGACTGGCTGCGGACTGAATTGGG
>JGI24130J36418_10000239_pt1 | contig 16776 bp, 11 predicted proteins | sample BarGraNGADG00212_FD_36418 | JGI IMG/M metagenome (IMG submission 36418)
GGATTCCTGGGCAAACCGGAGGCCCTAGGCGGTATCCAGGCCACCCTGCGCGTGGAAACTACCGACCCGAACCGGGTCCTTGGCCTAGTCCTCGGCGAAAGGGTAAGCCTCGGCGAGGCGCCGACCGATTCCGACGTCGGCGGTGTCCTGACCAGTCCAGCCGAAGCGTGGCTACGCCTGCTCGCCGGCCGACTCGACGAGGCGCACACACCCGACACTCTGACCATCACCAGTAACGTAGTGACCCTCGAGCAGCTCCGAAGAGTCTTCCCCGGGATCTGACTCACGACCCTTGGCCACGGTCGCACGACTGGACACGAATCCCGTTCTCCATCTGCGAGCACTTTCGTGACAACGGCGGGGTCAAGGGTCGGACCCCGCTCACTGGTTTCCCAGTGAGCGATCGTTTACCGAGGACCGCGTCACGGGCGCCGCCTGCCTGCAGTACGCATACATGGCAGAAGGACACGAGTCTCTGACGGTCTTGGAACCTTCTCCCAGGTTGGCAGCCGGCGACTTCTGATCAGACCNGCGCTGCACGCAGCGATGCGAGCAGTGCGTGCGGCGCCTCGACCATGGCCGGCCNNTACCAGGTCAGGAACCGCCCGCTGACCAACGCACACGGCACGCCGGGAAACGCCTCCGGCCCATCCTCCGCGGTGAACAGGTAAGGCTCGTCCGGCAACACCACCAGATCCACCTCGGGTACCTGCCCTAGCCCCAGCTTCGGGTAACGCTCCGGGCCCTCGCCCAGGACGTTGTCCACGCCCAGGCGACCCAACACGTCCCCGGCGTAGGTGTCCCTGCCCAGGTGCATCCACGGCCGACGCCAGATCGGCACCACCGCCCGCAACCGGCGACCCTCCACCACCGCCGGCGTCTGCGCCCACGAGTCCCGCGCCTGGCCCAACCACCTGGTGTCGCCGGCGCCCACGGCCCGCAGCAGTGTTTCGATTGAGTCCAGCGCCTGGTCCACCGTCCGGATATCGGTGACCCACACCGGAATCCCCTGCCCGCGAAGCACATCGAGGTCAACCTCGCGGTTCTCCTCAGCATTCGCAACGACCAGGTCCGGCGCCAGTGCCCGAATCGCCTCCAAGTCCGGGTTCTTCGTCCCGCGNACTCGGGCGACAACCAGGTCAGCNGGATGCGTGCACCAGTCCGTCGCAGCCACCAACTTCTCCGGACAGCTCAGTGCCAACGCCTCCGTCANNGACGGCACCAAGCTGACGATCCGCGAGACCTCGCTGGCCAGCGGCACCGNTGCGCCCGCGTCGTCAAAGAACCGGACCATGTGACCACCTTGGCAGACTCGCCATCTATCTGGCCCGCTCGGCGCGCAGGCCAAAGCGCTCGGGTGCCGCGTCCGGGCTGTGCACGTCCGCCGGGCAGGCGACCCACTGAGAAGAGAGACGAACTGGGCCCGGTGACAACCGTTGGACTCCGCTGACACCCCAATGCAATCGATCACCGCAGAGGATCGGTGACTGGTCACCGATCCTCCTACGGTCTGCGGAAGCGGTCGCGCGTCCTCACAGCGCTGGACCAATTCGCCCGGACCGCCCTTGAGTGCGGTGGCGTTGGCGGTCGGTCGCATTGGGGCTCCCGAAGCGCCGTCGCGTTGCACTGCTCATTCATATCGTCATGATCTCGGCCAGCGGCAGCTGACTCATCCAGCGTTGTTCACGCGGACGCTGGGCCTTCTCCTCGATGAGTTGGGGGTAGGAGGTCAGGTCGGTGAACTGGAGACGCCCGGACTGGAACCCGATCATTGCGCTGGCCCGGCCGCCGGATTCCAGCTGTTCGGCGAGGTACTCGATGCAGTGTGCGGTCAGCCCGTTGGCTTGGACGCGGTCGAACGGCGAGGGGTCCCGCCCTCTTGGACAGGTCGTTGCCGCCCGGAAGAAACACCGCCGCGGCCAGGACTGGCTCAGTCCCGAGCTGGGTGTCCCAGCCCGCACCGTGGGCCGGGTTCTGCGCCGATACCAGGTGCCCAACCTGCGCGAGTGCGACCCGCTGACTGGTACGGTGATCCGCTCCTCCAAGGCGACCTTGATGCGGTACGAGAAGGACCACCCGGGGGAACTGGTCAACATGGACGTCAAGAAGATCGGCAAGATCCCCGACGGTGGTCGAGGTTGCTCACGTCCGGGCTCCCGTGTCGTGGATCTGGCGGGTCGCGGTCGTGGTCGTCGTGGCGGAGGGCCATCGGTTCGGTCGACGCGCCACGACCATCAGGGTGAGAATACCGAGCGTGGCAGCGATCGCCGAGCCGCCGAGGATCCCCAGCCGTGCCGCGTCGCGGCTCGCGGCGTCAGGGAATGCAATCGCAGCAACATACAACGCCACGGTGAATCCGATACCGGCGGTGATGGCGACCCCGACGAGCACGCGCCACGGCGTATCGGTCGGCAGCCGACCGACGCCGGCTCGCACCGCCACCGCACAGGCCGTGAGGATCCCTATGGGTTTGCCGACGACGAGCCCGACCGCAACGCCGAGGGCTACCCGACCCCCCGCGTCGCCCAACGGACGGATCCCCCACTGGACCCCAGCGTTGGCCAGGGCGAACGCCGGCAGGACGACAAACGAGACCCAAGGGCCGGTCCGGGTGAGGGCCCGCTCCACGGGTGAGGAGGACTCGCGAAGCAACCGTGCGACCTCGCGCAGGCTCGAGCCCACCCGCTCATAGTCCTCGAGACCGAGCGGTTCGGCCCGGGCGTGACGGGCGGCGTCGGCGAGCAGCGGCTCGCCGCGCAACTGCACAGACCGCGGGTCGTGGTAGGCCCACACAGGTACGAGGGCTCCAAGCAGGACGCCAGCCAACGTCGGCTCGACGCCAGAGTGAGCCAGCGTCCACCAACACAGCGCACCAAGCGCGACGTACGGTGGCAAAGCACGGACCCCCCCGCGACGCAGCAGCACAGCCGCGAGCATGACGGCGGCCGTCGCCGCCAACCACGCAGGGCGCACGTCGGAAGGATAGAACAGAGCGATGACAGCGATCCCACCGATGTCATCGGCGACGGCGAGCGTGAGCAGAAAGATTCGGGCGCCGAGCGGCACCCGCGAGCCGAGCAGGGCGAGCACCCCTACCGCGAACGCGACGTCGGTGGCGACCGGCACACCCCAGCCGTGGCGCGTGGCAGTCCCGCCTGCGACAGCGAGGTAAAACAGGGCCGGGACGACCATGCCTCCGAGCGCCGCGAGTACCGGGAGGGCCGCGCGACGAGGGTCACGCAGCTCGCCCGCCACGACCTGTTGCTTGATGCTCATGGTGACGACGAAGAAGAACACGGTCATGGCCACGTCGTTGACCAGACCGCGCGTCGGACCGTCCCAAATAGCGGTCGTGCCCACACGGACCATCACCGGCGTGTTCCAGGTCGAGACGTAGCCTTCGCTCCAGGGACCGTTGGCCCAAACGAGCGCCACCGCCGCGGCTCCGAGGGTCGCCATCCCAGCGGCCGACTCCCACTTCAAGATCCTCTGAGCGGGGCGGACGAACACGCGCGGGACAAACCGGTGCGACTCGATCCAGGTGTGCGGAAGGACGGGTGGTCCCGCCACAGCGCGTCCTTCCGCACCTGACGTCACGAGCTCACGCGCTCCGGCACGGCGGATCTGTCCTGTTCGTAGCCACCTCGGCCAGCAGGGCGCACGACGAGGATGGTCAGCACCAGGAAGACGCTCCCGGCCACGACGGCTGACGGGATGCTCGCGGACAGGAACCGGAAGGGGTCGCGCGCCGCGTACGTCACTGGGTTAAGCAGGTAGACGTAGGTAACGAAGCCTGCGGCTAACGCGAGGATCCCCGCGGGGTTGACTCCACCCCAGTAGTGGTAGGCGCTGGTGCGATCGGATACGTAGACCGCCCGGATGTCCAACCGCTGCCGGCGCAGGAGGAAGTAGTCCACGGCCTGAATCCCGCACATCGGCGCAAAGAGCACGCCCATGAAGGCGAGGAACGTGCCGATGTGGTCGAAGAAGTAGTTCGGAAAGACGAGGACGATGATGAACACCGGGGCCAGAGTGAGCCCTGTCGTCGCGTTCCACGACACCTTCTCGAGAGGGGCGATCTGCTTGATCCCGACCGCTGTCACATACACGCCGACCATGACCGTGCCGACATTGGCGAGCACGATGAACAGCAGCGCGATGACACCGACGACGGGACCTCCGAGGTCGGTCAGGTACTTCGTCGGGTCGCCGGCGCTTTTCGGCACGGCCAACGCCGACCACAAGCCGATGATCGACACCAGNCCAACGGGCAGTCCGAGCCCGAATACGACGGGCCACTGCGCTGTCTTCGCGCTGGGGCACAGACGCACCATTCCGCCGGCGTACGGCCACCAAGACAGCACCGACGCGACCATGACCTCGAAGCCGAGTGAGATGTCGAGGAACTTGTCACCGGAGGCGTACGCAGGCACCGCTGAGGTGATCGCCCCCAAGCCGACGCGGTTGACGAGCAGCACGAGGATGACGATGCCCAGGACAAGGACTCCGATGGCGATCCAAGGTCCGGTGTCTCGTACGGTGTCGGGGCCACCACGCAGCAGCCACCAAACGACGACGACGGCCAGCGCACCGAAGGCCGAGATAAGGACCGGACGCGCGCCTTCGCCGACGATGCCGAGGGTAACCAGAATCTCCGCCGCTGCCTTGCCCAGGAAGACCAGGAGCAGGCAGTTCCAGCCGATGACGGTCGTGTAGAGCAGGACCAGCGAGATCCACGAGCCGCGCGTGCCCAGCTGTGGCTTCGACGCGGCGACACTGTCGATGCCGTACTTGGTGGCCACAGGAACCGTCGCCAGAAAGATCATGAGGATCCCAACGAGAGCACCCGCGATCATGACGATGGTGCCGACACCGGCAGGCAGGTAGTTCCCGACGTAGCCGCCGATGAGGAAGCACCACGTGGCGATCGCTGCCGAGACGGAAATGCCGAACAGTGCGCGTCCGCCCCAGCTGCGCTCCGACGGGAGCACCGGCCACGAACCTTCGACAGCCGACGAGGTCGTTTTGTTCCCCAGCTCCGTAGTCACAGCAGCACCCATGCGATCGCAAGAAGCACGATCGGCAGCACCCCTGTAACGAGTAACAGCGAGCGATAGTCCGAGCGGCTCATCGGCGCGCCTTCGTAGTCGGATCGCGAAACGAGCGCCAAGCGCTCTTCAAGCCCGCGATCGAGATCGTGATGTTCCTTGGTGGACACCGTGTGCCTCCCTAATGTTCGCGCCCGGTTAGGCTGAGCCTAGAGTCGATGACTCCGACAGCCACAGCAATCGGCCACAGATCTGAACCCGTCGCATCGATTCATACTGGAGAACAACCCATGGCCATCACGGTCGGAGATCTGATCGCCGTGCCGTCTCTGGGCACCCACGTCATCGCAGGCGCCGGCGGGCTGGGGCGGTCGATCACCTGGGCCCACGTTTGTGAGCTCCCCGAACCGTGGTCGTGGTTCGGGGAGAACGAGCTGCTGATGACCACCGGGCTCGGCGTGCCGGTAGGGGCCGCAGCCCAGGTTCACTACGTCGAGAGCCTGGCAGAAGTCGGCGCTGCGGGCATCGCGATCGGCGACCAGATGCACGCACCTCGACTCACCAACCGCATGAAAGAGGCTGCAGACGCGGCAAACCTACCTTTGCTGTTGACCGCTCCCGAGGTGCCGTTCATGGCGCTGGCGCGCACGGTGGCCGGAGCAAGCGATCGCGAGAACCAGATCCGGCTCGCCGTCACCGAGCGCATCTACGGTCACATGCGCACGCTGGCGACGGCAGAGGACATCGGGCCGCTGCTCGGGGCGCTGGCCCAGGAGCTGCACCACCGCCTCATCGTCGTCGAGGGTGCACGGGTGCGGGACGCCTCGGGAACACACGACATCGACGACGACCCCGAGACCGCTGCGTTGGTGGAGACCGCTCGTGCCGCTCGCGGGTCGAGGCGTCCGGCCCTCGTGTGGTTGCGCGATGTGTCCGGCAGCCTTGCGGTCGCACTGCCCGCGCCGAACCCGGCCATGCTCCTGGCCATCCCCGAAGATGGACAGCACACCGATCTCGGACTCGTCCAGCACGCCGCCGCCGTCATCGCCGCCCAACGTGCTACCGCCAGCGCGGGTCGTGAGCGTGCGCGGCGCCTTGGGGCGTCGCTGTTCGCTCGCCTGGTCGACGGCACCATCGACTCGACCGTGGCCGTCGACGAGCTGGTCGACCGAGGCCTCGGCGCGACGCGTGTCCTGCTCGCGACCTCGGCATCCGAAGACACCGAGGAATGGACCGACCTTCACCACCGGCTCGACGCCGACGGTGTCGGGAACCTGCTGCTCGTACGCGGCGGTATCGCGATGGCACTGGTGCCGGCCGAGCAGCGCTCTGTGGATGCCGTGCTACGCCACCTACCCGCATCGTCTCGCGCCGGCGTGAGCGAGGCCTTCGACCGGGTGTCGGAGACCCGGTCGGCCGCACTGCAAGCTCGGTGGGCGCTGCATCAGGGCCAGCGAAGTGGCGACCGTCTGACCCGCTTCGCACCATCCGAGGCCGCGGTTGGCTTCTTGCCGACCAACCTGGCTGACAACGAGCGCGTGGCACGCCACGTGCTCGGACCGCTCTTCGCTTACGACGAGGAGAAAGGCAGCCAACTGCTTGGCTCGCTACGGGTGTTCCTCGAGGAGAACCGCTCGTGGCAGCGGGCCGCGGGCCGCCTGTACGTGCACAAGCAGACGCTGGTCTACCGCATCGGTCGAGTCGAGCAGCTAACCGGGCGCCATCTCGACTCGACCGGAGACGTGGCCGAGCTTTGGCTGGCACTTCAAGCCGCGATGGCGTGCGGCCTGGTCGAGATCTGACCGTTCGACCGCATTCGATCGTCCGACAGCGTTACCCCGCGGGCCTAGGTGCAGCCTCGTCGTCGGAGTACGGGAACCACCAGAAGTCTTGCTCGCTGGCGGTCGGATCGATCATGACGAACTTGGTGTGCCGGAAGATGTCCAGACCCTCGGCACCGAGTTGGCGACCCGTGCCGGACTTCTTCCGCCCGCCGAAGGGTCCCGCGTCGTTGTCCAACAGTGGGGCATTGACCCAGACCATTCCGGCTTGGAGACGCTCCGCCGCCGCCATGGCCTCCCCGAGGTCGGTGGTGTAGACGTTGGCGCCGAGCCCGAACTCGCTCGCGTTAGCGAGTTCGATCGCTTCGTCGAAGCTGCCGACCCGGCACAGCGGCGCGGCAGGCCCGAACAGTTCCTGCTGAAGGATCTCGAAATCGGGCTTGATGTCGACGAGCACGGTCGGCTCCACGAAGAAGCCCTCGTCGTATCCCGTCGGACGCCCACCTCCGGCGACGATGCGCGCGCCCTGTTCCACGGCCCTGGCAATGATTGACTCGTAGCGTGTGCGTTCCTTCTCGCTCACCATCGGACCGACGTCGACCTTTTCTAGGCCGTTTCCGATGCGCAGCGCGCGGACCTGCTCGACGAGCAGTGTGGCGAACTCGTCGTAGACGTCTTCGTGGACGTAGAACCGTTCCGCGGAGGTACACACCTGCCCGCAGTTGAGGAAAGCCGCGAAGGCGGCGGCTCGTGCGGCAACGGGCAGCGGCGCTGATGGCATGACGATGAACGGGTCGTTACCTGAGGCCTCGATCAGGTGCGGGCGGAATGAGGCAGCGCACTGGGCCGCCACCGACTGGCCCGTTGGCACACTCCCGGTGAAAGCCACCATGTCAGTGAGCGTCGACCCGCACAGCCGACGACCGACCTCGGCACCTCCGGTGACGCACTGCACCAGCCCGGCGGGCAGCACGCTGAACGCCTCAAGGAAGCGAAGCGTCGTCAGGCTCGTGTGCTCTGACGGTTTGACCACGACTGCGTTGCCCGCGGCCAAGGCGGCGGCAGCCTCCCAGCAGAGCAAGACGAGCGGGTAGTTGAACGGTAGGACGATGACGACGGTCCCTAACGGCTCTTTGACGGTGTAATGGAGCTGGCCAGCCGTCGCGGGCCCGACTATGCGGCCTGCCTCATGCCGGCCGATCTCTGCGTAGTAGTCCAGGGCAGTGATCGACCAACGGACCTCATCAGCCGCTTCCTTGAAGGTCTTGCCCATCTCGCGAGTGAGCATCTCTGCGACGACCGGCAGATCGTCGCGGACCCTCCGCGCTACCTCGTGCAACGCCTCCGCGCGGGCCAACGCCGACAGTGACCACCACGCGCCTTGGGCCGCCCGCGTGCCAACCAGAGCAGCATCGATCTCGTCAGCAGTCGCGTCGGCGACGTGCCCGACGCGCAGACCCGTGGCCGGATCGGTCACGTCGATGGGGGCACCGTCGCTGACCCGCTGAACACCGTCAACAAGCACTGTCCCGCTGAGACGGGCGAACTCCTCGAGTGCCGACATGAACATCTCCTAAGCAGTAGTGAGGATGGGCGGAGGACGTGGAAGGGTCAGTGGAAGACCACGGTGCGGCTCCCGGTGAGGAACACCCGGTGCTCGGCGTGCGCTCGGACGGCGCCTGCGAGGACGCGACGTTCGACGTCGCGGCCGATTCCGACGAGCTGGTCGGCGGAGTCCGAGTGTCTGACCCGCACGACGTCCTGTTCGATGATCGGGCCCTCGTCGAGGTCCGCCGTCACGTAATGCGCGGTGGCCCCGATGAGCTTGACGCCTCGGGTGTGTGCCTGGTGGTAAGGGCGAGCGCCCTTGAACCCGGGCAGAAACGAGTGGTGGATGTTGACCGCCCGACCGCTCAGCTCGCGACACAGGTCGTTGCTCAGGGTCTGCATGTAGCGCGCGAGCACCACGAGATCGGTATCGGTCTCCTTGACGATCGCCAGCAGCATGGCCTCCGCCTCGGGCTTGCTTTCAGCCGACACGGCCACGTGCTCGAACCGCACGCCGTACTGCTCGGCAATCGGTCGGCAGACCTCGTGGTTGCTGACCACACCGACGACGTCGACCGGCAGGTCGCCTATCCGCCAGCGGTAGAGCAGATCGACCAGGCAGTGGTCGAACGCAGACACCATGATCAGCACGCGACAGCGCTCGCCCTCGGGGCGAACCTGCAGGTCTGCCCCGAGGTGCACCGTGTTTGAGCGCACGGCCTCGCGGATCTTCTCCACGTCGCCGACGGGCGACTCGAATGCTGTCCTGATGAAGAACCGTCCGGAGTCGGCGTCGCCGTACTGCGCGCTCTCGTTGATGTTGGCGTCGACGTCGAGCAGTCCGGACGTTACTGAGTGGACGATGCCGGGGCGGTCGGCGCACGACAGCGTCAGGATGTACCGGTTCAAGTGTTCCTCCCGTTGGGTCGGTCGGATGCCGGGTCGTACAGCGGGCGCAGCGACAGGGTCGCGTCGACAGCGGTCCCGGCGACGACGACCGACCAGGAACCGGAGTTGAGCCACTGGGCCGTGACCACTTCCCCACCGTCACGCACTGTCGCCAGCGCGACGGTCGCACCGAGCGTGTGCCCGTAGGCCGCCGAGGTCACCTTCCCCACGAGGACACCGTCGCGGAGCACGGGTTCGTCGTGGTACGCCATCGCCTCGGGGTCAGCGAGCAGCAACTGCACGAGCCGGCGGCGTACGCCGGACTCACGCTGTGCGGCGAGCGCATCACGTCCGATGAAGTCGGTGTCCCACGCGACGGCGAAGCCGAGACCGGACTCGAGTGGAGTCTCGTCGGGGCCGATGTCGTGCCCCCAGCTGCGGTAGGCCTTTTCCAGCCGCAACGAATTGAGCGCGTGGTAGCCCGCATGTGTCAGGTCCAGTGCGCGTCCGGACTCCGTGAGTATGTCGTACACGTGCGCGGCCATGTCCGTCGGCACGATCAGCTCCCACCCGAGCTCGCCGACATACGTGATGCGCGTGGCACGAACGAGGGCGTACCCGAGGTCGATCTCGCGCGACGTGGCGAAGGGGAACGCATCGTTGGTGAGGTCGGCATCGGTCAGCCCTTGCAGCAGCTGGCGTGACAGAGGTCCCATCACGGCGAACATCGCCGATGCGTTGGTGACGTCGTCGACCACGACGAACTCGTCGGATCGGGTGTGTCGCCGCAACCAGTCCATGTCGCGCCGCGTGCTCAGCGTCGCGGTGAGAACCAGGTATCGGTCGGCACCGATGCGGCTGACTGTGACGTCGGCTTCGATTCCCCCGCGCTCGTTGAGCCACTGCGTGTAGACGATGCGTTCCTCGGCAACGTCGACGTCGTTGGCACACACCCGTTGGAGCAATGCGGCAGCGGACGGACCCTGCACGAGGATCTTCCCGAATGAGCTGAGGTCGAACAGCCCCACGCCCGTTCGGACGGCTCGATGCTCAGCAGCCGAGCAGTCGAACCAGTTCTGCCGTCCGAATGAGTACTCGTACCGCGGCTCAACGCCTGGGCGGGCGTACCAGTTGGCCCGCTCCCATCCGGCTACCTCGCCGAAGACGGCCCCTGCTGCGGCCACTCCGTCGTGCACCGGGGAACGCCGGATGCCACGGGCCGACTCTCGTTGCTCAAACGGCCAGTGGACGCCGTAGGAGACGTCCAGCGTCTCAGTGACCCGCTCCTCGAGGTAACGGCGGTTGGACTGGAACGGCTGGGCGCGCCGCGGGTCTGTCTCGACGAGCGCGAACGGCGCGTGCCCGTCGACGATCCAGTCGGCGACCACCTTGCCCGCACCGGGTCCACTCAGGAACCCCACCGAGTTGAAGCCGACGGCAGCCAAGTAGTTGCGCACCCCTGGCACCTCGCCGAGGTGGTAGACCCCGTCGGGAGTGAAACTTTCGGGACCGCAGAAGAACAGCCGGATGCCGATGTCGGCAATGGATGGGATCCGCGCCGCGATGCGCTCGAAGAACGGCGTGATGTGGTCCCATTCGCCCGCCATCGTCGCGAACTCAGCGTCCTCGGGGATCCCGCGCGAGCTCCACGGCCGGCTGCCTGGCTCAAAGAAGCCGATGAGAAGCCTGCCAGAGTCGTCCTTGACGTAAGCGCAGTCGTCGGCACTCTTCAACGTCGGAAGACCGGATCCGAGGCCAGGAACGGGCTCGGTGACGACGTAGTAGTGCTCAAGAGCCTGCAGCGGCAAGTCGACCGCGTGCCCGCGACCGAAGTGGCTACCCCACATGCCGGTGGCGTTGACGACATACTCGGCCTCGATCTCACCCTCGTCGGTGCGCACCCCGCGCACGACGCCGTCGCGGATGATGACCTCCATGACCGACGTCTTCTCAAGGAAGACCGCGCCGGCCGCCCTGGCCGCGTTGGCCATGGCCAACGTCGTGTCCGTCGCGTTGCCGCGGCCATCCTCCGGATAGAGCACGCCGCCGACCAGACCGGCGGGATCCAACAGCGGGAAGTGCGACACGATCTGGTCCGGCGCCAGGAGCTCGGTGAGGATCCCGTCGACTGACACTGCGTCGGCCTGGCGACGCAGTTCCTCCCATCTGGCCGCCGTGGCAGCCAGATGGATGGTGCCAGTGCGCTGGAAGCCGATGCCTGACTGCGACTCCAGGTCGCGGAACACCTCAAGGCTTTGCCGCACAATGCGTCGCAGACCCTCGGATCCGCGCGCCTGCGTGATCAGCCCCGCGGCGTGCCAAGTCGTCCCGGACGTCAGCGACTTGCGCTCGACGACCACGACGTCGGTCCACCCGCGACGTGTCAGGTGATAGGCGGTGGCACAGCCCACCACACCACCACCAACCACAACAACCTGAGCGCGCGAAGGCTGACCCTGACTCATACTCCCCCTCCGTTCCGACGGACGATGAGCATGAGCATGACTCCCGCAGCGGCCACCAGTGAAGCGAATCCGTGCAGTTTCATGGCCTGGTACGGGGGCGCCCGCGGGATTCGGTCGCTCGTCTGAACCCCCAGCCCAAGCACTCGACCGTCGGCACTGGAACCAATCTGATTCGTGAGCAGGCACTTACTCCGAGCTCGACGCCACGCCCTCTCGCGCTGCCGTGACGCCCGACGATCCCACTAGCGTGCCGATTGCCTCCAATCAGGTGAGAGCTGGAGCTCTCAGCCCATACGTTCGGCGACCTCGGGCGAAAGGCCACCAGTAGCAAGAAGGCCCCGTTCGTGGGCGTGATCCGAATCAGCGACTTGCCCTGGTCGGCCATCGCCCGCTTGGACTCGACACAGTCCGGGTGCTGGCCAGCGATGGAGCGGCAGTAATCGAGGAACGGCTCGGCAGTCTTGCGCCGGTCAATGGAACCGGGGGGCGGGCCTCAAACGGGACGCGCACAAAGGACCGGGATCGAACTCTCGCTGCAGTTCTCCCTACATCGGGTGCGTTTACGAGGCCGGTCCGCGTGGCACGTCGTCAGACTGGCATCTACACGCCAACGCAAAGGGGCACGAGGGGGCACAGGACGCTGGCTGCGACTGAGAATCACTGAATTCCGCTGAGAACAAGGGAGATCACGGCTGGCAAGGTAGGCTATTGCCTCCACAAACACGCCTGTGAAGGCGCTTCGAAGGCCAGCCTCAAGCCCCGTCAATGACCCGCATGTTCGTAGGCCAGTGCCCCTGAAAGGACACACGGATGATGACAACCGCGCCGGCACTCAAGGCGCGGATTGCCATTCCTCCATACGGGCTGCTTCTACGGAGCACCGAAATCAGTGACCCGCAGACGTGATGGTGTCCAAGACAGGCATTCGCTGACTGCCGCGGTTGGTCGCGCTCGTCGATCGCACAAAACGCGGCGCATGTTCCCGCGCAACGAATCCCCAACTGCGACGCAAACGCCGTAGCCCCCATCGGCGTGCCGACGTACAGCGACTGCAAATGATGGGTGGTGCTCTTCGCCGTCGGGCAGCCAATCGAGGGTCGTGTCGCAAGGAGTCTCGTCCTCGTCGTATGCGTCGACTTGCGATTCGGCCCAGGCCTCCCTCATCGCTTGGTCGTCGTGGTCGACGCTTGGTCGTCGTGGTCGACGTTTGGTCGTCGTGGTCGACGTCGACCAGGTCGGGGTCGAACGAGTCGGCGTCAGGGTCCAGCCCCTCGATGGAGCGCATGAGCTTGACAAGGAACCGCTCTGCCGCCTGGACGAGTGGCGGGTTCTCCGTCCAATACCCGAACTCGATGCTCCGCCGTGACGAACTCGTGAAGTTCGCCGAGGAAACCCAGAGCCGCTTGCCCTCGAAGCCCATAACGTCTTCAGGTCCCCAGTCGGCTTCGTCGTGCCACCACAGGTTGCCGAGAAGGGCCAGTTTGGCGTGCAGGATCGGGGGTGGCTTCTCCCCTGACGCTTTTCCGGTTTTACGGAATCCGAGGGTGCGGATCGTCGGCACAGGCTCGTCGAAAAGAGGCCCGTATGGGCCAACGAGCATGGGCTTTCCGTCGACGCGGGGCGCCAACCCCGTAAACGTAGAGAAGGCCCGAACAGGGAGGCCCGGAGTGCGCTCGTTGACCCGTTCGAGATCGGCCAGTTTCTTCAGCTTGTACGACTTGCGCCCCTGCTTGGTCACGATGACGCACGCGCCGGCCAGAGTCGCCAGTACGGCGATCAATTCTGCATCGTCGATCCACATCGCTGAGCCGATCAGGCATCGTCCACTGCGAACAACTCAGCCGCAGTGCGGACGTCAGTCAAGTACTCAGTCCCTCGTGATCGCCTCCGCCCTCATCGCGGACGTTCGTCGCTGGCTGTCGTCCAAGTGAGAGAAGCCCTCACGTCATGGGACGTGCAGAGTCACCTCAGTCGTCGACCTGACCCGAGACTGACAACGTGTCAACGCGGTCGCCCGCCAGCAGCCGCACCCGCACGATTGCCCGGGCCACCCACGCCTGGCGCGCGAGCCGCTCGACAGGCCGCTCGTTACTCCATACGACGACGTTGACGTCGTGTGCCGTCTCGACGACGAAGCCGGTGAAGTCGCCGAAGTGGTCGTACCTCAACGCGACGACCTTACCGATGAGCGGGCCCCTGCGAGCGTGGTCGTCACCCTGTTCGTCGCGGCGACACTCGTCGCACCGGCCCTCACAGCGGCATTCGTCGTGCCACCGGTCGTGTCCGTCATCGTCGTGACCGCCCTCGTGGTGCCACCTTCCCGGATGCTTCCAGTCACCGTCGCCGGTCGCGACAACGAGCGTCGGGTCACCGCCCATGCCGGCGACGCGACCCGTGAAGAGGTCGACGTAGCGCTTGAACACCGGCCACCACTTCGTCTCGAACGGCACGGACTGCTCGATGTGGCGCAGGATCGACAGGGTCCGCTCCTCGTCGGCCAGCATCGCGGCCTTGGTGCTCACCGGGATCTCGAGGCCAAAGGCACCGATCGTCCTGCGGTAGAGGAACCCCTTGTGCGCCGCCGACTCGAAGGAGCTGAGTACCACCTCCGGCGAGATCCCGCCGACGGCGTCTCGCACCCCGGCCGCGCCACGGCCGCGGACGTTCTTGGCGACCTCCACCTGCCGCCCCGCGCCGTACCGTGCCCCGGTGAGTTGGCGCACCCGCACTGAGTAGCGCTCACCCTTGTGGACGGTAGGGGGCAGCTCGACGGCCATGAGGCCGACGTGGTCGACGTCCGATGCGCCGGGGATCGGCACGAATGTCACTCCGCCGGCCTCGCACGCGAGGGTGTGCCGGTCGACGAGCCAGAGCCGGTTGCTCACGTACATCCGGTGAGCCCAGTCGAGCGCGGCGGCCGCGTCGACGGTCGGGAGGTAGATCGAGGCGCGCGTACCTGTCGGCACGTTGCCCCACGCGATCATGAGCTCGTCGGGCCTGTCGTCGAGCGGCACAGGAGGGGTGGGCCGAATCTGCAACGTCTGTGGCGCGACCCGCGAGTCGGCGACGCCTGGGTTCGGCACCCCGACGAACGTCAGGTTGCGCTGCGCGAGCTTGTCCGACGTCGACGGGTCGGCCCATGAGGGGATCGTCTGCCCGTCGAGGTCGATCTCAACGATGAGGCACTGGTGCAGGCTGCGAACGTGCTGCTGGATGGACAGCAGTGGCCCCGTTCCCTGGAACGGCCCGTCCGGCAGGTTCGACGGGGTGGTGCCGAGGAGGCGGGCAGGGAAGCGGAGATCGTTGGGCTGGTTGATGTCGATCCAGCAGCCGAAGTACGCCACGACCTCGGCGCCCAGGGTGTCATGAACGATCGTGCGGACGTTTGGGGTGTCGGTCTGTCGTCATGCTCACCGCCGCGGAGTTGACCCGCGGGCTGGCGAAGAACGGAATGGTCGCGATCTCGTCCCCCTGACGGCCGAGCAGCGGCACGTGCCGTGAGCCCGCCGTGAAGGTGCGGTAGAGCGTGGTCGGATCGTGCACGGCATTCGTCTGCTGCGCCGGCCACATCCGGAAGAACGCCCGCACGTTCGAGGCGTCCTGGTTGAGGTCGCGGAGCCGTACCTTGGCCACGGCGAAGTTGAAGATGCGGTGACCGGACCCGTCGGTCGGCGCGAGCGTCAGCGCCTCGGGTGCCTCCTGCGGGTCGATGGCGTCGAACTCGCTGCCGAGCGCGGGGTGCGTGTTGAGGTTCGTCAGCACGGTCTGGATGAAGTTCGTCGCGGCGGTGCCCGCAGTACCGCCGGTCGCGAGGGTCGCGCCGAACCGGTGTCCTGCCTCGACCACCTGCAGGACCCGGATGTCGATGCTTGTCCACCAGTCGACGCCCTGGCTGGGGTCGCCGTCGAGGATGTAGGGGTCAGGCGACTTCAACAGCCGCAGCAGGCCCGCATTGGCGACGGTCTGACCGGCGGCGGTCAGCAGGGCCGTGACGGTGATGTCCTGGAACGGACCAGTGAAGTTGAACATCGAGTCGTCGTCGAACTGCAGCGCGAAGGGGAAGGTGAACCGCTGCGGCACGTTGGGCGGCACGCTGGCGTCCTCGGGAAGGACGACGCCGCGTTGTACGACGTGCACGCCGGTCAGTGGTGGCGCGAACGTCGGCACGATGGGCGGCGACCCGAGGTTCGAGGCCGTAAGACCGAGCTCAGAGGCGGTGTAGCCCTCGACGACCACCAGGATCGCAGGGTCGATCACGGCGGGGGTGCCGTTGAGGAAGATCAGAGCCTTCACCTCACCCTGACCCGCAGTGGAGCGGTCCATGACCAGGAAGCAGTCACGGGTGCCGACGCCCACCGGGGTGGGCGCCGAGGCGATGCCGTTGGCGACCACCTCGAGGTTCCAGGAGCCCGGTGGGATGTTCGACGGCACCTGGACGACGGCGGTGACGGTGGCCGACCCGGTTGCGATCCCCATCGTCGAGAAGTCACGGGTCCGGAGGTAGTGCACGTCGCCCGAGGAGCTGGTCAGCCGCGCGATCGGGTAGTTCGTCGCGTTCTGCCGGTCGTCGCCGTACCCGTTGGCGTGGGTCAGGCCGTTCAGCTGCTTCCCGGCGATCTGGTACGCGTGGCCGGCGATCAGGGCCGACGGGGCCGCCGTGACGACGGGACGCCAGGAGGCCTTGGGGGTGAGCTCCGCGGCATCCGGCACGTACTCGTTTATCGTGTTCTGCTCGCCCGTCATGAGCACGTGGCCATTGGGCAGGATGAGGAACGCGCACTGCCACGTGTGCCCGGGCGGGCTCGTGGGCTGGCTGGTGGGGGTCGTCAGGGTGTTCGTATCAGGATTGACGTCGCAGATGCTGACCGGGCCGGAGAAGAACTTGCCGCCCGCGTCGACCGGTCCGGATGTCAGCAGCACGTGACCGTTGGGCAGCACTACGATGGAGCCGTCGAGCGAGGTCTGCAGACCGGCAGGTGCGTTGGTGTTGCCGGCGTCGGCAGGCAGGTCGGGCCCGGCGGTCCACGTGCCCTTGGCGGTCACCGT
>JGI24130J36418_10000242_pt1 | contig 16667 bp, 14 predicted proteins | sample BarGraNGADG00212_FD_36418 | JGI IMG/M metagenome (IMG submission 36418)
CCCCCGGCGATGAGGACGACGCCGTCGGACAGCGCGGTCGCGGTGGCGAATATCCGAGCGTCGGACATCGATCCAGCAGCGCTGAAGTTGGCTGTCTTCGGGTCGTACAACTCGGCCGAGGCACTGGCCGCCCCGTTTGCATCTTCGCCTCCTGCGACGAGAACGCGACCGTCCGCGAGTCGTGCGGCGGTATGACCGCTGCGGGCAATCCCCGACACTAGGGCGCGTACAGCTCGGCGGAGTCGAGAGCCACGGCCGTGACGGCGGGGCCGACGGTATACCCATTCGTGCCGCCGACGATGAGGACGCGGCCGTCGCCGAGCAGCACGGCGCTCTGGAACTGACGCGAAGTCGCCATCGACCCGGCCGGGCTGAACGTGCCGCTCGTCGGGTCGAAGAGCTCGGCTGAGGCGAGCACGTTCTTCGCCGAGGGCGGCGCGTCGGGACCATCGGAGCCGCCGACGACGAGGACCCGGCCGTCGCGGAGGAGCGTCGCGGTATGCCAGGCACGCACGGTCGCCATCGATCCGACCGGGCCGAACGTGCCGCTCTTGGGGTCGTAGACCTCGGCTGATGCGCGAATGCCGTTGCCATCCTCGCCCCCCACCATGAGCACGCGGCCGTCGGCGAGCAGGGTGGCGGTCGCGCCGTAGCGCGCGGTTCCCATCGAGCCCGTCGCCGTGAAGCTGCCGGTCTTCGGGTTGTACAACTCGGCGGAAGCGACCGGTTTCGCGCCGCCGGCCACGGATACGTCGGAGCCGCCGGCGATCAAGACCTGGCCGTCCTCGAGCCTTGTCGCGGTGGGGCCATCGCGGGCAATCGTCATCGAGCCCGTGAGGCTGAGGGTGCCGGTCTTCGGGTTGTATAGCTCTGCCGATGCGACCGCCTTCGAATCTCCGGGGTAGTAGTTGCCGTTGTCCACGGCCAGCTCGGTGATCGCTCCCCCCGCGAGGAGGACGCGGCCGTCAGCGAGCGCGACCCCAGCCTCGTCGTATCGCGGGACCTTCAGCGATCCGGTCTGGCTGAACTTCCCAGTCTTCGGGTCGAACAGCTCGGCTATGTAGTCACGCTTCAGGACCGTGCCCGCGCTGCCGATACCGCCGGCGACGAGAACGCGGCCATCGGGAAGTTGAGCGACTGTCGGGCTGATGGTGGGCCAGAGCATCGCGTCCGTCGGGCTGAACGAGCCGGTCTTAGGGTCGTACAGCTCGGGCGTGTCCGACCCGCCGCCTTCGACATCCTGGCCGCCGGCGATGAAGACGCGGCCGTCCGAGAGCAAGATCGCGGTGCCGTCGAAGCGCCCCATTGCCAGCGAGCCGGTCGGGCTGAAGTGGGATAACGGCGTGGGTGACGGCGCCGCCGCCGGAGAAGGCTGGTAGAGCTCGGCCGAGGCGAGCCCCGTCTGGCCGCCCGCGCCGCCCCCGGCGATGAGGACGACGCCGTCGGACAGCGCGGTCGCGGTGGCGAATATGCGAGCGTCGGACATCGATTCAGCAGCGCTGAACTTGCCGGTCTTCGAATCGTACAGCTCGGCCGAGGCGCTGGCCGCCCCGTTGGCATCTACGCCTCCGGCGACGAGAATGCGACCGTCGGCGAGTCGTGCGGCGGTATGAACGCTGCGGGCAATGGTCATCGAGCCGGTCGCGCTGAAAGCGCCGGTCTTGGGGTCGTACAGCTCGGCCGACGAGAGCGGCGTCAATTGCCCGCTCGCGACGTTTCCGCCGGTCCAGCCGCCGGCGACGAGGACCCGGCCGTCGGAGAGCAAGGTCGCGGTGTCCTCGAAGCGGGCCACGGTCATCGACCCGGTTGCGCTGAATGTGCCGGTCTTCGGGTCGTACAGCTCGGCCGACGCAAGCCAGGTCGAGCCGTCGTAGCCGCCGACGATCAGGACGCGGCCGTCGGAAAGCAGGGTGCCGGTGTGGCTGGCCCGGACGGTGGTCATCGAGCCGGTCGGGCCGAACTTGCCGGTCTTCGGGTCGTACAGCTCGGCCGACGCGCCGCCATTGCCGCCCGCTCCTCCCGCGATGAGGACGCGGCCATCGGAGAGCAGCGTCGCCGTGTGCTCGTCGCGGCCTGTGGACATGGAACCGGTCGGGCCGAACTTGCCGGTCTTCGGGTCGTACAACTGGGCCGTCGCCATGGGCCCGATGGAACCCGAGCTGGTGGGCCCGAGGCCACCGGCGATCAAGACACGGCCGTCGGACAGAAGGGTCGCGGTATGGAAGCTCGGGATCTTGGTGGTCGCGGGGCCGGTCGGGCTGAACGTGCCGGTCGTCGGGTCATACCGCTCGGCGTCGGAGATTCCCGCGATCGCGCTTCCTCCGGCGATGAGGACCGTCCCGTCGCCGAGCAGCGTCGCGGTATGGCCGCTGCGACTCGTGGTCATCCAGCCGGTGAGGCTGAACCCGGGTGGCGTCGTGGGAGTCGGCGCCGGGCTCGGACTTGCGCTCGCGCGGCTGGGCCCAGCGCCGCTGCGCGAAGGTGTTGCGGAGCTCTGGAAGCAGCCAGCGACGGCGAGGGCGAGCAGCAAGGCCGCCAGCCTGAACGAAGCCACCGGAGATATCCGTTCGCCGATTCGAGCCCGGATCGTCATCTCGTTCCCCCGTCGGCGTCCGGAGTGGGCGCCATCGCCAGGGAGTGTACGCGGGCCGTGGGTGGCTAACCGCCCGGCTTCCCCAATCCAATCTGAAGGACCGCGCGCGACATTGTCCGGCGCCGGGGGCTGACGCATACTCCGGACGTGGAACGTTTCATCGAGGTTCCGGGCGGCCGCCTGTTCGCCACCAGCGACGGGGACGGGCCCCCGATCGTGCTGATCCACGCGGCCATCGTCGACCACAGGGCCTGGGACGGCATGGTCCCAGGGCTCGTGCAAGCCGGCTTCCGCGCGATCCGGTACGACTATCGGGCCTTCGGCGCCTCTACAACCCAGGAAGTCGACTTCAGCAATCGGGCCGACCTGGTGGCAGTTCTCGACGACTTCGGAATCGCTCGGGCAGCGCTCGTGGGCAACAGCCGCGGCGGGCAGATCGCTTTCGACACCGCCATCGAATTCCCCGAGCGAGTCGTCGGCGTCGTGGGCGTGGGCGCCGGCCTCGGCGGTTTCGAGGGCGAACTGACCGCGGAGGAGCAGGACCTCTCCCACGAAGGCGAGCGCCTCGAATCGGCTGCCCAGCCGGACATCGAAGCGGTCGTCGACTTCAACGTTCGAGTCTGGGTGGACGGCCCCGGTCAGCCCCCGGATCGGGTCGACCCGGCGATCCGCGAGGCCGTCCGGACGATGTGCCGGCCGCTGTTCCAGCCCAGGCGCGTCAAGGGCCGGCCGATCCCGCTGGATCCGCCCGCCAACGACCGCCTCGCCGAGTTGCGTTGCCCAGTGCTCGCGGTCGCCGGGGAGCTGGACGTATCCGATGTCGCCCTGACCGCGCGACGCCTCGAATCCACCGCCCCGAACGCGCGAGCCGTCGTGTGGCCCGACCTAGCCCACATGATCGGCATGGAGGCGCCCGACCGCCTCAACGCGCTGATCCTCGACTTCCTGGCGCCTCTGCGTCCCTGGGATTAGCGGCCCGGGCGCCGGCCCGGACTCGTTTCCGGGCGCTAGCAGGTGACGTGGAGGATGGCGTAGACGTCGGCCTGCTCCATGTCCGCCAGAAGGAGGCAGGCCTCGGCCGTCGGCAGCGCCTCGATCGCGATCCCCCGACGCGCCGCTTCGTCACGCACTTCGGGCGCGATCGGGAGTTGACTCCGGGCGCCCGTCCCGATGATCAGCCGCTTGCCGCCCCACGGGATCTGCTCGGCGACGGTCAGCGGAGTGTGCCTGCCCCGGTGGGGCAAGGCCTTCGAGGGACCCTTGTCCCGTTTGCGGATCTGTCCGGCATCGATCACCACGTCGCGGTTGTAGAGCTCACCCTCGATTTCGAGCCGCCCGAACTCGACCAACTCGGCTTTCATCGACCCATTTTCGCCCGTGCGCGGCCACCCGTAAAGAAATAGCCCGGCCCACTCGGAAGATGCACCCGGAGCGGGTAGGCGCCCTGGATCTGCCCATCCCGACGGCCTACCCGCCTCCCGCGTTCTCGCCCCCAATCCGTGTTGTCAGACCGAGCCGGACGGGAATCCCCCGGATTCTCTGGTCGGGCGGGATGGTACCACCTGACCCGGCCGGGAGGACATGAGGGCTAGTCACGGGCCGCCGCTCCTGACATAGCGTTGGGGAGTCAAGGCAAGTTGGGGTCCGACGCCGTTATGCCCAGCATCGCAACACCGTCTACCGCCGCAACGCGCCGTTCGCCGCACCGGCTGCGAATGGCCGCTGCGGCCTTCGCCCTTGCGGCAGTGACCATCGTCTCCACCGCGGGTACGGCGTTCGCGTGGGATGCCTCGGCCTTCAGCCCCAGCGATGAGCAGCTCCTGTTGTCGTTGACCAATCAGGACCGCGGCAAGGCCGGGCTTACCGCCCTCGTGAACGACACGTACCTCCACAAGGAGGCCGAGTGGCGGGCCAAGGACATGGGCGACAACAAGTACTTCGGTCACCAGATCCCGCCCAGCAACAACCAAGTCTTCACCTTCATGCAGAGCGACGGCTACTGCTTCAAGTCTGCGGGCGAGAACATCGGCTACAGCACCTACTCCGACGACGTCGTGACTGCCAATATCGAAGTCGCCTTCATGGCTTCTCTGGGCCATCGGGCCAACATCCTCGGTACGTGGGCGCACGTCGGTGTCGGCGCGTACAAGGCGGCGGACGGCCGCAAGCTCTACGCCGTACTGTTCTCGATCCCGTGCGGCGCCACGGTTGCCCCGCCGGCCCCGGTCGCGACCCCCGCGCCGACCCGCGCCGCCGCGCCGGCGCCTACCGCAGCCCCGACGCGCAAGCAGACTGCCAAGCCGGCCGCGACCGCAAGCCCCAGCGCCACGCCTTCCACCGCCCCGACCCCGAGTCCGACCGACGTGCCAACCGCAGCCCCGACCCCGAACCTGCCGGCGCCATCGCAGCCGGACGTCACGGCCGCGGCCTCGAGCCCTTCCCCATCGAGCCCTCCGAGCGCACCGGGCGCCATCGACACGTCGAGTGAGCGGTCCAGCCTGCGGGTCCACGACAATGCGACCTCGCGCGGCCTCATCGACTCGCTGTTCGGCTCGATCTTCGGCGGCCTTTTCGGCTCGTAGACCAGGGCACTCCCCGCGGGCCGCCTACGCGACTGGCTCATCCGCCCCGGCTTGGGCCGGCCGGCCGTCTCCGATCGCAACTTGCGGGTCCGCCGCGCCAGGCCGCGCCGGCCGTGTGGCGAGCGTCGAGCCCAGGATCACGAGCCCGAACCCGATGGCCATTCCCGCCGTGAACGATTCGCTCAGAACCACGACACCCAGCAGCGCTGCCACTGCCGGGTTGATGTACGTGATCACGGTGGCTCGGACCGGGCCGATCTCGTCGATGAGCGCCGAGAACAGAACGAACGCGAGCGCCGTGCAGACCACTCCCAGGATCGCGACCGCCGCGATGGCGTTCGCGGAGGGCACTACCGCGGGCCGCTGGAGCACTGCCACCGGGGCATATACCAGAGCGCAGAGCGCCAGGGAAAGCGCCATCACCCCCACGCTCGACAGACCGGCCAGCCGTCGAGACAGGATGGCGGGCCCGACTGCGTAGCCCACGACGACCACGCCGATCTCGAGCAGCGCCGTCGTATCCGACGTACCGAGGTTGACCCCGATGATCGCCGCGACGCCTGCCAGTCCGACCAGCAGCCCGACGAGGCCGGTAGTGCCCACACGATCGCGACTCCCCGAGCCCACCGCGATGACGGTGCCGACCAGCGGCACTCCCGCCACGAGCAGACCGGCCAGCGAGCTCGTGACGTGCTGCTCGGCGGAGCCGAGAAGCACCCACGGCACCCCGATCTCGACCACCGCGAAGGCGACGACCCAGCGCCAGCGCTCGAGCACCGACCGGACATCGGTCCGAAGAAGAGCTACCGGCAGCAGGACCAGGGTTCCGATGCCGGTGCGAACGAAGACCAGAGTCGCCGGCGAGATCTCGGCGACGGCGACCCGAATCAGCAGGTAAGGGATGCCCCAGATCACGGACATCAGGGCGAACAGAACGAGGGCCCGCCGCGCCTGGACAGAGGTTGCCGCCGTCACCAGGCGATCTTCGCAGAAGTCGGACCCTTCGGCCGCGCCCCGCATGGGTGTGCTGCCGGGCGTCGCAGAGCCCGGGCCCCAGCGCCGGGTCGCGCGATCAGGCCGCCTGGGTTTCGTCCCGGATGATCGACCCGTTGTGGATCACCAATCTCACGTCCGTCAACGCTTGCAGGTCCGCCAGCGGATTGCCACCGACGAGTGCGACATATCGGTTCGCGCCGAACGAACGTTCCAACTTCTTGGACTTCCGGGCGAAAGTCTGCGTTAGCTCGGCTTCCTAGACTCGACCCATGCGCCACCGGATTTCGCGCAACAACAGGCTTCTGATCGCCCTCGCCGGTCTTACCTTCCTCGCGATCCTCCTGGTTGCGTTTGCCTATGCGCGTACGGAATCCGAGCGACTCGACATCCAGGCCGATAACCGCCAGGTGAGCGATCTGTGGGCCGAGGCCGCGGCATTGTCGAACGACGTAGGCGCCCAGCAAGCGGCCATCGACGACTACCTCCTGTCCGGGGATCCGTTGCTGGTGGCCCGGTTCGAGACGGCGGTCACGGACGAAGCCGCGGTGACGGCGGAGATGCGCGCCGGAGCGGTCGAGCGGGCGGGCCTGGAAGGCGCGATCGCCGATCTCGAGAGGGCTACGGTGTCGTGGCGCTCATCGTTCGCCAGACCGGCGATTGCGGCGGTCCAGGCCGGGGAAGTCACGGCCCTGGCCCCATTCGCCCAGTTATCGTTCCCCGAGGAAGACGTCGTCCGCGCCGCGCTCGGGCAACTCAGCGTTCAGCTCAACTTCGCGGAAGAGGACCTCAGGCTGCGCGAAGACGCGCTGGCAACCACCCGCACGGTCGCGACCCTGTTCGGCCTCGGCGTCCTTCTGGTATCCATCGCGCTCAGCCTCTTGCTCATCCGCAAGTTCGGCCAAGCTCTCGAGCAGGATGCACTGCAGGCGGGGATCCTCAACAAGTTCACCGAGACGACCTCGTTTGCAGCCAGCGACACCGCCATCGCGAGAGCGAACCTCGAGGCACTGCAACTGCTCGTCCACCCCGACGCCGGCGTGATCCACATCCTGAACGCCTCGCTCGACCGGGCGACCCCCGAGGCGACCGTTGGCGGGGCGGCCGCCGAAGTCATCGCACTCCAGGCGCTCTCGACATGCGCTGGGATCATTCGCGGCGCGATGTACGTCTCGTCGGATCTGGCCGCCCCGCTGAGCGTCCACTGCCCAATCTACCCGGCCGAGCACGGCACCCTGGCCTGTGTCCCGCTCGTCAGCGGAGAGGCGATCGGGGTGGTCCATCTGTATTGGGAGAGCCCCCGCGCACTCCCTATCGAGATCCGGCGGGGCGTCGCCCAGATCGCCGCCCATGCCGCACTCGCGATCGGCAAGCGCCATCTCCTGGGTGCGCTGCGCGACCAGGCGAGCACGGATGCGCGAACGGGCCTGGCGAACAGTCGCGCCTTCGATCATGCCCTCGAGGACGCACTCGCGGAGCGGACGCTCGAGGAGCCGGTCGCCGTCCTGATGCTCGATCTCGACCACTTCAAGAAGTTCAACGACCGGCACGGCCACCCGTCCGGCGACGAGGCCCTCCGAACGTTTGCCGAAGTGCTGCGCTCGTGCATGCGGGAGGGCGACCTTGCCGCGCGCTATGGCGGCGAGGAGTTCGCGGTGATGCTGCCGAGGGTCGACGCTGCGGCCGCGATCGCCATCGCCCAGCGGATCCGTGCCCGGACCGAGTCGACGATCGTGTCTCTGGCCCCAGGGATAACCGACCGGGTGACGGTCTCGATCGGCGTTGCGGTGGCGCCCATTCAGGCGATCGAAGCGATCAGCCTGCTGCGTATCGCCGACGAAGCGCTGTACCAGGCCAAAGGAGCGGGTCGCAATCGCGTCGTATACCTCAGCGAGGCCACTCCGGACCTCGATACCGCTTCCGGCGAAGCTGCGGCAAGTCCGGGCCAGACCCGCGGAGCAGCGGCGGGGTGACCATGCCCCATGAACGATTCTCGATCCGTATCGGACGTCGATCGCAGCCTCTGCTGCGGCTGTTGTGGGGAGTGAGGCCGGAGCTTGCCTACATGGAGATGGGCGACGTACCCGACGGCGAGTTGCTCGTGCGCTTCGGTCGCGTGTCGTTCCGAACCCAACTGGGCAACGTCGAGCGCTGGCGGATAGAAGGTCCGTTTCGCTGGGTGACCGCCATCGGCTTGGGCCGCTCGATCCGCCACGGCGACCTGTCGCTCGCGGGATCGCCGCACGGTGGGCTGCGAATGGACTTCCGCACTCCGGTGCGCTGGTTCATATTCCGCGTTCCAGCTCGCGACCAGGGTCCAGATCGCGAAGAGCACGTCGAACGGCGTGAACAGGATCAGATTCCAGCGCGCAAACCCCGCCGCCGCGAAGGCCGCGAAGGCCGCGAAGGCCGCGAAGGCCGCGAAGAAGACCGGCACGGCGAATCGGATCGCCACGCTCGTCACGAAGATCGGCCGAAGCTCGTACCGCGCGGCGGTGAAGTAGAAGATCGACAGGAATATGACGGTCATGCCGGCGACCCTGACCCATACTTCCTGGGCCTGCGGCAGACCGAATATCGGCAATGGGATGTTCGGCGCGAGCAGGAGCGTGGCTCCCAGGCCGAAGGTGTAGATCGAGTAGACGAGGATGCTGCGAGCGGCTGCGCTCATGGCTGAACTCCGAGTACGAGGGGCTTGATACCCGTGCAACCGCGTCCGGGGCCGAAACTGTTCAAGCTCAGCCGATTTCGCTGAACGTTCGAGCAGCCTGTACCGTCAGGTGGACATGGCGGTCAAGGAGATCGAGATCCGAGAGCTGCGTCGCGCATCGACGGTGATGGAAACGGACCGGTCCACGGCGTTCGCGCACTTCGTGGACGGCGCCGCCCTCGACCGGGCTTACCGGTACGCGACGCTCATCCTCGGCGATCCCGCGGACGCAGAGGATGCGACCCACGACGCCGCGTTGCGCGCCTGGCATCGGTTCGGCGAATTGCGCGATCCGACCCGCTTCGACGCCTGGTTCGGCCGGATCCTCGTCAACGCCTGTCGCGATCGACAGCGCGGACGCCGGCACGAAACGCTCAGCCTGGACGACCCCGCATTCCCGACCGAGGGCCCCTGGCTCGGGGTCGCCACCGATCCAGCCGAGGGGGTCGGTCGGCGCCAGGCGATGGCCGCGGCGCTGCGGGTCCTGCGTCCCGAGCACCTCGAGGTGGTCGTCTTGCGCTTCTACCTCGACCTGACTATCGACCAGATCGCGGAACGTACCGGCGCCAGGGCCGGCACCGTCAAGTCGCGTCTCCATTACGCCCTGCGCGAGCTGCGCGGGACCCTCGACGAGGACTCGCAGAAGGAGCAGGGCAATGGCTGACGAGCGAGACCTCGACGCCGAGATCCGGGCCGCACTCGAAGCGATGGCGCCTCGGCCGGCGCCCGATCGACTGCTGGACCGGGTGGTGGCGATCCCGACGGCCGAGCCGAACTCCGGGGCGCTTCGGCAATCGAGCCCATCGCGGCCGCGGCTGGGGTTCGGCCTCGCGACTGCAGCAATCGCAGCGATCGTTATCGCCGGGGCTCTCTACTTCCGGGGCGGCATCCAGAACGGCGCGAGCGAGACCACGCCGCCGGCGAGTGCTTCGTCGTTTGCGGCGGAGACTCCGACGCAGACGCCGAGCCAGACCTCGTCCGAGGGCACGCTGACACCGGCGCCCAGCGTCGTGGCCGTCGTACCTTCGCTGTCGCCTTCGCCCTCACCATCGCCAACGTCGCCAGACGCCATCCCGGCCGACTTCGAGCCGCTGTCGGTCACGTTCGTCTCCGCTGACATGGGCTGGGTGCTCGGCATGGACCTGGGCTGCGCTTCGGACCCATGCCCAGCGATCGTCGTCCGGACTCTCGACGGCGGCCGGACGTGGACGCGGATCGCCGCACCGCCGACATCGCATAGCACCACCGGGCTCCAAGCCGGGAATGGCGTGAGTAACCTGCGCTTCGCCGACGCGCTGGATGGCTGGGCCTTCGGACCGGGCCTCTGGGCCACCCACGACGGAGGCAAGACATGGAAGCAGCTCACGATCCCGGGCCTGCCGGGCGCGGCGGTGGCCGCTCTCGAAGCATCTGCAGGGGCGGTGCAGGTCGTCGCCTACGATGGGAACACGACGTTCCGGATCGCTTCGAGTCCGGTCTCCTCGGACGCATGGCTACTCTCGGCGCTGAAGGTGCCGGTTGGCGCGGGCCCGGTGCCAGAGGTGCAGCTGGTGCTGCAGGGTCAGGCTGGCTGGCTGCTCGAAAACGACCGTGTCGTCACCGGCGGCGCGCGCCTGGTGGACGGGACATGGCAGGCATGGCAGCCGCCCTGTTTCGATGTCACAGGGCCGGCGCTATTGGCCGCGGCAAACGCTCAGGCGGTGACGGCAGTCTGCGACGTCGGGCAGTGGTCTACTCCTCAGGGTGAGCATCTGTACCGCTCCACAGACGGCGGGCAGACCTTCGCCGAGACCGGTCCCAAACTGCCCGTGGAGGGGATCTCCGCGATCGCCGCACCGACGACCTCGACGATCGTCGTTGCCGCAACCGGACCGAGTACCAACGCCATTGAAGTCATCGCGTCGAGAGATGGCGGCCTTACCTGGGCGAGCGTTCTCATTCCAGGCCCAGTCCAGGTCGCGTATCTCGGGTTCACCACTGCGACCCAGGGCGTGCTGATCACGTCCGACCCCGGCAGCCGCACTCAGCTGCTCATGACCCGCGACGGCGGGCACACCTGGACGCCAGTCCAGTTCTGACACGGCAGAAGGGCATGCAGCCTTAGACTTCGGGGAGCGGCCCGGCGCCGCATCGTCCGGCCAATGACGGGCCGGCGCCGGCCCTGAACACGAGGCGTGCAGCATGGAACTCGACGGCGCGGTCGTCATCGTCACGGGGGCTTCGTCGGGCATCGGCGCGGCGACCGCCCGACTCGCAGCGGGACGTGGCGCCAAGGTTGTGCTGGCCGCGCGCCGCTGGGACCGGATCAAAGACCTGGCGGACGGCATGCCCGACGCGCTCGCTGTGCTCACCGATCTCCGTGACCCAGCCCAGATAGTTCGGCTTGTGGACGCGACCCTGGATCGCTTCGGACGCGTGGACGTGCTCGTCAACAATGCCGGCCAGGGTCTCCACGTGCCGCTCGAACAAGTCCGGCTCGACCACCTGCGGGCCATCACCGAACTCAACGTCTACGCACCGCTGCTGGCGATGCAGGCCGTGATCCCGCCGATGCGAAAGCAGGGCGGCGGTGCCATCGTGAACGTCAGCTCGATGACGTCTCGTATGGTCCTACCCGGCGTCGGCGCATATTCGGCCACGAAGGCGGCGCTCAACATGCTCTCGCAGGTCGCCCGTCGGGAACTCGCCGCCGACGGCATCGTGGTGTCGATCGTGTACCCCGCCGTCACCGCCACCGAGTTCCACCAGTCGCTGGCCGCCGGCGGTCGGGTCGGCGGAGGATCGTGGACGCCGGAGCCCCACTCAGCCGAGTCGGTGGCCGAGGCTATCCTCGGCGCGATCCAATCCGGCGACGAGGAGATCTTGCTGACACAGGGCTGGGATCGGGGCGCCCCGGATCGCCGCGACACCTGAGAACGCAACGAGGCGCCAGACGGCGGCTCACCGAAACCAGGGCTGTGCACACGTCGGGCCGGCGCGCCCGCTTTCAGGCAGGACTCAGCCCAGTTTGTGAACCTGTCCGCGGAATCCCCAGGCGGACAGCGAGACGGACGATCTGGTCGCTACACCACTACCCGAAGGACGGCGCTCCCGAATGAGGCGGTCCTGGACGAGGCTACTCTCCCGGACCAGGCAGCGGCTCCGTTCGGCCGCGCCATTTGCCGTGACCGCATTGGCCGCCGTGATAGCGGTCGAGTTGTACGGCGCCGCCACGCCCGGACCGCGGCCCCTGACCCAGCAGGATGTCGCCACGAGCGTCGCCCACGCGCTAGCGTCGGTGACTCCCGCACCGGCGCTCTCGGAGACGGCGTACCGCGCCGTCCAGCCCTCGCTGGTCGCGATCCAGACGCAGGGACCGGCCGGCACCCCCGCGCCGAGCGGTAGCGGCACCGGAGCGGCCGCCTCCACGGCCGGCGGCTCTCTGGGAAGTGGCGTCGTCGTGGATTCCAGCGGCGACATCCTTACGGCCTTGCACGTGGTCGCGAACGCCACGTCGATCGAGGTCACCTTCGCCGACGGAACGCGCTCGCCTGCCCAGATCCAGACCTCGCAGGCGCAGAACGACATCGCCGTCCTGCACGCCAGCCAGCCGCCGGCGACGCTCCAGCCCGCCACCCTCGGCAACCCCCGCAGCGTCCAGGTCGGCAGCGAGGCGTTCGTCATGGGCAACCCGTTCGGCCTGTCCGACTCGATCAGCGCCGGCGTGGTCTCCGGCCTCAATCGATCCTTCCAGCTACCCGACAACGGTCCGCTGCTGCAGGGGCTGATCCAGGTCGACGCGGCGGTCAACCCGGGCAACTCGGGCGGGCCTCTGGTCAATGGGAACGGCCAGGTGATCGGCATCGTTACCGGCCTCATCAATCCAACCAGCCAGGACGTTTTCATCGGCATCGGGCTTGCGGTGCCGATCGACGTCGCGGGCGGCGCGGCAGGCTTGCCGCTCGACTAGCCTCGACAGGCAGGAGGTTCATCCAGTGCCAGTGCACGAACCGGCAGTTTCAGAGCCCACGGCGCCGATGGAGCGTCTCCTGTACGAGGTCAAGAAGGTCATCGTCGGCCAGGATCACCTCCTGGAACGGCTCGCAGTCGCGCTGCTGGCGCGGGGCCACCTGCTGGTCGAGGGCGTGCCGGGGTTGGCCAAGACCATGGCCATCAAGACCCTCGCCGAGGCCACCGGAGGCGAGTTCAAACGGATCCAGTTCACGCCCGATCTGGTTCCGGCCGACCTGATCGGCACGCGGATCTACAACCAGAAGACCGGCGAGTTCAATACGTCGCTCGGGCCGGTCTTCACGAACCTGTTGCTCGCAGATGAGATCAACCGCGCCCCGGCGAAGGTGCAGAGCGCCCTGCTCGAAGTGATGCAGGAGCGGCAGGTCACGATCGGTCGCGAGACCCACAAAGTGCCCGACCCGTTCCTCGTCCTGGCCACCCAGAACCCCATCGAGACCGAAGGGACATACGCACTGCCCGAAGCCCAGGTCGACCGCTTCATGCTCAAGGTGCTCGTGGATTACCCCAGCGCCAACGAGGAGTTCGTCATCGTAGAGCGCATGACGGGGCGCCTCGAGCCCATTCGAGAAGTGCTGACGACGCAGGGCCTGATCGGGTTGCAGAACGAGGCCGATCGCGTGTACGTGGATCCGGCCCTCATGGAATACGCGGTCCGCCTGGCGACGGCCACACGCGCGCCGAAGGCGCACGGCATGCCGGATCTGGAGCGCTACATCACCTATGGCGCCAGCCCGCGCGCGTCGATCAACCTCATCCTGACGGCCCGGGCGCTCGCATTCGTCCGTGGCCGGAACTACGCACTCCCCCAGGACGTGCTCGACATGGCCCGCGACGTGATGCGCCACCGCCTGGTCCTGTCGTTCGAAGCGCTCTCGGACAACGTAACCGCGGACGACGTGCTGACCACCATCCTCAAGCGAGTACCGGTGCCGGTGGTGCCGCTCCGCCAGCGCGCGGAAGTGAACGGCCGTGCTTGACGCCGTAGCCTGGACAGCCCCACTCGATCTGGAGGATGAGGAGCGCCCGGCACCGGTTTCGGCGCTCGGGAGATCCGCGTCTGCCCCGGAGAAGATCCTGCAGCGCCTCGACTGGAAGGTGATTCGCCGCCTCGACGGCGTCCTCCAGGGCGACTACCGGAGCCTGTTCCGCGGCAACGGCGTGGATCTCGTGGACCTGCGCGAGTACCAGCCCGGCGACGACGTGCGATCGATCGACTGGAACGTCACCGCCCGGATGGATACGCCGTACGTCCGCGAATACGTCGAGGACCGTGAGATAACGGCCTGGTTCCTGCTGGACCTGAGCCCCTCGGTCGATTTCGGCAGCGTGGAGACCGAGCGGGTCAAGCGAACCGTCCTGATCGACTTCGTGGCGACGCTGGCCAGGCTGCTTACCAGGCGCGGCAATCGCGTCGGCGCGATGTTCTACGGGAGCTCGGTCGAGCGGACTGTGCCGGCACGGGGCGGGCGCGATCAGGTTCTGCGGTTGATCGATCTGATGCTTCGCTTCCCGAGCCCGCAGAAGGCCCCGTTCACGGACCTCTCACCGTTGCTCGCGGCCGGCCAGCGCGCGATCAAACGCCGCTCGCTGGTCTTCATCGTCTCTGACTTCATCAGCGTTCCGGGGTGGGATCGGTCGCTCAGCCTGCTGAACCGGCGCCACGAGGTCATCGCGGTGCGGCTGACCGATCCCCGAGAGATCGAGCTGCCCGACGTGGGCGCCGTGATCATGGAGGATGCCGAGACCGGCGAGCAGCTCTACGTCGACACCCACGACGCCGGCTTCCGCCGCCGCTTCCAGGATGCCGCCGGCCGGCGCGAAGCCGAGATGAACGGCGCGTTCAGGCGAGCCGGAGTGGAAGCGCTGTCGCTTTCGACGGACGAAGATCTTGTCCGGTCTGTCGTGCGCATGGCCACGATCCGCCGTCGGCGCCGCAGGTAGCCCATGTCATTCATCTGGCCGTCGTTGCTGCTCTCGCTGGCCCTCATCCCGGCAGGAATCCTGCTGTACCGATTCCTCGACAGCCGGCGCCGGCGCCGGCTCACGACCTACGGCGGCCCCGCGCTGGCTCAGCGGACAGCCGGTCGAGCTCGCGTCCGCGAACGGATCCCGGCGGCGCTGTTGCTGTGCGGGCTGGTCGTGCTCTCGGTGGCGCTTGCGCGTCCCCAGGCCGTGGTCAGCCTGCCGCAGTTGCAGGGGACGGTCATTCTCGCCTTCGACGTCTCCGCGAGCATGGCCGCCACGGACCTCCAACCGACGCGGATGGCCGCGGCCAAGGCAGCGGCTAAAGACTTCGTCGCCCACGAACCGTCCGGCGTCACGATCGGGGTCGTGGCCTTCAGCGATTCCGGAGTCTCGGTTCAGACGCCCACCGCCGACCAGGCCACCGTCGTCGCGGCAATCGACCGGCTGACCCCGCAGCGGGGGACCTCGCTGGCCGAGGGCATCCTCAACTCGCTCAGGGTCATCGCCGTGGCCGAAGCGGGGCCCTACGCCAACGACTACTACACCAACCCGTCGGCCGGCGCCTCGCCGACGCCATCCCCCACTCCGGTCCCGGCCGGAACCCACGCGCCGGCATCGATCGTCCTGCTCAGCGACGGCGAGAACAACGAGTCACCGGACCCGATGACGGCTGCGCAGACCGCGGCCAACCAGGGGGTGCGGATCTACACCATCGGCATCGGCAGCGCGGCCGGCACGACCGTGACCGTGAGCGGCTTCCAGGAACACACCCAGCTCGACCAGGCCACGCTCGAGTCGATCTCCCAGACAACCGGCGGCACCTACTACGCCGCCACCGACACGGCCCAACTCCACGCGGTCTACGACAACCTCGATACAGCGGTGGTCATCCAACCCCAGCTGACGGAGATCACCTCGATCTTCGCGGGCGTGAGCTTGCTGCTGCTGATCGCAGGAGCCATAACCTCGCTGCTGTGGCTTGGGCGGCTGCCATGACCGGACGGCAGTAGATGGACTTCTTGTGGTCGGATTTCCTCGCCCTTCTCCTGCTCTTGCCAGTGATGGCGGCGGTCTACGTCTGGGCGCTCAGGCGGCGTCGCCCCTCGGGGGTTCGCTATTCGAGTCTGGCCCTCGTTCGAGAGGCGGCACCGGGATCGTCGCGCCTGCGACGCCATCTGCCCTTCGTCCTGCTTCTGGCGGCCTTCGGCGGCCTGGTCGTCGCCCTGTCGCGACCGGTCGTGGTCCTGAGCGTGCCGACGAACCAGACCACGATCATCCTCACGATCGACGTTTCCGGCAGCATGTGCTCGACCGACATCCCGCCCAGCCGGCTCGAAGCGGCCGAAGCGGCTGCGTCCGCGTTCATCAACAGCCAGGAGGCGGGGACGCGATTTGGGATCGTTGCGTTCAGCGGGTTCGCCGAAGTAGTCCAGGCCCCCACCAACGACAAGGCGGTCCTGCTCGCGGCGCTCCAAAGCCTGGCTACCGGACGGCGGACCGGCATCGGCGAGGGCATCCTCGCTTCTATCGACGCCATCTCGCAGATCGACCCGGCGGTCGCCAAAAGCCAGACCGACACCTCGACCGGCACCCCTCCGATCCCGGTGCCCAAGGGCGACTACGCTCCCGACATCGTCGTCCTGCTCACCGACGGGGTCAACAACACCGGCACTCCGCCGCTAGACGCCGCTCAGCAGGCCGCGGATCGAGGTGTGCGGGTGTACACCATCGGCTTTGGCACGGCGAACGGCGGGGCCCTCAGCCCGACCTGTGCGCCACAGTTCCAGGGCCGTGAGCCGGGCGGCGGCGC
>JGI24130J36418_10000264_pt1 | contig 16168 bp, 12 predicted proteins | sample BarGraNGADG00212_FD_36418 | JGI IMG/M metagenome (IMG submission 36418)
GCCAGTGATTTCTTTTGTGAAACTGTAATTAGAATGGCTGTGCCCAGCGAAATCGAAGTAAATATATTGTCTGTTGAAGATTTTGCCAGACAATATACTTACAAGCGGAAAAGCGGCAAAAGATCTATTGTATTGTTCAGCAATATTGCCGATGCCTGCAGNNCATATAAACTGGGNTTTCATTTTGATAAATTAAATATAGGCAATATTTATAACGAAAAATACAAATTATGCTGTGCGCCTTCCGTCTTTTTGTGCGATAATGAAATTCAGGATATATTAACACTATTAGAAAACGCAGGGGTTCTCATCGAATTAAAACGAGTACCACGAGAAAGGGCTGTCAATATTAGAGATGCCCTGAAGGATTATTGTCCAATAACGCCATAAAAAAGTTGGTATTTAATTGTTCACTAAAATTATTTTATTATCTTTTTGCGGCGGCCTGCTTTGTCTTGATCGTATCTTCATTCAGGCCATGATTTCCCGACCAATAATAATTGCTCCAATTATCGGACTTATTTTAAACAATCCTTACGCCGGTTTAATAATCGGGGCAATGATAGAAATGTTTTGGATTGACCGGATACCGATTGGCATTTATATTCCTCCCAACGATTCTCTGGTTGCAGTGCTTGCAACTTCAGTAGCTATTTTAGCCGGTCAGAAACTTGGGAGTGTTTCTCCGGAATTAATCGCCTTTTCTATTTTGTTGTTTATCCCTTTTGGAATTCTGGCCAAACAAATCGATATCATGATCATTAAATCCAACGATATTCTTTCCGATCAGGCGCTGGAAGATGCAAAAAAATCAAATATCCGTGGAATTGAACAAAAAACTTATCTGGGTTTGATCAAAGTATTGTCATTTTACATAATTTATCTTTTGGTTCTTCAGGTGATTTTCATTCCTGCTGTGATCTGGATTTATCCTAAACTAGCTTCTACAATAATAAAAATGCTGACGATGATATACTACTTTCTTCCGTTGCTTGGCATTGCGGTAGCCATCAATACAATAAAGCTGCGGGGTGCAATACCCGTTTTTTGCGCAATCTTTCTAATTATTGCCGTGTCTTTGGAATTTTTCTATGTCATCTAAAAAAGCTGATCCTCAGGTGACAATAGATCTAATGGGAAGGAGCGATCTGCCGGAAATATTGGCTATCGAAAGAGAATCATTTTCTTCGCCATGGACCGCGGGAATGTTTACGGAAGAACTCGAAAACACACTCGCCCAATGCCTGGTGATCAGGATAACTGATAAAGGAAAGAGCGTTATAAGCGCCTACATTATTTTTCGGTTAATTGCTGATGAGGCTCATCTGCACAATCTGGCAGTAAAAAAAGAGTCCAAACGACAGGGACTTGCCCAAAGTCTTATGGAGACAATGAAGGATATAGCAATGCAAGTGGGTATTTGCGCCCGCACATTGGAAGTCAGAGAAACAAATAAAGAAGCAATAAGCCTTTACCGGAAATGTGGTTTTGTAGTAAAAGGAAGAAGGCCACTTTATTATACCGATACTCACGAAGACGCGCTGATTATGTGGGCTGATAAATAAACAGGAACGAAATGGCGAAAGATATTTACATCGGTGAAATCTTAAGTAACGAAGAAATTCAAAAAGAATACTTTTTGATGAAAGTGAAGCTTGTCTCTTTCTTTGACGATCCGCTGCCGGGTCAGTTTGTCATGATTCGCATAGCCGGATTGAATGATCCGTTCTTGTCGCGCCCCATCAGCATTTATTCTTTTTCCCGCGGGAAAAATTCCTGCTCGATTGAATTGCTCTATCGTGTGGTCGGCAAAGGTACGCAAATTCTGGCGGGACTGATTAAAAGTTCACAAGTTGAAATTCATGGCCCGCTGGGCGGCAGTTTTGAAATTACCGCCAATAAAAAGCAGATAATATTTATCGCCGGTGGTATTGGTATCGCTCCACTGTTGTTGCTTGCTGAGTATCTGGGCCGCAATGTTTGTTTATCAAAAGAATCGATGTCATTTTATCTGGGAGCGCAAACGGCTGATGCCATTGTTGGTTTGGATAAGCTGCAAAAGCTTTGTTATCACATTCACGTTTGCACTAACGACGGAAGTGTGGGTCGCAAAGGTCTTGTCACAGAGGNTTTTCAAAAAGACATGAAAAAATATTCCGCGGCTGATACGATGATTTATACTTGCGGCCCGAAGGCAATGGTCAGATCATTGAGTAAAATATTGAATGGCAGCAAATTTCATTGTCAAGCGTCACTTGAAGAGAGGATGGCTTGCGGCATCGGAGCTTGCGTGGGATGTGCCGTTGCCGTCAGGGATAAACAGGGAAATCTAGGATATAAGCGAGTTTGCGCTGATGGGCCGGTGTTTGATATTCGGCAAATCGTCTGGGAATAATTGTGAATAAAAAGAAATTCAAAACAAATGTAAATCTGGCCGTAGATATCGGGTCTCTGAAAATAAAAAATCCGGTTATGACGGCGTCGGGAACATTCGGCTATGGAGAAGAATATGCTGATTACGTTGATTTAAACCGGTTGGGCGCTATTGTTGTTAAAGGCCTGTCGCTTAAGCCGCGTTTGGGAAATCCACCGCCACGCATTATGGAAACGGCCAGCGGCATGCTCAATGCCGTAGGCTTACAGAATATCGGCGTTGATGTATTCATAGAAGAGAAGCTTCCTTTTTTGCAAAAGCATGATGTNGCGGTCATTGCTAACATCTATGGTGAATCATATTTGGAATATCAAAAAGTAGCCAGAAAGCTCAGCTCCGTAAAGGGCGTGCATGCGCTGGAAGTAAATGTTTCTTGTCCAAATGTCAAAAAGGGTGGTCTTAGTTTTGGTGCTGATCCCAAAGCTGCCGCNGAGGTTACTCGCCGGGTAAAGGGTGAGACAAATCTTCCGGTCATTGTCAAGCTTACTCCCAATGTGACGGATATCGCGGCAATCGCGCAGGCAGTGGAAAAAGCCGGAGCTGATGCCGTGTCGCTGATTAATACATTGGCCGGTATGTCTGTCGATTTAAAAACAAGAATGTCGCATTTGAAAAATATCACCGGAGGCTTGTCCGGCCCGGCAATCAAACCGGTAGCGCTGCGGATGGTCTGGCAAGTCGTCAAAAGAGTTTCCATCCCTGTCATTGGCATCGGCGGTATAATGAACGCTGAAGATGCCCTCGAATTTTTAATTCTGGGCGCTAAAGCAGTGCAAATCGGCACGGCCAACTTCATCAATCCCCGGGCCACACTCAATATAATTGACGGGATACAAAATTATCTGATTGATAATAAGATAGAAGATATTAATGAAATAATCGGTACCTTTAAGTCATGAACCAATGTCCAAGAGAACTGAAAAGTTACGATCATGGGGATAAAGAGTGAGGAAATAACAGGTGGCATTTATTTAATCGGCGGTCCCAATATTACTTCCTCCGATGACGCGGCAATTTACCTGATTGATTTTGCAGGCGTGCTCGTTTTGATCGATGCGGGAGCGGGTAGAAGCGCTCTTCAAATTGTTCGGAACATTGAAATGCTAGGGTTNAATCCNGCCAACATTTCACATCTAATTTTAACTCACTGTCATATCGATCATATTGGTTCCGCGCCTTTCTTTAATGAGCGCTATGGCACGAAAATATTAATTCATGAACTGGATGCAAAGGCTGTTGAAACTAGTGATTCTCTCAAAACGGCTGCTAACTGGTATGGCACAACTTTTCCGCCGACAAAAGTTGACAGGAAGCTCTCCGGTTCACACGAAATCTTAAAATTCGGTTCGGAAGAATTACACTGTCTGCATACCCCAGGGCACACGCCCGGCTCTATTGCTGTGTATTTGGACAGAGATGGAAAACGTGTTCTTTTCGGTCAGGATATCCATGGACCGTTTAACGCTGCTTTTGGTTCCGATATTGAAGCCTGGAAAAAATCAATGCAGATATTGCTTGCTCTTAATGCCGATATCCTCTGCGAAGGCCACTTCGGCATCTATCAGCCCAAAGATCGCGTGCGCGATTATATCGAGCGTTATCTGGAAGAATACGAATAATTAAATTGTATTCTCAATTTCTTTGATTAATTGGTTAAGCTTTTTGGTGGAGACAGGGTAGGGCGTTTTTAGTTCCTGAGCAAAAAGAGAGACCTTATATTCTTCGATCATCCAGAATAATTCTTCAATCATCTTCTTTTTCTCTTCCGAATAATCCACTAAAATATCGTCCTTAAACCGGCTGAGTTCCTGGATTCCGGTACGCAATGGTATAAAGTCGTTTGTGGTTGGTGTAAGCATTTGCTGAAGCTGCTGGGAATAAATCATTANTTCCTGCATTTTNTTTTGCGCGCCGGCGAGATTGAGGCTTCCTCGCTCAGCCCGCAGAGCAATGGCTTTGCTATAGCGCGGTAAATCCTTCATGCGGTCAAATGTATAATACTCGGGGAAATTAATAGGCACAAGGCTGCCAAGCTCTGCCTGGATGTCCTTGAGGAATTCCAACACAGGACTATTGCCGGTATTCTTCATCATGAGCTTGCGCACGAAAGCATGAGTATCAGCAAAGGCTTTCAATATCGGCGTTATGGTATCAAACACATGCTGACCGTATTGCAGGATTTTAGAATTAAGAGAATTGGCGTGTTGAATAAAATCTTCCTGCTTACGCCATGGTTTTAAAAATAAATCTTTTTTAACTCTGTTTGTAATCGATTGCTCCAGGTGTTTATGATTGCCGATATTTGCGGCAATTGCTTTCATCTCGGCGTTCAGATCAACATTCTTTTTGAGTTGTTTTAGCTTATTGGCAAAATGAATGGCATAAAGAGCCGCAACGCCCTGGAGATGATTGGCCACGCTTTCTTTCTGATCGGAAAAGAGCCGGAGATTAACAGAACCATCAATTACATGCAGGGCCGGATAGGCATAACCGATAAGACCTTGTTTACCAGTGAGAGGAATCTGCTCCGGCAATTCGCCAAAATCCCAGCGGNTGATTCCTTCTTTTTCCCAATCAGAGCGGATATTATCCATCGCCGATGTATTTATTGTAGCAGCAAGTTCCTTTTGCAAAAGATTAATGTCCCGGCTATTTTTTATTTCTTCTCCCTTTTCATCAAGCACACTGTAGCGAATATTTAAGTGAGTCGGTACCTTTTCCAAAGCCCAGGTATCAAGTGCAACTGTTACTTTAAATTTATCTTGCAGCAGTTGGCTTAAGGCCTGCGGCAAAGATTTATTTAAATATGATTTCTGCTCCAGCAATAACTGAGCAATTTGGACAGGTGATGGAAGTCTTTGGCGCAGTGATTTAGGAAGCGACTTCAATAAGTGAACGGCCTTTTCCTGCGATAATGATGGCAGGTAGCGGTCGATATTTTCTGCGGCAGCCTTGGAAATAAAACCCAGTGGAACATTTACAGTCACACCGTCATCACTTTTACCGGGCTCAAAACGATAACGGCAGGCAAAAGCAGCTTCCCCGATTTTTATTTGATCGGGATATTGAGATATTTCTTCAGGATCAGGTTCATTGGCAATCAAATCCTCTTCCCGGAAACGCAGAAATTCATCGCTGCCTTTTTCTTTAATGAGACTCAGTAAAGACCGGATATCGGAAACCACCGGCAGCCTTTGTTCGTAAAGACGGGCGATTGTTTCTTCATCAACAACCAGACCGCGTTTACGCAATTTTTCTTCAATGGTCTTTACTTGATTCCATAATGATAAGTTATGTTCCAAAAAAGGAATCTTGCGGGGAACTTCTCCAGTGAGGAGGGCTTCCCGGATAAATATTGATTTGGCTTCCTCAGCATTAATTCTTTCATAAGCAACAGGTCTTTGTTCAACAATGGTCAAACCAAAAAGTGTTACTTTTTCCATAGCGACAACTTGCCCTCGATTTTTCTCCCAATGGGCGGCAGCGTAAGTATAGCGGCAATTGTCAAAGCCTAGTTCCTCCAGCCACTCACTTTTAATATTGGCAACATTGCGGGCAAAGACTCGTGAGGTCATACTTATTTCTGCCGCCACAATCCAACTGCCGGCGCGATTAAATAAGCCGGAACCGGGGTAAATCATCACAGCTCTGCTCTTGGCCGCATTGTAAAAGTTTTTTTCCTTTTTTTGGGCAATATTGGAAAGATAACCACTGAGAATGCAGCGATGAATTTTATCGGCAATTTCCTGATCTATTTCAATCTTGATGTGTTTTTTACTTTTTGCCGGTTTGTTTTTGCCATCGATAATGTCCAGTATTTGATGATAGATATCACGCCATTCAATCATCCTTCTATAAGAAAGAAAATGATCGCGGCAGAATTTTCTCAGTTTACTTTGTGTCGGCAAACTCTCCAACGATCCATGATAGCGATTCCAGATGTGGAGATAAGTTAAGAAGTCTGATTCGGGATGCGCAAAGAGAGCATGAGCTATTGAGGCCTGATCAGTTTTGTCATAAGGCCGTTCGCGCGGGTCCTGAATACTTAACACGGCGGCAATGACAGCAATCTCGTTTATGCATGCTTCTTTCTGCGCTGCGATCAGCATCCGGGAAACTCTGGGATCAAGAGGGAACTGAGCCATCGTCAGGCCAACAGGAGTCAGTTTATAATGATCTGCTTCTTCGAAACTTTCATCTTTGGTCAGAGCTCCTAAATCACGCAAAATATCGATACCGTCGCGGATGCTTTTTGGTTGAGGCCGGTCGACAAAAGGGAAGGAAGTGACAGCGCCGAGATTGAGGGAAAGCATCCGCAGGATAACGCCGGCCAGATTGGAACGCATTATCTCCGGCGGTGTGTAAAGAGGCTTTGAAGAGAAATCTTCCTGTGAATAGAGCCTGATACAAATGCCGTTTTGCACACGGCCGCAACGTCCTTTTCTTTGTTCCGCGCTGCTGCGTGAAATTGGTTTTATCGGCAGGCCTGTGGTCTGGCTGCGGGGATTATATTCCAATATTCGCGCCAACCCGGCGTCAATCACATATTTGATTCCGGGGATTGTTAGTGATGTTTCCGCGATATTTGTGGCCACAATGATTTTTTGCTTACGGGCATCGGCAAAAATTAATCTTTGCTGACTACCGGAAAGCCTTGCGTATAAAGGCAGAATCAGGCCGGAGCATTTCTTAGCTAAAAGCTCACAGGTTTCCCGAATATCCTGTTCTGTGGGCATAAAAATTAAAATATCTTCATAACGTCTTTCCTGCTGTAAATTCTCCACACAGGCAACGGCTTCATCAATATAAGTTATTTCGCCTTTTTCTTCTTTGACCGGATCAACAGGCTGATAGCGAACTTCCACCGGATACATCCGGCCGGAAACTTTGATTACCGGCGCATTATTAAAAGCCTCAGAAAATTTTGCCGTATCAATCGTTGCTGAAGTGATGATTAACTTTAAATCTTTTCTTTTGGCCAGGATTGTNCGCAAATAACCTAAAATAAAATCGATGTTCAGGCTGCGTTCATGAGCTTCATCCACGATAATGGTATCGTAGGCCAGCAAATTACGGTCTTTAACTGTTTCCGCAAGCAGAATGCCATCGGTCATAACTTTGATCAGCGGCTCAGTTGAGCTTTTTTCTTCAAAGCGGATTTTATAGGCGATAGATTTACCGCACTCTTCACCAAGTTCCGCCGCAATGCGCTGGGCAATACTGATGGCGGCAATACGCCGGGGTTGGGTAAGGCCGATAACTCCCCGCAGACCGCAACCGGCATCAAGACACATTTTGGGAATTTGCGTTGTCTTTCCCGACCCGGTTTCACCGGTAATAATGATGACTTGATTGTTTTTAATGCCATCAATAATTTCCTGCTTCTTTACTAATATAGGCAAGTCTTGAGGATATTTGAGTGGGGGGATACTTCGTGCCCGCTGATGATAACGCTTGTTGGAAAGAGTTAAGATTCTTTTCAGCCTATTCAATTTTTTGAAAGAAGTGGTTACATCTTTAAATTTATTTTGTTCAATGTCTTTCAGCTCGCGGATAATATTGTAATAATCCGCAATCATTGCATGATCAAGGTTTTGTTTAATTTGCCGAATATATTGAATAGTACTGGACAATTCTTTTCTCCAGAAGAATTATAATAAATTGTTTTATTTCCGCAGACTATTTTTAATATTTATGGCTATCTCCCTTACTCTTTGCATGACTTCAGATTCATCAATTGTCAATAATTTACGATTTTCCATAACGACTTTTCCGTTGATCAATACAGTATCGATATCAGCGCCGCTTGCCGCATAAACAAGATGGGAATATTCGTTATAGAGCGGTGTTAAGTGTGGTTTATTGAGGCCGATGATAATGATATCGGCTTTTTTCCCTACTTCCAGAGATCCAGTTATCTTATCCATACCGAGAGTTCTGGCGCCTTCGATTGTGGCCATGCGCACAACTGTCTGAGCATTCATCACTGTTGGATCAAGGCGCGCGACTTTATGGAGCTTTGCCGCGGTGGACATTTCTTTGATCATATCAAGATTATTGTTGCTGGCGCAGCCATCAGTGCCCAGGCCGACGGTAATTCCTGCTTTGAGCATATCAGGTACAGGCGCCACACCGCTGGCCAGCTTCATATTACTAGCCGGATTATGGGAGATTTTGCAGCCATGATCGGCGAAAAGTTTGATATCTTCAGCAGAAAGNCTGACACAATGGAACGCAATCAGCCTTTCGTTAAGATAATCAATTTCCTTAAGGAAGGAAACGGCGGGTTTACCATACCTTTGCAGCAGTTGTTCCTTTTCGGATTTATTTTCCAAAAGATGAATGCCCAATGGCACATGGTAATCATCGGCAAGTTTTTCCGCTTCGGTAAGCAGGGCAGGGGAACAGGTGTAAAGCGAATGCGGCTCAACAATTATGTTAATCAGCGGGTCGTTTTGCCATTTTTCGATTAACATTCGGGTATAGGCGAGGCCTTCTTCCGGTGTTTTAAAGTTAGGCGAGGGGAAATCAAAAAGAACTTCGCCAACAAGACAGCGCATCCCGGCATGTTTGGCCGCGCGAGCAGTTTCATCTTCAAAGATATACATATCGCAAAAAGTGGTTGTTCCTGATTTGATCATTTCGGCGTTAGCAAGTAGCGATCCCCAGTAGGCGAGATCTTTATTCACGTTTTTGGCTTCGGCAGGAAAAATATAGTTGTTGAGCCAATCCAGCAGTTCAAGATCATCGGCGATGCCGCGAAAGCAAGTCATGGCTGCATGCGTATGGCAATTGATGAAACCGGGCATGATCAGAGAGTCCTTCGCATTAATCGTTTTGCGGGCTTGGTATTGCCTTGCTATGTTTTCAGCCTGATCAATGGCGATAATATTGCCTTCATTTATGGCAATAGCGGCTTTATCGAGGCATGTATTCTTCGAATCAATAAGCAGTGCTTTTCCACCGATAATAATGAGATCAATATCTTGCATGTGCTATTTCCTTTTTTTGATGCCATTTCGCTTTCAAAGGATAACGAGGCGGCAAGGAGGAGGCTCCGCAAGCGTATTATTAATACGTTGAGGAAGCTGACGACGCTGCCAACAAAGTTAGCCAAAGAAAGCGAATTGGTATTAGATTGCCTTGCATAGCATAGATGTAATCCATACTTCAAGTCACAATAAACTTTTCTTTTCAGCTATTAAGCTGTTGTAAAAAAAGACAGATATCAAATCCTTGACACCACAAGTTAAAAATAATATAAGCCGCACAGTTTCTTCCCGAAGTTAAATCTTAGCCTGGGTGGCGGAACTGGTAGACGCAAGGGACTTAAAATCCCTCGCTCCTTGAGAGTGTGCGGGTTCAATTCCCGCCCTAGGCACCAAATTAAATCAAGGGTTTGCGACGTTCAACGTTACAACCCTTTTTTCGTTTTTAAGCTGATTGTAACTAAATTGTAACTGTTCATCTTGTTTTTCAGTAAATTGCTNGCGCTTGATAGCTGCCTCTTTCAGATCATCCTGTGAAACAATGTTATATCGGTCAAAAACACTGCGCGTTTTGTGTCCAGTGATCGTCATAGCAACACGTTCAGAAATGCCAACTCTCACCATATTCCTGATTGCACTTCGTCTGAGGTCATGGAAAAGAAAACCTGATTTACCGGCAGATGCGCACCTTTTTGCCGGAGGCGTCCTGCTCCTGATGGATTGCGACCAATCGCCAATCGGCGCCATGAAACGTCACGCTCTGCCAGAAGGCGTTCTTTTTGCCCGCGAGGGTGTCGGCACGGTCCGGAAACCGGTAGCTGCCCCGGCCTTCCGGCGTTGCCGCAATGCGTCGTCCCAGTTGGACGAGCTGCGTATAGGGTTAGTAACGGAGGGATGTGAAGAGGTTCAGGCCAACCTGTGACCGGTCTGAGTCGAAGAGAATCCGTCCCCCCGGCTCCATCACCCAGATGTCCACGGGCAGCCCCCGAACCAACGGGTGCAGGATATTTTCAAGGAATGTTTCCGGCTTAAACAGCAGGCTTACGGAGCCGATAAACCGCCCATCCGGCGCGATGACCGGATATTCGGCGTCTGCAGCGTCAAAGCCTTCTACCGACCGAAACACGGCGCTCGGCACAGGCTTGCGGCTCTTTTGCACGCCTATTACCTGTTCCTGCCAGCTGATGTCGCTTCCCTCCAAGTATCGGAAGGGTACGGGTTCAACGGCGACCATCCGGTCCCGCGCATCAACGGCATAGCTGAAATCGCCGCACAAGTTATTCAAAATCGCACGGGCCTTCTCCCCGGTCAACCCGGTTACCCGCAACTGCTCTGCGGCCCCTTTCAGGCCCCCATNCAGCCNTCCGAATTCCTCCGTAATCTGCTGCTGCGCCAGCGGGAGGAGGATCGGCAAATCCGTAGCGCACCGACCTGGTGAAACAAAAACCATCCACAGCGCAACGACCATCAACAGTGTCGTCCATATTTTCATGGCTGTTTCTCCCTTTTCTTCATCCTGTGGCGCCCGTGGTGTTTTTATGGAGGGAGTATAAGAAAAACGCTTCTGTGTGTCAACGCATAATGACCACAAAATATGGGGTTTGAGGTGATGGCGTGATGGGGCCGGCCCCCGGAGACGCATCCGGGGCCGCATCTCCGGGGGCGCCGGTTTTATTCGTAGATGATCTCGTCGTCGGCGTCCGCTTCCTGGGCGTCGCGCTCAAAGTTCCGCGCCAGACGTTCGGTTTTCGTCTTGAAGAATTCGCGGTACCATTCGTGGGCCGTGATCATGGACATGACCTCGCTGGTGCCGGTCCAGATCGACGCCAGCCGCACATCGCGGAAGATGCGTTCGATGGGGAAGACATTGGTATATCCGATCCCGCCCATGACCTGCATGGCGTTGTGGACCGCCTTCTGGCACGATTCGGTGATGAACTTTTTCGATTCCGAGACCATCCGGCGCACCCGGTTCATCTCGACGCCTGTGTCCACGGCCCGGGCCGTGACATAGGCCATGGCGCGGGCGGCGTCGAGCAGCATGACCGCTTCAGCGATCTGGAAACTCACCCCCTCGAACTGGGCGATGGCCTGCCCGAAGGCCTTCCGGCGCGACGTATAGTTCGTGGCGATGTCCAGGGCCGGACGGGCCGCCCCGATGGTCATGACCGCCGTGCCGAGCCTCTCGGGGATCATCATCGTGTTGAAGACGGCATAGGCGCCGTTGATCTTGCCGACGACGTTTTCCTTGGGGACCTTCGCATCCTTGAAGACCAGGCGGGCCGTGCCGCCGCCGCGGCAGCCCATGAGTCCGTAGAGATACTTGGTCTCGACGCCGGGACCGCGGTCAACGATCAGGGCGGTCAGGGTGTCCTGGGATTTGGCGGCGGGATCGAAATTGGTCCGCGCATAGAGCAGGAAATAATCGGCCCCCTCGCCGCCCACGATGAAGCGTTTCTGGCCGTTCACGAGAAAATGATCCCCCCGGTCCTCGGCCCTAGTCGTGGCGCCGAAGAAATCGGAGCCGCCGCGCGGTTCCGTCAGGCATTCGGCGGCGAAGAGTTCCCCCCGCAGGAGGGGTTTGACGTATTTTTCCTTCTGGGCGTCCGTGCCGTGGCGGATGATGGCGTCGCAGACCAGCTCGGCACCGACGCCGAAGACGCAGGCAAATTCGTAGCCGAGGGTGCCGATCTCCTCCATGAGCATGCAAGTGGTTACCCAGTCCATTTCCCGGCCGCCCCATTTTTTCGGGTAGCGGCATCCCAGCAGATTCCGCCGGCCCGCCTCCTGGAGAAATTCCTTGGGAAACTTGATGGCGTCCGTGTCCATATCGAGGATCATCTGCCGGGGCACCCATTTTACGAGTTCCCGGGCCTCGTCCCTGATCTTTAACTGTTCCTTGGTGAGCATGTAGTCAAACATTCAAAACTCCTTTCCTTGAGTGGATTGATCGTAGGGACCTTTGATCATCAATTTTAGTCCCTCTATACCTTTTGATAGGCTTCACGCAATTTGTATTTCATGACTTTGCCGCTCGGTGTGTAGGGCAGATTTTCTACAAAGGTGATCGTTCGCGGAACCTTGTATTTCGCCAACTTGTCGCTCAGGAACAATCTGATTTTTTCTTCATCGAGCGCCGCATCTTTCGCAGGAACGATAAAGGCGGCAACGGTCTCGCCCCATTCCGGATGGGGAATGCCGATCACCGCAGCGGCCGCGACACCCGGACAGGCAACGATGGTATCCTCCACTTCCTTGGAATAGACATTTTCACCGCCCGTGACGATCATATCCTTGGTGCGGTCCACGATGAACAGGTATCCGTCTTCGTCAAGTCGGGCCACATCGCCCGTTTTATACCAGCCTTTCTCAAAAACATCCTTTGTTGCCTCGGCATCCTTGAAATACCCATTCATCATGCTGTCTGCTTTAAGCCAGATTTCTCCTACCTCGCCCGGGTGCGCTTCCTCGGTGGCGGATTTCATGACGACGATGTCGCAGCCGGGCAGACCGGATCGCCCGATGGAGCCGGCTTTACGAAGCTGGTCTTTGGGTGCGAGGGTCGTTCCCGTGGGGCCTGATTCCGTCATGCCGTAGACCTGATAAAAGCGATCGCTTTTGTATCTGGACATGATCATGCGGGCCGTATCGGCGCCGATGGGCCCACCGCCGTAAATCCAGGCCCGCATGGAGGACAGGTCGAAGGTGTCGAAATTGGGCAGCATCTGGACAGGCATGATATAAGAGATGGGTGCGCCGAAATAGATGGTGCATTTTTCCTGCTGAACAGTCTGGAGAAAATGCAGGGGGTGATATTCCCGGATCAGCACCGTTGTCCCTCCCACATACTGAATGCCGGCGAACCAGTTGTTAAGGGGTGAGGAATGCCAGAGCGGCATGGCCATGAGCAGTCGGTCGTCCTCATCCATCTTGGTGGCGATCACGCCGGTCATCCCGCTCATAACGACGCCTCGATGGGTATGCATGCAGCCCTTCGGTTTTCCTGTCGTTCCTGAGGTATAGAGAATTTCCGCCAGGTCGTCGTCGCCGATCTCGACCGGTGTGAACGGCGTTGCCGATTCCATGAGACTTTCGAACCGGTCATGCGTTCCCCCAGGGCTGTCCATCGCAATTTTCCGGACGCCAGCCATGAGCTTATCCGCTACAGGCGCCAGGGAGCCGTCGAACAGAAAAATCTTCGTTCCGCTGTGATCGAGAATGTAATCCACCTCCGGGGGCATGAGCTTGTGATTCACGGGAACGACGACCCCTCCGGCCATCCACGCTCCGTAAAGCGCGACGACAAAGCTGACCGTGTTTTGACTCATGATGGCGATTCGGTCGCCTTTTGACAGTCCAAGGCTCTGGAAAAGCCCTGCCGCTTTCTCTGCCATCCCCTGAACCGTCTGGAAGGAATAGCTTTTTCCGCCAGCCCGGAGACAATCCTTGTCCGAATTCTTTCTGGTGTTGCTTGACAATAAGGCAATGAGATTCATCTTTTACCTCCTTCTTCGATGTTTGAACAGGCCGCGACATTGACAACCCGCCATAAAAATTTATCCTCCCAGTGTCGTTTCTTTCAAACCTTTTCCACCTCCTGCAGGGCGAGGTCCTGATAGGCATGGAAGAAATCATGGCAAAAGGCGTCCCAACGCCGGCAGACTTCCAGGGTCCTGTCGTCCATCTGGAAGAGATCGCGGTGGGCGAGCAACTCGGTCATCTCCCCCCCCAGCTCCCTGATAAGCGTCTCATCAAGCCCGGCCAGAATAGTGCTGACGAAATCAGCCGGTTTGTACCATTTCGTGACGCGCTGCAGATCGCGATGCATCTGGGTGAGCAGCACGTTCCGCGGCCCCTCCCACAGTTCGTTGACGGCGGAATCCCGGTAAATCCGGGGCAGGGACGAAAAATCCTCCATAACGCCGTGGCCGCCGAAGATGGACATGGCCTCGCGGATGACATCGGTGCTGTCCCAGGCCGCCGCGATCTTCTGCAGCATGATGAGCTCCCGCACGTTGAAACGTTGCCTCCGCATCGTCTCAGGCTCGTCCGTTTCCAGGCCGCCCTTCAATCCCCCTTCCAGGGCCAGAAAGTCGCGGTACAGCTTGAAGGCGCCGGCGGTTGTACTCCTGGCCGCGCGGTCCATCCGGGCGAGTTGCCCGGCCACCATGGGGAATTGATCGATGGTCATGCCGAAGGCCTGGCGGAATTCGGCGTACTTTTTTGCTTCCCGCACCGCACGGGTCATGAAGGCTGCGGCAGAGAGCCCCACGGTCAGACGGGAATAGGTCAGGACGATGCCGACGACATTGGCGACCCCTTTCTCCAGGGGACCGACAGGGTAGGCGAGGGCTCCGTTGAAGGTAAGCTCTCCCGTGGTCAGTTCGCTTGTGCCGATCTTCCATTTGATCCGGTCGATGGTATAGCCGTTGCGGATTTCCTTTTCCCGGTTTCCCGGGAGCCAGGAGGGGATCACGAAGAGGGCTACCTTGTCCGATCCTTGGGGTTTTGCCGTCACGACAGCATATTCGGCGTGGGTGGCCGAGCAGAAGAATTTCGTTCCGTAGAGCCGCCACGCATCGCTCTCGGGGACAGCCTCCAGCACGTTGGCCGGGACGTCCGAGCCGCCCTGGATCTCCGACAGGTACTGGGCGCCGATGGCGAAATCGCCGTCCCGTCCCTCCTTGCAGTGCTGCAGGATCTGTTTTGTTTCCGGGGTGTCGGCGAATTTCTCCAGCAGCTTGACCAGTCCTTCCGTACAGGTGATCGGGCAGGCGATGCAGGCCTCGCCGTTCTGGTAGATAAGGTACATCTTGATGAGCTTGACCCAGGGAGAGGTTTTGTCGGAAAAAAAGGCCTCGGAAAAGATTTCCCTTTCGAGAATTTCCGTCTCCCGGGGGCGGACGATCCGGTCGATGCGATTGTGATGGCCGTCGTAGTGCATCATGTAGGGGCGCTTTTCGGGCCAGGCGCCGCTCTCGGTCAAGTCCCGCCAGCGGAAGGAGGCCTTCTGCGAGACGGTGCGGGCCTCGGCATTGACGTTTTCCCATGCATCGCCGGTGAAATGGCGCACGACTTTTTGGATGAACGGGTCGTCGCCGTAGTAGTCCACCTGGCGTCTCCACGCCAGGAATTCATTAAAATTGTAAGGGTTGTTTCGATCGGGCAATGACATATGAACCTCCTATTTGATTTGCTCCCGTAGGTCTTTTTTCAGCACCTTGCCGACGGCGTTTTTCGGAATGGCGCTGATGAACCGGACCTCTCGGATGCACTTGTAGCTGGCCAGGTTCTTCCGGCACAGTTCCACGATCTCCTGTTCCGAGACGACGGCTTCTGGTCTTTTCACGATCAGGGCGACGGGGATTTCACCCCATTTGGCGTCGGGTTTTCCCACGACGGCGACTTCGGCGACGCCAGGATGGTTTTTGATGACCTGCTCCAGCTCCGCCGGATAGATGTTTTCACTCCCGCTGATGATCATGTCCTTCAGTCGGTCGACGACGTAGAGAAAGCCGTCTTCATCGACCCTGCCCAAGTCTCCCGATCGGTAATAGCCATTGCGGATGACCGCCTCGGTGGCTTCCCGGTTGTTCCAGTAGCCCTTGAAGGTCTGCGGACCGGCGCAGCAGATTTCGCCGACGTCGCCCGTCATGATTTCTTCATCACTGTCGGGCCGGAATATCTTGATGCAGCCGTGGAAAACGGTCTTTCCCATGGAATCGGATTTGTCCATGCCCATAGC
>JGI24130J36418_10000270_pt1 | contig 16092 bp, 17 predicted proteins | sample BarGraNGADG00212_FD_36418 | JGI IMG/M metagenome (IMG submission 36418)
AGGTCCATCATCAGGGGCGGCGTCCAGCACGGGTCGCCACGGTACAGCCGCCACGGCAGGCGCGCGAACTCACGGATGCGGGGGTCCCCCAAGCCGAACTGCTCGATCGCGAGCCCACCGGTGCCTGCCACGTGGTGTCCCTTCTCCCCGGCGTCGTCGCCGCGGAAAGCGTAACACCAGGGCAGTGGCGTCACACTGACGCCTTCGCAGTGGTTCAACGCCCTCGCTCTCCGGCGTGAGGCGGCTCCCGACCGCTCGGGTACAGTGCTTGCTGAAGGGTAGACGCCCCCGCGGAAGCGCACGTCCACACAGACGACCGGAGACAGATCATGACCCAACCAGCCATCCCCATCGTCTACTGCAGGTCCTGGTGCGGTACCTGTCAGCGCGCGCTGCGCTGGCTCGACGATATGGGCTACGACTACGACCTCCGCGACATCGATGAGGACATGCCGTCCCGTGCGCGGTGTGTCGAGCTCGCAGGCAAGGTCATCACACCCACGTTCGAGATCGGCGACACCTGCATCGTCGATTTCGATCCACGTGCGCTCAGAGAAGTGCTTGGAGAGCCGGGAGCGCCGCGCGGGTAGCCGACGCGCGTTCAACGGACGCGGCATGATGCGTTCCACCGCACAAGCGCCAGGCGTTCGAGAAGCCCCATCACTCGATGTCGGACGACGTACACAGAGAGGTAGACGTGAACACTCCTGATCTCAACGTCTGGATCGACGAATTGAAGGCTGGGCCCGGTTCGGAGTCGATCGGGATGATGCTCGCCCATCGCGGGGTGGTGCGCGGGTACTCACGTTCCGGCGAGCCCGGCACGGCGATGACGCTGAGTGTCGACAGGTCCAGGCTCGAGGAGGTCCTTGCCGAGGCCGCGTACTGGGACGGCGTGGTCGCGGTGCGGGGTTGGGTGAACGAGGGACTCCTCCCGGTCGGTGAGGACATCATGTCCGTCCTCGTCGCGGGGGACATCCGTGACAACGTCTTCAGCGCCCTCCAGCGGCTGGTCTCGCTCATCAAGACCGAGGTGGTCTCCGAGTCGGAAGTGCACTGACTCCGCGCGCCACCCTCTGCCGGTCCCTGCCCTTCCGGTCCACGCCTCAGCACACCGCGTTGACCGCTATCTGCGTTCCGCATATAGTGTGACTTACATCTACATGCGCTAATCACAGATAGGGATCGCCATGGGCCATGGATTCGGACAGCCGAACGGGTGCGGTGCCGGCGCCATGCACGGGTCGGGCCGACCTTGCTGCCGGCGGAACGGTGGCGGCGATCGTGGCGCCCTTGTCGAACCGGCCGCGCTTGCAGCTCTACTCAACGGTGGCGCACATGGCTATGACCTGCGCCGGGCGATCAGTGAGTTCACGGACGGCGACCTCGAGGTCGACCCCGGCGGGCTCTATCGCGTGCTGAGGCGGCTGGAAGACGAGGGCTTCGTCGCGTCGGCTTGGGCCGAGGGCGATTCCGGCCCGCAGCGCAGGGACTACGAGCTCACCGCGGAAGGCCGCGAGTTGGCGCAGGACTGGGTCGCTCACCTCCGGGAGCGGCAGCGCGTCACCGGCATGCTGGTCGACGTCCTCTCGTCGGCCCTTCAGCGCGGTAAGTCACAGCCACAAGAGGAGAAGCCTGTGCCCGGTTCCGAGGCAACCGATCCTGAGGTCGCACGATGAGAGTCGCCGTGTCCTCTCTCGGGCCGTCGTTCGCCTCGCCGAAAGCGACGCCTACGCCGGCATTGTCTAGTCAGGAAGAAACGATCATGGGAGGCACTCATGTCTGAACGCATGCTGCTCGCGATCCCGTCTCTGGGCGAGGGCGGTCTCGAGGCCGAGCGCTCGGGCCACTTCGGCCACTGCGACTGCTTCACACTCGTCGACGTCGTCGACGGCGAGATCTCGGACGTGCGCGTACTCGCGAACCCGCCGCACGAAGAGGGCGGGTGCCTGCGGCCGGTGACCCTGCTCGCCTCGCACGGTGTGAACGCGCTGATCGCCGGCGGCATGGGCGCGCGGCCCCTCGCTGGCTTCAACGAGGCTGGCATCTCCGTGTACTTTGAGAACCAGACTCCGGGTATCGGCGATGCGGTGCGCCTCGTTCTCAGCGGATCCGTTGAGACCATGGACGCCAAGCACGTCTGCGGCTGTCACTAGGCGTGGTCGCGAAACCACGAAGGGGCGGTCGATCGCGAGGATACGCGAGCCGCGCGCCCCGAGACGTCGGCCGTTGATCGTCGGGTCGTGCGCGGGCGATGCGGCTAGCAGACGCCGTCCGGGTCCTCCACTGCGCACACCGCTGCCGGTTCGTCCGTGGAGCCGGGGAACAGCCTCTCGCGCATGAACAGCGACAGGTTCACGAGCCCGATGAGCACCGGCACCTCGATCAGCGGTCCGATGACCGCGGCGAACGCTGCTCCGCTGTTGATCCCGAAGACCGCGACCGCCACCGCGATGGCGAGCTCGAAGTTGTTGCTCGAGGCCGTCAGAGCGATCGTCACCGTGCGCTTGTACTCGCCGGTGACCTTCCGCAGCAGCCAGAACGCGCCGAAGAACATGATCGCGAAGTAGGCGAGCAGCGGCAGCGCGACTCGGACCACGTCCAGCGGGATCTGCACGATCATCTGGCCCTTGAGCGAGAACATCACAAGGATCGTGAACAGCAGCGCCACGAGCGTGACGGGCGAGATGCGCGGCACGACCTCGCGGTGGTACCAGTCGGCCCCCTTCGCCCGCACCACGAGCGTGCGGAACGTGAAGCCGGCGATGAACGGTATCCCGAGGTAGATGAAGACCGACAGCGCGATCTGCCCGATCGTCACGTTCACGACCGTGCTCTGCATGCCCAACATCGGGGGCACCACCGTCAGCAGGAACCAGGCGTAGACGCTGTAGAAGAGCACCTGCATGACCGCGTTGAACGCCACGAGCCCGGCGGCGTACTCGGTGTCGCCCTTCGCGAGGTCGTTCCACACGATGACCATCGCGATGCACGGCGCGATCCCGATGAGCACGAGGCCCGCGAAGTAGTCCGGGTAGTCGCGCANGAACAGCACCGCGAGCAGGAACATGACGGCGGGCGCGACGATCCAGTTCAGTACGATCGCCAGGCCGAAGACCTTCTTGTCGCGGAAGACGTCGCCGAGGCGCTCGTACCGGACCTTCGCGAGCGGCGGGAACATCATGACGATGAGGCCGATGGCGATCGGGATGTTCGTGGTGCCCGCGGACATCGAGTTGACGAGGTCCTTCACGCCCGGTGCCGCCCAGCCGACGGTCACCCCCACCGCCATGGCGAGGAAGATCCAGACGGTCAGGTAGCGGTCCAGGAACCCGAGGCGCTTGGTGACGGAATCGGCGGCGGTCACGGTGGGTCCTTTCGGAAAGGGTCGGTCAGGCGTTGCGCAGCGCAGTGATGAGCGTCTCGGGGAGACCCGCGGCGCGCATCTTGGCCGCAACGGCTTCGATGTCGTACGCGATATGGTGGAAGTCCGCGTTGATCGACCCCTCGTCACCGAGTGTCAGCTCGGTCCAGCACGCGCGCGGGTCGCCGTCCTTCGGCTTGCCCACGGAGCCGACGCTCACGTAGTCGATGCGGGCGCCGTCCGAGCCGGCCAGGACACGGTGGTAGGGCATGTGGACGTGGCCCACACACACGATGTCGGCGTCCGCGGCCTCGGCGAGACGCACCAGTTGCTCGTCGGTGCGGTCAGGGAGCAGGTACTCGTTCACCTTGCGAGGGGAGCCATGCACCAGGAGCACGCGGCGTTCGCCGTGCGCGAAACGCAGTTCGTGCGGAAGGGCCGCGAGCCACGCAGCCCGCTCGTCGTCGATGCTCGCTTCTGTGAACGCGTAGCCGGCCTCGCCGTCGGAGCGCGCGAGCGGCGTGGCGTAGTAGCAGCCGCAGTCGCCCCGGCGCAGGCCGATGCCCTCGTCGTAGTTGCCGAGGACCGTGGGGATGCCTGAAGCGCGCATGCGGTCGACGACGCCCGCCGGGTCCGGACCGTATCCGACAAGGTCTCCGAGGCAGTAGCGCTCTCCGATCCCCGCGGCGTCGATATCCGCCAGGACCGCGTCGAGCGCGGTGAGGTTGCCATGGATGTCCGAGATGAGGGCGACGTACCGCACGGATGTCCTTTCGTGGTTCGATACGCATCGAACTATAATGGTGCCGACTACGCCGGAACAGTCTATGTGGGAGGTTTCGCAATGAAGAAGCAACTCTCGGTCAAGCCGCTGCTGTTCCCGATGCCGGCGACCCTGGTCGCTGCCGCCCATGATGGAGAGAAGGGCCTGATCACCGTCGCTTGGATCGGCATGGTCTCCGGCACGCCTCCGACGATCGGGATGGCGGTGAGGGCCACGCGCAACACGCTCCGTCTCATCGAGGCCAGCGGCGACTTCACCGTCAACGTGCCGCGAGTCGGCATGGAGGAAGCGGTCGACTTCTGCGGCATCGTCTCAGGCAAGGGCATCGACAAGTTCGCCGCGGCGGGACTGACCGCCGCGCCCGCATCGATCGTCTCCGCGCCGATTGTCGCCGAGTGTCCGTTCAACATCGAGTGCAAGGTCGTCGGGATCCACGAGATGGGCCAGTACCGGCTCGTGCTCGGCGAGATCGTCGAGACGCACGCGGACGAGGAAGTACTCAATCCTGGGGGGAAGGTCGACATCGGCCTTCTCGATCCGCTGCTCTACGTGCCCGGCACGCAGGAGTACCGTGGCGTGGGTCGCAAGGTCGCGGACGCCTACGTCGTCGGTCTTCGGCTCAAGGAGCGGATGTGAGCGTCGCGGCCGGCACGCGCGCGTGCGAGTGCGCGCCCGGGTGCGAGTGCGCGCCAGCGCGCCTTACTGCCACCGCCGCCGGGCTATCCGACGATCGCATGGACGCGGCTCTGAAAGCACTGGCTTCGGCCCCGCGTCGCCACCTCCTGCGGCTCATCGCCGCCAGCACTTCGGTGGGCGGCGGGTGCTGCGACACCGAGGTGTGCGCTTGCAATCTCGCGGACGCGCTCGAGCTCGCGCCCTCCACGATCTCGCACCACATGTCGGTGCTGGTGAACGCCGGGCTGGTGACCGCCGCAAAGCGCGGTCTCTGGGTCTACTATCGTCTTGAGCGCGACGCCATCGCGGCGGTCGCGTCGACACTCGGAACGCTATAGAGGTCGGACAGTGTGAGTACGGAAGGTGGCAGGACGTGTGGCTAGATAGGACCGAGGCTGGCACGCAGCTCGCTGACGAGCTTGCCCTGCGCGGGTACGGCGAGATCCGGAACGCCATCGTGCTCGGTGTCCCGCGCGGCGGCGTGGAGGTGGCCCGCCAGGTCGCCGATCGCCTGAAGCTCCCGCTCGACCTCGTCGTCGTGCGCAAGATCGGTTCCCCTGGAGCCCCGGAGTTCGCCGCCGGTGCTGTGGATCCCGACGGGCGGGTGTACGCCAACGCCTTCGCCAACGTCAGTGACGGGTGGCTCCGCACGGCGGCGGTCGCGGAGCATGCCGAGGTCTTGCGCCGGATGGACGCGTATCGCTGTGGCCGGCCCGCGCCGGTGCTGAAGGGCAGGACCGTCATCGTCGTGGACGACGGCATCGCCACCGGGCTGACCGCGCAGGCGGCGCTGCGCTGGCTGCGCGGACTTGGTGTGGCCCGGCTCGCGATCGCGGCCCCGGTGATGGCGCCGGACACGGTGAAGCGGCTCGCACAGGACGCCGATGACGTCGTAACGCTGCAGGCGCCCGCCGGGTTCGCGTCGGTGGGCCAGTACTACGTGCAGTTCCCGCAACTCAGCGACGTGGACGTGGCACACCTGCTGGCAGGGTCATAGCCGCGGAGCTCGTCACCCGCGCGCTACGGGCCGACCACATAGATCTTCACCGTGGTACCCACGTTGACCATGGTGCCCGCATCCGGGCTCTGCGTCAGCACCTTGCCGGTGCTCGGATTGGCCGGGTCCGGGTCCGGGATCCCCTGCACGTTGGGAATGAGTCCCAGCGCCTCCAACTTGGCGACTGCCTCGGTCTGGGTCAGGTTGACCAAGACAGGCACCGCGACCTGCTCGATGCCCTTCGAGACCCAGATGTCGACCTGGGACCCCTTCGCCGCCTTCGTCTTGCCGGCCGGGCTCGTCTTGAAAACGATCCCGTTCGCGTACTTCGTGTTGAAGTCGCGGTTGATCATCGGGTTCACGTTGAAGCCGGCCGCCTGGAGTGCGAGCACCGCTGAGGACTCGGCCGATCCCACGGTCGCCGGTACGGTGATGAGCTCGGGGCCCGAGCTGATGAGCAGGGCGATGGTCTGCCCGGCGCCCACCGACGTGCCGGCGGTGGGCTGTGTGCCGATGACCTGTCCCTTGGGGACGGTCGGACTCGAGGTGGTGATCTCCGAACCGACCTGCAGCCCGAGACCGGTGAGCGCGGTCTTCGCCTCATCCGGCGTCATGCCGACTGTTCCCGGTACCACCACCACCGGTGGACCGGAGCTGACGATGATGTCGATGCGCTGGCCCTTGGCCGCCGCCGTTCCCGCGGGCGGATCGGTCCCGATGACCTTGTCCTTCGGGACGCTCGCGCTCGCGCTCGCTATCTCCGAGCCGACGGTGAGGCCGGCCCCCGTGATGAGCTGCTTGGCCGCGGTCACGGTCAGTCCCGAGGCGTTCGGTACTGGGATGCCGCCCGAGAACGCTCCGAGCGCCCACGCGACTCCCAGGCCGAACAGGATCGCAGCGCCGACCACGGCGACCCACACCCATGGACTCACGCCTGACCGCCCTGTGTCGACGCGCGAGATCTCGGCCGGTCCACCGCTCCACCTGACCGGTTCCATCACCGTCGTGTCGCCCACCCCGGGGGTGGCTGCGACTCCACGGCCGCTGGCGACCCGCAGCAGGTCCTGCCGCATCTCCTCCGCGCTGCGGTAGCGGCGGGTCGGATCCTTCTGCATCGCCTTGAGGATGACCGCCTCGAGCGCGGGCGGGATGTGCGGGTTGACCGAGCGCGGGGTAGGGGCGATGTCGTTCACGTGCCGCAGCGCGACCGACACCGGGGTCTCGCCTTCGAAGGGCAAGCGCCCGGTCGAGAGCTCGTAGAGGACGACGCCCAGCGAGTACAGGTCGCTCTCGGGGCCGAGCTTCTGGCCCTGNGCCTGCTCCGGCGACACGTACTGAGCCGTCCCGAGCACAGAGCCGGTCTGCGTCGAGTCGGAGTCCACCGCGCGCGCGATGCCGAAGTCCATGACCTTGATGCCGCCGTCAGGCATCAGCACGATGTTCTGCGGCTTGACGTCACGGTGGATGATCCCGTACCCGTGCGCGACGGAGAGCGCGGCGCAGACCTGTGCCCCGTATTCCGCCACTTTGACCGGGTCGAGCGGACCTTGCTGCTTCACGATCTGCTTCAGGTCGGTGCCCCGGACCAGCTCCATGACGATGTAGTAGGTGCCGGCCTCGACGCCGTAGTCGTAGATGTTGACGATGGCGGGGTGCGAGAGGTTGGCCGCGGCGGACGCCTCGTGNCGGAAGCGCTGCACGAAGTCGGGGTCGTCGGCGTAGCGCTGGTGGAGCACCTTGACCGCGACGGTGCGGCCCAGCGTCTCGTCGACCGCCTTGTAGACGTCGGCCATCCCGCCCGAGCCGATCCGCTCGGTGATCCGGTACCTGCGTCCGAAGACCATGTCTTCCACTGTGCTCTCCCACTCCCTCGGCCGGCCGTACGACGCACGGTCCCGCCGCTCCAACGATTCTACCGCAGCGGCGAGATGACGCCGCGCTGTCTCGTCTACCGCTTCAGCGCCTCCAGAANCACCGTCCGCGCGGCCGGGGCGGCAACGCGCCCGCCCAGGCCGGCGTTCTCGAACACCACCGCGATCGCGATCCGGGGCGTCTGGCCCGGCGCCGCCGGGCCGAAGCAGATGAACCACGCATCGGTGTCGACGTTCTTCCCGACCTCGGCAGTCCCGGTCTTTCCGGCGATCTTGACGCCGCTGATCTTTGCCCGCGTGCCGGAACCGCTGTCGACCACACCCACCATCAGCTTGCGGACCATGGCGGCGGTGGCGGGGTCGGTCGCGGTCGTCAGCGCCAGCGGGGACGATGTGAGCGTGGGGGCGCCGCCAGGGTCGGAGACGTGGTCGACGACGTAGGGGCGCATGACCACTCCGTTGTTCGCCACGCCCCCCGCGACGAGCGCCATCTGCAGCGCCGTGGTCACCGGGCCCTTCACGACGTTCGCGCCCACCGGCTGTCCGTCCGCCGCCCACGCGGTCTCCCACGTGGTCATGTTCTCGGGCGCGGGCATCAGCGATGCGGTCACCGGCAGCTCGAAGGGGATCGGGGAGTCGAACCCGAAGGCGCGCGCCTGATCCACCAGCCGCTGCGGGCCGAGCTTGACGCCGAGACCCGCGAACACCGTGTTGATGGACGACCTGAGCGCCTGCGTCAGCGTGGCCGTGCCGTAGCCCGCGCCTTCGAAGTTGGTGATCTTGCCGCCGCCGACCGTCAGCACGCTCGGGGCGGGCAGCACCGTGTCCGGGCCCGCGACGCCCTCCGAGAGCACCTTCGTCAGCGTCACGATCTTGAAGGTCGAGCCGGGGGGATACAGGCTCGAGGTCGCGCGGTCCATCAGGGCCGCCGCGCCATCGGTCGACAGCGTCGCCCAGTCCTCGTCGACCTTGGCGGGCGAGTACGTGGGCGAGGAGGCGAGTGCCAGGACCGCTCCAGTGCTGGGATCGATCGCCACGATCGCGCCGCGATGCCCCGCGAGAGCCTTCTCCGCCGCCTTCTGGATTCGGCTGTCGATCGTGAGCACGACGTCGTTGCCGGGAACCGGCCGCCCGAGCATGTCATCCACGACATCGGACCAGGTTGAGTATCCGCGATGACCCGCCAGCACGTCGTTGAACGAAGCCTCGATGCCCGCCCGCCCGTACCGTGACGAGTAGTATCCGGTGACGTGCGCGGCCAGGGTTCCCGCAGGGTAGGAGCGCGCGAACGATCCGTCCGGTTGCGGAACCGACCGCGCCAGCACGACGCCGTCCTTGGTGAGGATCGCCCCTCGCTCGGCCCGCAGCTCCTTGTCGAGGTTGCGGCTGTTCGCGACGTTGTTGTTCAGGGCGTTCGCATCGATGACCTGGAGCCAGGTGAGGTTGGCGATCAGCACGAAGGCGAGCGCGGCCGCCAGCCAGGATACGCCGACGAGCCTGCGGGAGAGGCTCCTCCGGCCGAGGCCACCGGAGCCCTCGCTCTCGACGAGGTCGCTCCCGTCCGCGGGCGTCGCGTCGCCCGCGCGCATCAGCAGCGCGATGAGCAGGAAGTTCGAGAGTATCGACGAGCCGCCATAGCTCACGAAGGGAAGCGTGATGCCGGTGAGCGGGATGAGCCGCGTGACGCCTCCGATGATGACGAACGTCTGAAGCGCGAGCGTGGCGACGAGTCCCGTGGCGGTCAGCGAGGCCATGTCGCTGCGCCCCCTGACCGCGGTCGCGAGGCCGCGGAGGCACAGGACGAGGAACGCGATGACCATCGCCGCGGCGCCCAGCAGTCCGAGCTCCTCGCCGATCGCCGAGAAGATGAAGTCGGTGGCCACGGAGGGTATGCGCGTGGGCAGGCCGCGGCCCGGCCCCACTCCCGCGATCCCGCCGGCTGCGAACGCGAACAGCGATTGCACGAGCTGGTAGCCCTTGTCCGCCGCGTCGGCGAAGGGGCTGAGCCAGATGTCCACGCGCACGCGCACGTGGGCGAACATGAAGAACGCCGCCGTCGCGCCGATCGCGAACAGCACCGTCCCCACGACCGCGTAGGACCAGCGACCTGTCGCCACCGTGATCATGATCAGGAACACGCCGAAGAACAGCATCGAGCTGCCGAGGTCCTTCTCAGCGACGAGCACGATCAGCGACACGAGCCACATCAGCACGAGAGGTCCGAGGTGGCGCGCCGCCGGCAGGTGCAGCCCGAACACCTTCCGCGTGGAGACGGAGAGCACCTCGCGGAACTCCGAGAGGTACGCCGCGAGGAACAGCACGAGGCAGATCTTCGCGATCTCGGCCGGCTGGAAGCTCATTCCGGCGAAGCGCAGCCACAGCTGGGCCCCGTTGACCTCTGTACCGATCACCGCCGGCAGCAGGAGCAGGACGAGGCCGGCGAGCATGATCGTGTACTTGTAGCGCGCGACGCGCTCGAGGTTCGGCACCAGCGCGATGGCCAGCGCGAGGACTCCGACGCCGCCGAGCACCCAGGTGGTCTGCGGGATCGCCAGCGACGCGTCCAGCCGGCCGACCATCGCGACCCCGATGCCGCACAGGACCAGCGTCACAGGGAGCAGGACCGGGTCGGCGCCGGGAGCGAAGCGGCGCACCGCGAAATGGGCGCCGATGAACGCCGCGACGATCGCGGCCGGAGTTGCGAGGTCGCCCAACACGAGCGTGCCGTGCTGCGCGCCGGCGGTGAGCGCGAATATCAGGAAGACCACTGGTGCGGCGGCGGCCAGAAGGAGAAGCTCGATGTCCCGACGGGAGCTCATGATCGCCCTCGCTTCACACTAGGGAGCCGGCGGGGGCGTCGACGTCGCGCTCGGCGACACCGTCGGGGAGGTGGCGAGCGATTCTGCGCGCAGCGCGTCCGCGCGGACCGTCGCGTCGTACAGGTCCGCGAAGGGGATGCCGGCGCGGAGCCGTTCCTGCTGGGGGAGGGCGAGCCGGGAGACAGGGATGTCGGTCCTGTTCACGAGCCAGTTCAGCCCGATCCCCGCGAACGAGCCAGGGACGCCGCGGTAAACGGCCACGACGCCACCCTCGTCGATGAGGAACGCCCGCGAGTACGCATACGAGTAGGTCCCCCACGCTGTGAGCACCACGAGAGCGAGTGCGGCGAAGGCCCACAGCAGGCGCGCGGCCTTGGCGCGCCCCGCGGCGGTGGTCCCGCGCTTCGGTGGTACCGTCGAAGCCGGTGCGTCGTCGATCTCGACGATCACGACCGTGATGTTGTCGTATCCCCCGGCCCGGTTCGCCGCTTCGACGAGCTTCGCGGCCGTGGCCTCGGGGTCGCTCGCCTGCGCAAGTATCTCGGCGATGTAGTCGTCCTGCAGCATGCCGGTCAGGCCGTCCGTCGCCAACAGCAAGCGGTCCCCGACCGAAGCGGTGACGTCGAACACGTCGACCGCCATCTCGGGGTCGGACCCCAGCGCCCGCGTGATGACGCTGCGCTGCGGGTGGAAACGCGCGTCCTCTTCGGTGATGGTGCCGCGTCGCACGAGGTCCGCGACCATCGAATGGTCCTCGGTGACGCGGGTCAGGGATCCCTCGTGTAGGAGATACGCGCGGGAGTCGCCCACATGGGCGACGAGCACGCGGGTGCCGTCGACCATCGCCGCTGTGAGCGTCGTCCCCATCCCGGTGCGGGTACGGCTCTTGGCGGCCGACGCGATGACCGCGCGGTTCGAGGCCCGTACCGCGCGCGCGAGCGCGTTCGCATCCGCCTGACGGGGTGCGTTCTCGAGCAGGGCCGCGAGCGCGTCGCGGCTGGCGACTTCGCCCGCCCGATGGCCCCCCATACCGTCGGCGACGGCATACAGCGGCGGCTCGATGAGCATGGCGTCTTCGTTCTGCGTCCTCGTGAGCCCGGGATCCGACAGGCCTGCGGAGGTTGGATGGCTGGGAGTCACGAGCGCGCCACCCTGAGCTTGACCGTTCCGACCTCGATCTCGTCGCCGGCCGCCAAGGTCGACAGGCCTTTGACCCGCCGCCCGTTGAGCAGTGTGCCGTTGGTGGACTCCAGGTCCTCGAGGACCGGACCGCCCGGGGCCGGGATGATGCGGGCGTGCGCGGTGGAGACGAAGTCGTCGGCGATGACGAGCTCGAGCTCGGGGGATCGGCCGATCCGCACGGTGTGGTCGAGTGCCACGCGCACCCCGGACAGCTCGGCCGGACCGGTCACGACCACGAGCGAGAGCGGGACCTCGGGCGCTCCAGGCGCGCCGCGACGAACGATGCCCAGTCCCGAGCGTACTGCGGCGAACAGGAACAGGTACAGCAGCGCGAGCAGCAGGACGCGTCCTGCGAGGAGCGCGACGTCGATCACGCGCTCACCTCCCCGGCTCGTGATACGTCAGCCGGGTCACACCGATCTCGATGAGGTCCCCATCGGCGAGCACGGCGCGCGTCACCGGCGATCCGTTGAGCAGCGTGCCGTTGGTGGAATCGAGGTCCTCGATCGCCCAGCCGTCGCCCTGACGCACGAACGCGGCGTGCTCGCGGGATGCGTTCGAATCGGTGAGCTGGATGCCCGAGGTCGCCAGGCGGCCCACGGTGACGCGGTCCCCTGTGAGCACGACGTCCAGGTCGAGGTCGCCCACGGTGACGGTGGCCAGCCCGCTGCCGGGCCCGCTCGCCCGAAGGTCCGGGAACTGCTCGTCCGGCGCCTGGGCGAACTCAGGCTCCGGTGCGTATGTCGGCACGGGATCCGGCGCGGCCAGTTCGGCGCTCACCCGGAAACGGCCCAATCGAAGGTCATCGTGGACGACGAACGAGACGTGCGGGGTCGAGACGAGGCGGTAGTGGTGTTCGCGGGCGTGGTCCACAAGGAAGGTCGAGAGCTCGCCCGAGAGCGTGTCGAGGAACGCGCCGAACTTGTCGGCGTCCTCTGGCGACAGCGCGACCGTGTAGCCGAGCGGCGCGTAGACCTTGCTGACGCCGACCGATCGGCCGTCGTCCATCGCTTTGCCGAGCGCACGGGCGATCTCGACCGGCTGCACCGGGGAGCGGAACACGCCGGCAAAGACGGCTTCGAGAGCGCCGCCGATGCGGTCTTCGAAATCGGAGAGGATGCTCACTGGTTCTGGACCCGCGCTTCCCGGTCGCCGGCGTCGCCCGATGAGACGGGCGGGCCGAGCGCAACGACCACGACCACGAGTATAGAGGCGAGCAGGAGTTGCAGCACCGTCGCCGGGTCCATCCGTGAACCGCCCGTCACCCACGGCCCGAGCGAGCCCGCCATGATCAGGAGGCCCGCCGCCATCCCTGCCGCCGCACCGAGCCGAGTCCCGCGGCGCGCTCCCACCGAGGAGAGGGCGGCGGCCGCGGCCCACGACAGCACGACGGCTGCCGCGCGTATCAGGAGTCCGGCGGAGAGCGGGCCGGCGGAGCCGGGCGCCCCCAGCGGCGCCACGAGGGCCGGCCATTGGACCTCGGGGAGCACGGTGGCCCGGCCTGCTATCGAGCTCGCGACCAGCACGACGCCGGACATCGCTCCAGCCGNCGTCGNCGCCCACACGCCTTCGATGAAGAACCCGGACAGCAGGGGGAGCGCCGGCGACATGCGCAGCACACCCGCGAGCGGCGCGAACACGGGTATGGCTCCCGCGGCAGGCCGGATACGCCCGACGGTGATCCACCACGCACCGGCGACGACGCCCACCGCAAGGCCCAGCGGCACGCTCGTCGCGAACGCGCCCGCTGACAGCAGGACGCAGCCCACCCCGAGTCCGAGCGAGGGTGCGACCGCACCCGCGACCGCCACCATCGCACAAGCGACCGCTGCTATCGGCCACGCGAAGCCGAAGGCCGCCATGCCCGACCAGCCGAGCCAACCGGCGGCGACGGCACAGGCTGCTCGCTCGCCGGTCGCGGCGCCGGAGGCGAGGCGGTCCCACAGCCCGAGGCGTGCGAACGCCTCCTCCTCGATCTCCTCGTCTTCAGCGGACAGCTCGCTCGCGATCGCCGCCAGCGACTCCCTGCCCGTGACCGGATCGCCGAGGCAGGCGAGCAGGTCACGGGCGACCGCGCGGACGGTGTCGGGACGATCGTCGGGTTCGGCAGCGAGCGCTTCCGCGAGGACGTCGTCGACCTCGGCGGAGAGGTTGCGNACGTACGTGCTCGCCTCGGGCGCCGCGAATCTCTCTATCTTGAAGAGCGCGCCGTCGGCCGTGTCCGCGGCGAATGGAACGGCACCGGTCAGCGTCTGCATCGCGAGGGCCGCGAACGCCCAGACGTCGGTGCGTGTGTCGACCTCTTCGCCACGGAGCTGCTCAGGCGGCATGTAGCCAAGAGTGCCGCCTGCGCTGATCGCCTGACCGGCGGCGTTCGTGAGGGCGGCGACCCCGAAGTCGGCGACCTTGACCAGCCCGGCCCGCGTGACGAGCACGTTCTCCGGCTTCAGGTCGAGGTGCAGCACGCCGTTCTCGTGAGCGTAGGCGACCGCGTCGGCCACTTGGGAGATGACCGCGGCGGCCTCGTCGGCAGACAGCGGCGAGTAGTGGTCGAGCAACTCGGCCAGCGATGCGCCGTCGACGTGTTCCATGATGAGGAACGCCTCGTCGTCGTCGGTGTCCCACTCGTAGACGGTGACGATGTTGGGGTGGTTGAGCAGCGCCGCGGTGCGTGCCTCTGCAAGCCCGGTGGTGTGTGAGAGGATCTGGATGCCGCGACGGCTGACCGGGATGCGCTTGATGGCGACCCTGCGGGCCATCTTGGTGTCGAACGCGAGGTCGACGGCGCCGTGGCCACCTTCGCCGAGTTCGGCGAGCAGCCGGTACCGCCCCAGGATGAGCTCCTCGTCCACGCGCCTCCCGCCACGCCGGCACCTCGTCCCCGCGCGACCATTCTAGCGTTGCTGGCTCGCGGCGCGCCTCTCGGGCACCGCTAGCGCGCCGTAGCCGGACCGGGGCGCCGCAAGAACCGGATAGCGCCTCGGAGCGGATGCGGCGTAGCATCGCGGGTGTCGGCAGGCCGGCGAGAGGTGGGACGTGACCGGAGGGCAGCGCGCGGTGCCGGAAGCCGCCGCGTTCATCGAGGCGCATGCGGACGAGCGGATCACGCTCGCCGCGCTCGCGGANCGGGTCGGTCTCAGCGCCTCCCACCTGCAGCGAGAGTTCTCGCGCGCCTACGGACGCTCACCGAAGCGGTACCAGACGGCGCTTAGGGCCGAGGCCCTGAAGCGCGGACTGCGCGAGGGCGCGACGGTGAGCGAGGCCGGATACGGGGCCGGCTTCGGCTCCGCACGCGGCGTGTACGAGGGCGCCTCCCGCGAGATAGGGATGTCGCCGTCGCAGTACCGAGGCGGCGGTTCCGGTCTGGAGATCCGCTACACGGTAGTGCCCTCCGCGCTGGGCGGTGTGCTGGTGGGCAGGACGGAGCGCGGAGTCTGTGCCGTTCTGCTCGACGAGCCGGAGCGGCTTCTCGCCGACCTGGCCGCCGAGTTCCCGGGCGCGGTCCTTGCGCGCGACGACGAGGGGCTCCGCGAGTGGGCGTCGGTCGTCGTCGATGCAGTAGCAGGGCACACATCGAACGCGCCGGTCCCCCTGGACCTTAGGGGCACCGACTTCCAACGTCGCGTGTGGGCCGAACTGCAGCGTGTCCCGCTCGGTGAGACCGCTTCATACGCCGAGATCGCTGCCCGCATCGGTCGGCCAACGGCCACGCGCGCGGTGGCGCGCGCCTGCGCCACCAACCACGCGGCGGTCGTCGTTCCATGCCACCGGGTGGTGCGCGCCGACGGCGGTCTCGGCGGCTACAAGTGGGGCGTCGAACGGAAGCAGGCGTTGCTCGACAGCGAGAGGGACGAAGGCCGAAGGTGAGGTTGCGGATGATGACTCGGAGATCCGTCTGCGCGTGCGTGATGGTGGCTGTCCTTGCCCTCGCCGTGGGGGCGGTCGCGTGCACACCGTCGGCGCCGACGGACTCGGGGGTCCGCGGCACCGTGCGTATCGGTCCCACAGCCCCGGTGCAGCGCTCAGGGGAGAGCACGGACCAGCCCTACGCCGCAGACCTCGTGATCACCGACTCGGTCGGAACTGTCGTCGCCAACGTTCGCAGCGCCGCGAACGGCACATTCAGCGTGAAGCTCACCCCCGGCGACTGCACCATCCAGGGCGCCGCGGGCTCGACCCCGCTGGCCCTTCCGCCGACGCAGGCGTTCACGGTGCGCGCGAACGAGTTCATGACCGTCACGGTCTCCTACGACTCCGGGATCCGGTAGGCCCCCCGCGAGTTCCGTGCGCCGACCCTTCGCGACTCCCCGCTCACCTTGCCCCTCCGAATCCCCCCTGCTAGACTCCGTTCTTGCTACACACGCGGGTGTGGCGGAATGGCAGACGCGCATGGTTCAGGT
>JGI24130J36418_10000274_pt1 | contig 16015 bp, 14 predicted proteins | sample BarGraNGADG00212_FD_36418 | JGI IMG/M metagenome (IMG submission 36418)
CATTTCTNTCCATTTCTTTAGCCGGCATAATTATCATTTTTTTAAATTTAATTTCCTGCACTCCCCAATATGGACAAGTGGTCATATCCAAGCCGGATGAATTCCGGCATAATTACGAAGCTAAGGAGGAGATTATACTCAAGTCGATTGCCAGTGTGTTTAAAGAAAAAAGCGTTGGCAGCAATGTTAAGATCAATCATAAAAACCTTACAGTAGATTCAGATTATTTCATACAGGGTGATTGGAGGACAAAGAGTAATGCCGTGGTCAGAAGAATCAACTGGAAGGAATGTGAAGTCGTACTTTCCGTTATTACGGAGAAGAAGACTGAAAAAGGTTGGGAAATGCGCAGATTGTTGGATAAAGAGCAATACGAAGTATTTTTCAGTACTATAGAACTAAAGATTTATGAAGAAATGTCCAAGATTGAATAACAAGTGTATTTCATTATTCTTATAATGTGTTAGGGAGATAACTCAATGTACTCTACGGAAAAAGTATCTTCAATGATTTCCGAGTTAAAGAATTTCGCTTTCAAAGGGAATGTCGTTGATCTTGCTGTCGGCGTGATCATCGGCGCGGCTTTTGGTAAGATAATTGATTCTCTGGTAAAACATCTTATTATGCCGGCTATCAGTGTTATAATGCCCGGACAGCAAAGCTATCTCACTTGGAAGTGGACAATTAATGGTAAAGATATACCTTATGGTTTGTTTATTGGTGAGGTTGTCAATTTCCTGATTATCGCGATAGCTTTATATCTTTTTATTGTCAAGTTTGTGGGTTTGATTATGAAGAGTAAAAAGGAAGAAGCATCAAATCCTCCCGCGCTGACCAAAGATCAGGAAGTGCTGATAGAAATTAGGGATTTATTAAAAAAATAGTCAGCTCTTTATACCTGCCTTGCGGGATCGTGTCGTAGGTCAGTGCGCCGGGTTATTTCATGGATTCATTGCCAGCAGAGCGGATCCGTCGCTGATGGCTTTCTTGCCCTCCGCGTTCAGAACGTCGAAGGCAACCAGCATTCCACTATCCGATGTCTGCCGTCCGGTCATCCGAACCCGGATGTCCGATCCCGGCAGTACCATTCCCGTAAAACGACAGGCGAGTGCTTTTAATAAAGCCGGATTACCACCGGCTTCCCGATTGACCAGTTCTCTGGCCACATAGGCCAGCGTCGCCGTTCCCTGATGTATAATACCGGGCAAACCAACGTCGTGAGCGAATTTACGGGAGGTATGGATCGGGAAGTGTATATCGGTGCAACCGTCATAGATAAATGGCGCCAGAGGATCAACAGCCAGTGGGGCTTCCCAGATCACGGCCCCGCTCAGGGACGGTGAGGAAATGCACGGAAGATCTTCCGATCCGGCGCCTCCGTCAGGACAGCTAACCCCACGCATCATGCCACCAATGTGTTCCGTGAAGACGGGATGATCAGACTCATCCCGGGCATCGAACTTCAACACTACCAGCGTTCCGGCCTTATGCGGGATCATGGCCGCCACTTTCCCCCGGATGAAGAGACGCTTACCAGGTCGGAGGGGACGGTGAAACTGGAGGTGTTCCGTATAGTGTACCTGCGTGAGCAGGAGTTCCCATGGGAAATCATCGGCCTGAAGATATTCCGCAATCCGTCCGCAGATCTGCCACGTCAGAGCCACGGCCAGCATAGGCGGCGCGATGATACCTTCTGCTGTTTCGTCATGGAAGTAGCGGGGATTGCTATCACCGACGGCTGCGGCATAATTCATGGTCTGCCGGGCAGTGACCCCAACTTCGAGGATGCGAAGGGGGGTACCTACAAATCTTGAGCTTATTTCCATCTGGACTCCTATACCGGTTCTACTGACCTTATGAACAAGTCAGATAGAGAATACCGGTGTGACCATAAATTCCGTTACGAATCCCATTTCCCTTCAGCTCTCAATTTTTTGACGATATCTTTCGCTTTGTCCTTCAGTACCATGAAATCGGTTTTGGCCACTCTGTTTAGCGGCATCTCTCCGGCTGAAAGGATTTCGACATGTGAAGGCCTTGCGTATGAAGCAATCTCTTTGCAAACTTCCATTACTTCAGCGGCTGTTACGTTTTTCCCTTCAATTTTTTCCACAAACGCCATCACACCTTCTGTAAATATCTCGTGATCGACTCCGACGATGGCGACGTTAGAGACCCTGTCTTTTAATTTTTCAGTTATATGGTTGGCGATATCATCAGGATATACTTGGTATCCTTTAGGTTTGATTACAAGTTTCGACCTACCCGAAAAGTGGAGGCCGGTGTTGTCGTAGTAGCCAAGATCGCCAGTATAACAGACCCCGTCGCTCGAAACAGTTTTTTTCGTGTTCTCCTCGTCTCCCAGGTAGCCGAGGAATATTTGCGGACCTGAAAAACATATTTCTCCCACTTCCCCCGTCTGAAGCTGTTCGCCGGCGGTGCCGTCACTCTTCATCGGTTTTCTTATGCTGATCGGGAAGAGGGGCATATCAAACCCGATACTCTTTGCTATATCTTCAACCTGAGCATCAATGTCGGTATAAGTGCAGAAACCGCCCGTCTCGGTAAGCCCGAGGCCGGAACCCATCCTCGGGGCCATCTTCTGCATCTTCCTTAAAAACTCAACAGATACGGCCTGCCCTCCGTACAGGACAAACCGGAGAGAGGATAGATCGTAACTCGCAAAATTCGGAAGTTTCCACTGCATATTGAACAGGGCCGGTATCTGCCCCATAAGAGTAATTTTATGTTCCTGGACGGCTTTCAGGCTCATCTCCGCGTCGAATATGTGGAGTATTACTGAAGTCGCCCCTCCGAATATCGTCGTTGCGAGCTGTTCTGTTATGCACCCGACATGGGAGGGGGGAAGATTGACGAGCATGATGTCTTTTTTATCAAACGTAAAAGCGTTGACCAGGCCGATATTCTGAACGAGTATATTTTCGTGACAGAGAAGCGCCGGCTTGGGCGACCCGGTTGAACCTGTGGTGAAGATTATAAGGCACGCATCGCGCTTACCTATTTTTTTTGATGCTCTTCTTACTGAACCAGTAAGGAGGCTTATCAGAAATATCTTTTTAATATCCGCGGCGAAATCCGCAATCCCCATAGCTCCTTCGATAATCAAGTCCTTCTCTTTCTGAAACTGGACCCACGTCTTAACGTAATTCGATTTCTTCATTACATCCTGAATCATCGGCCTGAAGTCAACAACAGGGGTTTTACCCAGGAAAAAATAAATTTTCGGTTTTATCTTGTCGAGGCAATATTGTATTTCGGCTGTTTTAAGTCTGAGGTCGAGAGGCGCTACTATTAAACCGACCCTGTAACACGCGTAAATAAGATAAATATGTTCCTTGAGAAGGGGGAGGGATGTGGCGACAACATCGCCCTTTTTCAATCCGAGAGAGAGAAGTTTTGCCGCGAACGCCGAGACGGAAGTATTGAACTTCTTCCATGATACCTTTTCCCCGGTGTTATATTCAATAATGGCTGTACCGCCCGGATTCTCTGCCGCGTATTTTTTCACATAATCGGCCTGATTCGAGAGAAGTTCGTTGTACTGTCTGACATAATCTTGCTTCGTAATATTCATACTTACCTCCATGATTTTTTATCTTTGCTTCAAAAAAATAAGGCTGCTTTGTTTATTGACGATTGTTAATACCAAAGCAGTTTTTTAAAATCAAGCCGTAAATGCCGAAGTTAAATGTCTTTAATGCTAGATTACCGCTGGGGCTTTAATGCCGCTACATGGTCCTCGATTTCGTGGGCGGGTCTAGTCTCCGGTAAAGGACGGCCTCCTTTTTTCCAGGAAGGACTTTACGGCCTCCGCGTGGTCCGTTGTCCTGGACGCGGCGAATTGATAATTAATGCCCACATCGGTGCTGAGTTCAAGCGGCTGACCGCCGATCTGATTCATCGCCTTTTTGATGATTCCTACTGCCGCCGGTCCACGAGCGAGCCGCCGCGCTAATTTTTCCGATTCGGGGAGAAGTTGATCCGCCGGAACCACTTTCTCCACAAGGCCGATCCGGAGCGATTCCTTCGCGTCGATCAGATCGCCGGTGTAGCACATATAACGTGCCATGCCCGGGCCCACAATCCTGGGGAGAATGCACATGCCGATTTCGGGAACGAGTCCCATCTTGACGAAAAATTCGCCCAACTGCGCGGTCTCGGCCGCGATGCGGAAATCGCACAACAGGGTCATCTCGAACCCGGCTCCCAGCGCGAACCCGTTGATTGCGGCTATAGTGACCTTGTCAATGTTGTAAATGTCCATGTAAAGTTCGACGAGGGGGTCAAAATATTCCTTGAATTCCTTGAGTGACATGTTCTTCAGCGGGTCAATGTCCAGCGCCACGTCGCCTCCAGCCGAGAAATTGTCGCCGGCGCCAGTGAAGATGATGGCCCGAATCGTTTTTTCGCTCTTAAGAGCGGCGTAGCCCTTCTGGATTCCCTCGAACAGGTCGGGACTAAAAGCGTTAAGCTTATCCGGACGGTTGAAGGTTATGATGGCATAGTTGTCTTTTATGGTGACGAGACAGCTGCCGTATTCGCGGTTTTCTTCGGTCATGACGTAACTCCTTAGTTGCACGTTTATGTTTAATAAACAAAATTCAAAATTAAACTCTCTCAAATATTGTCGCCGGAGCCTGGCCGCCGCCAGTGCAGAGGGTCACCAGTGCGTATTTCGCCTTCCTCCGCTGCAGCTCATGGATCGCGGTGACACTAAGACGACACCCGCTGTTCCCCACCGGGTGTCCCAGCGCCATGGCGCCGCCATTGACGTTGAGTTTCGCCATGTCGGCCTTGACCTCTTTCGCCCAAGCAAGCGGGATTGGCGCAAAAGCCTCGTTCACTTCGAAGAGATCGATGTCGTCTATTTTCAGGCCTGCCATCTTGAGTACTTTCGGTGTCGCTGTCATGGGGCCGGTGAGCATTAGCTTGGGGTCGGAGCCCACCACAGCGTTGGCCACGACGCGAACCAGCGGCGTCAGTCCCAGTTTCTTCACTTTTTCCCCGCTCATGAGCAACACCGCGGATACCCCATCTGTCACTGTGCTGGAAAGACCAGCCGTCATCCAGTCGGTGCCGGGCANTACCTTGAGGCCATCAAGTACTTCCCGGGTAACTCCGGCGCGCATCGGCTCGTCGGTATCGCAAAGGATTTTATTGCCGTCCTTGTCCAATCCCTGTACCGGCATTATCTCTTTTTTAAAACGACCTTCTTTCGTGGCCTTTAAGGCTTTTTCATGGCTCGCGACGGCGAAATCCTGGCACTCTTCCTTGGTTATTTTCCACTGGTTGGCAATGGCCTGGGCGGAGGTCATCTGGTCGGGGATGCCGTAACGGTCCATGTACGATTTTGTGATTGGATGTCCCGCATTCTGTCCGTTGGATAGCGTGCAGTTCAAGTCGGAGCCAATGCTATATTTGGTCATGAGCTCGCAGCCGCTGGCAATAACCGCGTCCATCGACCCCGCGGCTATCATGCCCGTACCAAGCTGTATCGCGGAAAGGCTGCTCCCGCACTGGCGGTTCACGCTGATGCCTCCCAGCGTCACCGGAAGCCGTGATGATAGAACACCCATCCGCGCCAGGTTGAATCCCTGTTCGCCGATCTGGTAAACGCATCCGGTGATAACATCGTCCACCAAGGTTACATCAAGATTGACGCGTTCGACAACCTCGTTTAGCACAAGGGCGAGCAGTTCCGGGGCTATATATTCGCGATAATACCCTCTTTGCTTGCCAACCGGCGTTCTGACGGCACTGACAATAAATACATCTCGCATAAAATTTTTCCTTCCTTAATTATTAATTTAGTATTTACGCCTGCACGAATCATCTTTCCGGGCAGACACCTTGGCTAACCATTTCAGCGTTCCAGTCGCAGGCTTTGTCTCGACATACATTTCGCCTCTATGGACACATACTGTTGGATCAAAACCCGTTTCAGGATCTTACCTGTGGGATTTTTAGGAAGCTCCTGTTCATCGATCTCTTTCCCCGGTTTCGGGACAATGACCGCCACGATCTTCTCTCCCCCCATTTCTCATCGGGCAGACCAATCACAGCGACTTCAAATACATCCGGATACAATTGAATGGGGATGTGGGAGCACAGGTTGGTCAGCCATTCCAGGGCGGGGAAGCTCTTGCTTGTCCTGCCGTCTTTGGATGTATAGACGACCTGCCCCTCCTGGTACAGGTACTGCATTCTTTCCTGGGAGAATGACGCCCGGTTTTATAAGACATTGCTTATCCACGGGTAACTATAAGAATTGCGATCTTGTATGTCACCAATGTCCGACGCCTCACGCCTGTTTCTTTGCCTCCAGATCCTGGAGTTCCCGGCGGAGGATTTTCCCGACGGCGCTCTTTGGCAGGGCGTCGATGAACTCGACGAGTTTAGGCACCTTGTACGGGGCAAGTCGTTCCTTGCAGAAGGCCACGACCTCATCCGCGGTAAGCGTCTGCCCCGGTTTGACAACAACGAAGGTCTTGACCGTCTCGCCGCGGTAAGCATCAGGAACGCCGATCGTGCAGACCTCCAGAATCTTGGGGTGTTCCATCAGGAGTTCGTCGATCTCCTTTGGGTAAATGTTGTAGCCGCTGGCGACGATCAGATCCTTTTTACGATCAACAATCGTTAAGTACCCATCTTCATCGAGGAAACCTATGTCACCCGTGTACAGCCAGCCATCCTTGAGAGCGATGGCCGTTTCCTCCGGCCGTTTGTAGTAGCCCTTCATGACCTGGGGCCCTTTGAAGCAGATTTCCCCCTCCTCACCGATCTTCACCTCCTGCTTTCCCGTGGCGAGATCCACGATTTTTAGATCCGTACTAGACAGGGGCACACCGACGGTGCCGGGTTTCTCGTTTCCTCCCCACGGGGTCGCTGTCCCCATCGGACAGATCTCGGTCAAGCCGTAGACGTTGATGATGGGGACATTCTTTAAGGCCTTGAGCTGCTTGATCGTCTCCACGGCTAGGGGAGCCGCGCCGGCCATGAAGGCTTTCAAGAACGAGAAATCGAGATTGCGGAACTTCTCGTTGTTCAAAAGGCCGATGTAGACCGTCGGGACGCCGGGCACCAGGCTGGGCTTGAAATTCTCCAGGAGATACACGATTGAATCGGGGTCCGGCCGGGGGACGAGAATGTCCGTCCAGCCAGCCAGGATGCACATATTCTGCATGCCCGTCCAGCCCGCGGAATGGAAGAAGGGAAAGACGGCCAGCATGCTCTCCTCGCCGTCCTTCAGCGTGGGGAACCAGTGCCGGAGCTGCTGAGTGTTGCGGGAGATATTGGCGTGGGTCAGCATGACGCCCTTGGAAACCCCCGTTGTGCCGCCCGTGTACATCAGGGCGCCCACATCGTCCCATCCTGCCGCATTGGCCACCGGGGCGTCGGACTGGGCGTTCAGGAGGTCCATGAACAGATAAACGCCTTCGGTCTTCGCAAATTCCACGGGGCGAAACAGAGGTTTCAGGGCCTCGGGAAGGTAATCGCCGATACGGCAGATGACGACATGCTCGACCTTCGTCGTTGCCTTAAGCTTCATCGCCATGGGGAAGAGCATGTCCAGCGTGATCAAGACCTTCGAGTCGGAGTCGTTGAGCTGGTAGGCGAGCTCATGCTCCGTGTACAGGGGGTTGTTCATCACGACGGCCCCGCCGATCCTGAAGGTTGCGTAATCGGCAATGACGATCTGGGGGACATTGGGCAGAAGCATGGCCACTTTGTCGCCCTTAGCAACGCCCAAGGCCGCAAGGGCTCGGGCGAAACGGTTGACCAGAGCATCGAGCTCCCGGTAAGTGATTTTCGTCCCCATAAAGATCAACGCCTCACGATCAGGAAAACGCCCGGCCGTCTTCGTCAAGATTTCCGGCATAACCGTCTCATCGAACTTCAACTCCACCAGCACCCCGGCGGGATAACTCTTGTGCCAAATTCTTTCGAAACTCATGATTAACCCTCCTTTTTTTTAAGCCGGCATATGCCGGCAGTATAGACGTTGGGTGTTAGGCTTTGGGCAAAGAAACTGCGGGCAAGGGCCGTTTCACCGGACTGCTTGTAGTAGCCCAACATCACCTAAGGACCTTTAATCTGACATTCCCCATATCAAAATCATTAGGGCTAATACCCCCTCCATAATTTAGCTGTGCCATCTCCCTCTATACGTCAATCCTGGCCAGTTTTTTTGCCCACTTGATCTTCTATGGCAATTGTCCGAGACGCTGGTACATGACCCGCTGGCCCTGAGGCGAACCGGATCCGTACATGTCCGATTTTACACAATCTGGGTTTGCCTTTAATTGAATAGCCCCGTCTTTACGAATGCCTCAATCTCATCCTCGGTATATCCCAATTCCCGAAAGATCTCTTTCGTATGGTTTCCTGTTTTCACCGTCACTCCGGCGCTTTTATACACCTGCTTTGTATCCGAAAACTTGATGGGACTGGCGATCTGTTTGACCGTTCCGCCGCATACAACCGGCAGCTCCACAATCAGGCCCCGCTCCTTAGCCAGTGTATCCTCAAAAACCTCCTTCAATGTCATCACAGGTTCCACGCAGGCATCTGTGGCTTTGAAGAGCCCACACCATTCCTCTTTTGTTTTTTTCTTTATAACAGCGCGGACGTCCGCTTTCACAGCAGCAAGGTCCCTTGGCGCCACGCCCTCCGGTATCAGGTCCGGCCGGTTGATCGTCTGACAAAAATTGGCGAAAAATTGGGGTTCGAGGCCCCCGAAGCTGATGTATTTGCCATCTCTGGTTTCATAATAATCGTAAAGGGAGCCGCCATTCAGAACAGTTGCCTCGGGCTCTGGTTCTATTCCATCTACCAAATAGGTGGCGCCGAAAATAGCATTGAAGGCGATTGTGCCGTCGGTCATGGAGATATCGATGGACTGCCCTTTTCCCGTGGCATGCCGGGAGATCACGGCGGCTAGAATGCCGATAATCGCATTATTGGAACCCGAGGCCACGTCTGCGATTTGCATCCCCATTAGGCTGGGACCGTGCTCTTTTTTTCCTGAATAGGACGCGATCCCCGAACGGGCGATATAGTTGATGTCATGGCCCGCCCGTGTCGCCATGGAACCGTCCTGACCGTACCCTGTGAGCGAACAATAGATAACATCTGATTTTATGGTTTTCAGGTCCTCATAGGCAAGGCTTAACTTTGCCATGACACCGGGCCGGAACTGTTCGATGATGATATCGAATCCGTGTTGAGAAATGAACCGATGGACGATCCCTAAGGCTCTGGGGTCTTTCAGATTCAGGGTGATACAACGTTTATTCCGTCCCAGGAATGCTGACCCGGCCGAGATGTCGGTTCCCGGAACAAAGGGGGGCATAAAATCTCCCAAATCGGGCCGTGAACCGGAAACAATTCTCAACACTTCAGCTCCCATATCGGCAAGGCACATGGACGCATAGGGACCGGGCAGCAATGTCGTAAAATCAAGTATTTTGAGTCCATCAAGTGCACCTGGCATGACAGCTCCTTTCGGTAAAACAGATTTTACATTTGCAGCACCCGCCCAAGCGTCATGATCTCCGCTTCTTTTGTCCCCTCATAGAGTTCAAGGATCTTGGCGTCTCGGTACCATTTCTGAACGGCATATTCATCCATATAGCCGTATCCCCCATGTATTTCGACGGCGGCATTGGCGCAAAAGACGGCGGTCTGTCCTCCCAGATACTTACACATGGCGGCCAAATGGAAGTCCGGTTTACCGGCGTCTACGAGCCAGGCTGCCTTGTGGGTAAGCGTTCTGAGGGATTCGATTTTAATAGCCATCTCTGCGAGCTTGGCCATGGTCATTTGATAACTGCCGATGGGCGCTCCAAAAGATGTTCTTTCCTTGGCGTATTTGACTGCTGCTTCCAGGCAGGCCTGGGAAAGACCGATGGCCTGACAGGAAACCATAACTCTTGTAATGTCGAAAAAATGCATCAGCTGATAAAAGCCCCGGCCTTCTTTTCCAATCAGGTTTTCCTGCGGAACACGAACATCCTCAAAACTAATTTCAGCCGTATCACTTGCCCGAATGCCCATCTTGCCATGCAGCTTGTTACGGACAACACCTTTTGCATCAGCCGGGACAATGATTTGGCTGAAGCTGTTGTGTTTTTTTTCTTCGGGCTTGCTGATGCATTGCACCACCATAAAATCGCAAACAGTTCCGTTGGTGATAAACATTTTGTTGCCTGTAATGACAAAATCTTTTCCATCCTTCACCGCCCTGGTTTTGTAACCGGAAACATCGGTGCCGGCATTGGGTTCGGTAAAAGCCCCGGCGGAAACCCATTCACCACTACAGACGCGTGGCAGATATTTCTTTTTTTGCTCCTCCGAGCCAAAGTAAAAAATCGCCTCACAACCGAATGAAGCTGCCACAATGTTCAATCCTATCCCCATATCCACACGGGAGAGTTCCTCGGTAATAATGGCATTGCCCATAATACCGACACCAGCCCCTCCATAGGCTTCCGGCACCCAAGCCGCCACGAGACCTTGTTGGGCAGCCTTCTTGCGTATATCAGGAGTGTACTTTTCCTCTTTATCACAATCAAAAGATATGGGCGCAATTTCGTTTACTGCAAACTTATAAGCCATGTCCTTCAACATTTTGTGCTCATCAGACAGATCAAAATTCATGGAGATTCTCCTTTCCAATGCGATTTAATAAAAGTTTTTACCGTAAAGCTTATGACTAAGGCCGGTAATATCAGCCCACTTCATGGGACCTCCCTTATCGGCGGGGAATCCGGTACCCCAGATCATTCCCACATCAATCATTCTGGGATCCTCCACGATATGCCTTTCAAGAAGATCCTTTCCTACCTTGACCATGGCTGTAAGGACGCCCGTTTGAATTTCCCCGACAGTAGCCGCCTGCGGCGCTTTATGGGCAATGAGCTTCAGAACTTCAGGATCCACAGTCCCGTCTTTCAGAAAGAAGCCCTTCCCGGATTTTTTGAGACCCAGTCGGCCCGAGGCCACCACCTGATTCAATGTATCCTGCTTAACGCCCATGCCTACTAGCACTTTGTAAGGGATGTCGATCCCGACTTCATCAATGAGGCGAATGGGCCCCACGGGCATCCCAAAGCCCAGCATGGCACTGTCTATTTTTTCGATAGAATTTCCCGCTTCGAGATAGTTTAAAACACCTAGAAAATAGGGCATGAGCAGTGCGTTGACGACAAACCCCGGATTATCCCGGCAGACAATGGGGCGTTTGCGAATAGCAGCGGAAAAATTAAGGAGATTATCAACAGTCTCCCGGCTTGTAGCTTCCGCCTGCACAATTTCAACCAGTTGCATCAGCCAGACTGGTGAAAAGAAGTGGGTTCCGCCAAATCGCTCAGGATGAGTTACAAAGCGGGACATAGCTGTGACTAAAAGAGAGGAGGTATTGCTGGCGATAAGACAATCATCCCGAATGGCCTGGCAGAGCTGCTGATATGTCTGCTCTTTAACTTTGATATCTTCGAAAACGGCTTCGACCACCAGATCCACGTCTTTGAATTCTGCGCCGTAGTCGGCGGTTGTTGTCAACCGTGCCATGAGCTGATCAACCGGGGCTGTGAGGCGTTTTTTTTCGGCCATGCCGTCCAGGATCTTTCTAATGAATGCCTTGCCTGCTTCAAAAGTTTCCGGAAAGTCCTTGACGATGACGGGAATTTGCATATGACGCAGCACGTCGATGATGATTCCTCGCCCCATGGTGCCAAATCCCAGGACCGCTATCTTGCGGATCGGCTTTGGTGTAAAGCCTTTGGTCATCATCCCTTTCGGTTTATCCGTCATGGTTTTGATGAAGAAAGTGTTAATGCTGCCCTTTGCCTCGGGAGAGAGTGCCGTCTGGATAAAGTATTTTTTTTCAATCTCTAATCCTTCCAAGAGCGAAGCTTTGAGACCTTCCTGCATGGACTTGATGGCCAGCATGGGTCCGGGAAGTTCCCGCCCTTTGGTCATTTTAAGGACGCCTGTGCGGGCCATATCGGCAACAGCGTCGATCTGGGAGAAATCCTGTACCGGTCTCTTCAAATCGGCTTTCCCCGTAATGATCTCTTGTAGAAATGCCTTTGCGGCATCGAGAAGATTCCCGCCGGCAGGCGCCAGCCGGTCGATAATGCCCAGTTCATGAGCCTTGATTGCCGGGATAAGGCTTCCCTTTAGAATCAATTCCACGGCCGGGTAGCCGATCAAACGCGGCAGCCGCTGTGTGCCTCCACCTCCCGGAAAAAGGCCGACGTTACATTCGGGAAGGCCGATCAGCGATGATTTGGCATCAGTCGATATCCTGGCTGTACAAACCAACGCCAGCTCCAGTCCACCCCCTGCACAGACTCCGTTGATCGCCGCCACAGTGGGAATTTTGAGGTCGTTCCAGCTATTGAAAGAGTCATGAAGAGTGTTAAGCAATTGCCTGACTTCATCAGCCGATCTCATGTCCGCCACCATTTTCAGGTTGGCCCCGGCACAGAAATTATCAGGTTTGCCAGAAATAATAATGGCGCCGGAGAGCCCTTTTCCTTTTTTGATTTCAACAAGCAGCTCACGAAAACTCACCACCGCTGCTTCCGTCCAGGTATTCATGGCATCGCCAAACACATTGAATGTTACGATACCCACATTGCCTTCTTTTTTTAAGCTGAAGATCTGATCGGTCATTATTCGCCTCCTCATAAAGTTTTAAAACTATAACCCCATCATCTTTCCGACGATGACTTTCATTACTTCCGTTGTTCCCGCAAATATGGGAATGACTCTTACATCGCGGGCAAAACGGCAAATAGGATATTCTTCCATGTATCCATAGCCCCCGTGCAACTGGACGCACTGGTAAGCGACACGATTCGCCATTTCCGGTATCCAGGCCTTGGCCATGGATACCTTCATCACAATATCCTCGCCGGCGATGTAGTCGCAAATAAGGTTGTCAAGAAATGTTCTGCCCAGTTCTATTTCCGTCGCCATTTCAACTATCTTAAAGGTGTTATGCTGGAAAGAACTGATGGGTTTTCCGAAAATCGTCCTTTCACGCGAGTATTTAATCGTCATTTGCAGCATCGCCTCGGCCATGGATTGCGCCATGATAGAAGCCAGGAGTCTCTCTCCCTGGAGNTTCTTCATCAGGAAGGAAAACCCTTGACCTTCCTTACCCAGAAGATTCGCCACGGGAACGCGGCAGTCTATAAAATTCAACTCTGCCGTATCCTGGCTGTGAAACCCCATTTTGTCCAGGTTAGTACCTTTTTCAAATCCCTTTGTGCCGTCCTCCACACAAATGAGACTGATACCCTTGAAGGGAGGTTCCGCTTTGGTGTCCGTTTTGACGGCAACGATAACGAGATCACAGTTTATACCATTGGAAATAAATGTTTTCTGCCCGTTGATGATATATTCGTTGCCATCTCTTACAGCTGTTGCCCGGATGGCCGCCAGGTCTGACCCCGTTCCCGGTTCCGTCATGGCAACGGCTGTAATGATATTTCCCGAGGCACATCCCGGAAGCCAGCGTTTTTTCTGTTCTTCATTAGCAAAACTATGAAGATAAGGAACGACAATATCGCTGTGAAGACCGGCAAGAAGGCCTGTTGCGCCTGCATAGGACAATTCCTCATTGATGACTACGGAATACTCGTAACCGGCATTCGATCCACCGTATTCCTCCTCCAGCCACGGACAGAGATATCCATTCTCGCCCATCTTTCTCCAGACATCTTTGGGTACGATTCCGTCGTGTTCCCATTTTTCGATAAAAGGAACGACCTCTTTTTCCATAAATTTACGGAAGCTTTCACGAAATATATGATGCTCCTGAGTGAATAGCTTTCTCGGCATGAAGAAATCCTTTCTTGTTCATTTTGTATTGGGGTCAAAGAAACGCTTTTTCTGCTGATAAGCGCTTCTCAAATATTCTTATTTAGTCCACACGCAGAATAACCGCTTCACCTTGTGCCAGACCGCCACATATGGCGGCCACACCATAGCCGCCACCCCGTCTCTGAAGTTCATAGGCCAAATGCATCGTGATTCTGGCGGCGCTTGCGCCCACGGGATGACCAATAGCAATGGCACCTCCATTGACATTGGTCTTTTCCAGAATCTTTTGCCATTTCTTATCATCATCCTTCGCCAGCATTTTTGTAGCCGTCAGGGTAACGGCAGCGAAAGCTTCATTGATCTCGATCATATCCATCTGGTCCAGAGTCAGGCCTGACCTGTCCAACGCCTTCTGAATTGTGTAGGCCGGGATTTCGGCAATCGCTCTGGGCGCCGTAGCCGATGCAACGGTAGCCACAATCGTAGCCATAGGTTTCAGGCCTTTCTCCTTTGCTTTCTGTCTTGTCATGAACAATATTGCGCTTGATCCCGCACTAAGGGGTGGCGCATTGCCGGCCGTAACCGTCGGGCTTCCATAAATAGGCCGCAGTTTGGCAAGACCCTCCATGGTGGTTTTACGGGGTGACTCATCCTTTTCAATGACTATGGGNTCNCCTTTTNTCTGAGGAATNATCACCGGAATAAGTTCTTCGCCGATTTTGTACTTTCCCGCGGCAAAGGCCTTCGCATATTTCTCTTGGCTTCCCAGCGCCCATGCATCCTGCATCTCCCGTGTTACCCCATGCTCCAGTGCAACTTCCCCCGCATCCTTGGCTACCGGGTTAAATCCCTTGGCGGTGTAACCCAGTTCAAAAAGCCCATCTATGAGTTGAATATGACCCAACTTTACTCCTTTTCGTAAGCCGGGCGCCAGATGTGGTGTCCGGAGCATATTTTCGGCACCTACCGTCATGGCGATTTGAGCTTCACCCGCTCTGATGGCCCGAAAACCCAGGCGCAGACAAGTGAGCGAGGAGCAACACGCTCGATCAAGAGTAAGAGAAATGTTTTCTGCGGGGAATCCTGCCAGGAGAGTAGCCTGCCTTGCCGGCACATCCGTTTCCAGAGCAAGCTCCGCTAGAACACAACTGCCGTAGTTGATTTCATCGATTTCACCGGGGTTGATTCCAGCGCGCAAGACAACCTCTTTCATGACCATGACCCCGAGATCAATACTGGGGATATCCCCCATGGCCGAGTTAAAATTGCTGAAAGGCGTCCTTACGGCGCTGACAATAACTATATCATCCTTGTTTTGCATATTGAATTACCTCCTCATCTGTTATTTATGTTTTGTTAAGGATATACTCACTATTTAGCAGCCATCCGAATGGCCCCGTCAAGTCTTATTACCTCACCATTCAGCATCGTATTTTCAATAATATGCTGGACCAGTTTTGCATACTCTGATGGCCTTCCGAGACGCTGGGGGAATGGAACCATCTTGCCGAGAGCCTCACGGGCATTTTCAGGCAACAGCGCCAACATGGGTGTATCAAATATACCGGGCGCAATCGTCATTACCCTGACCCCGTAAGCGGCGCATTCTCTCGCTATGGGAAGGGTCATCCCCACAACGCCNGCCTTAGAGGCGCTGTATGCCGGCTGACCGATCTGACCGTCAAATGCGGCGGCAGAGGCAGTATTAACAATAACACCCTTCTCACCTTCCTCATTCGGGGTATTTTTAACCATCTGCTCCACAGCTAACCTGATCACGTTTACCGTGCCCGCAAGATTTATCTGGAGGACCTTGTTGAAATTATCAAGAGACATCGGGCCCTTTTTGCTGAGAATCTTCTCTGCGAAGCCAACTCCGGCACAATTGACTGCGACATTGATCCCGCCAAAGGCATCCACTGCCTTTTTTATCCCTGCCTGAGTACTCTCTTCACTGGTTATATCCGTATTGGCAAATACGACATTATCGCCAAGCTCCTTTGCCAGCGCCTCGCCTCTGTCCACCTCAATGTCAAAGATGGTAACCCGTGCCCCACCACTGGCCAAATTACGGACAGTAGCCTCTCCTAATCCTGACGCCCCACCTGTAACAACTGCAATACAATCTTTTACCTGCATAACTTTTCTCCTTTCTTAT
>JGI24130J36418_10000278_pt1 | contig 15841 bp, 11 predicted proteins | sample BarGraNGADG00212_FD_36418 | JGI IMG/M metagenome (IMG submission 36418)
TTTCGAAGCGCAGCGAGAAATCTTGATTTCAATAAATTCAGTACTTTAAGATTCCTCACATACGTTCGGAATGACATTTTTTGCTATTGCGACACAGTCTCCTTTGCCAGGGCAGGCTCCTGCGGCCTGCGTAATAGTAGGATTCATTCCTCACGGCTTGCGCGCCTTGCCTCTGGATCTTTTTACAGCGTCATTCCGGCGAATACCCTGATCACCTGAAGATGACGCGAGGGCACGAGTGCCGGAATCCAGAAATTTCGTGGGCTTAAGGTTTCAGTGTCCAGGCTTATCCGCAATTTCATTGGCGTGCTCAATTGCCGCAGTGCTAATCAAAGATGGATTGAGGATATGAATAAGGTTTCTCAATGTCAAGGATAATGATAGCGCAAAAAATATAATAACCCTGATTGAAACATCTGATAAATCCTTTCAATCATTCCTTTTTGCTAAAACCAATTAAGGAATTATTGACATTTGCTTTTTTTTGTATTATCGCTTCNACGTTTGTCACAGAATGAACATGCGTTTCAAATTCGATTTGGAACCGCATACTTGAAATTGGGTGGAGGAAATGATGAAACCGACAGCTATTCTTGATCGCGCCAACAGAGAAGGACGGTTGAACCTGTCTGAAGATGAATCAAAAAAATTGTTGAGTCATTACGGAGTNCCGGTTGTCAAAGATAAAATTGTCATGAGCNCAAATGAAGCTGTTTTGCGCGCGCAAAAAATCGGGTTTCCTGTTGTTGCCAAAGGCCACGGCGCAAAACTCACGCATAAAACAGAACGAGATCTGGTAAAGGTTAACCTGAAATCGGCCAAAGAAGTCCGCGATGCCTTTCGCACGATCAAGCAGGCCGCAGGCGCTGATTGGGAAGGCTGTCTGATTCAGCCCCTTGTTGAGGGCAAGCGGGAATTTGTTGCCGGATTATTTCGCGATGCTCAGTTTGGCCCTGCGGTTATGTTNGGNCTGGGTGGTATTTTTACAGAGGCTCTGGCGGATACAACCTTTCGTATCGCTCCTTTTTCCGCAATTCAGGCCCGGCAAATGATCGATGAACTGTCTTCAAGCAAATTACTGGGTAATTTCCGTGGCGAAGCGGCAGCCCAGAAAGACCAATTAGTGGCCGTATTACTGGGACTATCTCGTCTTGGCCTGGAGCAACCCGGCATTAAAGAAATTGATATTAATCCACTGATTATTACGCCGAAGGGAAAGGTCATTGCTGTTGATGCTTTGGTAGTCCTGAGTGAGAAGGAAACACCTGCAGAAGAAAAGACGCCGCGCGTCAATAAAGTTAAGGAAATAAACGCAGCCTTGGATATCATGACTCATCCCCGCTCACTTGCCGTCATCGGCGCGACCCGAACTCACTCCGAAGGGTTCCCCGGCATGTTTGCCTGTATTGCCGCTTTCGGATTTCCCGGAGAGCTCTATCCCATTAATCCCCATGCGGATGAAATACTTGGCCTCAAAGTTTACCCCAGCCTTGTGGCGATCGGCAAACCAATCGATCTTGTGGTCATATCGGTTCCTGCGCCTTATGTACCCTCTGCGCTCCGAGATTGCGTGGCTTCCGGCAGTAAAAACGTGCATATCTTTTCTTCCGGCTTTAAAGAAACGGGAGAAGCAAAAGGTATTCGGTTGCAGGAGGAAATTGAAAACATTGCGCAGGAAGGTGGCCTCAATGTAGTAGGCCCTAACTGTATGGGGCTATACATACCCGAATCACGCATTCTGACCTGGATCGGGGCATCCGATAAGAGCGGCCCGGTGGCTTTTGTCAGCCAGAGTGGCGGCAATGCCCAGGATTATACCAACTATGCTTCAGAGCGCCTCGACGTCCATTTCAGCAAAGTCTTCAGCTACGGTAATGCGTTGACACTGGATAGTACTGATTTTCTGGAATATCTGGCGCAGGATGATAAAACACAGATCATAACTATGTATTTGGAAGGAGTTAAGGATGGGCGCAGGCTGCTTGATCTGGTTACTCAAATAAACAAAACCAAACCGGTAATAATTCTCAAGGCCGGCTTATCCGAATCAGGCGCCAGGGCTGTTGCCTCTCATACCGGATCACTAGCCGGCGGCGAGAAAATCTGGAACGCTTTCTTCAGGCAGAGCGGGGCCATTCGGGTGGAATCATTGGAAGAAATGGCGGAAGTAGCACTTGCCTTTTCACATCTGGGAAAATCAACGGGCAAGGGGGTGGCGGTCATCGGCACCGGCGGAGGTGTGGGTGTCGCCGCGGCAGATAGTTGCGCCAAAGTGGGATTGGAACTTCCAGCCTTACCTGAGGATTTAATGACAAAACTGCGTGAATTTATCCCTCCGGCAGGTAATATGATCTGTAATCCCGTGGATGCGCATATAGTACTTTTGGAGCCGGAACTATTGGGAAAAACACTGGATATGCTTTCCGCTACGTCTTATCTGGATATGTTTATTATTTCACTGCACATGGATTGGTTATATAGCCGCGGTCAGGGAGTCTCAACCGAAAAGATTGCTGTCTATCTAGCCCAAGAGGCTCGCAAACATACCAGGGGAAAGCCATTAGTTATTGCCTGGAGGCAGTTCCAGCCCAACCCCCTGATTCGGAAAACACTGAAAAAGGTGGAAGAAGTCCTTAAATCAGCTAGTATTCCCCTTTATGAAGGTATTCCCCGGGCTATGTTCGCCCTGGCAAAACTGGCCGAATATCATGCATTCAAGAGAAATAATAAACAAAATTAAATACATCGGTCTATTTTCCTTTAATTTTAATTTCGGAAACAACTGTTGCTGACGTTGCTTAGTATATTTTGATTGACTTCTGGTCAAATTTAGAATTATAGTCATATTCCTAAAATAAGGAATCAACTTTAATCAACGGACGTTTTTAACGTTTGAAATATCAAAACATTAAGAAGGGAGTTAATTATGAGCAATTTATTAGTAAATACGCGGGATCAGCAGTTTGTTCTCTTTGAACAGTTGGGCATTGAAAAGCTGTTTGAAACGGAAGCCTTTAAAGACTTCTCCAAAGATGACTTTTTGATGATAATGAACGAGGCCGAAAAGCTGGCCGTCAATGTCATTGCCCCTACGCTCAAAGAGGGCGACGAAGAGGGATGTCAACTGAAGGACGGCAAAGTATCGGTTCCCAAGTGCTTCCGGGAACCCTATAAGAAGTTCTGCGAAGGCGGCTGGCTCAACCCCATGGATTCACCCGATGTCGGTGGACAGGGTATCCCCGCTTCCGTCGGCTTTGCAAATTCGGAACTTTTCGGCGCTGCAAACTATGCCTTTTTGATGTATCCNGGTCTCACCCATGGCGCCGCCAANCTTATCCATTCCTACGGCACGGACGCTCAGAAGGAAAAATACATGCATAGACTCTTCTCCGGTGAATGGACAGGCACCATGTGCCTCACCGAACCCGGCGCAGGCAGCGACGTTGGCGCACTGAGAACAATGGCAAAACGTCTTCCCGACGGGAAATACCTGATCAGCGGGACCAAGTGCTTCATCTCCGCAGGCGATCACGATCTCACCCCGAACATTATTCATCCCGTTCTGGCGCGCATCGAAGGCGATCCTGCCGGAACGAAGGGCATTTCCATCTTCATCGTCCCCAAATACCGTGTCAATGATGACGGCTCCCTGGGCGAGTTCAACGACGTTAACACAGGCGGCATCGAGCACAAGATGGGTATTAAGGGATCGGCCACGGCCACGTTGAACTTCGGCGAAGATGGAAAGTGCCTAGGTGAGCTTCTGGGCGACGAGCGTGCCGGTATCAAGATCATGTTCCAGATGATGAACGAAGCCAGACTGGGAACGGGCATGCAGGGCCTCTGTACGGCCTCGGCCGCCTATGAGCACGCTGTGGCCTATGCCAAGGAGCGCGTCCAGTTCGTCCCCATCTGGGAGATGAAAAATCCTGACGCCAAACCCGTCACCATCATTAACCACCCCGACGTCCGCAAAAAGCTCTTGTGGATGAAATCTCATGTCGAGGGTCTCCGGAGCCTCTGCTACTTCACCGCCAACTGCATCGATATGTCTCGAGTCGCGAAGACGGAGGAGGAAAAAGCAAAATGGGAAGGATTCCTGGATCTCATGACGCCGGTCGTCAAGGCGTACACCACGGATAAGGGTCTCCTGATCTGTTCGCTGGCCATGGACGTCTATGGCGGCTACGGTTACTGTCAGGAGTATCCCGTTGAGCAGTACATGCGCGATGAAAAGATCGCCACCATCTATGAGGGAACCAACGGCATTCAAGCCCTTGACCTCGTCGGCCGGAAACTGGGCCAGAAAAAGGGCGCCAACATTATGAACCTGGCCGTTCTGATTCAGGCCAACATCGCCAAGATGAAAGCCAATCCGGAACTCGGCAAGGCTGCCAGCCTCCTGGAAGAAGCCTCCAACGCCTGGCTCGAGCTGACCATGTTTTTCGCACAGGCCGGCAAATCGGGGGACTTCCTCCTTCCCGTCCTCAATGCCTGCAAATACCTGGAACTCTTCGGAGACGTGATCGTCGGCCACTTCCTGCTCGACGCCGGTGGTGTTGCCTTTGAGAAACTGGAAGCCATCTATGAAGCCAAGGGCGCCGCTTCGTTAGGTAAGAAGAAAGCCCTGCAGAGAGCGGACAAAGACGCTGCTTTCTACAGCGGCAGAATCGCATCCGCGAAATACTTCGCTAATGAAATCCTGACGACCTTGAAGTCCCGTTGCGAAGCCATCAAAGCGGGCGATAAGACTCCGTTGGAAATGACCGATGAGGCCTTCACCTGCTAGAATTAGTAATATGTATTAAATAAAAAAAGGGTTGCGGATTTTTCCGCAACCCTTTTTTTGATCATGTAACAATGGTGATGGGAATGCTATCAAAAGTTAAAAACTAAATGTTGTAAAGTCTACAATTCTAGAAGAAAATCATCGCCAGTGCCTGCGCAACACACGCCGGTTTTTCCTGTCCTTCTATCTCTATCGTGTGTGTCTGAATCATCAGAACCCGATTGTCAGGTCTTTCTTCCAGCCCAGACAGTACAATGCGGTCGCGGATTTTTGCACCGGAAACGACGGGATTGATAAACCGCACTTTATCCAGGCCGTAGTTAATCGACATCTTTGCCCCTTCGAATTTGAGCGGAACCTGATAGCTGAAAAACGGCAGGTGGGAAAGAGTAAGAAACCCGTGCGCGATGGTTTTGCCGAAAGGCCCTTTGGCTGCTTTTTCCACATCGACATGAATCCACTGATGATCTTTTGTGCTATCGGCAAATTTGTTAATCTGCTCCTGCGTGACCTGTGTCCAATCGGAAACAAAAATTTCCTTTCCAATCAACTTTTCCATATCTTTTAATACCGTTGCTACCGACATGATTGCATTTCTCCCTTCTCATTAATAGTTTTGTACAGCACCATATCACAACACGCATTAAATTACAATACGCCCTTTCTTAAGATAGCGCTGCGTTAACTTTTGCCTGTGCCTTTTGCGCTTCTGCTACCATTCTCTCAAACAACTCCGCAACTGTCGGTTCGTCATGAATCAGTCCCTGCACCTGGCCCACAGGTAACACGCCGGTCTTTATGTCGCCGTCTTCCGTTGCCAGATTAAAAGCTTTAAAGGCGTTGGCCATAAAGGCTAACTGTTTGGCGTTTGCCCAGCCTGATGCCAGAACGCCGAGAAACAGTTTGAAATAAGGAATATTGACCCGTTTGGCAATTTCCTGTGAATTGAAAAAGGCAGCGGGCAGGTTCAAGCCTCTTTTGATCGCCCTTTTGGCGGCATCAGTTTTCATCACGCGGCAGAGAATGCCATCAAAACGCTTGGAGAAAAGCGTGTCATAGACCTCTTTTTCCAGTGTCATTTTTTTGTAGTTGTCATGCAGTGGACTTTCCTTTGTTACCATCAGCCTTGTGCCCAGGGCGATACCTTCGGCGCCTAAAGCAAGTGCCGCCGCTAATCCCCGGCCGTCGGCAAAACCTCCGGCGGCAATAACCGGTATTTGCAAATTTTCGGCAAGATGCGGAACGAGCACAAGCGATGTGACATCTTCGCCGTGAGCTGCAGCCTCCTGGCCGGTGGCGATAACCGCGTCACTGCCATAATCCTGAGCCCGTTTGGCATGACGGACATTGACAACGGTGGCAAAAACCTTGCCACCGTATTTATGCGCTTCCTTAACAATCCAGTCACCTTTGCCCAGCGCAAAATTAATGACCGGTACTTTTTCCTGCAAAAGGACTTTGGCATTTTCCGCGGCTCCCGGAAACATCAGCGTAGCATTGGCGCCAAAGGGTTTATCCGTTAATTTCCTGACCTCCCGAATAGCTTCACGTGTTTGTGCGCTGCTGAGCGGCCCCGTAGCCAGAATTCCCAGACCTCCAGCGTTGGATACTGCCGCAACCATCTTAGGAGTGCTGATCCANCTCATGCCGGANAGCACAATCGGATATTTGGTTCCGACCATTTCAGTGATACGTGTTTTCATAACTGCTCCTTTTCTTATTATTTGTCGGTACTGTTTATCCGTTGCAAGCTTTGCTTGCCTTTTCCAAAGAATCGCAAGCTTCAGCCGCCATTCTTTCCAGCAACTCCTTGCAGGTGGGAATATCGTTGATTAGGCCGATGGATTGGCCCACCATCAGTGGCGCATAATTCACATCGCCAGTCACCCACGCCTCTTTAACTTTCTGACCGGAAAGAAGCGGAATCAATTCTTCAAAGCCACCATGCCGCGCTTCAATGGCCAACACCTCTTCCAGCACTTTGGATTTAAGGCCGCGACCCTGCAAACCGATGGATTTGCCGTAAATGACCGTATCAAATTCCTGCTTGCGGATTAACTCCTGCTTGATATTTTCATGCACTTCACACTCTTTTGTTGCGATAAAGCGACTCGCCATCATTACGCCCTGCGCCCCGAGCGTCAATGCTGCTGCCATGGTCCGGCCATCAGCAATGCCGCCGACGGTAACAACAGGAATCTTTACCGAGGAAACAATCTTTGGTGTAAGCACCATAGAGGTGACATCGTCATTTAAGGGATGGCCACCCTCTTCGATCCCCGCCGCGTAAATACCATCAAATCCGATTTTCTCCGCATGCTGCGCGTGACGCAGTGCACCAACTTTGTGAAACATTTTTACGCCGGCTTTTTTCAGCATTTCAACGGCTTCCATTCCGGCGACTTTATCCAGCGGCGTTCCGGAAAACTCGATGCCGGCAACCTTTTCTTCCGCACAGACTTTCACATACATTTTATGATGCTCCGGCGTTATCCGCACGGAAGGCAAAAGGGTAATTGCCACCATAAAAGGCTTATCGGTGAGTTTGCGTGTTTGCCGAATTGCCGCACGGAAGTCATCGGCCGTTTCATAATTGCCCGCCGTAAGGTTGCCCATGCCACCGGCGTTGGAGACGGCCGCGCAGAGATTTGGTTTACATAGCCACATCATCGCCCCGCAGATAATGGGATACTTGATCCCGAACATTTTTGTAATCGCAGTATTGTACATGACACACCTCCTTATATTTTGTTGCCGTTAAATCTTTGCTGCCGTTTTTCTTTGCTTTTTAGATAGGCTCTTTTGAATATTTTGTTCAACCTGTTTCTGGAATAGACGCCGCATAATATAGTCGCGGTAGAAATCGCCAATTCGCGTGAGCTCGGCGGTGATGAGAATATTTTCTCTGGTAGATTTACCGGTAACAATTTTGCGGCGAAGCACCATTTCTTTTGCCACTATTTTTTTGCCCAGTTCGACGAAAAACGATAACTCGTCGAGCGCCAGCCCCAGTTTGATCATTTTTTTGAGGCCATCCCGGCCAATGCGTATATCATCTTCGTTATAAAGCGTTTTATCTGCGCCGGTGGTAAAGGGAATAAGAATGCCTAAATTTTCGGCCTGCTTTAACTCTTTTTCCGTAAGGCCTGTCGCGGCAAGAAAGGCAGGGCGATCGATAAGTTCTCGACCAATGCGATCATCCGAACCGAATACGGCATTTTCCACTGTTTCCGCCTCCGGCAGACTCAGGCCTTCATCCATGCGGCGCAAAATATTTTTAATGAGATAGAGCGGGAAGTAGCGTTTTTCCTGAAGCTCTTGAATGATTTGCAGTCTCTCAATGCAGCCCTCATTGTAGTAGGCCATTTTTTCGTTGGCCTTTTCGGGTTTGGGCAGTAGCCCCTCCTGCACATAATAGCGGATCGTGGAGGCACGAACGCCGCTTCTTTTTGCTATTTCACCAATTTTCAGTTTCATAGGCAAGCCCAAACATTAAAGTTCAACTTTAATGTTATAAGCGAATGCCGGATGACTGTCAAGAAAATAATGAAAGACACAAAAATGCTTGGAATAATTTATTTATTTGCAAATAATATAGTATTGATATTGATAGTCAAGCAACCCACAAAAAAGTGGACTTATGAAAATTTAGTAAAATCCGGTTTGCGTTTTTGGAAGAACGCGTTGAACGCTTCTTTCGCTTCCGGCGCCAGCAGCATCGCGCCGAAATGTTTGCCTTCTTCCCATATCTTCGCCATGATTATATCGGTCTGGCCGGATTTCATTAAACTCTTTATTGTGCGTAGCGATGATGCCGGTAATGACACCAGCTTTGTTGCCTGCNCCTTGGCAAACGTCAGGAGTTCATCAGGCGGCAAAACTTTGTTGACCANTCCCATTTCGAAAGCTTCATGTGCTGAAAACGATTCACCAAAAAAAAGTCTTTCCGCCGCGCGCTGATAGCCAACTATCTGCGGCAAGAGCATGCTGGATGCAAATTCCGGACACAGACCAAGCTTGGCAAACGGCATCGAGAACTTCGCGTTATCGGCGGCATAGACCAGATCGCAGTGCAGCAGCATTGTCGTACCGATACCGATTGCCGCGCCGGCTACCGCAGCGATAACAGGCTTTGTTGCCTGACTGAGTTGCAACATGAACTGTGCTACCGGACGATCGGCAAGCTCGACATGTGAAGAACTATTCATGAAGTCTTCCAGATCATTTCCTGCGGTAAAAATTTCCGGCTTGCCGCTAAATAATATGACGCGTACCGCCACGTCGNTTTGCGCGTCTTTCAGCGCGTCCGCNATCATCTGATACATCGCAGCAGTGATGGAGTTTTTCTTTTCCGGCCGGTTGAATTCAATTACGAGAATACCGTTTTGCTTGCTTGTCAAAATATCCATATCATCTCCTGATCTGTTGATACCAATTCGCTTTCTTTGGCTAACTTTATTGGCAGCGTCGTCGGCTTCTTCAACGTATTTGTAAGGAACGGTCGCGACCGTTCCTTACACGCCTCCTTCTCGCCGCCTCGTTATCCTTTGAAAGCGAAATGGTATGAGACGAGCCGCAAAGGCTCGACCCAACAAAAAAAGTTTATCAATTATTCTTCAAAATAATCGTTTTTCATGGTTACCGTCAGGCCATCGCCGTTTAGCAGGCGTGTGGCCAAACCTTCAATCTTGGGCAGTTCATAGCCGAAGAAATAACGGCAGGTGCATACTTTGCCATTGTAGAAATTGACATCGCCGGGNCCAACATTCCCCTTAAGCGCTTTTTTTGCCACGGTTGCCTGCAGTAGCCACTGCCAGGCAATGGCAATAATACCGAAGAATTCCAGGTAAAGCGTGGCATCGGCCAGAAACATTTCCGGGCCTTCCTTGGCGGCAACGCCAAAGAGATGGGCAGTAACTTTTTCCAACTTTCCTAATGCCGTTTCGAGGGCAGCTGCAAAAGGTTTCATTTCGGCATCATCTTCCGCCGCCTTGATGGCCTTGCGAACGTTGGCCAGGTAGAGCTGACCGGCCTTGCCTTTTTTCATCATCATTTTGCGACCTAAAAGATCCATACCCTGAATGCCGGTCGTGCCCTCGTGAATCGGATGAATCCGGACGTCGCGATAGAACTGCTCCAGAGGGAACTCNTCNCAATANCCNTAGCCGCCCAGAATCTGGAGACCCTGACTGCAGGAGAGAATTCCCATCTCCGAAGGATAAGTCTTCGCCACAGGAGTAAGAAGTTCCAGCAAAAGATTGTAATTCTCATGCTCCTCGCCCTCGGTGACTTTTTCCATGTCATGGTAAAGACTGCACTGCATGAGTAATGAGAGCGATCCCTCAACGATGGCCTTCTGGAACANAAGCATTCTTTTGATGTCCGCATGCTCGATAATGGGCACCTGCGCTGAGAGCGGATCTTTGGAAGAAAGTCTGCGACCNTGAGGACGTTCCTTGGCATATTCCAGGGAGGCGTAATAAGCAGCCGACGAAATGCAGGCTGCACCCAAGCCCACATCAATCCTTGCTCCGTTCATCATTTGGAACATGTAAGAAAGGCCCTTGTTGGGTTCGCCAACCAACCAGCCGCGGCAATCATCGTTTTCACCGAAAGCCAGTTGAGTGATGGGTGCGCCGCGATAGCCCAGTTTGTGGTAGATACCGGCACAATTAACATCATTGAAAACCAGTTTACCGTTTTCGATTCGTTTTTTAGGAATGACAAAGAGGGAGATGCCCTTAATGCCGGCAGGAGCGCCCTTAATTCTGCCGATGGCCAGGTGGATGACATTATCCGCGCCATCGTGTTCGCCGGCNGAGATAAAAATCTTCTGCCCTTTGAATTTGTAATAACCCTGATCCGTCGGTTCTCCCGTCAGGGTGATATCAGTCAGAGAACTGCCCGCCTGGGGTTCCGTGAGCGCCATTGTTCCCTGCCACTCGCCTGCCATCATCTTGGGAAGGTACAAGTCTTTCATCTCTTGCGAGCAGTAGGAAGCGATCAGCCCCGCTGCCCCCCCTGTAAGGCCATGAAAGACGGCGGCGGAATAATTGGCAGCCGCAAAGATCGCCGTCGGTACCATCATGCCCACCATTTCCGGTAATTGCTGCCCGCCGTGCTCACAGTTGAAGGTAGCGCCAATCCACCCCCCGGCGCCACACTCCCGCATGATCGTCCTGACCTGAGGATGAACCTTGACTTCGCCTTTCACATATTCCGGCGCCTGTTTATCCATTTCTGAAAAAATCGGTTTGAAAAGGTCTTTCCCCATCTTCATTGCCGTTTCCAGAATCATGTCAAAGATCTCACGGCTGTGATCGGCATAACGGGGATACTTAAGAAGGGACTCTGCATCAAACATTTCGTAGAGCAAAAACTTTAAATTTCTATCGCTAATAAATTTTTCGGCCATAATTCCTCTCGTTTCTAAAATTGCGGATTACCGCAATTAATATTTGGTAATCAGTAACCTGAAGGTCACAAGTAAAATGCCGCCAGGATATGGTGAACCTGGCGGCACAAAAAAATTAAATACTACGATTTTTTACACTTTCCCGCTCANGGCAGTTCGTGTAAAATGCTAGCGCTGCAGATTCTCAATGACTGTGGCTACACCCANACCGCCACCGCAGCAGGAGCTGAAGAAGCCGTACTTGCCGCCCTTGCGGATCAACTCTTTCATCGTAAAGATACAAAGACGGGAGCCCGAAGCGCCGTTGGGATGACCGAAGGCAATCGCGCCGCCGTTGGGGTTCCATTTGTCCATATTAATCTTTTCGCCCATCTGCTTCTCGAGTTCCGCAATGACCGCCAGTTTTGCACTGCAAAGGCCTCATTACATTCCATGACGTCCATATTGGCAATCTTCAGGTTGGCGCGCTTCAGGGCCTGAGGAATGGCATAAGCCGGCCCGATGCCCATGATCTTGGGATCGACACCGAAATCGCCGCCACTGATCCATTTGGCCATCGGTTTGTATCCCAGCTGCTCGGCCTTCTCGCGGGTCATCATCAGAACGAAGCAGGCGCCGTCGTTACGACCGGAGGCGTTTCCAGCGGTGACTGTTCCGTCTTTAATGAACGCCGGCGACAGGGCCGACAGGGCTTCTATGGAGGTCGTACGGGGATGCTCGTCCACTTTGAACTCCAGGGGCGGTTTCTTCTTTCCCTGGGGAACCATAACGGGAATAATCTCATCCACGAAATAACCGGCGTCCATAGCCTTCTTGGCCAATATCTGGCTGCGCAGACCGAACTCATCCTGCGCCTGACGCGATATATTATACTGCTTTTGCAAATTCTCCGCGGTCAATCCCATTCCTATACACTCCTCGGGAAAGGGGGAAAGGGACGGGGCAATAGGCAGGGGAGGGATCATCCGGAAAGGTTCGGTCGACATGGGAAATTTGGCGCATGCCTGGCTGTAGGATTCCATACCGCCGGCGATCATGATGTCGGCCTGACCGGCAATGATTCTCCAGGCAGCGTGGTTGATGGAATCGATGGCCGAACCGCACTGCATTTCCACATAGGATGCCGCCGTGCTCATGGGAAGACCGCCGGCCCGGGAGGCCCAACGGGCCGGGTTCAGGGCGGAGGTCCCGCCGATGGCTGACCCGGCAAAAACGGAATCCACATGGGCGCCTTTTTCAATAATTTTAGTTTTCGCAAGCAGGCCTTTGATGGCAATGCCGCCCAGCTGTTCCATCGTAAAGTTACGCAGTGTGCGTCCCAAGGTTCCGAAAGCTGTCCTTACACCATCAACAAATACTACATCTCTTTTACTCATAACTCCTCCTGTGATATTTTAGTTTGTTCCTATAATTTGTTTCATCCCGCAGTAAACATGACGTTGCCAGAAACATTGTGCCCAATTTATGGAATCTCCGCAAAGGCGTTCTTAGCATCCAGGTCTTGCAGGAACTTTTTATCAATGTTACAAAAAAAATACCGAGGCCTTTGGATGTTAAATCTAAAAATGGCAGTTGAACCGGGGCATTTTTTTATTTTTGCACACCGATAAATTCTTCGATCAGAGCATTCACTCTATCAGCTTCTTCATGCTGTATCCAGTGTGTGGCTTCGGGAAACTTGATAAGTTTGCCCTGCTTACAGTAGACCATGCTGTCATCGGCCATCTCGGACATGAGAGCGATATCTTTCATGCCCCATAAAAAAAGCATGGGCATCGTCACATCTAAACTGGTCGGCGGTTCTTGCTGCGTTTGAACCATCGCCCGGTACCAGTTCACCATAGCCGAAAAAGCGCCCGGCTGCATGAAGGCTTTTCTGTACTCTTCGAGTTCTTCCTGCGTGAATGCACCCTGACGGCCTGATGAAGCAAGGAGTTGCACAGGCCAGGCATAATTATTGGCCGAGGCAAACTTCTCCACCGCGCCCGGTAACTGAAAATAAAATATGTACCAGCTTTTCTCCATTTGCTTGGGATTCGTAAACATGGTTTTGGCCATTACTTTGGGATGGGGAACGTTCATGATGACAAGTTTCTTGATGCGATCAGGATATTTAAGCGCCATCCACCAGGAAACCGACGCGCCCCAGTCATGCCCAACAAGAAAAATCTGCTTGCGGCCGTAAGCATTGATCAGACCGACTATATCTTTGGCCAGCTCATCAATTTTGTATGAGGCAATGCCCTGCGGTTTATCGCTCAAATTATAGCCACGCTGGTCGGGCGCGACAACCAGATATCCTTTTTGGGCAAAGTAGTGAATTTGTTTGCGCCAGGCGTACCAGAATTCCGGGAAGCCGTGGAGGAAGAGGATCATCTGGCCGTCCTGCGGTCCTGCCTCCATGACATGCAACTTTATTCCATTTGTCTTGATAAAGCGTTCGCGTAAATCCATAAAATTCATCTCACACTTTTAATATTTTCTTCTACATTTAAGATGATACCAAGGCGGCAAGGCGGAGGCGACGCAGATCCGCCGCGGCGGATTTTAGAAGCCGACAACGCAGCCAACACAGGGAGCGCTTAAATGCATAAAGAAAATCATATATCCCAGGCCGCTTTCGCCCCTTCCGTCGTCGCTTCAATAATCCGGCGGGGTGCAACAGCATCACCGACGATGAAATGACGAATACCTTTTTTCTGAAGCATGTCTTTGAGTGTGTTTCTCGGAGTAACACCTATGGCGACAATAACCTGGTTGACAGGTTCGAGCTTACTATCTTCGCCGTTTTTGGTAACAACAACCGATCCTTCTGTAATAAGTTTTACAGTTGTACCGAACATCAGTTTGATTCCATCTGCCCGAAGACGTTTATGCAGCATGTAGCCATGTGCCGCCTGCGGCAAAACCGGTGACTTGCTCAGCATCTCAACCAGGGTAATGTCCTTGACGCCCTTCTCGCGCAGGAAATCAGCCGTTTCCATACCCACAAGGCCGCCGCCGATGACAACAACGTGATCCTTGGGCNTGACTTCGCCATCCAGGATCTGCCAGGCGTCACAAACCACTGATGAGTTAATGCCCTCGGCCGGGCAAGTGGATTTGTCGGCGCCGATGGCCAGGATGACTGCATCGGGTTTGCCCGCTTCGATCATGGCCTCGGTGACTTCGGTGTTCGTTTTGATAGCCACACCTTTCTTTTTGCAATTTGCCGTGAGGGTCTGAATATATTTACCGTACACTGCTTTGTAGGGCGCCTTCGCGGCATAACGTACATTTCCGCCGGTCTCCTTTTCTTGCTCGAAGAGGGTTACATGATGCCCGAGGCGTGCAGCCTCAAAAGCAGCTGTAAGCCCGCCCGGTCCACCACCAACAACCCAAACGTTGCGGCTGACTGCCGCCGGGCCCACCGGGTAAAGCAGTTCCTGACCAGTTTGTGGATTAATGGCGCAACGAATCGGGAGCTGCTCTAATGAAAGGCGCTCAATGCATCCCTGATTGCAGGCAAGGCATTCCAGAGTGTCTTCCGGATGTCCTTCCCTGGCATTTTTCAGGAAATCGGGGTCGGCCANGTGTTGCCTTGCCACGGCAACAAGGTCCGCGTCTCCCCTGGCAATGACTTCATCCATGGCATAGGGATCGACATAACGACCTACGGAAATGACGGGGACCTTCGTCACGTCTTTGATTTTCCGGGCCAGATATGCCTTGAAGCCCGGGGCGTATTCAACAGGAGCGCTCGGGTTCGGTGTATCAATGTTCACTTCCGGGTTGCCATGAGTGCCAAAGGACACATTGATCATGTCCGCACCGGCACTCACCAGATCAGGAATAATGGTCTGCATGTCGGAGATGGTATAGCCGTTCTTGATGCACTCCTCGCCGGAAATCCGAATGGACATAGGGAAATCATTGCCTACTTGTTTGCGCACTTCCCGGAGGCACTCGATCATGAAGCGGGATCGTCCGCGGAAATCTCCTCCGTATTTATCCGTACGCTGATTGCAATTGGCCGAGAGAAACTGCATGAGGAGATAGCCATGTGCCGCGTGAAGCTCCACGGCATCAAACCCTGCCTTTTTAGCCCGAATGGCCGCGCTGCCAAAAGCCGCAATGGTCTCCTCGATATCTTCCAGCGTCATCTCGCGCGGCGCTCCCAGAAAACCGAAGATATAGCTAGGTATTGCTGAAGGCCCAATAGCCTTCTTTTTCCGCTGAAGCAGATAGTTTTCACGGCCTGTATGGTGCAGCTGCATGGCAATCTTGCTCCCCTGGGCATGCACCACATCGACAAGCTTGGCCAGTCCCGAAATGAATTTATCATCCCAGACGCCAAGGCACCGGGGTGAGGCGGAACCAAGGGGATGCACTTCCGTGATCTCGGTGATGATGAGTCCGGCGCCACTCTGAGCCCGGCGTTTTATATAGGCCAGGTTCGCTTCGCTGACGGTGCTGTCATCATTGCCAAGGGCTGTTCCCATAGGCGGCATGACTACCCGATTCGGTATTTCTAAGGATCTCACCCGGATGGGCGCCAATAAATGTTCTAATGTCTTCATTGCGATTAGTGTCCTTCCACGATATTCATATTGGACAGCAACACGCCGCCATCAATAATTATCTCTGTGCCCGTCGTA
>JGI24130J36418_10000281_pt1 | contig 15776 bp, 16 predicted proteins | sample BarGraNGADG00212_FD_36418 | JGI IMG/M metagenome (IMG submission 36418)
TACTCGTGCGGACACGGGCGTGGGTCCCTTCTCGAGATCTTAGTGGTGATCGAGAAGAACCTACGCCCGCTGTCATTTACACCGGGGAAGAGACGCGACCTCGGTCAATGGCGCAACCCTCTTCGGCGAAGATGCCCGTCTTCGCCATGTTCGCACTGGCATCCAACCGACCCTGGATGCGAGTCAGGGCCGCGTCGTTGTTGACCTGCTGGCACTGGCTGCCGTCGGTGAACAAACAACCGACCCCCGGGACCATCGACGGCAGGGCGGGAGCCCCGACCACTGGGACCGGGCACGTCACCGTGGTCGGATCGATGGGTGGTCCGCCGTGCGGCCCCAGGTCCTCGATGCGGCGAATCCGCTGCACCAGCGGGTTGTTGGCGGTCGGCACATCGACACCGGTGAGCACCAGGCTGATGGCGCACAGCTCGATACCCAGCTTGGCCTGCTCCTGAACAGTCATATCGAGCTTCGAATCGAGCATGGGATGCATGTCCAGGTCGTCGACCATGCGCTGTAGAGCGACATCATTGTTCACCGGCTGGCACTGGTAGCTGGCCGGGAACTGGCACGGCCGGGGCGGCGGGGCGGCCACTTTCTGGCTGCATCCCGCTAGCAGCATCACGACGCCGAGGACAACCATGATTCNCTCGCGGTGCCCCAACACACTCTCCTTCATGATCACGATCGACANCGCTTGGCACTCTACACAGCGAGCTATCGAGCGGCCTCCGCGGCCATCGCGTTCAGCATTCGCCAGACCAGCTCCCAGCCGCCATCGCCAGTAGCGATACTGGATCACGCCGGGCGCTCGATCGTCGTCGTAGGTCACCACGGCGTCATAGGTGTTCACAGTCTCATCCACCGTGGCCGCGCGAAGTCGGTGACCAAAGCGGCAATACCATCCGGCCATGCGCGTTGTCATTGATGCCCCGAGGTCGACAAGATCATCGCTCGGCGGCAGCGGCTGGGACAAGATCGTCGCGATGAGGTCTGGGACGGGGTGTACCACGTGGCACCGGAAGCGACGGCAGTACACAACCTGACCGCTTACCGGTTGCTGCGGCTCTTGGAGCCCTGGGTGGCATCGGCCCACTACATCGCCACTCCGGCCTTCAACCTCGGGGAGCCGACCATTTCCGCATCCCGGACTTCGGCTGCTCCATGTTGACCTACCCCGGACGACGTACGTGCCTACCTGCCTGCTTACGGACGACGAAGGCGTCCAGGCGCCGGCCGCGGGCGGCGGCGGCGTGCAGCATCTTGGCGGCCACCGGGTCCGCGCCGAGGGTCAACCCGTCGACCGCGTCGTAGTCGAGGTCGGCGGTGGCGTCGAGCAGTACGCGGCCGACCAGCGGCGCGGCGGCACCGGCCAGCGTGACTCGACGCAGGTCGACGTAGTAGTCCGCTTCCTGGCCGGATGACAGGACGACCCGACCGGGTACGACGGCCAAGCTCTTGATCAACGACAGCAGTTCGTCCCGGTCGGCTGTGACAGGAGGGCTCGTCACCGAGCCCGCCGCTTACCGTTTGGCTGGCGCACTCTGCATGCCTGGGTCGCCCAAATCATCACTGGGCATGTCCCCTCGGGGCGATCTACATGCTTGCTGATCACCGACCGTGGGTCGGCCGGTGGAAGCGCGAATCGTACCCCGCGACGTCACTCCCGGTGGCAGTTATTCCACTGCCCGTCACCCGTGGCTAGGGGTTTACCAGGGATGAGGGGATGTGATCGGGATCTTGATTTCCCTCTCACACCCCCTCTGACCTGCGGTTTTGCGGGGTGGAGGTAAGGGGATTCGAACCCCTGACCCCTTGCCTGCCGAGCAAGTGCTCTACCAGCTGAGCTATACCCCCGCGGGCCTTCGCCGAGGATAGCAACAGCCTCTGTGGTCAGGTAGTTCGATCACCCGTACTGCGCCGCCGGTGCCGACACCGCTCCGCCGTTGTGCGCCGCCAACCGCCAGCCGCCGGTCACTTCGGTGAGCAACGACCAGCGCGCGTTCCCCAGCGGCGCCAGCCGCCACCAATGCTCCGGCGGCAGCTCCAGCAGACTGCCCAACGCTGCCCGCGCCGTCCCGCCGTGGGTGACCGCGACCAGCGTGCCGCCCGTCGGCACGTCGGTAAGCGCGTCCCGCACGGCGGCGCCGGCTCGGACGCCAACTTCGGCGTAGGTTTCCCCGCCGCCGCGGCGGACGTCCTCGCCCCGGGTCCACGCGGCGTACTCGGCCGGAAACAGCCGGGCCACCTCGTCGCGGTGCAACCCTTGCCAGCCGCCGAGATGCATCTCGCGCAGGCGTGGGTCCGCCGCGACGGGCAGTCCGGTCACAGTGCCCAACGCGGTGGCTGTGGACCACGCCCGGCGGGAGTCCGAGGTGACGATGGCGCTCAGCCGGGCACCCGCCAGGGTCTCGGCCATCAGCGTCGCCTCCGCCAACGTCTCGGCGGCCCGGTGCGCCTGCCGCTGCCCGGTTGCGTCCAGCGGGGGGTCGAGCTGGCCCTGAAAACGGCCGTCGGCATTCCACTGGGTCCGGCCATGCCGCAGCAGGACGACGCGTCGCCCGGAACCGGTACTCAGGAGTCCGACGCCGCGCGCGGCGTCACAGTGTCGGTGAACGGAATCGCTGGGCAGTCTTTCCACAGCCGCTCAAGGGCGTAGTACACCCGCTCCTCGGCGTGCAGCACATGTACCACGATGTCGACGAAGTCCAGCAGTACCCAGCGACCGGCCCGCTCGCCTTCCCGGCGGGGTGGTCGGACATCCGCCTGCCGAAGCCGCAGCTCGACCTCGTCGACGATGGCGGCCACCTGGCGCTCCGTAGGCGCCGAGGCAATGACGAAGACGTCGGTGATNACCAGCTGCTCGCTGACGTCGAGCACGACAATGTGGCTGGCCAGCTTATCCGCCGCGGCCTGCGCGGCCAACACGGCGAGAGAGACGGCACGGGCGGAAGCAGGCACAGGCGGCTCCCAGTGGTTGGCGAGGAGGTCGGGTCGGCCCCGGCAGCGGTGTCGGGGGCCGGTGAGTCTGGCTACCAGCGTCTCACGGTGGGAAGTCCTGGCCCAGAATGGCGATCACGTCGGCGATCGACTGGGCCTGCGGTGAGTACTGCACCGGGGTGTCCGGCGGCAGAGACAGGGCGGCGGCCGCCCGGCGGCCGAGGACTTGCGCCTGCGGGGTGTCGTCGAACACCAGGACCTGCGACCGTGGGTAGTCGAAGTTGCTGGCGTTGCGCGAGCCGACGTAGGCCAGACCCGCGGACTGCAGCCGCGCCCGGGCCTGCTCGCCCAGTCCGGGCCTACCGACTCCGTTGAGCACCAGCACCCGGTTGTCTCCCGACCGGGACCCGGCCGGCACCGAGTCGGCTAGCTGGCGATCGACGAGGTCGCGCACCGCGGATCGGTCGATTCCGTACGCCGGCTGGTCGGTGCCGGTGTCGATGCGCCGTACCGGCAGGGTCTCGGCGGCCAACTCGCCCGCGCGCAGGTCGGCCGCCGCCCCAGTGAGCACGCCCGCCAGCACGTTCACCGGCGCGGACGTCACCAAGCCGGTCCCCAGCGACTGCAGCGCGGAACCCGCCGCTGGCGCGCCCGGTGGCAGGGACCGCAACACGCCCTGGAGGACGGCTTGCCAGCGCGGCAGCTGGGCGACCTGCTCCTCGCCCGCAGCGAGGTACGTCGCGTAGGACATCGCGGCCGACCCGTTCAGCCGCTGCGCCCGGCCCGCGGGCACGACAATGGTGGCGCCGCCGTCCGGCGTGGCTGCTTGCACCGCGGTGTCGACGTCGACGAGCACGCCACCGACGCGGTCCACCAGCCTGACCAGAGCGGGGCCGTCCATCGTCCACCACGTGTCGACCGTCACNCCGACCAGGTCGGCCACGCTCTGCCGGGACAGGTCGGGGTCCGGCAGCGCCAGNGCCTCGCCGTAGGGCAGCGGGCCGTGGCCGGGGACGTCGGCGACCACTCGGTCGGGGACCAGCAGCATCGACCCCCGAGCGTTCTTCGCATCGTGCCCGAGCAGCGCACTGCCGATCGCGCTTCCGTCCGGTCCGCGCAGTTGCACCAGCAGGGTGGACTGGGTGCGCCCAGCGGCGGTGCCCCGCAGTTGGGCCGAGCCACCGGGTCCACCGGCGACGAACACCGCGGCCGCAACACCGGCGCCAACGAACAGCAGAACGGTGATCAACACCGCCAGCGGCCGGTGTCGTGATCGACGCCCGTGCCGACTTCGCGCTCGCCGATGCCGAGCCCCACCGCCCTGGACTTCCTCGCCGACGGGAACGTCTGGGCTGCGGGGTTCGGCGGCGTCCGGGGCGGCGTCCAGTACCGCACCGGCCGGCCGGCGGCCCCGCGAGCCACCGGCGTGCCGGCCGCTCACCCCGCCCCCGCTGCCGGATGGTGGTAGAGCCGGCGCTTCTCGATGTACTGCGCCACCCCGTCCGGCACCAGGTACCAGACCGGCGCGTTTCGCTGCACCCGCGCCCGGCAGTCACTGGAGGAGATGGCCAGGGCCGGCACCTCCAGCAGGCTGACGGTCCCGACCGGAAACTCCTCCTGCCGCGCCAGCACGAACCCGGGCCGCGTCACTCCGACGAAGTGGGCCAGCCGGAAAAGCTCATCCGGGGCATGCCAGTCGAGGATCTGCGCCAACGCGTCGGCGCCGGTGATGAAGAACAGCTCGACATCGCCGTACGCCGCTTTGAGCTCGCGCAGGGTGTCGATGGTGTACGTCGGACCCTGTCGGTCGAGGTCCACCCGACTGACCGAGAACCGCGGGTTCGACGCCGTCGCGATCACGGTCATCAGGTACCGGTCCTCGGCGGGACTCACATCGCGGTCCGACTTCTGCCACGGCTGCCCCGTCGGCACGAAGACGACTTCGTCGAGGGAGTACAACGCGGCCACCTCGCTGGCCGCAACGAGGTGACCGTGGTGAACGGGGTCGAACGTCCCGCCCATCACCCCGAGNCGAAAAGGGGGGTTGGTCCCGTCGCCACGCAGATCCTTCACCAATCGAGCGTAGCTCGCACGCCGGTATCGAGCGCGGGGGTGGCCGCGGCCCGCTGGCGCTTGAGTCCACGCGGCGACATGCCGACAGACGTGCCGACGACGAACGCTCGCCAACAACCGATCGCTCGCCAACAACCGAGAGGATGGCCCGACCGTGCTGACGCAGATGGGGGTGCTCGCGGTCGAGAACGATCCCGCCTTCGCCCTGCTGCTGGCGGCCCGGCTGGGAAGCGTCGCGCCCTACATCAACCTGCAGCGGGTGCCCCGGCTGGCCGACGCCCTCCGCCGAGCCCACACNGAGTCCTACGACGCGATCCTGCTCGACCTCAACCTGCCGGACAGTGCGGGTCTGCCGACCTTCACCCGGCTGCATGAAAGCGTTCCGGACGTGGCCGTGGTTGTGCTCACCGGTTGTGAGGACACCCAGATGGCCGCCGAGGCGGTGCGACTGGGAGCGCAGGACTACCTGCTCAAAGACGCCGAGCCCGCCGCCCTGGTGCACGCCCTGCAGTACGCCGTCCGTCGGCAGCGGCAGGTGTCCGAACTGGCGGCCGCCACCCGAGCGATGCTGGCCGCCAAGAACCGGTTTCTCTCGCACACCTCGCACGAGCTGCGCACGCCGCTGGCCGTTATCCACCAGTACGCGTCGCTGCTGGTCGACCGAGTGGTCACCGACCCAGCCGAGGTGCACGAGCTGCTGGAGGTCGTGCTGCACGACGCCGAACACCTGCACCGGATGGTCGACGACCTGCTGGACGTCTCTCGGCTGCAGGAAACCGAGGTCCGGATCGTGCGCCAGCCGATGGACCTCGAGGCGTTGGCTCGGTCCTGTCTCGACGATCTGCTGGTCTCGGCGCGCCGGCTCAACGTCGTGTACCTGCCGCCGCAAGAACCGCTGCCGACGGTGTGGGCCGACCGTGACCGGGTGAAGCAGGTCGTCATCAACGTGTTGAGCAACGCGGTGAAGTTCACGCCAGACGGCGGTCGGATCACCATGCAGACCCGCCTGCTGCGCGACGGCGTCTGCGTCACCATCACCGATGACGGACTGGGAGTTGCACCGGAGAACATCGAGCGAATCTTTGAGCGGTTCTTTCAGGAGAGTCCGGACGTGGACACCGGACGAGTTGGGCTAGGCCTTGGGCTGTTCGTGAGTCGGCAGCTGATGGAGCGCCAGAACGGGCGGCTGTGGGCCGAGTCGTCACCCGGGCAGGGATGCCGCTTCCACATCATGCTGCCGACCCGAACCGCAGCCGCACCGAAGGAGTAGGGCATGGCTAAGATTCTGATCATCGAGGACGACCCAACCTACGGCGGGGCATGAACCTGCGGCTGCGGGCCAACGGTTATGAGACGGCACTGGCCGAGGACGGCGTCACCGCGGTTTTCGTTGCCCGGGCCGAGCGACCCGACCTGGCACTCGTCGACATCGGGCTGCCCGGTGGGGACGGCTTCAGCGTGATGCGCCGACTGCAGAGCCTGGCCAGCACCGCCGGCATGCCAATGATCGTCATTACCGGCCGGGACCCGTTGACCGCCTGGCCGAATGCCGAGGCACTCGGGGCGATGACGCTGCTACAGAAGCCGGTCGACACCGTCAAGCTGTTGGCGACGATCGCCGAAGCGTTGGGGACAACCACTGCGCGGCCGGCCGTCGCGGAGTGACCGAGGACGCTCAGCCGGGCAACAGCCGCTCGACGAACTGCTGTAGCTGCGCGGCGTTGCGACACTCCACCATCTCGACGATGTCGCCGTAGGCCGCGGTGGCCGAATCACCGGAACCCCAATGCGCCCGCGGCTCGGGGTTGAGCCAGTAGCTGTGTCGCGCGCTGGCGGCCAGGTGCTTCAGCGTGGTCGCTGCCGTGGCCCGGTAGTTGTTGCGGGCATCCCCGAGGATCAGCAGCGACGTCCGCGGGGTGATGGCGTCGGGGTAGCGCTCGGCGAAGGTCTCGAAGCTGTTGCCGTAGTCGCTGTGCCCGTCGAACCAGACCAGCCGCGCCTCCCGGGTCATCCGGGCCATCACGTCGGGGAAGTCTTCGCCCGGGCGGAACATCGGGGTCACCTCGTCGACGGTGTCGATGAAGGCGAACGCGCGCACCTTGGCGAACTGCTCGCGCAGCGCAAAGGCCAACAGCAGGGTGAAGTGCGCAAAGCTGGCGACCGACCCGCTGACATCGCAGAGCACGACCAGCTCGGGCTTGTGCGGCTTGTGCGGCCGGTGATGGGTGACCAGCGGAACGCCGCCCGTGCCCAGCGATGCCCGGACGGTACGCCGGAAGTCCAGCCGCCCGGCCCGGCCCAGCCGCCGCCGCGCGGTCAACCTGGTAGCCAGCCGACGGGCCAACGGGTAGACCTGCCGGCGCAGCTCGACCAGGTCGTCGCGGGAGGCGCGCAGAAAGTCGACCTGGTCCGTCAGCGGCTTGACAGCGGTCTTGGCGATCCTCTCGACGCCGCGCTCTTCGGCCAGGCGGCGGCGGACCTCGGCCGCCACCATCGCCTCGAACTGCTTGATCCGCTCGCGGATGGTCTGTCGGGCGACCTTCTCCGCCAGGCCATCGCGGTCCTGGCCGTCGAGCATCTGCGCGAGCAGCGAGGCTGTCAGCGTGTCCGGCGAGAGCTGCCGCAGCACCCGATAGGAGAACCAGGACTGTCGGCCGGGCTGCGCGTCCGCTCGACCCAGGCCCTGCACCGCCGCCCGGGCCAGGCGGCGCAGCCCGTCCTCATCGCCGTCGAGGAGCAACCGGGCCAGCTCGGCGCGCAAGGNGTCCCGGTCGGCCGGGACGGCGTGCCCTTGNCGCGGCTCGGTCGCGTCGGGATCGGCATCGNCCGGATCGCCGGCATCCGGATCGCCGGCATCCGCGCCGTACCCGCTGGGTGTTCCGTCGCCGAGCAGCGGCGGCCACCACAGGTCGAACAGCGTGTCGAAGGTCACCCGGTGCGGCGGCCGCTTGACCATCGTCGCTGCGAAGGCGGCCCGCAGGTCTTCCCGGTCCAGGACGTCGATGGCACCGAACGCGCGCACCGCGTCCAGCGACTCGGCCAGCGAGACCGGCACTCCCCCCGCCCGCAACGCGGCGACGAACNCGACCGTGCGGTCAAGCAGGCCGTTGTTCATGCGGAAGCCATGCGCGCTAGTTCAGCTCGAGTTGGGCGACGGCACGGGCGTGGTCGGACGCATGCTTGAGCACCACGCCGAGGGTGTCGCGCACCGCCGCCTCGTCCAGGGTGTCGAGACCCAGCGCCACCAGCGTGTGCGCCCAGTCGATCGTCTCGGCGATCGACGGCGACTTCTTCAGCTCCAGCGCCCGCAGCGCTCGGACCGTGCGGACCAGCGCCTCGGCCAGCGCCTCGGCCACCTCCGGCACCCGGGAGAGCACGATGGCCTTCTCCCGCTCCGCGGTCGGATAGTCCAGGTGCAGGTACAGGCAACGCCGCTTGAGCGCCTCGGACAGCTCCCGGGTGGCGTTCGAGGTCAACACCACCAGCGGCCGCCGGGCGGCCACGATGGTGCCCAGCTCCGGAATGGTGACCTGGAAGTCCGAGAGCACCTCGAGCAGCAGGCCCTCGACCTCGACGTCGGCCTTGTCGGTCTCGTCGACGAGCAGCACGGTCGGCTCGGTCCGCCGGATCGCGGTTAGCAGCGGCCGGGAGAGCAGGAACTCCTCGCTGAAGATGTCCTGCTCGACCTCGGACCAGCCACCCGGCCGGCCGTCATTGGCCGTGTCCGGGGACGAGCCGTTGGCGACCTGGATGCGCAGCAGCTGCTTCTTGTAGTTCCACTCGTACAGCGCCCGGGCCTCNTCCAGCCCCTCGTAGCACTGCAGCCGGATCAGCTCCGAGCCGGTGGCCGTTGCGACTGCCTTCGCCAGCTCGGTCTTGCCGACTCCGGCGGGGCCCTCGACCAGCAGCGGCTTGCCGAGCCGGTCGGCCAGGAACACCGTCGTGGCGATGGCGTCGTCGGCGAGGTAGCCAGCAGCCCCCAAGCGCGCCCGGACATCCGCGACGTCGCAGAACACGGGCTGCTGCATGAGCGGACCTCTCGCCGGCGGACCGAACGAGATTCTACCGGGCGCTGGTGGCAGCCTCGGCCTGCCGCGGGGCCCGGTCCGGTGCTCGGTCTGACGCCCNGTCCAGCAATGCCGTCACCGGTACGCCGCGAATCGAGGCGTCCAACATCTCCACGGTGTGNGCGGTCGGCAGTGCCTCGCCGCGCCGCTCCAGCGCCGCCGAGATCTGCAGCAGGCAACCCGGATTCGCGGTCACCAGCATCCGGGCTCNGGTGTCGAGCACGTNGGCTGCCTTGCGGTCGCCGAGCTCGCGCGCCGGCGCCGGCTCGACGATGTTGTAGACGCCGGCCGAGCCGCAGCAGATCTCGCTCTCCCGGATGTCGCGCACCTGCAGGCCGGGGATGTCGCGTAGCAGCTTTCGCGGTTGGGCTCGGATGCCCTGGCCGTGGCCCAGGTGGCAGGCGTCGTGGTAGGCCACCGTCGTGGGCAACGGATGGCGGGGGGCCACCGGTCCTAGCTCCTCGACGATCTCGGCGACGTCGCGGACCTTGGCGGCGAACGCCTCGGCCCGCTCGGCGTAGAGCGGGTCGTCGCGCAGCAGATGCCCGTACTCCTTCATGGCCGAGCCGCAGCCGGCGGCGTTGACCACGACCGAGTCCACCTTGGCCCGCTCGAACGTCGAAATCAGCCGGCGAGCATAACCCAGGGCCTCGGCCTCCCGACCCATGTGCAGGCTCAACGCGCCACAGCAGCCCTGGTCGGCCGGAATGACGACGTCGCACCCCTCGGCGGCGAGCACCCGAGCGGTGGCGGCGTTCACGCCCGGGAAGAAGACGCGCTGCACGCAGCCGACCAGCATCCCGACGCTCGCCCGCTGCGGCCCGACGGCCGGCGTGTGCGGCGGCACCTTCTCCGGCCGCCCGAGCGGCGGTGCCAGCGCCTCCATCGCGGCGACCGCCGGCGGCAGCCGGTCCAAGATGCCGCTGCGCCGGACCACGCGGTCCAGGCCGGTCCGCCGGTAGAGCCGCAGCGGCCCGCTGGCCAGCCGCAGCCGGCCGGGGCGGGGAAACAGCTGGAAGATGCCGCTGCGCACCAGCCGCTCGCTCAGCGGTCGGCGGTGCCGGCGCTCCACCTGCGCCCGGGTGGCCTCGAACAGCTTGCCGTATTGAACGCCGGACGGACACGCGGTGACGCAGGCCAGGCAGCCCAGACACTGGTCGAAGTGGCGGACCATCGTGTCGCCCAGCGGCTCGGCCTGCAGTCCCTCCTTCATCAGGTAGATGCGCCCGCGGGGACTGTCCATCTCCTCCCCCCAGAGCAGGTACGTCGGGCAGGTAGGTAAGCAGAAGCCGCAGTGCACGCAGTCCTCGATCAGCTCCCGCGCCGGCGGGTGGTGGTCGTCGAACGCCGGCAGCGGCCCGAGCGGCTGTCCCGCGTGCCCGTCGGTCATGCTCAGATCCCTCCTACAAACCGGCCCGGGGACATCCGGTGCTCGGGGTCGAACCGGTCCTTGATCCGGCGCATCAGCTCCACCGCCGGCACCGGACCCCACACGTCGACCAGCCGCTTGACCTCCGGTGGAGCCTGCAGGACCACCACCGAGCCGTCGTACGGCGCCACCGCGGCGCGCAGCTCGATCACCGTGGCGGCGATCTCGACCGCCGGTCCGCCGGCGCGCCCGGCGTCGGCCGCCGCACCCAGGCCGACGTAGGTGACCCCGGAGCCGGCCGACGACCGGACGGCCGTCGCAAGGTGGTGCAAGTCGGCGACGCGCCACAGGGCGTCGAGCACCGGCCGCAGCGCGGCCGGCTCGGCGCTGACCTTGAGCCCGATGGCAGGTCCGGTCTCGCCGCCGTACGGCCGTTGGCCCCAGCCGGCCGGCACCGTGTCGGTGATCTCCGCACCGCCTCCCAGCAGCCCCGCCGCCGACTCCGCCTGGGCGGTGGCTCCCGCTCGATGCCCTCGACTACGACGGTGAGCCACCCCGGCCCAGCCGGGTCTGGCCAGTCCAGCTCCAGCGCCGTGGGCACCAGCTGCGAGTCCGTGACCAGCTGCGTCAGCCGGCCGGCGTCCGCGGCGGTAGCCACCTCGACCGTGACCACCCGACGCGCAGCCGGCACCGGGTGCAGCCGGAAGATCGCCTCGGTGACGAGGCCGAGGGTCCCGACGGCACCGATGTAGAGCTTGCCGATGTCGTAGCCGGCGACGTTCTTGACCACCTTGCCGCCGGCGCGTGCGACGGTGCCGTCGGCCAGCACGACCGTGATGCCGATCAGTAGGTCGCGAGCCGTGCCGTAGAGCAGCCGGCTCGGACCGCTGGCGTTGGCACCGATCACCCCACCGACTGTCGCACCCGGCTCAGGCGGATCCAAGGCGAGCTGCTGGCGGGCCGGCGCCAGCTGCTCCCGCAGCGCCACCAGCCGCACCCCGGGCTCGACCCGGACCACCAGGTCCCCGGCGGCGTGTTCGAGCACCCGATCCTGGCGGGAGAGCTCGAGCAGCAGGTCCAGCCCCGCTGGCGGCATTCCCCAGCCCAGCTTGCTGCTGGCGCCCCGAACCCCGACGCGCAAGCCGGCGTCGCGGGCGACCAGCACCAGCTCTCGGATCTCGTCGGTGGACGCCGGGGCGGCGACGTAGGCCGGCACAACCCCGTCGACCGCGTCGGCGGCGGCGCCCGGCCGGACGTGCTCCTCGCCGCAGACCTTGTGCAGGCTCGCGAGTGCATCCATCAGAACACCTCCGCGAGGCCGGCCTCCTGCCACGGATGCACACCCTTGCGCCGCGCCGGCAGCTCGCCGCACAACCGCGGCGTCGGGAACACCTTGCCGGGGTTGCACCGACCGTCCGGGTCGAAGGCGCACCGCAGCAGCTGCATGGTGTCGAGGTCCGGCTCGGCGTACATCCGGCCCATGAACTTCCTCTTCTCGTGGCCCACGCCGTGCTCGCCGGTGATGGACCCGCCGTACTCGATGCAGATGTCGAGGATCGCGCCGGCGACCGCTTCGGCGCGGACGTCCTGGTCGGGCACCGAGCCGTCGAAGAGCACCAGCGGGTGCAGGTTGCCGTCCCCGGCGTGGAAGACGTTGGCCACCCGGACCCCGGTCTCTCCCGACAGGGCGGCGATCCGGCTCAGCACCTCCGACAGCGCGGTCCGCGGGATCACGCCGTCCTGAACGAGGTAGTCCGGGCTGATCCGGCCGACCGCAGCGAAGGCGCTCTTGCGGCCCTTCCAGAACAGCGTCCGCTCGTCCTCGTCGGCGGCGATGCGGATCTCGAAGGCACCGTTGGCCGAGCACATCCGTTCCACGTCGGCGAACGAGTGCGCGACCTCGGCGGCCGGCCCGTCGAGCTCGACGATGAGTACGGCGCCGGCGCCGGCCGGGTAGCCGCAGTGCACCGCCGCCTCGGCCGCCTCGATGGCCAGCGCATCCATCATCTCCACCGCGGCCGGCACGATGCCGGCGGCGATGATCTCCGACACGGCCGCCCCGGCCTCGTCGGTGCCGGCGAACCCGGCGAGCAGCGTCTGCACCGCCTCCGGTCGGCGCATCAGCCGAACGGTCACCTCGGTGGCGATACCGAGCGTGCCCTCAGAGCCGACGAAGGCCCCCAGCACGTCGTACCCGGGATGATCGGTGGCCTTCCCGCCGAGGGTGACCAGTTCGCCGTCGGGCAGCACCACCTTCGCCCCGGTGACGTGGTTGGTGGTGAAGCCGTACTTGAGGCAGTGCGCCCCGCCGGAGTTCTCCGCCACGTTGCCGCCGATGGAGCAGACCAGTTGGCTGGAGGGGTCCGGGGCGAAGTAGTAGCCCTGCGGCGCCACTTCCCGGGTCACCCACAGGTTGATCACCCCCGGTTCCACCACCGCGCGGTGGTTGGGGATGTCCACCTCGAGGATGCTGTTCATCCTGCTGGTGACGATCAGTACGCCGTCCGCGACCGGCAGCGCACCACCGGACAGCCCGGTGCCCGACCCCCGGGCCACGAATGGCACGCCGGACTGCGCGCACAGCCGGACCGTGGTCTGCACCTGCTCCGGCGTCTCGACCAGGACGACGATCGCTGGCGTGACGGTGAAGTGCGCCAGCCCGTCGCACTCGTACGTCCGGCACTGGGCATGGTCGGTGAGGACCGCCCGGGCCGGCAGCGCAGCCCGCAGCCGGGCCGCCAGCACGGGCAGAGTCATCACGTCCAGAATCGTCGCGTCCCGGTCCATGGGCTCTCCCGGTCCTAGTCGATGTGCTGGTACGCCGGCAGAGTCAGGAAGTCCTCGAACTTGTCGTCCAGCGCCACCTGCTCGAAGAGCTCTTGCGCCTCCTTGAAGCGACCGGCGTCGTAGATCTGCTCCCCGATCGTCGCCCGGATCTTGTCCAGCTCCTCCTGGATGATCCGGCGGACGAGGTCGGGGGTGACCTTCTGACCTTCGGCCACTGTCACGTCGTTGTGCAGCCACTGCCACACTTGCGAGCGGGAGATCTCCGCGGTGGCGGCGTCCTCCATCAGGTTGAAGATCCCAACGGCGCCGGTGCCCCGCAGCCACGACTCCAGGTACTGCAGGCCGACGCTGACGTCATTGCGCAGGCCACCCTCAGTCATGCCGGCCGGGGTCGACGCGACGTCCAGCAGCTGCTGGGCGGTGACGTGCACGTCGTCGCGCTGCCGGTCGAGCTGGTTGGGCCGCTCGCCCAGCGTCGCGTCGAAAGCCTCCAGGCAGATCGGCACCAGGTCGGGGTGGGCGACCCAGCTGCCGTCGTAGCCGTCCCGGGCGTCGCGCTGCTTGTCGTCGCGAACCTTGGCCATCGCCTTTTCGTTGACCTCGGGGTCGCGCCGGCTCGGGATGAAGGCCGCCATGCCGCCGATCGCGTGTGCCCCACGGCGGTGACACGTGCTGACCACCAGCTCGGAGTAGGCCCGCATGAACGGCACGGTCATCGTGACGTCGTTGCGGTCCGGCATCAGGAACTGCTGGCCCCGGTTACGGAACTTTTTGATCACGCTGAAGATGTAGTCCCACCGGCCGGCGTTGATGCCGCTGGAGTGGTCGCGGAGCTCGTAGAGGATCTCCTCCATCTCGAACGCGGCCGGAATGGTCTCGGCCAGCACGGTGGCCCGGATCGTGCCGCGGGGGAGGCCGAGCCCGTCCTGCGCGTAGTTGAACACCTCGTTCCACAGCCGGGCCTCGAGGTGGCTCTCCAGCTTGGGCAGGTAGAAGTAGGGACCGGCGCCCTTGTCAAGAAGTCGCCGGGCGTTGTGGAAGAAGTAGAGGCCGAAGTCGAACAGGGCACCGGAGCACGGCTCCCCGTCGACGAGCAGGTGCTTCTCTGGCAGGTGCCAGCCGCGGGTGCGCACGATCAGGACGGCTGGGTTGGCGCCCAGGGCGTAGTGCGCGCCCTCCGGGCTGGTGAACTCCAGCCGTCGCTCGATCGCGTCGATCAGGTTGCGCTGGCCTTGGATGAGGTTGTCCCAGGTCGGGGTGTTGGAGTCTTCGAAGTCCGCCATGAACACCTTGGCGCCGGAGTTCAGGGCATTGATCAGCATCTTCTTGTCGGTCGGACCGGTGATCTCCACCCGCCGGTCCCGCAGCGCCGGCGGCGCCTCCGCGACCTTCCAGTCGCTGTCGCGCACCGAGCGCGTCTGGGCGAGGAAGTCCAGCGTGCCGCCGGCGTCGAGCTCGGCCTGGACCCGGTCGCGCCGTTCGAGCAGCTCGCGGCGGCGACCGCCGAACTGCCGCTGCAGCCCGGCGACGAAGGCCAGGGCCTCCTCGGTCAGGATCTCGGCGTAGTCGTCCTTCATCGGACCGGTGACGCTGACGCCGTCGGGCTGGCCCATGCCTACCTCCGCGTGTGCTCGCCGTCGGATACCGCGGACCCTCCTACGACGGTGGGCCAAACGCAATACCCCGGCACGTCCGAGGCCACTCATCGGTTGGCGGCGTAGCGTGCGGCGTTGCCGGGCGAGCAGATGGCCGGGCGAGCAGATGGCCGGGCGAGCAGATGGAGGTCTCCGTGCGGGTCGCGTTCCTCGGGATGGGTCGGATGGGCAGCGCCATGGCCCGGCACGTGCTGACCGGCGGTCACGAACTGGTGGTCTGGAACCGCACCCGCGGCAAGGCGGCCGACCTGCTGGCCGCCGGCGCGACCGAGGCGGACTCTCCCGCCGCCGCGGCCCGCGACGCCGACGCGGTCGTGCTGATGCTGCGCGGTCCGGACGATGCCCGCGAGGTGCTGCTCGGCGAGTCCGGCGTCACGGCGGGCCCGGGCGCGGCCGACGGCGCTTTGGTGATCAACGCCACCACCGTCGACCCGGACACCGCCCGCTCGCTGGCGGCGGAGGTCGCCGCCCATGGCCTGCGCTACGTCGACGCGCCGGTCGCCGGCTCGGTCCAGCCCGCCACCGACGGGACGCTGCGGGTGCTGGTGGGCGCCGCCGAGGCCGACTACGCCGACGCGGAGCCGTTGCTGGGCCTGTGGGGCGCTCCCGACGGCGTACGCCGGGTGGGCGACGTCGGCGCCGCCAGCGCGCTGAAGCTGGTCATCAACTTGACCCTGGGCGTCGCGATCAGCGGCGTCGGCGAGGCGCTGCGACTGGCAGCCGACGTCGGGGTGGACCGCACCGAGGCGATGGACGCGCTGGCGACCGGCCCGTTCGGGTGGACCCTGGCGCAGAAGCGGCCGATGCTCGAGGCGCAGGACTACACCCCCGTCGTTCTCGCTGGACCTGCTGGCCAAGGACCTCGGCCTATGTGTGGGTGCGACC
>JGI24130J36418_10000283_pt1 | contig 15760 bp, 27 predicted proteins | sample BarGraNGADG00212_FD_36418 | JGI IMG/M metagenome (IMG submission 36418)
GGGCCGCCGCTTGCCGTGCGGCGGCGATGTAACCGGCCACGCCCGGAGAGTTCACTTCGTCGGTCATCGGTTCAGGCCTCCTGATTCGGTGGTTCAGCCCAACATCGGACGTGTGATCCTCGTGCCGATCCCCGCCATTGTGAACCTCGCACGACCCGGGCGCGTGATGTCAGCGTAACCGCTTCCAGTGCGAGCTGGAAGCGGTTGCTAAGTGGGCGCTCGCAGGCTCAGACGCGGCCCGCCGTGATGTACACGCCGACCGCCGCGAGCACTCCGGCGAACCACGGCACGACCCTGTGGAGCCGCAGCACCCAGAAGGGCGCCGAGTCGCTCGCGCTCACAACCGCACCGCTGGCGAAGGAAGCGATCACGAGCAGGCCCGCGACCCAGATGACGATCGACTCGCCCGTCGACACCGCCCCGATGCGCATCGGCTCGTAGACCGTCACCGCGATGATGATGACCGCAGCGAGGGCGACCAGCTTGTGGACCGTCTGCAGAGCAACACCGTAGGGACGCCCCGCGCTGGTGAGCCACCCTCCGGTGCCGAAGACGACGGCCGCGCAGAGGATGAGCCCGATCGCACGCAACTGGATCGCCGACATGCGCCCTCCCGTGTTGTGACCTTGTGTCGATGTGCTTCACGAAGTAGAGCCACGTAGCTTGTTCCCGCCGCAGCGGGTCGACCCTCCGACCCAGTGCTGCTCCCGCTGTCAGTCATACCCTGGCCGAGCGCCTCTCGCGACGGATCACGCGAAACGGGTAGAACTGCGCGCGGTTGCGCCGTAGGCTGGCTGCACACGTCCGATCAAGGAGAAGCGCGTGAACCACGTGTACGCCCCCGGCTGCGCCCTCATGCTCTACAAGCCCCACCTCGCCGAGAGGGTGCTCGCCCACCTCAACGCGGACGACGCGGTTGTGACGAGCCTCCTCACCTGCTGCCGGCACGAGCCGCATCTCGAGCCGGGCTCGGTCGTCATCAACACGTGCGCGGGCTGCGACCGCCGCTACCGCGAACTCTACGAGGGCGTCTCGACCATCTCGCTCTGGGAGGTCTTGGCCACCAGCGACACGTTCGACTTCCCTGACTACCATGGTGCGGAGATGGCGATCCACGACGCGTGCCCGACGCGCACCGAGGAGCGGGTCCATGTCGCCGTTCGCGCGCTGCTCGACAGGATGAACATCGTCGTCATCGAGCCCAAGTCGACCCGAACGCATGCGGTCTGCTGCGGCGACAGCTTCCTCGGTGAACTGCCCGTCGACCGCGTCAAAGACTTGATGGCCAAACGCGCGGATTCGATGCCCCGGGAGGATGTTGTCGTCTACTGCGTCTCCTGCGTCAAGGCGATGCACATCGGCGGCAAGAGGCCCCGGTATCTTGTCGATCTGCTCTTCGCCGAGGACACGGCGCCGGACGTCTTCGAGCCCACCGCCTGGCATGCGATGCTGGACGAGTTCATCGCCGCGCACTAGGGCGCGGCCCGCGACTCAGTCCGCGCGCGTGGGGTGCACGACCGATGTGACGGCTTCCGGCATCGCCGATGCCCGGAATGGTACTCAGACCGGGGCCGTCGGGCGACAGCCCTCACCGAGTCAACTTGAGTCCGCTCGCTGTCCTGACCACGAAGAACCTCATGAGATCGCCAGATGGGACTCGAAACGTGATGAGCCCGGGCGTGGGGTTGTCGCGAGTCAGTTGGGCGAGCCTCTCCAGCTCGGACGGGTAGAGCCGCTCGCCGCCGTCCGCAGGAGCAAGCCCCCCGTCTTCGAGCCGGTAGAACGCCAGTTCCTTGATCTCGACGGAGGCAGGGTCGTAGTCCGCATACGCGACGGCCTTGGCGACCCACTCGCGAACAGCCTCCGACGTGGGCTCCAGGAACATCGACGCGGCTTCGCCGGCGGCGCCTGACGCGATCGCGCGCTCGTAGGACCGGACGAGTTCCCGCGCTGCAGGCGCGTCTGCTTGCGTGACAGCGCCCTGAGTGTCGTGCGACTGCGACTGCGGGGCGGGAGCCGTACAGCCCGCAACCGCCAGGACGAGCAGAGCCGCTACCGACCATCTGAGCATCTTCATGTCGCGTGCCTCGATCCTATGGCCACACCCGACATGTGGCGCGTCGGCAAGCCCGAACCGCGAGCCATCGAGCAGCGTGATCACATCGAGCGGATCGCCCGCCGCGGACCCCCAACGACGCCACCGTCGGCAGAAGGGCCCCGTTGCGGGCCTGCATGCGTGCGGTCACGGATCTACATGCTGTCGCTACTCATCTTCCTCTTGAACACGACGATCGCGATGCCAGCTACTGCAACCGCGTATCCGATTACCCACCAAAGATGCGGCAGGATCGAAGCATAGTCTCCGGCAATGGCTGCTCTGGTCGCGTCGACGGCATGAGCAAAGGGGAGCAGATACGCGATCGTCTTGAATGCACCGCCCACCAGATTCAGGTCGAACCAGGTACCGCTCAGCCACGCGGCGACATTGGTCAAGAGCGCGCCGCAGATAGCGCCGACCTGCTTGTCGGTGAACACAGTCCCCGCCAGGAGCCCGATGCCGATGAAGAGAATGGCTGTGGGAATCAGTACCGCAAGCGCGAGCAGCACGTTCGCGTTCACCGACAACCCGAGGAAGAAGGATGTGACGAAGCATATGGCACTCTGGGCGAGCGCTATCGGCAAGAGCGGCAGAACGTATCCGAGAATGAAGTCGGACGCAGAGAGCGGCGAAGCGAACAAGCGCATGAGGAACGACGTGGTTCGGTCTTTGGCGATCAATGTCCCAGAGAACAGTGACATGAATGAGAGGCCGAAGACCGCCACNCCCGGAGACAGTCTCGCGATCCGGAACAAGCTGACGGGGATATTCGCCTGAATGGCAGACAGCAGGAAGAGCAGGACCACTGGGAAGCCGATACCGAAAGCCAAGTTCAGAGGGTCTCTCAGGAGTTCCTTGCGGTTTCGTGAAGCGAATGCCAGGAACCTCATGCGCGCACCCCTGGCTCCGTGGCAAGTGAGACGAAGGCGTCCTCAAGTGTCCGAGTCCCCGTCTTGGACATGAGTTCTGCAGACGTTCCGACCGCCTTCAATTCGCCCTCCGACATGATCCCGATCCTGTCCGAGAGGGCTTCCGCCTCTTCCATGTAGTGCGTCGTGAGTACGATCGTGACCCTCCCCTTCAGTTCCTCGATTGCAGCCCACAGCTCTCGCCGTGCGAGGACATCAAGGCCAAGCGTTGGCTCATCGAGGAACAGGATCTGCGGATCCGAGATGAGCGCCATCGCGATACTGAGCCGACGCTGCATACCGCCCGATAGCGTCTTGGCCCTGTCTCCGGCGACTCCTGTCAAGCCGAAGACAGACAGCATCTCATCTGCCTTGGTCCGTGCGGCTCTCTTGTCGCTGCCGTAGATCTGGGCGATCAGTTCGAGGTTCTCTTTGACGGACAGGTTGGGAGCCACCGCAGTCTCCTGCGGCGAGACGTTCGTCTTCTCTTTGACCGCACCCGGTGCCGAGAGGACGCTGTCCCCCAACAGGAACGCGTCGCCGCTCGTGGGCCGGCTGAGGCAGGTCAGCATCTTGATGGTCGTCGTCTTCCCCGCGCCGTTGACGCCGAGCAGCGCGAACAGTTCACCCTGCTCCACAGACAGGTTGAGTGCGTCCACTGCGATCTTTGCGCCGTACTTCTTCGTCAGATCGGTCGCCTGGATGGCCGCCGTCATCGGTCCTCCTCCGACCGCTCCTGCGCGCTGAGGATGTCTTGAGCGAACTGCTTGAACAATTCATTCTTCACGATCGCGATCCCCTGCGCCTCATCACCGAGCACCAAGAGGGTGTCACCGGCCTTGATGTCGAAGACGTCGCGCGCCTCCTTCGGGATGACGATCTGCCCCCTCTCGCCGACCTTCACGGTGCCGAAGATGTACTTGCCGTCAGGACCCTTCATCCGCGTCTCCTTCGCATCCCGGAAGTCCGTACCGGTCACACTCATCATTCTATGCGTGTGAATCCTACTTCTCATACACGCATGACGCAACCAGTATCTGGAACGGTTCCGTACGCAAGGGAAGAGTCCCTGAGACGCGCCATCCGCTGGAAGCCCCTGCTGTGCCTGGGCGATGGTGCACCGTCCCTGCCCCGATAGATGAGGAAGAACCTGGCGGACCAGCGAATCACACCCGGCTTGAGATCGTCATCGTCGTAGTAGGTCCAGTCGTCCAAGAAGGCGAGCCCGGCGCCCGGACCTCCGTCTCCCGGCAGTCCGCGAGACCGGACTGGAAGACCACGTAGTGGGAATACTGGACCCAGCGCGTCGCATCCGTCGCGAGACTTGACGCAATCCGCGTTGCCAGAGGTCGAAAGGCCGTTCATGCGCCTTGTCCCCGGTCATGCGAGGTGTATGCGACGATGAGTCTGGGACTTCCAAGATGAGAACATGAAGAAGGATGAGAGCATGAAGGAGTCGGGCACGAGCGAAGGCCAGTCGGCATCGGAGCTCATCTCGAAGAGGATCGCCGAACTCGGGGACTGGCGCGGGGAAGCCCTCAGCAGGACGCGCAAGCTCATCAAGGAAGCAGACCCGGACGCCGTCGAGGAGTGGAAGTGGGGGCGCACTCCGGTCTGGTCGCACGACGGGATCATCTGCACCGGCGAATCCTACAAGGATGTCGTGAAGCTCACCTTCGCCAAGGGCGCGTCTCTGGAGGATCCGGCCCGTCTCTTCAACTCGAGTCTCGACGGGAACGTACGCCGCGCCTGCGACATCCACGAAGGAGAAGTGGTTGACGAGGTCGCCTTCAAGGCGCTCGTTCGCGAAGCGGTCGCCCTCAACAGTCTCGGCAAGTCGAAGCCTTCGAAGAAAGCGAAGTCCTAAGGGATTCCGCCCCTGAACAGGTCCGACATCGGGGCGGCGGAGGTGTCGTTCCGCCCGAGCGTAGCCGGGTTGAAGATGGCCTCGACAGTCGCAAGGAGCGATGTGGACTTGCCGGCGGGCCATTGGCGAGTCGTCGCCTTCCCGGACAGAGTCGCGATCGGGCACCTCCGCGGAGCCGCCGATCATCCAGAGCGCGCCTCTTCGACCGCAGGCCTCGCTATGCCCCGGTCAAGAAGGCCGGGTGACATGACACCTCGCCGACTGGTGCGTCCCCGGACATGGAAAGACAAAGCACGTTCTCATCGGGGACACCTTCCCACGCGATGCCAGGGTACTGCCGGAATCCGAAGCGACAGTAGAAGGCAGGATCTCCGACCAAGACGCACCCGCGGGCCCCACGGGAACGCAGCGCGTCAAGGTCAGTCTCGACCAGTGCACGCCCGATACCCTTTCCTTGGTGATCCGGAAGGACTGCCACCGGCCCGAGCAGGAACCAGCCCGATGACGCACCACCGATGCTGGCCGTCGAGAACGCGATGTGACCCACGACTTCGCCATCGATCTCAGCCACCAGCGACAACTCCAAGGCGTCAGCTGCGCGCAGGGCTTCCACGATGAGGTGCTCAGTCTGATGACTGAACGGATGGTGCTCGAAGGCCACGATGTTGACTTCACGGATGGCATCGTGATCCCGGAGCGTCTCAGGACGAATGATCATCCACATCACCCTTCATTGACTGGGCCCAATGTTGGGCGCTTCAGCGATGGAGCGCCCTTTCTATGCTACTCAGAGCCTACCCCATCCGCTGAAGGCCCTTGCTGGGCCGACCCCTGCCTGCCCCCGGATGAGGAGGTCGGCGGTAGACGCCGGAGTGCCTTCTCGTAGCCCGAGTCCGCCGTGTCGCCGAGGACGGGTGTGATCGACTCAGGCTCCTGGGGAGGATCCTGGTCGCCTTGAAGTACCTGCGCGATTCAATGGCACACCCGGCCCAGGGCTTCAACTCACGGCCTTCCTCACGAGCGCGGCGAGCTTCGCCTCTTCGGCGGCGGTCACCTTCTTCACCGCGAAGGCGACTGGCCACATGGCGCCTTCGTCGAGGTTCGCCTCGTGCTGGAAGCCGAACGTCGCGTACCTCGTCTTGAACTTCTGCGCGCTCTGGAAGAAACAGACGACTTTGCCGTCCTTGGCATACGCGGGCATCCCATACCAGAGTCTTGGCGAGAGAACCGGCGCGTTGGCTTTGACGATCACATGGAGGCGCTCGGCGATGGCGCGATCGGGTTCCGGCATCGCGGCGATGTCTGCGAGCACCTCGGCCTCGCCGTCGACCTTCGTCTTCTTCTCAGCCATAGTCGCTTCCTTTCTCAGTTGATCGGCTGTGAATGCGGACGCAACCACCTGCTCGAAGGAGTCCAGAGGACCTCCTGTTCTGCACTCCGATCGTTGTGTGTCACCGAACGTCGGGCGCTTGAGCGGCGCGCCTTGCGCTCGGAGTCCGACCGAACGGCTGTCGCGTCAGGTTGATGCGCTTGTCACGCGTCTTGCGACAAGCTCCGAGCGCGGATGTCCGCGTCCGTTCATAGAGGATCGTGTCCAAACGACTGCTACCCGTTTGGCGAGCGGGCATGTGCTGCAAGACCTCGCGCACTTCAGGGGGGCGTGCTCGATCGCCCAGCGCCACGCGAAATCCGCCGGAAGCAGCCCAGCCTGGCGGGCGCTAGTCCCGAAGTATCCTGTCCAGTTCGGTCGGGTCCGCCGTCAGAGAGACGTCGCCGCAAGTGGGGCAANCGGCGGCTTTGACACCGCAGCGGCCTGCTGAAGAGATCCGCTTCCCTTTCGACAGCTCGACCCGATACACACTCTGTGCGTAGACGCTCAAGTCCTCGACTAGCTCCGAATCACACTTCGAGCACTTTCGCATCATGTACTCCTAGAATCGCCGGATAGTCCGCGCATTCAGCACGGTGAAGAGCGAGAGTGAGCCAGCGTCATCGCAGTCGAGCCATCCAGGATCGGGGATCAGGCCCCGTACCGTTGAATCCTCTGCGGGCGCCGGACGAGGAAGTAGATCAGTGCACCGATCACATGAGTGAGCAAGATCACCAGCATCCAGATGATCTTGTCGTTTCCCTCGGACGGTTCCTTTGTTGCACAGTCGATGAGCATCCAGACCCACAGGACCGTCCCACCGATCCCGAACAGAAAGAAGATCAGGAAGGACAGCAAACCAAGTACTCCCACGCCTCTTCGCCCCCCTTGTTCTGTCGAACGTGTCAGGCATGAGCGGCGGCCCATGACTCTCGTCGGTCTAGCGCTCGCGCCATCCGCTCGATGCCTTGGTTAGGCTGGCTGTAGCGCGGCGACTTCCTTGAGCACGACCGCGCAGGCGATCGCGTAGATGACCGCCGTGGCAGGCGCGGTCAAGGCGTGCGACACCGACGGCCCCATCAGCGCCACCACGACGGCGAGCACCGGGACCACGATGCCCAGGAAATAGTAGCCGCGGCTTTGGTACAACCATCCGTATGGCAGGAAGTGCGAACCGAACAGCACGGCCATCACGAACGGCAGCCATACCGGAAGGACGAGGTAGCACAGGATGATGATGGGCCAGTAGAAGAGTTGGACGACCGCAAGGATCCCCCCGAGGTCGCTTAGGGGAGGCTGCTTGGCCATGACGTCACCGTTCAGCAGCCGCGAGACCAGAATCCCGAGCGGGAAGACCAAGCCCGTGGCCACCATGACCATCAGGCCGCCGAGCTTGAGAGGAACGAGATAGAACACCGCGCTTGCCGCGATCCAGAACACCGTGCCTGCGATGGGCAGGCCGATGCCCTTCTTAGTGACGGCCGAGAATCCCTGGCGATCGAGCATCGTGTGCCCTTCAGCATTGTTAGGCTCAGCCTGACGTGTTGGGCATAGCCTGCACGACGCTTGCACGCCCGCAACCTCACCCTACCTCACGGGTGCCTTGTCGGGTTGAAGCGCTTGCAAGGCACATGCTCCCCGCACTAGCGCTGGCGCGCCGTACGACGAAAGGCAAATGCCAGCAGCAATCCCGAGATCATCAAGGTGAGCCAGCCGATGGAGATGGCCGTGACCTCGAACCGATACTCAAGACCGAAGCCGAAGTACCACGACATCCCCACGAAGGCTGCGATCATCAGCGCGGAGGAGACCAGATACACCCACCGCGTGACCCGCTCAGGACGCGACGAACCGAGCGAGAGAGCGAGGAACGCGAAAGACAGGCCCAACACCAGGAAACCGAGCTCCTGAAGAGCGATGAAGACGCCGTGAGGGTTGTACTGGGAGAGGATGGCGAGCCCGTCCAACTCGCCTCGCAGAAGCGCTGGCTGCACGGTGCGCAGCTGGATGAAGTAGTCCATCCCGATGACGGTGAAGGCGACGGTCGCGAGGGATAGCCCGATCGTGCCGAAGACCTTGCGATCGTCCACCGCGCGCTGGCGGACGCATGCGGCGAGCACGAGGAAGGCCAGCATCATCAGTAGCGCGAGGTACATCCACACGAAGTCGCGCGGCACGAATCGTGCCGCGGCGGCGTAGGGATACGGGATGGCGCTTCCGGGTGCGGCGAAGGGACCAGTCCGTGGTGGGGTCGTGGCGGCCACGCCGAAAGAGACAGCGGCCATGACGGCGGTCAGAATCGCCGCCCAGAAGCCAACGCGGTCCGTCAGGCTCGTACGGTCGGTCACCATCGATGGATTGTCCACTCCCCTCCCCTCGCTTCCGCGCTCGTTCGGGAGACCCCGCGCGAACCTAGTCGCGATGGAGGTCCGACTGGCGGGCCCGCCCGATCGGCAGGATATCGTCTGAGGTGCCCCCCATCGGGTCGTGCTTCTTCCCCCAGCGATCCATGGCGAGGAAGAGGACGACGGCGCCGATTGCCGGAAGTGCCATGATCAGGATCACAAACAGCCAGTCCACCGCGCCACCTCTTCGTCCTCAGGTTCTCCCGAACGTTGGGCGCGTAACCCGCGCGCCGATTCCCCCACCATTGTGCGCTCGCGAGACGCATCGGGTTGACGCGCTTGCCAGGTAGGCGGACTAGGAGCGGTGCTCCCCGCGCAAGCCGATGATGCCCGCGAAGATGACCATCTCAAGCAAGGCAAGGACCGTCCATCCAAACCTCCGCGTACCGCGAGATCGACCGGCCCGCGCGACAAAGACGCCGATCGCGGACCCCGCTCCGGCCAGCGACATCGCACGCGCCGCCGGATGATCAGCGAAGAACCTCGCCGGACCTTGCAGACTCGGAGAAGTGACCGCCGTCCTTGGCATCGCATCATCCTACCTAACGCGTTGCGCTTCACCGGCCGCGTCGGCGAGCGCTTCCGCCCGAGTCTACCGCACGAGGCGCGCCGTCTGAGTGGAAGCGCGGGTTAGGCGTCTTGCGGCAAGGTTCGAGCGCGGATGCCCGCATCCAGCTCATAGAGGATCGTGTCCAACCGACTATTGCCCGCTTGACGGGCGGGCATCTGCAGCAAGACCTCGCGCGCTTCCGAGGGGACGTGCTCGATCGCCCATCGCACCTCTGCGTCACCGGCACTTGGATCGCCGGCGTTGTCGAGCTCGAAAGCCAGCGCGGCATAGGCCGCTGGCCCGACGATGTGCTTTGTCTGGTGGACATCCGCTAAGGGATGCGTGTAGGCGCTGGCCGCCGCAAGGCCCGCCGCGCGAGCGGAGGCAGCCGCGGCGGGATCGCCGACCTCACGTGCAGCGGCATGTGCCTCCATGGCAAGGGAGCGTAACCGGGCTACGCGCTTTCCCCCGCCCGCGAACTCCCGGATGCCCTCGATCGCCGCACGGGGCCGTGAATCCGAACCGGCGCGCGTCTCGTACACCGACAGCGCTCTCTCAGCGCAGTCCGCAGCCCAGCCTCCAATGGCCCGAAGTGACTCCAGGCTCAGCGTGAAGTATCTGGACTCATGATCGGCCATCGTTCTCCCAAGGACAGCGGTCTTGCGGAGCTGCGAAAGGACGCCGAACGTTGGGCGCGTAGCCTGCGCGCCCCTTACCTAGCGTATCGCGCAAACCCTGAACGCGTCAGGTTGACGCTAGTCCGACCCACGCTTCGCGACGTACCTGACACCATCAATGTCAGCGAAGTCCGCATCCTGTGTCCAAAGGGTTGCATCCGACGATTGCGCTGTAGCCAGGATGATGCTGTCCGCCATCGGGATACCGAGGGCCATGCTGGTGCGCGCCGCCTCGAGCGCAAGGTGGATCGAGAGATCGACGACATCGCCTTGCTGCATCAGGGCTACCGCCTGCAGCGCGTCGCCCTCACCTCGCTGCTGAGAGACGCGCTTGAAGACCTCATAGACACTGACAGTCGGGACAATGAGTTCATCGGTTGCCTCGACCGCGGCGGCGAAGAAGTCGGCGTTTGGACCCGCTGCAAAGTACTCGAGCCACCCGGACGAGTCGACGACGTTCACAGGCGGTCACCTTCACGCGGGACGTCGGTGTCGATCCCGCGCAAGAAGCCCCGCATCTGCCGAACCGGCACGATGGGAACAAGCTCGACGCGATCGCCGTACTGGATCGCCTGCACCTTCTGACCCGGGCGCAGACCAAGTGACTGGCGAATACCCTTGGGGATCACGACTTGGTACTTGGGCGAGATGGTAACCGCGTCCATCACGGCCTCCCTATCGATAGTGGTATCGTACAACGTGCATACTATCGATAACGTCCGAGGTGTGCAACTGGCCGTGGTCGGGGTTCGGACTAACGCATTGCGCGCGAGCGCCGCTCCGACGCTTTCATCGCGATTCTAGCCCGCGGCATCCGCTCGATGCGCTTGCTAGACAGCATCGGCTACGACGTGGCTGGCTCGAAATACCAGATCTCCCCACGTTCGCGATCCGACAACATCCCGCCCACCAATTGCAGATTCCGATGCCACGAACGGCCAGGTCCATCGGCGTTCACCTGGAACGTCAGTTTGTCGTGATTCGCGTCAGCCGCGATGGAAACCCTCACCTCGGAAGCCAGCCCGATCTCAGTCGCACACGCCTCAAGCGCGGCCGCCCACCCCTCGAGCCATGCGGTGATGTCTGTGACGCGACCAGATAATGCGACGTCAGTCTCCTGCGACCGCGACTTCATGTCCGTCGAGCCAGGCAACTGGATTGTGTGAGTCTCGTCACGCAAGCCCGAGTGGTAGTCGAGAGCCGACGAGATCTCCACGTCTGCCCCCCGGATGAGCATCAGGAGCGTGCAGCCAAGATACTGCGCGTCAGATGCCCATTCACGTGCCAATTCATCCGACCGGTTGTGGATGTGATCGAAGTCGGCCTTGCTGGGGATTCGGGCTACCAGCGCATCTTGCACCCTAGCTACCTGCTCAAGTGCGTCCTTCATGGCCTTGAGCGCTTCGGGGGAATGCCCGTGCCAATCCGAGACCTCGCCCGTGACCCGCAGCGGCCCCCGTGAGCAGTACGACTTCGTCGGATTACCCGGGAATCTCTTGTCCGTCAGATCGGGGTCATCCACGATCGGGCCGGTCGGTTCCACTATGTAGACTCTGCCGGGCTCTTCGCCGCGGGCCAGCTCGGCTCCCCAGATGGCAGCATCCAAGGTGCCGGTCAGATAGACCCAGGTGGTCTGCCTCTCCATGTTGCCGAAGTTGGGCCGATGGCCTGGCTTGATCACGTCCCCCGGCTTCAGGTCAGCCTTGGTGCCATGGTAGAACCGCTCTGAACTCAGGTCGTCGGTGACTGCCACCGGCTCACTCCTTTCGTGTCGCGCGATGCTGTTGGTCTTGGATCGGACGTACGCTGCACCGACTAGGGATCTTCCGCCATGTCGCGGCCGAGTATGCCCCCAGCACATGCGAAAGCGGAGACTGCACCTCGACGCGCTGCCGACGCAGAATGGAGTTGGCGAGGGACGCGTGGTGTCCCAAGTCGAAAAGCGAACGGGCATCCGAAGGTGTACCCCGTTCGTTCATGTGGGCGGGCAAAGGCCGACCATTCGCGAGTCTGGCTGACGTTGGGCGCTCAAGCGGCGGACCGCAGCGCCTTCTTCCTTGCTCACGCCTTGCGCCGTGTGCTGGAAGCGCTTGCTAGCCAGAAGTACGAGCGAGCAGCGACTCTATCAGGAGCGCCTTGGCCCGGCGGTACTCCTCCATGGGACGACCCTCGTACTCGCGCTTCATACCGTTGTAGCGCTCGAGCGCACGCGGGTCGGACGTGAGGAGGGCCTTGAGCCCGTGGAACCGGCGATCGTGCCATTCATCCACAACGGCAAGCTGAACCGACGCGGAGAACCCGCGACCCACGTAGTCGTACTCGATATAGTCGCCGGTGGGGTCGTTGCGCGGGCTGCGAGCGAATAGGCCGTCGAGAACCTCCATGGAGCTGAGGAAGGCCTCGCTTGGCACCCTGACGAGAACGTCAAGATCGCCCTTGGTGAGACATCCGGGGACCGCCGTGCTGCCAACGTGCTCCACGTCTGCCCCGGGCAGCCCGGCTTCCACGTGCGCTGCCACCTCAGAGAACCATCCCGCCGCATCCGACGATTCCTGGCTGACGAGCACAAGTGGGTCCTGCATCTTGGCCCCGTGGCTTCCTTCTGGCTAGCGTTGGGCGCTTCGGCGGCTGGCCGAGCGCGTGGTGCCAGCGTACCGCTCCCGCAGCCCGCTGGAAGCGCTTGTTCTGTGCGCCGCCGTGCTGTACCATTACCTGTACAGGTCACCCTTGGAGGTCAAGCATGGACGCTATCCCCTACACCACACTCCGCGCGAACCTCGCCGGTCAGATGGACCGCGTGTGCGAGGACCACGCCCCCCTCATCGTGACGCGCAAGGCATCCTCGTCGGTTGTCATGATCTCGCTGGATGACTACGAGGCCCTCGAGGAGACATCCTACCTCCTGCGTAGTCCGAAGAACGCGCGCAGGCTGCTCGCATCGATCGCTGACCTCGAGGCGGGCTCGGGAACCACACGGGAACTGGTCGAGTGAAGCTCGTCTTCTCGGAGAACGCCTGGGAGGACTACCTGTACTGGCAGAAGACCGACCGCAAGGTCGTTCTGCGCATCAACGCGCTGATCCGGGATATCCAGCGGGACCCGTTCGACGGCATCGGCAAGCCGGAGGCGTTGAGACACGCGCTGTCCGGATACTGGTCGCGGCGCATCACCGACGAGCATCGCATCGTCTACAAGGTTGAGGGCGATGCCGTCATGATCGCCCAGCTGCGATACCACTACTGACGAGTCGCACAGAACGTGTTGCGCATGATCGGCGCTCAGACGCTCTCATCAGGATAGCGCTCACGGCGTCGGCTCGATGCGCTTGTTGGGCAGACCGCGCACAGCCGAAGCGCCCGCCTCACGGGGACCGAGGGGAGTCGGAGGTCATGTGCGCGTCAGGCGCCTCTGAGGTCTGCGTGATGACCCACGCACGCTTGCTCTCGTCCCAGGTCAGGTCGTAGGTGGCAGAAGCGGCGAATGGTTCCGCGCCCGTGCCCGCGCTCGACGCCGGATTGCCCCTCCAGAACTGGAAGTCGGCACGGTAGGCGGCGTGCGTCTTTGAGACGGCACCAAGCGTCTTGACGCTTGCCGACCACGCGGCGACCGTCGCGAAGTCGCTCATCGAGACGGCAGGCACGACGCTCACGAAGTCATCCGGCTGCTCAGGGGTCCAGCTCGCCTCCGAAGAGGACGGGTGCCCGCCGAGCGCCTTGTCGTTGAAGCGCAGCATCCAGCCGTGCAGGTACACACGAAGAGCATCGCCGGGTTGTGCCTGCGCGACGGTGGCCACGACGGTGCCGCGCCGAGACTGCGCCGACGGTCTCGCGGGCACGACAGCGCCACCCTGCTGGCCGCAACCCGAGACGGTTGCGGCGATGAGCAGCAGCACGACGGAGAGCACGTTTCGACAGCGCACCACCACGCCCCCTCCCCACACGACCCCACGACCCCATGGTTCTGCCCAACGTCTGGCGCTTCAGCGGCGGACCGCAGCGCCTCCTTCATTGCTCGAGCTTGCCGCCGCCCGCTGGAAGCGCTTGTTCGGCACGGTCCCGGCGCACGCCGAGGCGAATCGCCAAGACCGCTGCGACGACGATGGCGAGACAGCCAAGCGCCATCACGACTCCGGTCAGTGCGAACTGGCCATTCGTGTCGTTGCGCAAGATGCCCCACGCCCACTCTGACGCCGGTATCCACGCGACGACCATGACCGCCACAACTCGCTCCCCGACACGTCCGTTGATGATGAGCAGAACGGCCAGCGCAAAGGACGCGAGCTGCGTGAACAGCGTCGCCCCTGACGAGATGCCGAACTGCCACTCAAACGGAACCCCCAGCGACCGCGCTGCCGCGCCCGGCCCCGACCAGCCCAGCAAGGTTGCGGAGACCGGCAGCATGCTCAGCGCGCCAATCGCCGCCGCCACCCCGAGGCCGACGAGCACTACCCGCGTGATGCCGGATTCCGATGTCGCCGTTGCCATCAGCCCCCCCAGAAACGACCACATTCCTGTGGCTCTGCCGAACGTGTTGCGCCTAAGCCGCGCGCCTATCCCCTCCAGTATGCGACAACCTCGAGCGCGTCAGCTTGAAGCGCTTGTTGGTCAGTGGCCGCACGCGTTGCCTTCGACTAGCAGTCGAAGACCGACCAGCAGATCTCGTTACGCAACCGCTGGTCGTCCAGCACGAGATCGCGAATCGCCTCCGGCAGCCGCTCACGCTGCCAGCGACACTCCTGCCGACCCGCACGCTCGCCCTCGCCCTCCGGAGCAGCGGCCCNTGCNGCCTTGATCGCGTAGGCAGCGGCACCGAGCTCGTGAGCTGCAACGTGAGCAACGTTCGCCGCCTGGCCGGCGGCGTACGCCGCATGCCTCGCGGCACCGGTCAACTCTCTGGCCGCGGCATTCGCCTTGCCTGCTGCCGTGCGCGCCTGGGTCATCGTAATCTCGCCGCGCACCCAAGCCCGAGCTTGATCCACCGCTTTGCGCGGCCGCGGATCCGAAGGCTGCACTGCCTCGAACAGAGGCAACACGTGCTCCACGCAGTCGGCTGCCCACTCGGCGAGAAGGCGATGATCGGAGTCTTGCAACGTGCCACTGCGCCGAACCGTGATGAACCTGGGGTCGCGATCCTTGGGAAGGATCACAGCTTCGCCCACCCTTCGCTCCATCGGCCCAACGTGTTGCGCCTCAGCCGCACTCAAGCGTCTCTCTTCACCCTACCGACTTGCGGCGTCGACTGGAAGCGCTTGTTAGCTCCTGGCCGAGGTCACCTCACGCAGATAGAGATCCGCCCGACACACGCAGGGCGACTGGCCGCATGCGGGACACGAAGCGCCGAGGATGCCCGAGTAGAAACCCTCGATGCGACGAGACAGGGAGAACCCGGCCTCCACGAGCACGCCGGCCATCGGTGCCGTCCCATCCGCACCGTGGACCCAGGCGTAGGTGAGGTGGCTCATCGCACCGAGGGCCTCGCAACGGTCGACCAGCTTACGCACGAGCGCCGTCGCCACGCCACACCGTCGCCACGCCGGATCGACGGCGACGAGTCGTATGTGTCCGACCATGCCATCATCTGTCCGGTCGAGACCCGCGGTGCCCACGCCGATCGGAGCACCATCGGCCTCAGCGACGAGCGCGACTGCGCATGCGAAGTCACCCGCATCCCAGAACCCGGTGCCGAGCGCCGCATCGAGAAGCGGGCGGACGGCGGGGAGATCGGGCGCGCTCAACTCACGAATACGAAAGGGGCCCACACCAGTCCTCCCGTGTTGTCCCATGGAGCTAGTCACTATGAGATGGCCGGCCCGAATCCGTGTATACGTGGATCATCCGCGGGAAACGGCCCGCGGCGCCGACAGACGGAGGGACCGGCCATGCACCA
>JGI24130J36418_10000285_pt1 | contig 15732 bp, 17 predicted proteins | sample BarGraNGADG00212_FD_36418 | JGI IMG/M metagenome (IMG submission 36418)
GGTGGTTTCGGAGAAGAAACGTCCACAGAGTTATCCCCAGGCTGTGGACGATACGGGTGTCGGAGGAGTGGACGGCTGGTCACGGGCCGATGACTGGGGCACAGGGCTGTGTACGACTTTGTGGACGAACCTCTCGGGTCCCTAACGAGACTGGTTACGGATCCGGTTGGTCAGCTCGGTGACCTGGTTGTAGGTTGCGCGGCGCTCGCCCATCAGTTGACGGATCTTGCGGTCGGCATGCATAACCGTTGTGTGGTCGCGCCCTCCGAACAAATGTCCGATTTTTGGTAAGGACAGCTCGGTGAGCTCGCGGCAGAGGTACATCGCGATCTGCCTGGCGGTGACCAGGACCCTGGAGCGTGACGCGCCACACAGGTCCTCCATGGTCAGGCCGAAGTAGGCCGCGGTCTGGGCCATGATCGTTGCGGACGTGATCTGGCTGCTTTGGTCCTGCGGGAAGAGGTCCTTGAGCACGATCTCGGCCAGGTTGAGGTCTATGAACTGCCTGTTGAGGCTGGCGAACGCTGTGACCCGGATGAGTGCGCCCTCGAGCTCACGGATGTTCGTCGTGATCCTGCTGGCAATGAACTCCAGGACCTCGTCAGGGGTGGTCATCTTCTCCTGGATCGCCTTCTTGCGAAGAATGGCGATCCGGGTCTCCAGGTCAGGTGGCTGAACGTCTGTGAGCAGTCCCCACTCGAAGCGGCTGCGCATTCGTTCCTCGAAGCCACCCAGTTGTTTGGGGGGCAGGTCGGAGGTGATGACGACCTGTTTGTTTGCATTGTGCAAGGTGTTGAAGGTGTGGAAGAACTCCTCCTGGGTCTGCACCTTGCCTTGGAGGAACTGAATGTCATCGATGAGGAGCACGTCAACGTTGCGGTATCGGCTCTGGAAGGCCGAGGCTTTGTCGTCGCGGATGCTGTTGATGAAGTCGTTCGTGAACTCCTCGGAGTTCACGTACCGCACCTGAACATTCGGATAGAGGTTGCGGGCGTAGTGGCCTATCGCGTGGAGCAGGTGAGTCTTACCCAGCCCGGACTGGCCGTAGACGAACAGAGGGTTGTAGGCCTTGGCCGGCGCTTCAGCCACCGCGACTGCGGCAGCGTGTGCGAAGCGGTTGCTGGCGCCGATGACGAAGGTGTCGAACGTGTACTTGGGGTTGAGCCGGGTGGCCTCGACCTCGGTGGCATCACGGTCTGCGATCCGCGGCCGGCTGGACTGGCCACCCGCGTTGGTGGCCCGGATCGTGCTGAACGGTGAGCTCAGGTCTGGCAGCTCGTCGGCTTCGAGCTCGGTGAGGCTGGCCAGATCGGCGATCGCCTCGGGTTCCGGGGGATCTTTGGCGGCGTTCTCAGCTCGTAGCGCGGGGTCAACTGTGACCGCCAACCGGATCTCCATGCCGAGCTGGCTGGACAGCGCCATCACGACCTGCTGGCGCACCCGGGTCTCGATAAAGTCCTTGGTGTACTCATCCGGCACGGCCAGCAACGCNGTCTGCTCGAGCAGGCCCACGAACTTGGCCTGGTGCAGGAACGCGCGCTGGGTCGGGGCCAGCCCATTGGCGTCCAGTGCACTCAACGTGTTGTGCCAGACGTGGCCGAAATCAACCTGTACTTGCGTCACGATCGGTACATCTCCACTCCCGTTGTCATGATCTCAAGCCGCGTCGGTCCCTTGGTCACTCGGGCATCTTATGCTCCTTCTTCCACACGTTTTTCCACAGCCTGTGCATATGTTGTGGACGTAAATGTGGGTGCGGAGCCTGGCAGCGTTCTGCCCTCACGGGGCGCCGTACGAGGGTCGAGATCGTAGTGTTCATGCTCACCAAACCTGGTGTTCACCGGCGTGTCGCCTGACAGAGATGGTCCCGCGGGACCACCTTAGGCNGGTTTCGACCGATTTGGTGGCACAGCGCACGGGCAAACCGCGCGAGTTTGACCGTGCCCGGTCGGCTCCCGTACCGTGGACCATGCCTGTATTGAGGGCCGTTTTCGCATGCCCGTGCATCCCACGCAGTTCTGGGTGGCCGCGGGTTTCCGATTGTGGCCGATCAACGGCTCGGAAACAGTGGGGATTCCTTTCCCCGTCGAATCAGTTGAGTGGTCCCACCTTGTACCCTGCACCACCTTCAGCACAGATCCCCGGATGGCTGTGCAGTAACGGAGAACCTCGTGAGCAAGCGCACATTCCAGCCCAACAACCGTCGAAGGGCCAAGACCCACGGCTTCCGCCTGCGCATGCGCACGCGCGCCGGCCGAGCCATCCTTGCTGCTCGTCGCGTCAAGGGTCGCTCCGAACTGTCCGCCTGAGGCTCGACGCGTGCTGCCAGCGCGTCATCGTCTGCGAAGCAGCACCGATTTCGCCGCAGTTTTTCGAGGGGCACGCGGAGCAGGTGGATCTCGTTCAGGCAGCCGCTTCGTCGTGGTTCATGTCAACTCGACCGATGCGCGTGCGGGTCAACCGCCGCGCGTCGGTCTTGTCGTCTCTAAGGCCGTGGGCAACGCCGTGGTCCGCAACCGCACCAAACGCGTCCTGCGGGCTCTCATGAGCAGTCGTATCGCTCAACTACCCGAGGGTATTGACGTGGTCATCCGTGCGAAGAGCGATCTGCCCGGTACACCGACGGCCATCCTGGCCCAAGATCTGGACAAACTACTTTCCACCGTGCTGCGCCTGGCCGGCTGGCAGGAAGGACGCTGAGGTCGAATGTCGATTCCTTCACTGCGCGTGGTAGTCGCCGCACCCGCGATCTTGCTGATCAGGGCCTACCAGCTGGTCTGGTCACCAATGAGGCCGCAGACCTGCCGGTTCTATCCTTCCTGCTCCGCCTATGCCCTCACCGCTATCCAACGGTTTGGCATCGTGCGTGGCTCGTGGCTTGCCGCTCGCCGTCTGTTGCGTTGCCACCCCTGGAACCCAGGGGGGGTCGACCATGTTCCCCAGCGGGGTCCCGAACATATGTCCGGACACCCCAGCGGGCAGACTTGACCATGATGGGGACCGACCGGTACCCGGTTGATCCCAGTGTCCCACTGGTAAGCGGCCAGCTCACCCCACGACAAAGGACCCGATGAACGCGATGATTGATTCAGTACTCGCCCCGCTTGAGTGGGTCGTGGCCTGGCTGATGGTCGGCTTCCACACGATCTTCACCGCCATCGGCCTGCCGGCCGACGCGGGGTTCACCTGGGCCTTGTCAATCGTCGGCCTGGTCGTCGTCATTCGGATCATCTTGATCCCCTTGTTCGTCAAGCAGATTCACGCCTCTCGGCGGATGCAGCTCATCCAGCCCGAGATGCAGAAGATCCAGAAGAAGTACAAGGGTAAAACCGACACTGAGTCCCGCCAGGCGATGACCCAGGAGACGATGGCTCTCTACAAGCGCACGGGCACCAACCCGTTCTCGTCCTGCCTGCCCATCCTGCTGCAGTCCCCGATCTTCTTTGCGCTCTTCCGGGTGCTCAACAGTCTCGCTGGCATAGCTGCCAGCACGAAGCCGCCCATCGGCCCGTTGACCCCGACGGTGGCCGCACAAGCGAACGCGTCCACGATCTTCGGTGCGCCCCTGTCCGCCACCTTCCAGCACACGCTCACCATCGTGAACAACGTTGCGGTCTCAGGACCGTCCTCCATCAACACGAAGATCGTCTGTGTCGTGATGATCGTGCTCATGTCGGCCTCAACGTTCACCACCCAGCGTCAGCTGATGATGAAGAACATGCCGGCCAGCGCGTTGGACAACCCGTTCGCCAAGCAGCAGAAGGTCCTGCTTTACGTGATGCCGTTGATGTTCATCGTCTCAGGCGTCAGCTTCGCCATCGGCGTCCTGCTGTACTGGCTAACCACTAACCTGTGGTCGATGGGCCAGCAGTTCTACACCATTCGGCGGATGCCGGCCCCTGGCTCACCCGCCGAGAAGGCCCTCGAGCAGCGTCGTATCAAGAGCGGCAAAGAGCACAAGAAGTTCACCATCCCTGGCCTGACCCATGACACTGAGGTTGACGAGGTCCAGGACACCCCTGTTGTCGAGGTCAAACCAAAGTCGGGTCAGCGCCAGCAACCCAAGCGCAAGAAGCGGGTCAAGCCCACGGGACAGGATGACGCAAGGCCGACCCCGAAGCAGGCCCCGGGGCCAAGGCAGCAGTCTGGCGCGAAGAAGCAGCCGAGCGTGAATCCGTCGGCTGCTGCGGACCGCGATGCCCTGTAGCGAAACTATAGCAATGAGCTCTAGGTCGTTGACCTGCGACGATGGCGCCCTCGAGACCATCAACAGCGGTGCGAGCACGCCACGCTTCATGGGCCGACCCGGTCCGGCAGACAGCATGATCAGGAGACGGACATGACCGAACAGGACACTTCATCAGTCACGCAGGACCCCTCTCCCATGAGCGAGAGTTCCGCGCAAGATGTGTCGAAGCCGGATGTGGCGAAGGACGCTGCAGTCGAGGCCAAGGGTGAGGTCGAGGCAACCCCGAACAATCCGACCTCACTTCTTGAGCGTGAGGGTGAGGTTGCCGCCGACTTCCTGGAGCAGCTCCTGGATATCGCTGACATGGATGGCGACATCGATGTGGATGTCGATGGCGACCGGGCAGCGGTGGCCATCGTGGACTCCGAAGAGGGCCGGGTGTCGCGTCGGCTCGTGGGCACTGACGGCAAGGTTCTGGAGGCGCTGCAGGAGCTAACCCGTCTGGCCGTCCAGTCCGCAACTGGCGAGCGGAGTCGACTCATGCTCGATGTGGCGGGGTACCGGGCCGAACGACGCGCCGCCGTGGTGACGGTCGCGCAGGCCGCCATCGCAACAGTGAAGTCCTCCGGCGAGAAGGCGGCGATGGACCCCATGACCGCATTCGAACGCAAAGTTGTCCATGACGAGGTCCTCGCGGCCGGTTTGGTGTCCGAGTCTGAGGGCGTGGAGCCGCAGCGTTACGTGGTCATCCTCCCTGCGTGACCCACGATATGTGCTGGTGTGTTTCACGTGAAACCGGGCACGAGATGGCTCATGCGGGGCAGGCTCTCCGCCATCTTTCGTGGCGAGCACCGACCCCTCAATGAGTGATCGGTTGGGCGGTGAGGTCTCAGTGAGCACCCACCCAGACAATGACGGTCCCGAGGCAGAGCGCGCCAGTGAGATCGCGCCCTCCGGCCAGGAGGAGCGAGTCGCCCCCCCGCCGCCTGCCGGTGCGCGCCAAGTCTTCGGTGATCGCTTAGAGCTGGCGCAGGGGTTCACCGCGATACTGGCCGACAGCGGCGTTTCTCATGGACTCATCGGGCCACGTGAGGTACCCAGGCTGTGGGAGCGGCACGTGCTCAACTGCGCAGTCATCCACCCGGCGATAGCTGCCGACCAGATGGTGATCGACGTCGGCTCAGGGGCAGGACTTCCCGGGCTTGCCCTGGCCATTGCGCGTCCCGACCTTGACGTTCATCTAGTGGAGCCGATGCTGCGCCGAACCAGCTGGCTGTCCATGGCGGTTGCCGAGCTCGGCTTGACGAACGTTACGGTCCACCGAGGACGCGCCGAGCAGTTCTGGGGGGTTCTGCGCGCCCCCGTCGTGACAGCACGTGCGGTTGCCCGTTTGAGTGAGTTGGCTACCTGGTGTCTGCCGTTGCTGTCCCCTGGTGGCTCACTGCTGGCGATCAAGGGATTAAGCGTCTCTGAGGAGGTGGAGACCGACCGCCCGATACTGAGACGGTTGGGCGCTATTGATGAGGTCGTCGAAAGCTTTGGGAGCGGGGTCCTGGATCAGGAGACAACCGTTCTTCGCGTGGTTATGGGTGACCGGCTGGTCCAGCGGGGCGGGAAGAAAAAGAGGAAGTCAGATCGGAAGCGCCGTGGTTGATCATCGGCCGGTGTTCGTGCCAGCCGCTACGGTAGAGCGACCTGGCGTTCCGCAGCCTAAGTGTGAACAAGGAATGAGGTGGCACGTGTCGACGTCCGGATTGGCCCATGCAGGGCTGGGCTGGCCAGTGGATGGTTCAGGAAACAATGACGCCCCGGCATCTGGTCTGGGCTGGCCACGTGCCGGACTTGAGTCGAGCCCACAGGTGAGGTCCACGGAGGGCGACCGCCGGCGAGCAACCGAGGCCGTTTCACGTGAAACAGCTATCCAAGGTGGTGTAGAGCACTTGTCAGAGCGCGATCAGTTGGTGGCGTCCCTACCGGATCCGGGTGCAGAGACCCCCCTGGCTCAGGCGGTGGCAGCCGATGCCCGTCGTCGTCTGTCCTTGAGCGGCAAGATCTTTCCCAAACCTGACCACACCCGCATCTTGACGGTGGCCAACCAGAAGGGAGGAGTGGGAAAGACAACCACGACAGTGAACGTTGCGGCAGCGCTGGCCCAAGCCGGTCTTCGGGTGCTCTTCGGGTGCTAGTGGTCGACATAGACCCGCAGGGTAACGCGAGCACCGCTTTGGGGATCGACCATCACGCTGAGGTCCCCAGCATCTACGATGTGCTGGTCGACGATAAGCCCATCGTTGATGTTGTGCAGGAGTGTGTCGACATTCCCAACCTGTGGTGCGTCCCTGCCACAATCGATCTGGCCGGCGCGGAGATCGAACTGGTGTCGCTGGTGGCTCGTGAGACCCGGATGGAGAGGGCCTTGAGTGCCTATGTTCGTGGCGCGGCTGAGCGTGGCGAGAGTCGCCTGGACTACGTGCTGATCGACTGCCCACCCAGCCTGGGGCTGCTCACCGTCAACGCCTTTGTTGCAGCTGATGAGGTGTTCATCCCTATCCAGTGCGAGTACTACGCGCTCGAGGGACTCTCGCAGCTACTGAAGAACATCGAGTTGATCAAGAACCATCTCAATCCAGGCCTGCATGTGTCGACTATCTTGTTGACCATGTATGACGGCCGCACCCGTCTGTCGGCTCAGGTCGCCGAGGAGGTGCGGGCACACTTCCCTGCACAGGTGTTGCGCACAGCCGTCCCCCGTTCCGTGCGGATCTCTGAGGCGCCCAGCTTTGGACAGACCGTCATGACCTACGATCCCACCAGCAGCGGGGCGTTGTCCTATCTTGAGGCGGCTGGTGAGCTTGCAGACCGTGGCGCGGCCATTGAGCCCACAGACCATGAGGGGCTCAGCCAGCTCACCGCCCGCCGCGCGGCAGGTTAGTCCATGGTCAGGTCTGCGAGCTCTGCAGNGGACTGAGCTGAAGAATGATGAACCCGTATCCAGCCGGGGCGAGTACCTCGCTACGGCCGTGNTTGCTTCAGAGAGGTCGTGGGTATGAGTGAGAAGCGGCGTGCGTTAGGTCGTGGGCTCGGAGCATTGATTCCGACGTCGCCCGATGGCAATGGGAGCAGCCGCCCTATGGACGTGTTCTTCAGGGGCAACTCAGCCACCCGGCCCGAAGTCGCGGCTCCGGTTTCACGTGAAACAGCTAGCAGCCGATCCGACCAGGATGGGGGGTTAGACGTCGCAACCACCACGTCGTCGCTGGCACCGGTTCCGGGAGCTCGCTACGCGGAGCTCCCGGTCNTGTCCATCCGACCGAACCCGAGGCAGCCACGTAAGGCNTTCGGCGATGACGAGATGGCTGAGCTGGTTCACTCAATCCGTGAGATCGGCATCCTACAGCCGGTCGTCGTGAGGCCCATTCCGTCCGAAGAGCTGGCTAGCTCTGCAGGTCAGAGTCTCACCGGGGTCGAACAGCCGCTCTTTGAGCTGATCATGGGTGAACGTCGGTGGCGAGCTACGCAGGCCGCGGGATTGGCCGTCATTCCATCCATCATCAAGGAGACACACGACGACGACCTGCTGAGGGACGCCCTCCTGGAGAACCTGCACCGCAGCGAGCTCAATGCACTAGAAGAGGCTGCGGCTTACCAGCAGTTGCTGGATGACTTCGGCTGCACCCACGATGAGCTCGCCGCCAGGATAGGCCGCTCACGCCCGCAGATCTCCAACACGCTGCGCCTGCTCAAGCTCCCGCCTCTGGTGCAACGCCGGGTAGCCGCCGGTGTGCTGAGCGCCGGGCACGCCCGTGCCTTGCTTGGCCTTGCCGACCATGAGGCCATGGAACGTCTTGCACAGCGGATTGCGGCCGAGGGCCTGTCGGTACGCAACGTCGAAGAGATCGTCGCACTTGGGGATGAACAGACTCCTCGAGTCCGCAAGCCGCGAGCTGGCGCCCACCACCCCCAGCTGGACAGCCAGGCCGCCTGGCTCTCTGACCGTTTCGATACCCGCGTACGGATCAACCTGGGTCAACGCAAGGGCAAGCTGACGTTCGAGTTCGCCTCAGTCGAGGACCTCGATCGCATCCTCACATTGATGGGCGGCGACACCGGACGAGGCAAAGAGGTGGTCGGCGAAACCTCCGCGTAGACCGACCAGGCAGACCCTGATCACGTGGGGCTCTCAGGCCGCCAGGCCTAGGTCGTCGTGAGCGCACGTTCCACAATGGCGGCATAGACCTGCGTGGCATCCATGCCGGCTGCCTCCACTGCCATAGGGAGCAAAGAGGTCTCCGTCATGCCGGGGGAGACGTTAGCCTCAAGGAACCACGGGCGCTCGTCTGAGTCAATGATCAGGTCAACCCGGCTCAGGTGCCGGTGGCCGAGTGTTTGATAGGCGGTAAGGCTGACGGCGGCCGCGGAGGCGGCCGCTGAGCTGCTCAGACGTGCCGGGGTGAAGAACTCGGTCGAGCCCGCCGTATAGCGGGCCTCGTAGTTGTAGACGCCTCCGTCCGGGACAATCTCGACGGCGGGAAGGGTCTGAGCCTGTCCCTGCGCGTTCTCGACGATCGAGAGCGCGACCTCGGTGCCCTCGATGAAATGCTCGATCAAGGTAATATCACCATACGCATAAGCAGTGACCATGGCGGACGGAAGCTCCCCGGCTGACCGGACGATGGTCAGGCCCAGGGATGATCCGCCGCGCGCCGGCTTCACCGCCAGCGGCAGACCGAGTGAGTCAATCACCGACTCCAAGAGGGCAGGTGCCCCCAGCTCACGGAAAGTGGCATGGGACAGCGCCATGCCTGCGGGGGTCGAGATACCGGCTGCACTCACCAACGCCTTGGCAACTGGCTTGTCCCAGGTTAGGCGGCACGAGGCTGGCTGGGATCCAATATAGGCAATGCCCAATGCCCCCAACACATCTCGTAGCGCCCCGTCTTCACCGCTGGCTCCATGCAACACCGGCCAGATTACCTCAGGGCGCGCACTTCTGATCGTCTCAAGGAGAGTCGGGTCCACGTCTCGCACATAGGCCTCTGCACCGGAACGGGCCAGAGCATCGGCCACCCGCCGGCCCGAGCGCAGCGACACATCACGTTCGTGACTGAGACCTCCGGCCAGCACCAGAATGTGTCTCATGTCGGAATCCTCACTACAGAAGGAGTGCAGGCAGGGGCCCACACTGTGACAGCGGGCACCGAAGAGCCCGTCGAAGATCTCACCGAGCGCATCATGAGAGGTCAGGAGCGGGGAACTGCACGCCGATGGAGGGACCGGATCCTCGGCCGGTGGGGTCATATGGCCCAAAGGTCTCCAGTAGCTCCAGCTCGGACTGCACCACGCCGGCAAACCGGCGCACGCCCTCACGGATCCGGTCCGGGTCGGGATAGCAGTACGAGAGCCTGACGTTGCGTTGTCCGGTGCCATCGGCGAAAAAGGCGGTACCCGGTACGTAGGCCACGCGCTCGGTGACCGCTCGCGGCAGCATCGCCTTGGTGTTCAGTCCCTGGGGCAAGGTGACCCAGACATAGAAGCCGCCATCGGGGTGGGTCCAGGTCGCCTGGGGCAACATGGCTGTCAGGGCATCGATCATGGCGTCGCGACGTTCGCGGTAGAGCTCCCGGTAGATCTTGATCTGGGCCATCCAGTCTGACGTGGCCAGGTACGTCGACACCGTCATCTGGGAGAAGGCGGAGGGACATAGGATCGCCGACTCGCTAGCCAGCACCAGCTTCTCGCGCACCGCGTGTGGTGCCAACGCCCAGCCAACCCGAAGTCCTGGCGCGAAGGTCTTCGAGAATGACCCGAGGTAGACGACGCCGTCCCCTGACAAGGTGCGCAAGGCGTCAAACGGCTCACGGTCGAATCCGAGCAGGCCATAGGGGTTGTCCTCCAGCACCAGGATGCCGTAACGGTGGCAGATCTCGATGATCTGCGGCCGGCGCGTCAGGGACATCGTGGTGCCGGCGGGGTTGTGGAAGTTCGGGACGGTGTAGAGGAACTTGATCCGTCTGCCGGCGGCCTTCAGGCCCAGGATGCGCTCCTCAAGGGCCTGTGGGACGAGACCGTCGTCATCGGAGGCGACGTGGGCGACCTGCGCCTGGTAGGCCGCAAACACCCCAAGCGCACCGACGTAGCTTGGGGCCTCGGCGAGTATCACATCGCCGGGGTCGATGAAGATGCGAGTGACCAGGTCCAGGGCCTGTTGGGACCCGGTTGTCACGACGATGTCGTCGGCGTGAGCTGAGATCCCCTCCAGCGCCATCACCTCCAGGATCTGCTCGCGCAGCGTGGGGTCGCCCTGTCCGGAGCCGTACTGCAAGGCGGTCAGCCCCTGTGTCCTCAGCATGTGCGCCACCGTGTCGGCGACGGCATCCATGGGCAGAGCAGTGAGGCACGGCATACCACCAGCGAGGGAGACGACCTCTGGGCGCGAGGCGACGGCGAAAAGCGCGCGGATCTCTGAGGTGGTCATGCCTGTTGTGCGCCGGGCGTAGGACTGCGTCCACGGGTCAAGTCGAGACCCGTGCTGGCCTCCTGGTGAGGTCATGACCAGCCTCCTCTGCCAGTGATCGGGAATACGTGGAACCATGGGGTATGGCGTGCCGTGCAACGCGTGGTAAGAGTCTGCCATGCCTGGTTGCCACTGATGGCGAACTGTCTCGTGATCGGGATGTGTGTCACACGAGATGTCGCCGGGCACCGTGCCCCAGCGGGGATGACTCCTGGTGAAGGGGGTTGGGCGTGAGGTCTTCTCGCTGACCCTTGACCGCCTCCAAGATCTGCTGGAACCGTGCGTCTCGTGTGTCTTTTGGGAGCTTGACCCAGCGCTGGCCGCGGGATCGATTGCCGGTGGTGAACCCGGCCTGGACAAGGAGTCATGGCTGTCCTCGGCACTGCTCGAGTGGGGCAGCGTCGGCCAGATCGCGTACGTCGACGGGGTCCCCGCCGGTTACATCACTTACGCCCCAACGTATCTCGTGCCTCGCGCGGCTGCCTTCCCGACCGCCCCTATCGCTGTCGACGCGGTAATGCTCATGACGGCCCGGGCGATTCCTGAGTTCGCCGGTCAGGGTCTCGGGCGGGTACTGATCCAGGCCGCGGCCAAGGACGTGATGCGGCGCGGGGTCCGCGCTGTTGAGGCATTCGGATATCTCGGGGACCCGAACTCGCCGAAGGCGGCGTGTGTCATCCCGGCCAGGTTCCTCACGGCGGTGGGCTTCAAGACGGTGCGCGAGCATCGCACCTACCCCCGTCTGCGCCTGGACCTACGCACGGCGCTGACCTGGCGCGAGGACATGGAGGCCGCAGTGGAACGCCTCCTGACGGCAGTCAGGTCGCCCAGCCTCAGCCAGGGCCGACGCGCGGCCGACGCCAACGCTGGGGCGCCCAAGGCGTGGTTGGCCTGAGGCACTGCCCCAAGCTCAGCTGACCTCAGTTCGTGGCGGCTCGTTGCTTCGCGTTGTAAGCCCCCAGGTCTCCCAGGCGCAGAACGCCAGTGGCGTTGGTATCGTCCTCACCGAGGTACATCCGTTGAAGAGCGATGACAATCGCCTCGGCCAGGGTGTCCAGGAATGCCGGGTCGCCAAGGTGTGCCGCGTCCTGGGGGTGACTGAGGTAACCCGCCTCGATCCGTACCGTGGGCATCTGGGTGCGTTGCAGCAGTTGCCATCCACGCGGGTGCGACCGACAGTCGGCCAGGTCGGTGCGGGACACGATCTCGCGCTGGATCAGGTTGGCGAGATGCTCGCCCACCGCTGACCAGGCCCCGAAGCGTTGCAGTCCCCAGAAGAACGTGGCCACGCCGCTGGCCCGGGACTGATCGGTGGAGTCGCAGTGGAGAGACAGCATGATGTCTGCGTGGGCCTGATTGGCCATTGTTGCCCGCAGGAGATCGTCCGGGCCGGTGGTGGCCGATCGGGTGAACAGCACGGTCACTCCGATAGCACTGAGCCGGCCTTCGATCCGGCGGGCCAGGTCGAGTGTGACTTCGGACTCGGTCAGTCCGTGGGCGACGGTTCCCGTGTCATCGCCTCCGTGACCGGGATCAAGCACGACTATCCGCCCGAGCAGACGGTGTCCGGAGCTTCGGACCAGTTCCTCCTCACGTAGCGTGTACGGCGACCCCCCAGACACCGACCGGTTCAGATCTGCGAAAGCACGCAAGGTCTGGGGGCCGACGCGGCCGTCGACGGCCAGTCCCACGTTCGCCTGGAAGCGTCTCACTGCGTGCTCGGTGTGGGTTCCGAACACACCGTCGACCCGGTCGGGGGTGAATCCCAGTGACAACAGGCGCTCCTGGAGCTCGGCCACGTCATCGCCCTGAAGCATGTGGCCAGGGATGTGCGAGAGCATTCGGTCGCCCAACTTCCAGTGAGCCCCGTCCAAGGCGATATGCGTGTGCGGTCCGAGCACCCCGTCGACCAACAGTCCCCGCCGCTGCTGGAAGGCGCGTACTGCCTGGGCCACCTCTTCGTCGTATACATCGGAGGCCTCGACTGTTGATGGAGCAAGGTCGCCGGTGGCGTGCAACAGGGCGCGAATCGAACGCACCGCTGCTCCCCGGTCGCCGAGCTGAAAAAGCGCAACAGGTTGGTCCGACATGCCTACCTTTCCGGTGTGGAGCGGTCAGGGACAACAGTAGAGGTGGAGCCTACCGGCAAAGACGCCGCGGCGGGGTGAAAGCCACGGGGCTGCCGCCCCCCGTTCGCAGGCGCCTAGGTGATCAGTTGAGGTAGTCGGCAAGCTCACGGACCAGCTTGGGCTTGGGCAGTGCACCCACGAGGGTCTTGACGACCTGACCCTTGACGTACACGTTCATCGTCGGGATCCCCGTGATGCCGTAACGCGCGGTAATCTCAGGATTCTCGTCGGTGTTGAGCTTGACGACGGTGACCTTGCCTTCGTGCTCGGTGGCCAGCTCCTCGAGGATGGGGGCAACCAGGCGGCACGGCCCGCACCACGGTGCCCAGAAGTCGACGATGACAGGCACCTCGCTCTTCAAAACGTCGGCGTCGAACGTCGAGTCGGTGGTCTCCTTGGTAGCGCCCACGGCTGGGTCCTTCCTATCTGATGCTGAGTAGTTGAATTGAATCTTGACTGGAAATGCAGCTGAGGTCTTGACGCGGGACAGTTACGAGCCCACACCAACGGTGTCGTCGGCGGGTTCGGTGTCTGCGGGGGCTTGATCGACGGTGGGGTCGAGGTGGCTGAGGTGGTGTTCTGCGTCAAGGGCTGCGGCACAGCCTGACCCTGCGGCTGTGACCGCCTGCCGGTAGGTGTGGTCGACCAGGTCCCCGGCGGCGAACACGCCGGGGATGTTGGTGGCCGTGCTGCGGCCGGCGACCTTGACGTAGCCCTTTTCGTCCAGGTCGATGACGCCCTTGATGAGCTCGTTGCGGGGGTCGTGCCCGATGGCGACGAAGACGCCGCTGACGGGAAGGAGACGGGTCTGGCCGGTGACGGTGTCACGCAGGCTCACCCCGGTGACCTTGTCCTGGCCGTGGATCGCGTCCACGGCGGAGTTCCACGCGAATCGGATTTTGGGGTTGGCCATGGCACGTCCGGCCATGATCTTGGAGGCGCGGAGCTCGTCGCGGCGGTGCACGATCGTGACGGACGCGGCGAACTTGGTCAGGAAGGTGGCCTCCTCGACGGCGGAGTCGCCGCCGCCGACCACTGCGATGTCCTGGTCGCGGAAGAAGAACCCGTCGCAGGTCGCGCACCATGAGACGCCGTGGCCGGAGAGGCGCTGTTCGTCGGGTATCCCCATCTGGCGGTAGGCCGAGCCCATCGCCAGGATGACGGTGCGGGCCTGCCAGGTGGTGCCGCTGCCGTCGGTGACGGTCTTGAGCGGGCCGGTCAGGGACACCGCGGTGACGTCGTCGCGGACCATCTGGGCGCCGAAGCGCTCGGCCTGGGCACGCATGGCCTCCATCAGGTCCGGACCCATGATCCCAGCGGGGAAACCGGGGAAGTTCTCGACGTCGGTGGTGTTCATCAGGGCACCACCTGCGGTGACCGAACCCTCAAAGATGACCGGCTTCAGGTTGGCCCGCGCGGCGTAGACCGCGGCCGTGTACCCAGCCGGACCGGAGCCGATGATGATGACGTCACGAACCTGGGCGCTCATGGCTCACCTCCGTGTTCCTTCGTAGCTCACGCTGGACTGTCCCTGGTCTGTCGGTGGGTGCTGTCTGCTCTCAACCGATCCTACGGCGGGATTGTTCCGTCTGGACCACAGCCCGCGGGCGCACCGCCAACAGGTGAGCATGCCATGGGATCAGGGCACGGGGGTGGCGGCGCGCATGAGGGCCGCATCTGCCAGCGAGCACTGGCGACCTACGACATAGGCCGTGGTCATGCCATCAGTGGTGGCTAGGATGACCACGGCGGGCCGTCCCTGGTAGAACGCGACGTCGGCGCGTACCACCTGTGCCCCGGCGGCACCGATCGCGCTCAGGCACTGTGTGAGCCCACGACTCGTGCCCGCAGGTCCGAGGCTGGATGGCTCGGTGGCCATCGGCTGGAAGGGGGCGCGCAGAAGGCCCTGGGCCTGGGTCACGAAGGCTGCCTGGGTGTACCGGGTCCCGGACAGGCCGATCCGAATCAGCGATGGGGCCGTGACGGCCCCGGCCACGGACGGGGCCTTGTTGGCGGCGCTCGGCAGCGCTGAGCCGGTCGTTTTTCCCGCGTTCGACGTGCCGGCGAGCGCGGCACTGCCACTGATCGTGGCGCTCTGGTGCAGCGGGAAGATGTTGCTGCCGACAAGGGCGACCAGGGTGAGCGCAGCTGCCGCTCCGGCTATGGCAAACACGAGCCTCCACGAGCGACGTCGTCCACCGGCCGGCAGTGCGGTCACGGCCGCTGTCGACATCCTGGTCGCACGCTGGGCCTGCTCGGCGGCCAGGCTCGCGTTGATCCGCTTGACGAGGTGCTCCGGCATGGGGTCAGGCTCGGGCAGTGAGGACAGCAGGGCGCGGACACCGGTGGGGTCGTCATCGCGGGATGGCTCCCAAGGCAGGGGGATCCGGGGCTTGATCAGGGTGTTCACCTCGATGCTGGGCACGTAGAGGGTCGGTGGGTGGTGACGATGGCGCCCCTCAACAGGTCAGGACTGTGAATGCGCCGACGAGAGTATGACGTCAGGGGGATGCCATTGGTTCCTTCGGCGGGAGGGTTCTAGACGTGCCGGAAGGCGGGGCCAGTCCCAGCAGCGGGACCATGGAGGCCCTCCCGCGCGCGCATCGGGACTTGATGGTGCCCTCGGCGACGTCCAGAATGCTCGCCGCCTCGGCGATCGTGAGCCCATGCATGTCGACCAGGACCAGCGCCATCCGCTGACCCTGCGGCAGCTGCTCCAACGCCGCCCGGACGTCGAGCCTGACCTCGACGCTGTGGTGGTGGTCGTTCCTGTCAGCCAGGACATTGAGGTCGGCGTCAGGCAGATGCGCGACCGGCTTGATCCGGCGCAGCCGGTCCAGGCAGGAGTTGACCACGATCCGATGAAGCCACGTCGTGACTGCGGCTTCGCCCCGGAAGGA
>JGI24130J36418_10000286_pt1 | contig 15703 bp, 15 predicted proteins | sample BarGraNGADG00212_FD_36418 | JGI IMG/M metagenome (IMG submission 36418)
GCGATGCCGTCACCGAACAGCGACTCCGGAAGCATCGGTGTGAAGTCCTTGCCGGTGATCTCGTTGATCACGAGCAGGTGACCGATGTGCTCGACGATGACGACGATGGCCACCGGTGCGATGATCGCGATCGCCGTGATGTCGAACCTGGGGAACGTGACGTTCGGCAGGCCGATCCACGCCGCCTTGGCGATCCCGTCGAAGCTCACAAGGTTGAGCGGGATGGACACCACATAGCCGATGATGATCCCCATGAGGATCGGGATCGTCTTCAGGAAGCCCTTGAAGTACGAGGAGAACACGACCGCCGAGGCCAGCGTGATGAAGGCCACGCCGAGACCGATCAGGTTGACGCCCTTTGTCGGGTCGGCGAACGGGAACATCGCCATCTTGACGGCGGTGGCCGAAAGCCCGAGGCCGATGACGATGACGACGGCGCCGACGAGCGCCGGCGGCAGGAGTTTGCTGAGCCAGCCCGTGCCGAACACCTTCACGAATCCCGCGACGATCATATAGACGATGCCGGCCGCGACAAGGCCGCCGAGCGCCTCGGGCAGGTGGCCCTTGCCCCCTGCGATCGCGGCTGCGCCGCCGCCTACGGCGATCAGCGGACCGATGAAGGCGAAGCTGGAGCCCAGGTAGCTCGGGATCTTGTTGCGGGTGCAGATCAGGTACAGCAGCGTACCGATGCCCGAAGTCATGAGGCCGACGCCGGGATCGAGTCCGGTCAGGATCGGCACGAGGACGGTCGCGCCGAACATGGCCATCAGGTGCTGCAGCGACAGCGGGATCGCCTGCAGGATCGGAAGCTTCTCGTCAGTCTGGACTATGCGGTCGAATGCCACGTTACTCTCCCACCTCCCTTTCGTTGTCTTGAGAAGCGGCCCCGGGCTTGGTGCCCGGGGCCGCTCTCCTTTGCGTGCTAGCCGCCGACGAGCTTCTGGAGCAGCGGCTGGATGAAGATGACGATGAACATGGCGCTGACGACCCACATGAGCCAGTGGATCTCCTTCGCCTTGCCGTGGAATACCTTGATCATCACATAGCTGATGAAGCCGAGGCCGATACCGTTGGTGATGCTGTAGGTCAGTGGAATGCCGACGATCGTCAGGAACGCCGGGAACGCGTTCTCGAAGTCGGTCCACGGGATCTCGCGGACGGTCTCCATCATGAGGAACCCGACGATGATCAGGGCGCCTGCGGTGATCGGGGCTGCGCCACCGACCATCGCGATGATCGGCGAGAAGAACGCCGAGATCAGGAAGAGGACGCCCACGACGATGGAGGTGAGCCCGGTGCGGCCACCCTCAGCGACACCGGAGGCGGACTCGACGTAGGTGGTGATCGAACTGGCGCCGAAGAAGCCGCCGACGGCCGCCGCGATCGAGTCGACGGTCAGGATGCTCCGGATACCCGGAACCTGGCCGTTGGCGTCCACGAAGCCCGCCTGCTCGCCGATGGAGAGGACGGTACCCATCGTGTCGAAGAAGTCCGACAGCATGGTGGCGAAGACGAACAGCAGCAACGTCGGGGCGAGCGCTCCGGTGAAGATCTGCATGACCGCCATGCCGTGCGCGCCGGACGCCATCGTCACCTGCTGGAACGGAGCGCCGAACGTCCGGAAGTCGAGAGCCGCCACGACGCCGGTCGGGAGCTTGGTGACGCCCAGCAGCAGGGCGGCCACGGTCGCGACCAGGATGCCCCACAGGATGTCGCCCTTCACCTTGAACGCCATGAACGCCATGATCGCGAACACGCTNACAAGGGTGACCCAGACCGCGGGAGTCGTGAAGTCGCCGAGGGCCACGAGCGTGGCCGGATTCGCGACGACGATCTTGCCGTCGACCAGGCCGATGAACGTGATGAAGAGGCCGATGCCGACGCCGATGGCTCGCTTGAGGTTGAGCGGGATCGCGTGCATGACGGCCTCCCGAAGCCCGGTCAGCACGATGAGCGTGATGATGATGCCCTCGACGAAGATGACCGACATGCCGACCTGCCACGGGACCTTTAGGCCGATGATGATGCTGAATGCGACGACTGCGTTCAGGCCCATGCCCGACGCCAGCGCGAACGGGCGGTTGGCGAAGAAGCCCATCGCCAGGCACATGACGCCTGCGCCGAGCGTGGTGGCCGTTGCCAGCGCCGGGATCCAGGCCGCGCCGGCCGCGCCCTGACCGAACGCCGCGGAGAGCAGCCCGGGGTTCACGAAGATGATGTACGCCATCGTCATGAACGTGACGACGCCGGCAAGCACCTCGGTGCGGAGGTTCGTGCCGCGCTCCTCGAACTTGAAGAACTTATCCATATGACCAGCCTTCCTCATCCCAGCCCCTGCGTGCTGCGCGACCCCCGTCGGAGATCGCGCCCTGCCCCTGTGGTGAAGCCTCCCTCCCGCCGAACGGAACGGCGCGTACCCAGCAAACCCTTGTGTAGACCTAGAACCCCGGGCCCCTCAGTCGGTCACCGACGGGAGTCCGGCGTTCCTAGAGCCGTCATCGAGCGTCCAGAGCGCGCCGAGGTAGCGCGCGGGGACATCGAAGGAATCGAGCGAGGCGTCGCAGAGCGCCTCGGCCATCGGGGGTCGCAGGTCCAGCGTCGCGAGGTCCTCCGGCTCCACGACCTCGACGCTGATCACCGCGGGATCGTCGGGCCGGGTCGTGAGATCGCCGCCGACGATGCGTGCGAGGAATGTCAGCTGCACCATGTGGCGGCCGCCGTCGGGATCGATCGAATCGGAGATGAAGAGCGGGGCGACGAGCTCGCAGAGAAGCCCCGTCTCCTCGAGGACTTCCCTGCGCAGTGCCAGGTCGATGCTCTCCCCCGCTTCGACGCCGCCTCCGGGCAGGAGGTGGTAGGCGGTGTCGCCCTTGACGTGCCGGACCAACACGATGCCACCCTCGAGCTGAAGGATCGCTGCGACCCGNAAGCGGGGCCTAGGCGCCGGTGCTTCCAAAGCCGCCCTCCCCCCGCGCCGTGTCGTCCAGCTGAGCCACGACCTCAGGCTCGGCCCGGACAACGGCCTGGATCACGAGCTGGGCGATCCGGTCGCCCCGATGGATCTCGATGGGAGCGACCGGATCGAGGTTGATGGNGATGANCTTGATCTCACCGCGNTAGTGGCTGTCGATCAGTCCGGGAGAGTTCACCANGCTGAGNCCGCTCCGTGCGGCGAGCCCGCTGCGTGGCTGCACGAATCCCGCATGGCCCTCCGGGATCGCAACGGCCACCCCGGTCGGCACGAGCGCACGCTCGAAGGGAGCGAGTGTGAGGTCCATGGCCGAGTAGAGATCAAGTCCCGCGTCGCCCTCGTGGGCGTAAGAGGGAACCGGCAGACCGTCGTCGAGCATGGCGATGGACAGGCGCATGTCAGTCGTCCCCGATGGTGAGGCCACGGGGCGAGGTGGGCAGGAAGCGGTCGCACGCGCGCGCCGCCTGACGCAGGACATCGTCGGGGAACGGTGTGAGGCCCTGACCAGGCATCGGGTGGTACTGCTGCAGGACATAGAGCCGCCCTCCGCGCAGTGCGCGGGCGATGCGAGGAAGTTCCTCGGGGTCGACGAATCCGGGCACGACGGTCGTGCGGAACTCGTGCTCGATGTCCGAGACGATGAGCATGTCGACGCACTCNGCCACGCGGGCCGCCATGTCGCGCTCGTCGGAGAACTCGCGGTAGCGGGCGGGCACGGCCTTCACGTCNAGAGCGACGCTGTCGCACAGTCCCTCGGCCAGCAGATAGGCCAAGACATCGGGGCGACTGCCATTGGTGTCCAAGCGGACATCGACNTCGAGNTCCTTGAGAGCGGCGAGCAGAGAAGGCAGGTCCGGGTCCTCGNTNGGCTCGCCGCCGGTGACGACCACGCCATCGAGCATGTCCCGATGNAGGACCAGGTNCGCGACCACNTCGTTCCANGCGACGCCGCCGTCGGCCGGCTCGCGCAGGTCGACCGACGAGCAGTACGGGCATCGGAAGGAGCAGCCCCACAGCCGCAGGGAGGTCGCGACATGGCCGGGCCACTCGCGCATCGTCGTGGGCCGCCAGCTCGCAAGACGTCTGGTGGGAGCCTGGAGGGCTTGGCGGGTCACTTGAGCCCCTTGAGCTCGCGGGTGAACTCGTCCAGGTCCTTGAACTCCTTGTAGACCGACGCGAAGCGTACGTACGCGACGCGGTCGAGGGCCTTGAGGTGCTCCAGGACCAGGTCTCCGAGCTGCTTCGCCGAGATCTCGTAGCGGAAGCTGTCGTGAAGGTCGGCCTCGACGTCGTCGATGAGCTGCTGGAGCTGCTCGGGGCTGACGTCGCGCTTCACCGTTGCCGCGGTCAGGCCTCTGAGGAGCTTCGTGCGATCGAACGGCTCGCGGTGGCCGTCCTTCTTGATGACCATGAGCGGCATCTCTTCGACGCGCTCGTAGGTGGTGAAGCGCTGCTCGCACACGAGGCACTCGCGCCGGCGCCGGATNGCATCCTGGGACTCGGAGACGCGGGAATCGACGACCTTCGTCTCGTCGTGACCGCAGAACGGGCACTTCATGCGTCTCCCCCACCCCTACATGTTGGTCGCCACCAAGGCTAGCACACAACATATGGTGCAACAATGGGGAACGTGCGGGAGATTCGCACAATCTGTGGTGTCTGGAGCCCTGCTCAGGCCGCTAGTGGGCCGCCGTGCCGCCCTCCGCCTGGGCGAACGCGGATCCACTGACGCCGGCGACCGGCACGCGGAGCACGGTGCCCGGCTGGATCCGACGTCCCCTGAGGGCGTTGGCGCGAGAGATGGCCTCGACGGTCACCTCGGTGGTGGCGCCGGGAAGCCGGTTGGCCTCGGCGATCGACCAGAGGGTATCGGTGGGAGACACGCGGACGGCGATGGTGGCGGACGCACCCGATGGAACGCCGCCGCGTGCCAGCGCCAGCGCTCCCGCTCCAGCGATGATCAGGGCGACTGCGGCCATCCACAGCATCGGGGCGATCCAGGGGGCCACGTCGACGAACGGACGGCTGACGGTCGACCGCTGCCGCCTCGAGGCGACTCCGCCCCGGATCCGCTGCCCCGACAGGTGCATCGTCGTCGTTGTCATCGCTCGTTCGCCCTCCCCTGTGCCGGTATCATGTCCGGCGCCCTGCGGTCTGTGGTCGCATCATGGACCGCGGCTCTGACATCGAAGTCACCGGATACGAACACGTGTTCGTATGACACTATAGCGAACAGGTGTTCGCTCATCAAGTGGCAATCGAACATGTGTTTGCACCCGCGCAGGGCTCGCGATACACTCATGCTCAGGAACGCACGTTCGCCGAAAGGGGCTCACGCATGGCGCGCGATCGAGATCTCACCGACCGCCAGCGGCAGGTGCTCGACTTCATCAAGGCCGAGGTCCTTCGGCAGGGGTTCCCTCCCAGCGTCCGGGACATCGGCGAGGCGGTCGGGCTGCGTTCGTCCTCGACCGTGCACGCCCACCTGGGTGCGCTCGAGGCGAAGGGCCTCATCCGGCGCGACCCGAGCAAGCCCCGCGCTCTCGAGGTGCTCGAGCGGGACGACCGTCCGACTTCCGTGACTCCCCTGCCGGCGAACGTGGTCCAGCTGCCCGTTGTCGGTTCCGTCGCCGCGGGCGTCCCGACGCTGGCCGCCGAGAACATCGAGACGATGCTCTCGCTTCCCACCGAGCTGGTCCGTGACGACGCGACCTTTGTGCTCCGCGTGAAGGGCGAGTCGATGATCGAGGCGGGCATCCTCGACGGCGACTACGTCGTCGTGCGCGAGCAGCCCGAAGCCCACAATGGCGAGATCGTGGTCGCTCAGATCGGGGACGAGGCAACGGTCAAGCGCTTCTTCCGTGAGAGCGACCGCATCCGTCTGCAGCCCGAGAACTCGACCATGGAGCCGATCTACGCGCGCGACGTCCAGGTCCTGGGCAAGGTCGTCGCGGTCTTCCGCCGCATGTAGGAGCGCGACGCGGCGTTCTGCCTTGAGCGCACAACGAGAAAGAGACGGCCCCAGATGGGGCCGTCTCTTCGTACCAGGTACGGGACTAGCTCCCCGCCGGAGGTCGGCGGTGCTCCGCGAACGGTTCGAGCCGCCCGGCCGCCTGCGGTCCGGCGCGGACGACGAGGCGCGTGCCCTCCCCGGTATGTTCCTCGGTCACGACCTGCGCCTGCTCGTGCGCGAGCGCCACGATGTCGCCACGGTCGTAGGGCACCAGAACGGTGAGCGTGATGGCCTGCCGCGCCGCCTCCTCGGCGACGCGCTCTTGCAGCCTGTCGATGCCTTCGCCCGACAGTGCGGAGCACACGACCGCGTGCGGGTAGCGCGCCACCAGCGCCGCGCGGGTGTCGGCGTCCATGGCGTCGGCTTTGTTGAAGACCAGCAGCGACGGGCCGCACGCCTCGATCTCGCCCAGGACCTCTTCCACGGCTGCGATCTGGTCGAACGCCTGCGGGTGTGCGCCGTCCACGACGTGCACGAGCAGGTCGGCCTCGCGCACCTCGTCGAGCGTGGACTTGAACGCCTGGACGAGCGAGTGAGGGAGCTTGTGGATGAAGCCGACCGTGTCGGTGACCGTGATCGTGCGCCCCTCGGCAAGCTCGAGCGTGCGCGTGGTGGCGTCCAGNGTCGCGAACAGCTTGTCGGCGACGTAGGCGTTCGCATCGGTCAGGGCGTTGAGNGTCGTGGACTTGCCCGCGTTGGTGTAGCCCACGAGGGCTATCCGGAAGACGCCGCTGTTCGACCGGCGCTTGCGCTGGAGTGTCCGCTCCCCCGCGACATGCTTCAGGTCACGCTTCAGTTCGGAGATGCGCAGCCGGGCGAGCCGGCGGTCGGTCTCGAGCTGGGACTCGCCGGGGCCACGGGTCATGACGCCGCCGCCGGCGTACTTGTCGAGATGGCGCCACAGGCCGCGCAACCGAGGGAGCAGATACTCCATCTGCGCCAGAGCCACCTGCAACTTGCCTTCGCGGGAGGTGGCGTGCAGCGCGAAGATGTCGAGGATCAGCGCCGTGCGATCGGCGATCTTGGTCTCGGGCACCATGTTCTCGATGTTGGCCTGCTGCGAGGGCGACAGGTCGTCGTCGAAGATGACGATGGTCGCGTCCAGGTCCTTCACGACCTGCGTGACCTCCTCGAGCTTGCCCTTGCCGATGAAGGTGCGCGAGTCGGGAGCGCCCATCTTCTGCGTGAGGCGTGCGACGACCTCGGCTCCCGCGGTGTCCGCCAGACGCTCGAGTTCGTCGAGCGAGTCGTCGAGGTTCCAGCCCCGGCCGCCGCGCCCGCGGTCGACCCCTACGAGTACTGCGCGGTCGACGAAGTGCTCCGTCACGACATGCGGCTCGAACCGGTCCGGATTGGTGGACATGGGTGGTGTGGGACTCCCTTTACAAAGACGCCTTGATCCGCTCGATCGCCTCGGAGAGGCGGTCATCCGGCGTGGTCAGTGAGATGCGGATGAAGCCTTCGCCGTCGGGGCCGTACGCGGAACCTGCCGGCACGACGACGTTGGCCTTCTCAAGGATGTGGGTCGCGAACTCCGCCGAGGTGTATCCCTCGGGAACCTTCGCCCACACGTAGATCGTGGCCTTCGGCATGGCGGCCTCGATGCCGATCTTGCCGAGCGCGTCCATGACCAGGTCACGACGCTTCTGGTACATCGCGCACAGCGCGTCGATCTCGGACTGCGGGCCGCTGAACGCCTCGATGGCCGCATCCTGGACCGCGGTGAACACGCCCGAGTCGATGTTGCTCTTGACCGTACCGAGGGCCTTGATGGCCGCCGCATTGCCGCAGGCGAACGCGACGCGCCAGCCGGTCATGTTGTAGGCCTTGCTGGTCGAGAAGAACTCGATGGCGACGTCCTTGGCGCCGGGGCGCTGCAGGAAGCTGGGCGCCCGGTAGCCGTCGTAGCCGATCTCGGAGTAGGCGTTGTCGTGGATGATGAGCAGGTCATTGGCCTTCGCGAACGCGATGGCGCGGTCGAAGTACTCGTCGTTGGCGATCGCGGAGGTCGGGTTGTTCGGGTAGCTGAGGAACATCATCTTGGCGCGCGCCAGGATGTCCTTGGGGGTCGACTCGAAGTCGGCCAGGAACCCGTTGCCCTCGTTCATGGGCATCCAGTAGGTCTCGCCGCCGGCGAGGATGCCGCCGGTGTAGTAGACGGGGTAGCCGCAGCCCGGGACGAGCGTCACGTCACCCGGATCGACGAACGCGAGGAAGGCGTGCGCGATGCCCTCCTTGCTGCCGATCAATGCGAGGGTCTCGGTGTTCGGGTCGACGTCGACGTCGAAGCGGCGCTTCATCCAGCCGGAGCACGCCTCGCGGTAGGGCTGCGAACCGTAGTAGCTCGGGTACTGGTGGTTCTTGGGGACGTGGATCGCGCGGCCCATCGCCTCGACGATGCGTTCGGGCGTGGGACGGTCGGGATCGCCGATGCCCAGCGAGATGACGTCGATGCCCTGCGCCTTCTTCAAGCCGACCTTGCGGTCGATCTCGGCGAACAGGTACGGGGGCAGGTTCGCGATGCGGTTGGCGGTCCTCACGACTGGTATGTCCCTTCGTCGGTCTCGTCTCGACCCCGGGACGGCTCGGGCCGTCCGGAGTGTGGCACATAGTAGCACCGCCTCTCCGCGCAGGGCGCGGAGGGCGGAGAGGCGTCTAGTCCTCGTCGGGGATGTGCCAGACTCCCTCGAAGACCTGTTCAGCGGGGCCGGTCATGAACACGCCCTGCCCCTCCGGCCACTCGATGCGCAGCTCGCCGCCCGGCAGCTCGACGATCGCGCTGCGCCCGCATCTGCCGGTGAGCACGCCTGCGACGAGCGTGGCGCACGCTCCGGTCCCGCATGCGAGCGTCTCTCCCACGCCCCGCTCCCACACCCGGAGCCGGAGACGGGATGCATCCACGACGTCCGCGAACTCCACGTTCGTCGCACGCGGGAACACGTCGAGCTCCTCGATAGCGGGGCCCAGGGTCGTCACCGGCGCATCGTCCACGTCGTCGACCCACAGTACGGCGTGCGGGTTGCCCATCGAGACGCAGGTCACGTTCGCCTTGCCGGCCTCGGTGACGACGGGTGCGTCGACAACCGGGTCGCCCGGCAGCGTCGTCGGTACGTCGGCAGCCATCAGGACGGGTGCGCCCATGTCGACGCGGGCGAGCGCGAAGTCGCCTGCGGTGTCAGGAACGATCTCGATCACCTTGAGCCCGCCGAGCGTCTGGACGGTCAGCCGACCGTCCTTCACCAGACTGCGGTCGGACAGGTACTTGGCGAAGACCCGGATGCCGTTGCCGCACATCTCGGCGATCGAGCCGTCGGCATTGCTGTAGTGCATGTAGAAGTCGGCAGCCGGGTCGGTCGCCGGTCGCACGAGGATCATGCCGTCGGCGCCGATGCCGAAGTGGCGGTCGCACAGCATCGCGACGGCGGTCGCGTCGAGATCGAGGTCGATGGAGCGGTCGTCGACGACGATGAAGTCGTTCCCGCAGCCGTGCATCTTCGTGAACGCGAGGTCCATGTGGGTCTCCGATCTCCGTTGCGCGATGTCGGCGTGCCGCCTTGTGGTCGAGGGCGAGCGCGTCAGTCGCTCTCCCTGGATTCTACCAGCGCCCGCGCGGCCGAGACTGCGACGGCCGGTGACAGCTCGGTGACATCGATCCACGAGACCCGCGGATCGGCGCGGAACCAGGTCAGCTGCCGCTTGGCGTAGCGGCGGGTCGCCTGCTTGATCGTGCTGACGGCCTCGTCAAGGTCCGCGCCGCGCTCGACCACGGGCAGGAGCTCCTTGTAGCCGATCGCCTGCGTCGCGGTGAGCGCGTCGCGGTAGCCGGCTTCGACCAGCGCCGCGACCTCTGCGAGCAGGCCGGAGGCGAGCATCGCGTCGACACGGGCGTCGATCCGCGCGTAGAGCGCCGATCGCTCCATGGCGAGTCCGATCAGGATCGCGGGGACCGCAGCGCGCCGGTCGGTGAAGTGCGCGGCCTGTTCCGCGTAGGTGGGCCCGCCGGTCTCGAGCAGCTCCAAGGCGCGGACCACCCGGCGCACGTTGTTCGGATGGATCAGGGCGGCCGACGCGGGATCACGTTCGGCCAGTAGGCGGTGGAGGCCCTCGAGGCCCAGCGTCTCGGCCTGGGCCTCGAGGGCAGTCCGAACAGGCGAGACGTACTCGCCCATCGGGAACTCCATCTCGTCGAGCGCGGCACGTACATAGAGGCCGGTGCCGCCGACGAGCACGGGCACGAGCCCGCGGGCTCGGATGTCCGCGAAGGCGGCGCGAGCGTGCCGCTGGTAGAGGGCGGCCGAGTACGGCGCCCCCGGCTCCACGAGGTCGATGCAGTGGTAGGGTACGCCGCGCTTGTGCGGAGGCTGCTTCGCGGTGCCGATGTCCATGCCCCGGTAGACCTGCATCGAGTCGGCGGAAACGATCTCTCCGCCGAGCAGCGCCGCGAGCCCCTCCGCCACCGCGGACTTGCCGACGGCGGTGGGGCCGACGATGGCGGTCACCGGCCGGAGCGAGGAGGGGTCGGCGGACTGCTCCGCCTCACTCATACCGGTCGACCTTGAAGCGCTCGAGGGAGATCGGCTCGCCGGTCGCGATCCCGGCCTTGCTCATCGCGATGGCGACCTGGTCCTCACACGTGTCCACGCCCTCGAGGTCGGGCAGCAGCAGTCCCCGCCTCCAGCCGCAGGTCGTGATCACGCCGTAGATCCTCGGGTCGAGTTCCTCGAGGGTCTCGATCCTCTGCGGCGGATGCAGCACGTCCACCTTGATCTCCAGACCGGCGAGCTCCTCGGGTCGGACGGGCGGGAACCTCGGGTCCTGAGTGGCGGCCTGCACCGCGTTGCGGACGATCTCCTCCCCGAGCGTCGCGCGGGTGGGTTCGGTCGTGCCGATGCAACCTCTCAACAGGCCGTCGAGGTGCAGGGACACGAACGCGCCGGCCCTCGGAGGAAGGACCGGGTCGACGACCGCGGGGGGCGTGACGATCGTGCCGTCCCTCACGTAGCTCTCGATGGTCTCGCGCGCCAGGCGCACGGGTGCGGACTCCGCGTCGGCCTTGCGGCCGCCCTTCTCGCCGGTCTCTGGCGTGAAGGAGGGCAGGTCAGAGAGCTCCTCGAGGGGCGCAGCGACCGCCGTGAGGTAACCGACGCCCCACGGGCCCTCGTACGACAGGACGCGCGTGACGGCGTCCGTGCCCTCGAGGAAGCCGCCGAGGATGAGGAAGGAACGCCATCCGCACTCCCCCGCCTCCTCGCGCAGACCCTCGTCGATCCGGGCCACCCCGTCGTAGTCGGAGCGCGCCAGCAGGGCCGCCAGCTGCTCGTCGAACAGGTGTCCGCGCGGCGAGTAGCCGGCAGGGGCCCCGCGCTTGAGCCGGTGGCTGCAGTCGCCGCTGGCGACGAGGGCGATCCGGCGCCCGACGCGCGTCGCAGCCCGGCGGATCGCGCGCCCGAACTCCACATGGTCAGCCGCGGGCAGGAACGTGAACGAGGCCTCGACCAGGTCGTAGCGCCCGGCGGGGTCGAGGAAGCTCATCGGCACGAGGACACCATGGTCGAGCTCGCGCGCGAGGAGCGGGTACTCCTCGCGCGCCGCGATGGGCAGGCCGCCGGCGGTGGCCTCGTCGATGATCGCCCGCGCGAGCTCCGGGTCCCCGGCGACGTCATGGGTCGCGCGAGGTGCCGAGAACTGCGAGAGGTCGCCGCGGACGCGACCTGCTGTGGTGACGGTGAAGGCGTCGGCGAATCCCGGCGCGTGGGGCGAGACGATGACGACGGTCTGCGGCGCGAAGCGGTCCAGCAGGTTCGCCGCCTTCCGTAGCGCGGCGGCCGAGACCGCGGTGACGCGCGCGTCCTCTCCTCCGACAGCCTCCACCATGATCGGTGGATGCGGTGCGATGATCCCGAGAACGTCGAAAGGCATGGCTCCTCCTCCCCTTCCGCACCGCATGATCGCGTGCGGTCTTACCGGATGAGGGTACCCATGCAGAACCAAGTCTGCGCATCGTCGATGCGTACGTCGACGAGCGTCCCGGCCAGACCGGGCGCGGCTGCGCCTTCGGGCAGCGGCACGTGGACGACCTTGTTGCCGCCGGTGCGGCCGGTGAGCACGCGCTCGTCGCGCTTGCTCGGGCCCTCCAGCAGAACGCGCTGGACCGTTCCCACCAGCGGCAGGTTCTTGGCGAGTGCCGAGGCCTGGACCGCGGAGACCAGCCGGTCGAACCTGGGCTGCGTCTCGTCGCGCGGCACCTGGTCGGTCATCGCCGCGGCGGGCGTGCCCTCCCTCGGGCTGTAGATGAAGGTGAAGGCCGCATCGTAGCGCGCCGCTTCGACCGTGCGCATGGTCTGCTCGAAGTCGGTCTCGGTCTCGCCGGGGAAGCCGACGATTACGTCCGTCGTGAGCGCCAGGTCCGGCATCGCGTCGTAGAGGCGTTCGACCAGGGCCAGATAGCTCTCCTGCGTGTAGTGCCGGTTCATGGCCTTGAGGACGCGGTCGGAGCCGGACTGCACAGGCAGGTGCAGGTGGCGGCACACCTGGGGGGTGTCGGCCATGGCCCGGATCGTCTCGTCCGAGAGGTCCTTCGGGTGGCTGGTGGTGAAGCGGACGCGCTCGACCCCGGCGGCGGCCACGGCACGCAGCAATTCGGCGAAGCGCGGGCTCCCATAGAGGTCACGTCCATAGGAGTTCACGTTCTGGCCCAGCAGCGTGACCTCGACGACGCCATCGGCGGCCAGACGCCGGACCTCGTCCACCACATCTTCGAAGGCACGTGACCGCTCTCGCCCACGCACATNCGGAACGATGCAATAGGTGCAGAAGTTGTTGCATCCGACGGCGATCGGAACCCAGGCGTGCCACGGGTGCTCTCGCTGCGACGGCAGTTCCGAGGTGAAGTCGCCGTCGGCCGGGTCCTCGACCTCGACGACGGGAGCCTGCGACTCGGCGGCGGCGTCCAGCATCGCGGGCAGCCGCGCGAGGTTGTGCGTACCGAACACGACGTCGACCTGCGGGAGGGTGCGGAGCAGTGTCTCGCCGTCACGCTGACCGATGCAGCCGCCCACCGCGATGACCGTGCCGCGTTCGCGCCGGATGGCGGACAGCGAGCTGACCTGACCGTAGAGACGTTCGTCGGCATTCTCGCGCACGCAACACGTGTTGAAGACCACCACGTCGGCGATCTCGCCCTCCGGGGCGGCCGTCATCCCGCGCGCCAGCAGCATGCCGGCTATGCGCTCGGAGTCGTGCTTGTTCATCTGGCACCCGAGGGTGCGGACTTCGAAGGTGCTCATGGTCGCAAGATGGTAGCACGCCTCCGGAGCTCTTCCACCGCCCCGTCGGGGCACGCGCCCGAGCCGAGGACCGCGCTGCGCATGCCGGGTCCGTGGAAGTCGGATCCGCCCGTTGCGACGAGACCGAACCGTCGCGCCAGGGCAGCGAAGTGCGCGCGCTGGGAGACCGTGTGTTCGGCGTGGTAGACCTCGATGCCGTCGAGACCCGCGTCGACCAGGGGGATGAGCGGGGTCTCCCCGCTGACCCCCGGGTGAGCGAGCACGGCGACTCCGCCCGCGCCGTGGATGAGCGCCAGCGCCTCGTACGCCGAGAAGAAGGCCTTGGCCACATAGAACGGCCCGCCTCGGCCGATGAGCCGGGCGAACGCCTCCTCGATGGTGTCGACCGATCCGGCGTTGACCAGAGCGCGGGCGACGTGTACGCGGCCCACGGCTCCCTTCCCCGCGTGTTCGAGCACGCCCTCGATGTCGATGGGGTGACCCGCCTCGGACAGTGCGGTGACCATGGCGTTCGCCCGCTCGAGACGGGCCTCCCGCAGGCGCTCGAGGGAGCCGCGCAGCGCGCGGTCACGATGATCGATGAGGTAGCCGAGCAGGTGGGTGTCGGAGCCGTCCTCGGCCTGCACCGACAGCTCCACGCCGGGGATGACTTCGAGGGCGGTGCCGCGCGCGGTCTCCAGCGCCTCATCGACGCCTTCGACGGAGTCGTGATCGGTGATGGAGATGACCCTCAGGCCGAGGTCGAGTGCCGTCCTCACGACGTCACCCGGGGTGGCGATTCCGTCTGAAGCGGTGGTGTGGACGTGCAGGTCCACGGTCATGGCGGCTCCGTGGGTGGTCCGGCGCGCGGCCGCTAGCGGTCGTGCATGTCGCGCGGCTCGACGAGCATCCGGATAGCGGTGCGCTCCTCGCCGTTGATGAGGATGTCGGCGAAGGCCGGCACGCAGGTCAGGTCGACGCCGGAGGGCGCGAGGAACCCGCGCGCGATGGCGATCGCCTTTATCGCTTGGTTGAGAGCGCCCGCGCCCACGGTCTGGACCTCGCACGCGCCCTGCTCGCGGACGACACCGGCGAGCGCGCCTGCGACGGAGTTCGGGCTCGAATGCGACGAGACCTTGAGTACTTCCACTGCTGCCCCCGGTGCGGTGAGGATCGCTGCGACGTGTGCTGCGGTGCTGGTACGAGGATGGTGCGAGTGCCCCTGTGACGCGCACAGTATAGCGCAGGTCGAGGGTCATGCCGATGGGTTGTCAGTCGTCCTTCTCCACCGTGAACCTGACGGTGATGGTGTCGCGTCCGACGGTGACTTTCGGCTCCCCCGCCAGCTGCAGGTAGTAGCGCTCGCTCACGACGTCGAACGCCTCCTCCAGCCTGCGCTGGAACTCACGGATGTCGTTGTGGTGCATGCGCAGGCCGCGGCGGTCGCGGTAGATGTCGGGACGCTTGGGGTCGATCGGCTCCTGCACCGGGACGACCAGCTCGAGGACGCTGTCGAGGCCGCCCAACTCCCCTCCCAGCACGCGGTGCGCCGTGCGCTCCGATATGACGAGGCCGACCGAAGCGGCCAGGGAGACGAGCTCGGCGGCATCGCCTGCGACCGCCGGGCGCTGCCACACGGGCAGGTCCGCGGCNTCGTCGCAGAANAGAAGCTGTCGCGCGTCGAGCCGGCCTCGTGCATGGGAGAACATCGAAGCGAGGATCTCGGTGGGACTTCCGAAGTAGACGTCGAGTTCCGCATGCTCCACGGCGAACTCGACGATGCCGCGCACGATGTTGTGCGGACCGGTGCCCACGGTGGGGCGTCCGGTCTCCGGATCGCGCTCGACGCTCGGCCACTTCGACTGGTCGGCCTTCTCGGGCAGGGCGGTGGTGTCGGAGATGAGCACCATGGAGGTGCCCTTGTGGAGGTCCGACGCCACGATCGCCGCGCTCTCCAGGTTGCTGCGGACCGAGAAGAGCGCCATGCCGCGCCCGTGCACGCCCCAGCGGTCCATGACCATCGTCTCGAGCTTGCTGGTGACACGCGGCTCGAAGATGCGCTCCTGCATGGCCGGCGGCACGCCGACGCCGTCGTCGATGACTGTCATCGTGCGTGTGTCGCCCTCGCGGCCGCAGGCGACGTAGATCCGCCGCGCATGCGCGTCGCGCGAGTTGCGCAGCACCTCGACCACGACGTCCTCGAAAGTCCGGATGTCGTGCTTGGCCTGGCGGCGTTCGGCCTCTGAGACGTTGAGACGGACGTACCCGTCGCCGAGCGTCTCCTCGACCTTGACGTACTGGTCGCCGGAGACGGACGAGACGAAGTCGAGAAGGGAGTCGTCAGGAGTCATGCTGACCAGTGTAGCGGCGTGTCGCCGGCCGCGTAAGGTCGCCCGGAGGGGTTTGCCGCTCATCGCTGTTTCGCCAGCCACACGAGTCCCTCACGGACCTCCC
>JGI24130J36418_10000290_pt1 | contig 15651 bp, 17 predicted proteins | sample BarGraNGADG00212_FD_36418 | JGI IMG/M metagenome (IMG submission 36418)
GCTTCCACGTCGTGGTTCACCGTCTGGATCGCCGCGTCGAGGTCAGCGGTGAGCGGGTTCGGTTCGGTCGTCTCGAACCTGTTGACGCCGACCACGATGTCGTCGCCAGCCTCGATCCGTTGGCGCCGCAAGGAATGTGATGCCACCAGCGCCGACTTCATGTAGCCCGACTCGACCCCCGCAACGGCCCCGCCCATCGCCTGGACCCGGCCGATCTCGGCCCTGGCCCCCGCGAGCAGCTCGGCCACCTTGGCCTCGACAACTCTGGATCCGGTGAACAGGTCGTCGTACTCGAGCAGGTCCGACTCGAACGCGAGCACTTGCTGCATCCTCAACGACCACTGCTGGTCCCACGGCCTCGGCAGCCCCAATGCCTCGTTCCACGCCGGCAGCTGAACAGCCCTGGCCCTGGCGTCCTTGGAGAGCGTGACTGCCAGCATCTCCAACACAATTCGCTGGACGTTGTTCTCTGGCTGGGCCTCGGTCAGACCCAACGAGTTGACCTGGACGCCGTACCGGAACCGGCGCTGGGAGGGGTCCGTCACGCCGTACCGCTCAAGCGTTAGCTCGTCCCAGAGCTGGACGAACGCGCGCATCTTGCACATCTCCTCGACGAACCGCACGCCAGCGTTGACGAAGAACGAGATCCGGCTGACGACCTCACCGAAGCGCTCTGGCGGGACCTGTCCTGAGTCACGGACTGCATCAAGCACTGCGATGGCCGTGCATATGGCGTACGCGATCTCCTGGACGGGCGTCGCGCCGGCCTCCTGGAGGTGGTAGCTGCAGATGTTGGTCGGGTTCCACCGAGGGATCTCGGCGATGGTGTAAGCGACCATGTCGGTGATCAACCGCAAGGAAGGCTGCGGCGCGAAGACATAGGTCCCGCGCGAGAGGTACTCCTTGATGATGTCGTTCTGGGTTGTCCCCGCGAGAGCCCGGACGGCCGCCGCAGGGTCCTCGCCGGCTGCGACAGCCTGCTCCTCGGCCACCACCTCGTACATCGCGAGCAGCCACATTGCGGTGGCGTTGATGGTCATCGAGGTGTTCATCTGGGCCAGCGGAATGTCCGCGAAGAGGGCACGCAGGTCGCCGATGTGCGAGATCGGCACGCCTACCTTGCCGACCTCACCGCGTGACAGCACGTGGTCGGGGTCGTAGCCGGTCTGCGTCGGCAGGTCGAAGGCGACCGACAGACCGGTCTGCCCCTTGGCCAGGTTGCGGCGGTAGAGCTCGTTGCTGGCAACGGCACTGGAGTGCCCGGCATACGTGCGCATGACCCACGCCGGGTCTCTGCTGGGGCGGTTGGTCTCTGCCTGTGACATACCGATGAAGGTACCGGCCGTCATCGCCGAACAGGGAGGGTTTCAGGCGGTGAGAGGCACCACAGCATTGAGAGACGATTCAGTGGCCACGCCCTCGCCCGACCCGCGCGTGAGGACACGGTGCAGACGTGAGGCCCGCAGGAGGCGATCGAGGCGGGGTGAGACATCGACCAGGACCAGCCGCCGCCCGGCGCGGCGCGCGCGATGATGGGCACCGACAATCACGCCGAGGCCGGTGGCGTCGTGGACCTCGGCGTCAGCCAGATGGAGCAGCAGGTCACCGACCCCCCGGTCCATGATGTCCTGCAGACCCAGCCTCACCGCGGCCACGGTGTTCACGTCCAGCCGGCCGGTGACAGAGACCTCCTGGCCGAGACGGATCTCGGCCACGCAGACGGGCGACGTCATCACAGCCTTCAGCGTCATGGCCTGCTCCCTCGAGTGACTTGTCGGGTTCGCCCTTGAACCGCTCGATGCTTCTGCCTATCTTGACGTCACCCACTACCGGATAGTTCGCAAGAAACAGGCAACAACCCGTAACAATCCGGTCACGACTGCGACCTCAGATGTACGGCGCCTCATCCGGTTCGCGGGTGACGTCAGCCCCGAGCCCGCGCAGAGCCTCGTCAAAGCCCGCGTATCCGCGGTCGACGTGGTGGGCCTTGCTGACCGTCGTGATGCCGTCGGCAACCAGACCGGCGATGACCAGAGCAGCCCCGGACCGGATGTCGCTGGCCTCGACGGGGGCGCCGGAGAGCCGCCGAACGCCGTGCAGCATGACGTGATGGCCGTCCATCCGGGTGTCAGCTCCCAGACGTGCGAGCTCCTGGACGGTACGGAAACGCGCCTCGAAGAGATTCTCGGTGACCATCGCGCTGCCCTGTGCCACGGCGTTGTACGTCAAGGCGAAAGGCTGCAGATCGGTGGGGAACCCCGGATAGGGCAGCGTGGCCACGTCGAACGCCGCGCGACGACCGGTCCCTGTCACCCGAAACCCGCGATCCGTCAGAACAACGTCCGATCCGGCCTCGGTCAGCAGATCCAGGGCGGCGCCCATGTGCCCGGCGACTCCGCCGACCACTTCTACGTCGCCTTCGGTCGTGGCCGCCGCAAAAGCCCACGTGCCGGCGGCAATACGGTCCGGGACCACCTGGTGGGAGACCGGCGTCAGAGCACTGACCCCCTCGACCTCGATCACCGACGAGCCGGCACCGTCGATCGTGGCTCCCATCTCGGTGAGAAACTGCGCTATGTCGACGATCTCTGGCTCGCGCGCAGCATTCGTCACCCGAGTGACACCCTTGGCGAGCACGGCCGCCATCAGGACGTTCTCAGTGGCGCCGACGCTGGGGAAGTCCAGGCGGATCTCTCCGCCGTGCAGCCCGTTCGGAGCCGCCGCGATGAGGTAGCCGTGGGTGACATGCACCGAGGCACCCAACGCCTCCAGACCCGAGATATGCAGATCCAGCCCTCGGGACCCGATCGCGTCACCGCCCGGTATGGCCACGTGCGCCTCACCACATCGGGCCACCAGGGGGCCCAGGACGCAGATCGAGGCTCGCAGTGCCCGAACCAGCTCATAGTCGGCACGGTGCCCGATCCGGTCGGGGACGTCGATCTCGACCACCCCCGAGGCGGCGTCATAGTCGACGATGCACCCGAGTCGGCGCAACAGCTCGGCCATGGTCGTCACGTCAAGGATGGCCGGCACGTTGGTCAGGCGGGTCCTGCCGACAGCCAACAAGGCCGCCGCCATCAGCTTGAGGGCGCTGTTCTTGGCACCAACGACCGGCACCTCGCCGCGCAGGCTGGCGCCGCCGACGACACGGAAACGCTCCATCACGGCGTGAGCCTACCGGTGCTGAATCCCGGAGTCGGCGCTGCGTCTGAGAGCATCGTGTCATGGTCAACCTGACACGTATCTACACCCGCACCGGCGACGATGGCAGCACCGCGCTCGGGGACTTCAGCCGCACCACGAAGACGGACCCCCGACTGGTCGCCTACGCCGACACCGACGAGGCCAACAGCTGCCTCGGCGTCGCAGTCACCTGCGGGGCCCTGCGCGAGGATGTCGTGCCGTGCTGGTGCGGATACAGAACGACCTCTTCGACGTCGGAGCGGACCTGTGCACTCCGTTGGCGGCCAGCTACGACTACCCGCCGCTGCGGGTCCAGGACGTCTGGATCGACGAGCTCGAGGCCGACTGTGATCGCTTCAACAACGAGCTGGAGAAGCTGCGCTCGTTCATCCTTCCCGGCGGCACCCCCGGGTCGGCATACCTGCATGTCGCCCGGACGGTCACCCGTCGAGCCGAGCGCTCCGNCTGGACGGCGCTGCAGACGTATGGCGACCAGCCGGCACCCGAGGGCAGCGGCAAGGGNGTGGGTGGCATCAACCCGCTGACCGCCAAGTACCTCAACCGTCTCTCTGACCTGNTGTTCATCCTGGGACGCGTGGCCAACCTNGAGATCGGCGGGGATCTGCAGTGGCAACCGGGCGGCGGGCGGATCCAGAAGCCCGCAAAGCGCAAGCGGAGCTAGGCGACGTACGCGTTGCGTCCGGGTGGCGCTGCCTCGAGCCAGGATCGCAACGCGGTGTACGGAGCCTGCGCAAGGGCGATCTCAAAGTTCTCCTGGCGGTAGCAACAGTCGACCCGCCAGGCCGACGGAATCAGGATCTCGGGCCGTTCGCTCGGCACGAGCGGTCGACCTGTCCCGATGTCGAGCGCGGCGCGTTCCCACCGCCGGGCCGGACGCAGGGACAAACCGCTCAGGGTGAACCACTCGAGCCCGGTGGTGCCGTAGCGGGCGAGGCCGAAGCGCCACCGTCTGTCCCCCGACTCACGCAGCGCACACACCGTCAGAGGTTTTCCGCGCGCGATCAGCCGCCGTCGGATGAAGGTGGTGGCCAGAACCACCAGGACCATCAAAAGGGCGCCGCCGACCAGCCCCTCGCCGGTGAGCAGCAGGCCATGCACGGAAGTCTCAGGCGCGGATCTGGGAGGCGTCAACGACCTCGGCAACGATGGTGACCCGGTCGTGCTCGACTGAGAGAAAGCCGGTGTCGATCGTGGCCGTGTGGGTCTGACCCGAGATGGACTCGATCCGGACCTCCCCGCTCACCAGGATCCCCAGCAGAGGCGTGTGACCCGGCAGGATCCCCAGCTCACCCTCGACGGTGCGTGCACTGACCTGCTTGGCTTCGCCCTCCCAGATCTTGCGATCTGCGGCGACGAGCTCGACCTGCAACTGACCCACGGGTTCCTCCGGTCACGAACGTTTAGGTCGGAGTCTAACCGGCGACGAGCGGGTGCCCGTTCACCGCGTTGGCTGAACATGACCGAACCGGGTCAGGCTGCTCGCCCGACTGCGCGTCCGCCATAGGTCCGGACCAGATCCTGTATGACGGCACGAGCGTTCGCGTCGCGGACGTCGACCGGGATGCGAGGCAGGAAGTCGTCCCAGACGGCCAACATCGTGCCCCTCAGCTGAGGCATCCGGATCGGTCGGGCGAAGAAGAAGATGTGGGCGTGCGCTCCCCCGTCACCCCACTTGCTGACGTGGACACGGACCACGCTCGGCAAGGCTTCGATGGCGGCACCGAGGGCAACCATGATCTGCCCCATCTCGGCGGCGCGCTCCTTCGGCAGTGTCGTGAAGTCGTGATGGGCCAGCGGGGCGAGCATGAGAATGAGGGGCACACCGCTGGGTTCGGCGACCGAGATGCGCCAGTGGTCGTCGCGCCAGACCTCGTCGTCGATCGAGTTGGGTTCATCGGCCTGGCGCCATCCCACACAGATGCACTGCGTGGCGGCTTCACCATGACGAGGTTCCTCCACATCGGCCAGGGGCTCAATGGGCTTAAGCCGCAAGCCTTCTGCCTCGAACGGGAAGACCTCCCAGTAGGGGATGCCGTCGGCCGGGATCGCCAGGCGGCCCTCGTCGTCGGCTGTGGCCATGACTCGTGAGTAGTAGTCCTCGATCGTCTCGGGCATGCGGTCGAACCTAGCGCCATAGCGCCCGTTGCTGCGAAACGAGATACGGCGAAGGATTGTGGGGTGCCCGAACGCCCACAATCCTTCGCGATAACGCTGTCAGGCTCGATCAGAGGTTCTTCTGGATCTCGGCCCACTGGCGCTCGACGTCATCGAGTCCGCCGCACATGAAGAACGCCTGCTCGGCGACGTTGTCGAACTCGCCGTCCGCGATCTTGGTGAAGCCCTCGATGGAGTCGGCCAACGAGACCGTTGAGCCCTCGATGCCGGTGAACTGCTTGGCAACGTAGGTGTTCTGCGACAGGAAGCGCTGGATGCGGCGAGCCCGGTTGACCAGGATCTTGTCCTCTTCGGAGAGCTCGTCGATGCCGAGGATGGCGATGATGTCCTGCAGCTCTTTGTTGCGCTGCAGGATCGAGATCACCCGGACCGCGGTGTCGTAGTGGGCCTGCGAGATGTACCGCGGGTCCAGGATTCGCGACGTCGAGGTCAGCGGGTCGACCGCCGGGTAGATACCGAGCGAGGCGATGTCACGCGAGAGCTCGGTCGTGGCGTCGAGGTGTGCGAACGTCGTGGCCGGCGCCGGGTCGGTGTAGTCGTCGGCCGGCACATAGATCGCCTGCATCGACGTGATCGAGTGACCACGCGTGGAGGTGATGCGCTCCTGGAGCACCCCCATCTCATCGGCGAGGTTCGGCTGGTAGCCCACGGCGGACGGCATCCGGCCGAGCAGGGTGGAGACCTCGGAACCGGCCTGGGTGTAGCGGAAGATGTTGTCGATGAACAACAACACGTCCTGCTTCTGCACGTCGCGGAAGTACTCGGCCATCGTCAGGGCAGAGAGGGCGACGCGAAGACGCGTGCCCGGAGGCTCATCCATCTGACCGAACACGAGAGCGGTCTGACCGAGAACGCCGGCCTCTTCCATCTCGACGATCAGGTCGTTGCCCTCACGGGTGCGCTCACCGACACCGGCGAAGACCGACACACCACCGTGGTCCTTGGCGACGCGGGCGATCATCTCCTGGATGAGCACCGTCTTGCCAACACCTGCGCCACCGAACAGGCCGATCTTTCCACCCTGGACGTACGGGGTGAGCAGGTCGATGACCTTGATGCCGGTCTCGAACATCACCGTCTTGGACTCGAGCTGGTCGAAGGCGGGAGCTGGGCGGTGGATGCCCCAGCGCTCGCTGACCTCGAGCTTCTCGTTGCCCTTGAGGTTGAGGCACTCTCCTGTGGTGTTGAAGACGTGGCCGAGCGTGACGTCACCGACGGGCACCGTGATCGGGCCGCCGGAGTCCTTCACCGCCGCGCCACGAACCACCCCGTCGGTGGGCTGCAGCGAGATGGCGCGGACCATGTTGTCGCCAATGTGCTGGGCGACCTCGAGGTTCAGGCTCTTCGTCTCGCCCGCAAGCTCGACCTCGACGGTCAGCAGGTTGTACATCGACGGCATGGCATCGGCGGGGAACTCCACGTCGATGACAGGGCCGATGATGCGGGAGACGCGGCCAACTCCGACTTTTCCGGCGGGCGCGCCCACAGCAGTCTCAGGGGTTACGGCAGTCATGAGCTCTCTCAACCTTCTTACTTGGCGGACGCGAGGGCGTCGGCGCCGCCCACGATTTCGCTGATCTCTTGGGTGATCTCGGCCTGGCGCGCCTGGTTGGCCAGGCGGGTGTACTTGCGGATGAGCTCCTCGGCGTTGTCCGTCGCGGACTTCATCGCACGCTGACGGGCAGCGAGCTCGGAGGCGGCCGACTGCAACAAGGCGTTGAACAGGCGCTCGGTGACGTACTTGGGCAACAGCGCATCCAGAACCTGGTCGGCGCTCGGCTCGAACTCGTACAGAGGCAGCACCTCGTCCGCTTCGGGAGCCTCGGTGCCCTCAACGACCTCGAGGGGCAGGAGCCGGATGACCTCGGGCTCCTGGGTGACCATGCTGACGAACCGGGTGAAGACCACGTGGACCTCGTCGACACCACCGGTGTCGTAGTCCTTGATGAAGTCCTCGGTGATCCGGGCACCGATCTCGCGGGCAACCTCGAACGTCGGGCTGTCGGAAAAGCCTGACCACTCCTGGGCAAACTCGCGTCGGCGGAACTTGTAGAAGCCCACCGCCTTGCGACCCACGAGGTAGGGGATGACTTCCTTGCCCTCGTCGCGCAGCAGCTCAGCGAGCTTCTCGCTCTCCTTGAGCACCGCCGAGGAGTAGGCCCCGGCCAGACCGCGGTCGCTGGTGATGATCACCATCGCCGCTCGTCGGACCTGCGGGTGCTCGGTGGTCAACGGGTGCTCGACGTTGGAGAACGTGGCCACCGCTGACACTGCTCGGGTGAGCGCACTCGCGTACGGCGTGGACTCGATGACCCGCTGGCGAGCCTTGACGACCCGCGAGGCGGCGATGAGCTCCATCGCGCGGGTGATCTTCTTGGTCGCCTGGACGGACCGGATGCGCTGGCGGTAGACCCGCATCTGCGCTCCCATGTGTTCCCGCCTCTCCTCAGTGAAGTGTTATCGCGAAAGAATGATCCTGGATGACGTGTGCCAACCTTCGGCTACCCGGTGAGCGGGCGCCGGGTGGTCACAGGTGGCCACCCGGCATACGGGTCAACGCTTGCGTTTGACGATCTTGACCTGCTCGACCTCGGCCTCTGGCAAGGCGCCCGGATCCGGCTCGTGACCGATCGGAACGCTGTCCTTGCCGCCGGCCAGGAACTGCTCCTTGAACGTATTGACCGCGTCCAGGACGCCGGCCTCGGTGTCCTCGTCAAACTTCTTGGTCTCACGGATGGCCGACAGCAGACCGGGCTGCGTGCGACGCAGGTAGTCCAGGAACTGCTCCTCGAAGGTCTTGATGTCGCCGACCGCGATGTCGTCAAGCTGCCCGGTGGTGCCGGCCCAGATGACCACGACCTGCTCCTCGACGGCCATCGGGGAGGCCTGCTTCTGCTTGAGCAGCTCGATGAGACGAGCACCCTTGGCAAGCTGGGCCCGCGAGGCGGGGTCGAGGTCGGAGGCGAACATGGCGAACGCCTCCATGGCGCGGTACTGCGCGAGGTCGAGCTTGAGTCGACCGGCGACGCTCTTCATCGCCTTGATCTGCGCCGACCCACCGACACGGGAGACCGAGACGCCCACGTCGATAGCGGGACGCACGTTGGCGTTGAAGAGGTCGGACTGCAGGTAGATCTGGCCGTCAGTGATCGAGATGACGTTGGTCGGGATGTAGGCCGAGACGTCGCCCGCCTTGGTCTCGATGATCGGCAGACCGGTCATCGAGCCGGAACCCATCTCGTCGGACAGCTTGGCGCAACGCTCAAGCAGCCGGCTGTGCAAGTAGAAGACGTCACCGGGGTAGGCCTCNCGGCCCGGCGGACGACGCAGCAGCAAGGACACNGCGCGATAGGCCTCGGCCTGCTTGGACAGGTCGTCAAAGACGATGAGGACGTGCTTGCCGGCGTACATCCAGTGCTGGCCGATGGCCGAACCGGTGTATGCGGCGAGGTACTTGAAGCCCGCGGCGTCAGAGGCCGGAGCCGCGACGATCGTGGTGTACTCCAGCGCACCAGCCTCTTCGAGGACGCCACGCACGGCCGCGATGGTCGAGCCCTTCTGACCGATGCCGACATAGATGCAGCGGACCTGCTGGGCCGGGTCGCCGGACTCCCAGTTGGACTTCTGGTTGATGATCGTGTCGACCGCAACCGTCGTCTTGCCGGTCTGGCGGTCACCGATGATGAGCTCACGCTGGCCACGGCCGATGGGGATCATTGAGTCGATGGCCTTGATGCCAGTTTGCAGCGGCTCGTGCACCGACCTGCGCGCCATCACGCCGGGCGCCTGGAGCTCGAGAGCGCGACGGCCCTCGGCCACGATCTCGCCCAGACCATCGATCGGCTGACCGAGGGGGTTGACCACCCGGCCCAGGAAGTTGTCACCAACCGGGACCGAGAGGACCTCGCCTGTGCGCTTGACCTCCTGGCCCTCCTCGATACCGGAGAAGTCACCGAGGACGACGACGCCGATCTGGTGAGCCTCAAGGTTCAGCGCGATACCCAGAGTGTCGTCTGCGAACTGCAGCAGCTCGTTGGTCATCGCCGAGGGCAGGCCCTCGACGTGCGCAATGCCGTCACCGGCGTCGATCACTCGGCCGACCTCTTCGCGGGAGGCCGCGCCGGGCTCGTAAGACTGAACAAAACTGTCCAGCGCGTCCCGGATCTCCTCCGGACGGATCGTGAGCTCCGCCATCAGTGTCTCTCTCCTCGTATGCGGCCCGAATTCTGTTCGGACCGAGATTGTCGTGTGTTCAAAACGTGGTTTCAGCGCGAGGCCGTGGTGCCGCTTCGTGGCCAGCGCCCTATAACAGCAGGGATCGTTCCGCNTCCTGGATCCGACGCGAGATGGTGCCGTCGACAACCTCGTCGCCGACCCGCACCCTGATGCCGCCGACGACCGCAGGGTCGAGCACGATATTGACCTGCACCGGCCCGTTGTAGATCCCGGACAGGGCCTGGACGAGGCGCTGACGCTGGGCGTCATCCAGGGGAACGGCAGCGGTGACGGTCGCGGTCATCTGGTCGCGGCGCTTGGCCGCAATGGCGAGATAGCTCTCCAGGACCCGGCCGAAGCGCCGCCCCCGCGGGGAGACTGCAGCCTGACACGTCAGTCTGATGGTCTCGGCCGAAGCCTTGCCCTCGAGCAGAGCCTCGACCAGGACAACCTTGACGCTCTCGTCCCCGCCGTGTGCGGACAATGCGTCGCGCAGACCGGAGTCTGCCGCGACGAGCCGCCCGAACCGGAAAAGGTCATCCTCCAGGGCGTCGAGCCGACCACCCGCCTCGGCCGAGGCGACCAAGGCTTCGACGGCCAGCGTCTCGGTCGCATCACCGAGATCTTGGTCGTCGGCCCAGCGTTGTGAGACCAGGGCGTTCAGCACGGAGGCCGCCGCCGCGCTGATCCTGGACCCGAAGAGGCTCTCGACCAGGCGGCGCTTGGCAGCCGCGTCCCGGGATGGGTCGACCAGTGCGCGACGCAGCGACGCGCTCGAGTCCAGTGCAGACGTCACGCCGAACAGGTCCCCGGCAAGCGCTGACCCGAAGGCTCCGGAACCCAGCGCTGTCGCGAAGGCGTCGTGCCCCGCCGCGAACGCTGCGCGCGAAGAACCCCGCATCAGGCGTCCTGCCCGACCGTCTCGGGCCGGATGGCGCCCGACTCGAGCTCGGTGAGGAAGCGCTCGACGATGCCACTCTGACGGGCCTCGTCGTGCAGGGACTCGCCCACGATGCGGCTGGCCAGCTCGGTCGACAGGCGACCCACCTCGCTGCGCAGCGAGACCACGGCCTGCTGACGCTCGGCCTCGATCTGCTTGTGCGCCGCCTCTGTCATGCGGTTGGTCTCGATCTGAGCCTGGGCACGAAGCTCAACGATGATCGCTGCGCCCCGTTCCTGGGCTTCCGCCCGGATGCGGCCGGCTTCGACACGAGCCTCGGCAAGCTGGGCTTTGTACTGCTCGAGAGCAGCCTGGGCCTCCTGCTGAGCCTCCTCAGCCTTGTGCATGCCGCCCTCGATGGCCGCGGTGCGGTCGGAGTACGCCTTCTCGAGGTTGGGTACGACCTTCTTCTGCACGATGACGTACAGAATGGCGATCGCGATGAGACCGAAGATCAGCTCACCCCAGTGGGGCAGAACGGGAAGCTGGTCGGCCTGGCCAGCGGTCACCAAAGCTGCGACGTGAGTCGCACCGGCGAATAGCTGCACGGGTATCTCCTAGTGCCTAAGTGCCAAAGATGGTGTTGGGCTGTGGTGTTCGCAGAATCGACCTACAAGACAAAGGCCAGCACTAGACCGAAGATGGCGAGCGCCTCGGCCAGGGCGAAGCCCAGGATGGCGATGGACTGCAGCATCCCGCGGGCCTCAGGCTGACGGGCGACGCCGCTGATGTACGCGGCAAAGATCAGGCCGATACCGACACCAGGCCCGATGGCGGAGAGGCCGTAGCCGACGAGGTTGAGGTTTCCGGTCACGATGTGATCCTCTTTCGTTCTTGGTGCCCCGCACGGCACGTCACCGAGCGGAGGTCTGGATGTGGATGGATCTGTCTGTCGTATCTATCTGTGCGTATAAGTGCTGTGCCTATCAGTGCTCGTCGGCCAGTGAGCCGGCGATGTATGTGGCCGCAAGCAAGGTGAAGATGTAGGCCTGCAGGAACTCGATCAAGATCTCGAAGACGGTCAGGACGAAGGCCATGACGAACGAGCCGACGCCGGCGATCTTGAGGCCGAAGCTGCCATGGATCATCATGTACTCGCCGCCGGTGATGAACAGCAGCAGGAGCAGGTGGCCGGCGAACATGTTGCCAAAGAGTCGTAGCGCGAGCGTCAGGGGCCGCGTGATGAAGAAGGTGATGACCTCGAGGACGAAGATGGCCGGCACGATCCAGCCGGGCAGACCGCCGGGCACGAGGTTCTTGAAGTAGGCACGCAGGCCCACCCTGCGAATGCCGATGGTGTGATAGACGACGTAGACGATGACGGTCAGAGCGATCGGGAAGCCGATGCGGCTCATGGTCGGGAACTGGACCGGCGGGATCACGCCGAAGAGGTTGTTGACCAGGATCAGGACGAACATCGAGAACAGTAGGGGGACGAAGCGCAGGAAGTCCTTGCTGCCGATGATGTCGCGTGCGACGCCGTTGCGGATGAACCCGTACAGGCCCTCGGTGACCCACTGGCCCTTGCTGGGGACGATCGCCGCTCGCTTGGTCGTGGCGATCAGCCACCACGCGATCAGGGCCACCGACAGCAGCATGACGACCGCCGGGCGGGTGATCGCCAGGGGTCCGTCGTTCCACAGCGGCTGATAGAACTCCGCAGTGGTCGGTGTCTGGTAGCCGCCGCCATCGGCCGCAGCCAGGCTACCCAGCGCGTACAGGCTCAAAAGGTCTCCTCGGAAGTCACTGCTGCGTACCGTACCGGACCCACACGAGGTACAAAGACACGGCCATCCCCGCGAGAATCCCCACCGGCACCAGAAATTCGGTGCCCAGCCAACGATCCAGCGCCCAGCCGATGCCGCCGAACATCACCGGCCCCGAGATGAGGTAGGAGACGACATTCCACATCCTTGACTCCTCGAGTCGTGGATGCCCGGCATCTGGATCCGGCGGGCCCACGCTCACGAGAGCCGCTCCTGGGCCGGCGCCTCGGCCTGCTCGTCGGCAGGCTCGTCGGCAGGCTCGTCGTACACGGGTTTGCGCAACCGCGTGAAGGCCACGAGCTGGGACAGCTGCCAGACGAGGGCAACGGCCAGGACCGAGAGCCCGAAGGCCCGTCCGTCCAGCCAGCGGGCGCCAGACAACAGCAGGATCACGATGCCGAGAAAGATGACCTGTCCGAGGTAGACGGCGAGCGCTCCGGCCAGGACCGACAGCGGGTTCGCGGTGGTCACGCGCTTCATGACGTACAGACCGCTGGCGAAAAAGGCCACCGCGACGGAGACGCCCAAGAGTGCTGCCAGTCCGCCGCGGGTCTGACGCGTGATCCAGAAGACCAGCACGATCACCGGGGCGGTGCAGACCATGGGGATCACGGCAGCGCGGAGCATCGCGGCGAACGGCGGTGCCTGTGGTTGCATCATGTGGCCTGCCTGGTCTGAGTCGTCATCGGTCGCTGACGTGGCGTCTCGGGGGGCCTGTCGTGCNCTGGAAAAACCCGGGAAGAGTGACCCGACGTCATCGCACGACAGCTTGTGAAAGCTATCACAAGCGCTTGTTGGGCATCCATCGGGGTAGCCGTAGCGTCAGAATCATGGCCGAGATGGCAACGACGGCGATGGCCACGAACGGGAGCCAGCCGTCGACGAAGGCGAAGGACACCGCACCGAGGGCGAANACGGCCGCCCACAGGTAGAGCAACAGCACCGCCTGCACATGCGTGTGGCCGATCTGCAGCATCCGGTGATGCAGGTGCTGCGCGTCCGGGTGCCACGGCCGCTGCCCGGCACGGGTGCGTCGAACCACCGCGAGAAGGACATCGAGCAGGGGCAGCGACAGGATCGCGAGNGGAAGCACCACGGGCAGCAGGATCGCGGCGGCAGGATTGCCACTGATCTGGGCGTTGGGGTCGATGCTGCCGGTCATCGTGATGGTCGCGGCGGCCAGCAGGAGGCCGAGCAGGAGAGCACCCGCGTCGCCCATGAAAAGTCGGGCCGGGTGGAAGTTGTGAGGCAGGAAGCCAACGCAACAGCCCACCAGCGCGGCGGTGATGAAGGTCGCGGAGGAGAACACGTTCGGTGGGTCGTAGGTTCGTGAGAGCAGGTAGGAGTAGGCGAAGAACGCCATCCCGGCAATGCCGACCACGCCGGCGGCCAGACCGTCCAGACCGTCGATGAAGTTCACCGCGTTGGCCGAGATCACCACGATGAAGATCGTCAGTGCCACCAGGACCGGCGTCGGCAGGACGGTCACTCCGAACAGCGGCAGCGACAGCAGCTGGACTCCCTGAAAAGCCATCACGCCCGCCGCCAGCATCTGACCCGCGAGCTTGGTCAGCCAGTCCAGNTCACGGATGTCGTCCAGCACCCCGACCGCGCACACGATGACNGCGGCGACCAGCACGCCCTTCATCTCGCCGCCCTGGAAGATCTGGGACAGGTAGGGCAGCCGAGCTGCCACGAGCAGGGCGGCGACGAACCCGATCAGGATCGCCACTCCCCCAAGACGCGGGATGGGCACGGCNTGCACGTCGCGGTCGCGCACTGCGGTGATCGCACCGGTCGCGATGGCGAGCCACCTCACGAAGGGCGTGGCGGCATAGGTCATCGCGGCGGCCACGATGAAGACCAGGAGGTACTCCCGCACGGATCAGCGCCTAGCTCGAGATGGGTGCAGCCGAAAGAATCAACGGCGCGGCGGAGATGGACTACTCAACGACCAACTACTCAACGATCAACTACTCGAACGAGGGTATGCCGGGAAGCGGCCGACGAGGTCGGTCACCTGCCCACGGATCTCTGTTGCCTTGGCGTTGCCCGGGTCTCCNTCGGTCTGGGTCAAGGCCTGATGGATGAGGTCCGCGATGACCTTCATCTCGTCGGTCCCCATGCCCTGGGTGGTCACCGACGGAGTGCCGACGCGGATGCCGGAGGCCGTGTTCGGAGGCTGCGGGTCGAACGGGATGGCGTTCTTGTTCAGGACGATGCCGGCCGCATCTGCCCGGGCCTCAGCGTCCTTGCCGGTCACCCCGATCCCCTGCAGGTCATGCAATGACAGATGGGTGTCTGTCCCTCCCGTGATTGGACGAATACCCCTCTCCCCCAATGAGGTTGCCAGCTGCTGGGCGTTGGTGATGACCTGCTTGGCGTAGACCTCGTAGGCCGGCTGGGCGCACTCGTGCAGGTTGACCGCCTTGGCTGCGATGCAGTGCATCAGCGGGCCTCCCTGCATCATCGGGAACACGGCCTTGTCCAGCTTGGCGGCGTGCTCCTGCTTGCAGACCAGCATGCCGCCGCGCGGCCCACGCAGCACCTTGTGCGTCGTGAAGGTGACGACATCGGCATACGGCACGGGGCTCGGGATCGCCTTGCCTGCGACCAACCCGATGAAGTGCGCTGCGTCGACCCAGAAGATCGCGCCGACCTCGTCGGCGAGGTTGCGGAAGAACTCGAAGTCGATCAGCCTCGGGATGGCCGAGCCGCCGGCGACGATGAGCTTGGGTCGATGGTGCCGGGCCAGCTTGGCGACCTGCGCGTAGTCGATGTCCTCGGTCTCCTTGTCCACTCCGTAGTGAACGGCGTTGAACCACTTGCCGCTGAAGGAGACCTTGGAGCCGTGCGTCAGGTGACCACCGTGCGGCAAGGACATCGCCAGGATGGTGTCGCCCGGCTGGCAGAAGGCTCCATAGACGGCCAGGTTGGCACTGGCGCCCGAGTGTGGCTGGAGATTGGCGTGGTCGGCGCCGAACAGGGCCTTGGCGCGGGCGATACCGATCACCTCGGCCTTGTCGACCTCGGAACAACCGCCGTAGTAGCGGCGCCCGGGATAGCCCTCGGCGTACTTGTTGGACAAGGTGGAGCCCAGCGCGGCCAGCACAGCCGGGCTGGTGAGGTTCTCGCTGGCGATCAGCTGAAGGCCACCGCGCAGGCGGTCGAGCTCGGAGAGCAGCACCCCCGCGATCTCCGGATCCTGGCTGCTCAGCTGACCGAAGTCGGAGCCGTAGAAGGTCTGGTCGATGGACATGGGTCGCTCCAGAAGACGTAGCGGTGACAGCGGGCGGGCTGGCGCACTCACTCTATGGGGGGGCTCGCCGCCCGGGATCATCGACACCG
>JGI24130J36418_10000292_pt1 | contig 15574 bp, 13 predicted proteins | sample BarGraNGADG00212_FD_36418 | JGI IMG/M metagenome (IMG submission 36418)
TGCCGGGGCACTACTGTGGCGCGGCAGCCCGTGGGGCGAGCTGGGCTGGAGCGGGTGGGGCGAGCCGGCTGCGCTGCGTCGGCTGCTCAATGCCGAGGGCGCGGACGGGGTGAATCTGCCCACCGACCTGGCCGAGCGGCTCGCCGGGTTCCGTCCTCAGACCGGCTGGACCTGGCACACCGTGGACGCGCCGCTTTCGCTGCGACCCCGCGAGGCCGAGGTGCATTGGCTCGAACGATCGGACGAGTCGGAGATCACCGCGCTGCTGCAAGTTGCCTTTCCGGATGCTGAGGCGAAGCCTGGCGATCCGCGGATCGCGCGCTGGTGCGGTGTGCGCGCGTCGGCCCCGCCCGGGCTGGTGGCGGTCGCGGCCGCGTTGTGGGTCGGGCCCAGCGCCGGGTTGCTGAGCTCGCTTGCGGTCCACTCGACCCATCGGCGCGAGGGCTTGGGTGCGACCGTCACGGCCTGGTTCGTTCGCCGACTACTCCAGCAGGGTGCCGAGGTCGTCGGGTTGGGCGCGTATGCGACGAACACCCACGCCCGGGCGCTCTACGCGCATCTCGGCTTCGCCGAGGAGTCTTGGGTCTGGGGCACGCTCGACCGAGCCTGGCGTCAGTCGTCGCCGTGAGTGCCGACGTCGGCGGCCGGGCTCGGCGCCGGCGGCCCGACACCGACGTGCAGCTGGCCGCCTCGGACTGCGACCGGGAGGACGCCGAGGGGGGCCGGCGGAGGGCCGCTGACCACAGCGCCGGTGGCCGCGTCGAAGACGCCGCCGTGGCACGGGCAGCGAAAAGTCCCGTCGCCACCGAAGTCGACGGTGCATCCGGCGTGCGAGCAGACCGCGCTAAACGCCGCAAAGCGCCGGAGGCTGGGTTGCACGACGTACGCCGGGAGGCGGGTGCCCGGGTCGAGGATGGCCACCGCGCCGCCGACCGGCACGGTCGCCGGATCGACCACCAGCTCCGGTCCGCCGGGCGCGAAGCCCGACCGCTGCTGTCGCCGGCGGCGATCCCGGCCGACCAGGGCTGCGGCCGTCGCCACCGACCCGCCGACGGCGGCCAAGGCGGCGGTGGCCCCAACGCCGCCCAACACCCCGCGACGGCGGGCATCCGGCTCCCTTGCCCGGCGGCCGAGCACGGTGTCCAGCGACAGCACGCCGCCGGCGCCGGCGCCGGCGATCACCAGTGACAGCCAGGCGGCCAGGAAGACGACGTCGGAGCCGTAGTAGTACGGCCGAGTGCGCCAGCTGACCGTGAGGAAGAAGCTCAACGCGAGCAGCGCACCCCCCACCGCGGCCAGCCGGGTCCACAGCCCGACCAGCGTGCCCAGCCCGACCGCGATCTCGGCGACCGCGATCGTGCCGCCGACGAGCTGCGGCTGGTGCTGCGCGAGCCCGACGAGGGCGGCCACCGGACTGGTCGTACGAACGGCCGCCAGCTGCTGGGCGATCGAGGTCGGCGCCGCTGGGTCGAGAAAAGCGGGGTCGAGCAGCTTGGTCAGGCCGGCGTACAGGTAGGTGCCGCCGAGGAAGAGCCGCAACGGCAGCAACGCCCAGCCGGGCCGTTGCCACCAGCGCACCGCCGGCGGGTCCTCGGCACTGGCCGACCCGCCGGCGACCTTGGCGGCAACCGGGCCGGCCGTCAGCGACCCGCCTTGGCTCGACTCCGGGTCGCGCCGCGAGCGGCCGGGGCAACCCGGACCCGGTCCCCGAGGACCGGACGCAGGAACGTGGCGGTGTGGCTCTCGGCCACCGTAGCCACCAGCTCGGGCGGTCCCTCGGCCACCACCAGGCCCCCCCCGTCCCCACCCTCGGGACCCATGTCGACGATCCAGTCGGCGGTCTTCACCACGTCCAGGTTGTGCTCGATGACGACCACGGTGTTGCCGGCGTCGACCAGCCGGCCCAGGACGCCGAGCAGTTTGCGGATGTCCTCGAAGTGCAGGCCGGTGGTCGGCTCGTCGAGGATGTAGACAGTCCGGCCGGTGGAGCGCTTCTGCAGCTCGGCGGCGAGCTTGACCCGCTGCGCCTCTCCCCCGGACAGTGTCGGCGCCGGCTGGCCGAGCCGGACATAGCCCAGACCGACGTCGTTGAGAGTGCTCAGGTGCCGGCCGATCGCCGGTACGGCGGCGAAGAACTCGCACGCCTCCTCGATCGGCATGTCCAGCACGTCCGAGATCGTTCGGCCCTTGAAGTGCACCTCGAGGGTCTCCCGGTTGTACCGGGCGCCGTGGCACACCTCGCACGGCACGTAGACGTCCGGCAGGAAGTTCATCTCGATCTTGATCGTGCCGTCGCCGGTGCAGGCCTCGCAGCGGCCGCCCTTGACGTTGAACGAGAACCGGCCGGGCAGGTAGCCGCGGACCTTGGCCTCGGTGGTCTCGGCGAAAAGCCGCCGGATGTGGTCGAAGACCCCGGTATANGTGGCCGGATTGCTGCGCGGCGTGCGACCGATGGCGCTCTGGTCCACGCCGACGACCTTGTCGACGTACTCCAGTCCGCTGACCCGGCGGTGCCGGCCGGGCACCAACCGGGCACCGTTGAGCTTGTCGGCCAGTACGGCGTGCAGGATGTCGTTGACCAGCGTCGACTTGCCGGAACCCGACACGCCGGTGACCGCGACGAAGCACCCCAGCGGGAAGCCCACGGTGACTCCCCGCAGGTTGTGCTCGCGGGCGTCGTGGACGGTGAGCCGTCGCTCCCCCGGCTGGCGGCGGATGTCCGGAATCGGGATCGAGCGCCGCCCGGACAGGTAGGCGCCAGTCATCGAGCGCTCGCACTCGAGCAGGTCGGCCACGGTGCCAGAGACGACGATCTCGCCGCCGTGCTCGCCGGCGCCCGGACCGATGTCGACCACCCAGTCGGCGGCGGCGATGGTGTCGTGGTCGTGCTCGACCACGATCAATGTGTTGCCCAGGTCGCGCAGTCGGACCAGGGTCTCCACCAACCGCCGGTTGTCCCGTTGGTGCAGCCCGATGCTGGGTTCGTCCAGCACGTAGAGCACGCCGACCAGCCCGGACCCGATCTGCGTGGCCAGCCGGATCCGCTGCGCCTCCCCGCCGGCCAGGGTGGCCGCCGCCCGGTCCAGGGACAGGTAGTCCAGGCCGACGTCGAGCAGGAAGCCCAGCCTGGCGTTCACCTCCTTGAGCACTCGCTCGGCGATCTGACGCTGGCGGGCGTCCAGCTCGATCGTGCGCAGGAAGTCGGCGCACTGGGCGATCGACATCCCCGCCACGTCGGCGATCGACCGATCGCCCAAGGTCACCGCCAGCGACTCCGGCTTGAGCCGGCTGCCNTGGCAGACCGGGCAGGCCACCTCGCGCATGAAGCCCTCGTAGCGCTCCCGGGTGGCGTCGCTCTCGGCCTCACGGTGCCGACGCTCCAGGAACGGCACCACGCCCTCGTAGGCGGTGTAGTAGCTGCGGTCCCGACCGTAGCGGTTGCGGTACCGAACGTGCACCTGGGTGGCGTGGCCGTAGAGCACCGCCTTCTGCGCCTTGGCCGGCAGCCGCTCCCAGGGCGCGTTGACGTCGAAGCCCACGCCCTCGGCCAGCGCGGTCAACAGCCGGCCGAAGTACTCGATGTTGTGGCCGCTGGACCAGGGCGCGACCGCGCCGTCGGCCAGCGAGCGCTCCGGGTCCGGGATCACGAGCTCCGGGTCGACCTCGCGCCGGGTGCCCAGCCCGGTGCACTCCGGGCAGGCGCCGTACGGCGAGTTGAACGAGAACGACCGCGGCTCGAGGTCCTCAAAGGACAGGTCGTCGTAGAGGCAGGCCAGGTGCTCGGAGAACGTCCGCTCGCGCTGCGGGTCGTCGGCGGGAAGGTCGACCAGGTCGAGCACCAGCAGACCGGCGGCGAGGCCCAGCGCGGTCTCCACCGAGTCGGTCAGCCGGCGCTGCGCCGACGGGCGGACGACGAGGCGGTCGATGACCACCTCGACGGTGTGCTGCTCGTACTTCTTCAGCGTCGGCGGCTCGGCCAGCGGCACCACCGCGCCGTCTACCCGGGCCCGGCTGAACCCCTTGGTCTGCAGGTCCGCGAACAGCTCGACGTACTCGCCCTTGCGCCCGCGGACAACCGGGGCGAGCACCTGGAAGCGAGTGCCCTCGGGCAGCTCGAGGATCCGGTCGACGATCTGCTGCGGGGTCTGCCGGGCGATCGGGCGGCCGCAGCGGGGGCAGTGCGGTCGGCCGGCCCGGGCGTAGAGCAGCCGGAGGTAGTCATAGACCTCGGTGATCGTCCCCACCGTGGACCGCGGGTTGCGCGAGGTGGACTTCTGGTCGATGGAGACCGCCGGCGACAGGCCCTCGATGAAGTCGACGTCGGGCTTGTCCATCTGGCCGAGGAACTGCCGGGCGTACGACGACAGCGACTCGACGTACCGGCGCTGGCCCTCGGCGAAGATGGTGTCGAACGCCAGGCTGGACTTGCCCGATCCGGACAGCCCGGTGAAGACGATCAGCGCGTCGCGGGGCAGGTCCAGGCTGACGTCGCGCAGGTTGTGCTCGCGGGCGCCCCGCACGACGAGGCGGCCCTCGGCGTGGTGGCTGGCGCTACTGAGATCGGCCACGGCAGGTAGGACTCCGGGAACGGTCGGCGGAGGGTCGGGCGGGCGTGGAAGCGCGCCAGCGGGGAAGGTCCGGCGACGCNGTCAGGATAACCGGGCGGTGCGACAGTTCCTTTCCATCAGCGGCCTCGGGAGTGGCGATGAGCGCAGCCAGCGACGAAACGGCTGAATACACCGGACAGGTTGAGGTGGGCGGCACNCCCGATGTCCGCGAGCTGCCCGGGCTGCGGGTCACCAAGGTGGCGGTCGGCCCGTACAACAACAACTGCTATCTGCTGCGGGATGCCGCAACCGGCGAGACGCTGCTCGTCGACGCGGCCGCCGAGCCAGAGCGGCTGCTGGCTGAGATTGGTGACGACCGGCTGGTCCGGGTGGTCCAGACGCACCAGCACCCCGACCATTGGCAGGCGTTGGCAGCGGTGGTCGCCGCCACCGGGGCGCCGGTGGCGGCCCATGCGGCCGACGCCGAGGCCTTCCCGGTGCCGGCTACCGAGCTGGTCGCCGACGGCGACGTGGTGACCGTCGGCCGGTCGCGGTTGTCGGTGATCCACCTCGACGGCCACACGCCGGGCGGGATCGCGCTGCTCTACGACGCCGACGGTACGCTCGCCGACTCCCCGCACCTGTTCACCGGCGACTCACTGTTCCCGGGTGGGCCGGGCAACACCTGGGGCGACGCCGAGCGGTTCACCCGGCTGTGGACGACCTGGAGCGCAAGGTCTTCGGCCCGCTGCCGGACGCCACCTGGGTCTATCCCGGCCACGGCGCGGACACCACGCTCGGGACCGAGCGGCCGTCGTTGCCGGCGTGGCGGGAGCGCGGCTGGTGACGGTCGCGGGACCGGTGCGGCCGTGATCATGCCCGACCGCACCCACTACGCCCCGCGTGGTCTGGTCTGCTCGGTCGACCACTTGGCCAGCGCGGCCGGGCTGAGCCTGCTGCGGTCGGGCGGCAGCGCCGTGGACGCCGCGGTGGCGGCTTCCGCGGTACTCGCCGTGACAACCCAGCAGATGTGCGGGATGGGCGGGGACCTGGTCGCTGTGCTCCATCCCGGGCGGGGCGCCGGGGAACCAGCCGCGCTGGTGGCGGTGGGTGCGGCCGGCTCTGGCGCGGACGCCGCAGCGCTGCGGGCGGCGGGCCATCGCCGGATGCCGTACCGCGGAGACATCCGCACGGTGACGATGCCGGGCTGCGTCGACGGCTGGCTGGCGCTGCACGCCCGGATCGGCCGCCGCCCGCTGGCCGAGGTGCTGGCGCCGGCCATCGGCTACGCCTCGGAGGGCTTTCCGGTCTCGCCGCTGCTGGCCGCGGCCCTGCCGGCGGTCGCCGACGTCGCAGGCGCTGCCGAGCTGATCGGCGACCAACTGCCGGCNGCGGGTGAGCTGCGACGGCGGCCCCGNCTGGCCCGCTCGCTGACCGCGATCGCCGCCGCCGGTCGAGACGGCTGGTACGGCGGTGAGTTCGGCACCGGTCTACTGCGCGTGGGCCACGGGCTGTTCGACCGCGCCGACCTGGAGCGGGACAGCGCCCGCTGGAGCGCGCCGCTGGCGGTCCGGGCGCTGGGCTGGGTGCTGCCCGCCCCGCCGGCACCGACGGCCGGCTACCTGCCGCTGGCCGTGGCCGCACCCCGATGGGCGCTGGTCGACCCGGAGGCCACCGGTTTCGACACCTGGGATACCAAACCCGGCGGCCTCTCGCCGCAGGTGGTCCGGATCGAGGACGGCGCGCCGGACGCCTGGTACGACGGCTTGTCGGCGCGCGGCCACCGGGTCGAGCGGGCGGCCGCCGGCGGTGGCTTCGGGAACGCCCAGGTGGCCGTGTTGGCAGACGGCGTGGTCGGCGGGGACGCGGACCAACGAGCGGGTACCGGCGCGGCGGTCGGCTGGTGAGTTTCGCGGACGGGCTGCTGGTCGCGGGCGCCGGGTTGGTGGCCGGTGCGGTCAACGCGGTTGCCGGCGGCGGCACGCTGATCTCGTTCCCGGCGCTGATCGCGGCCGGGAACAGCCCGCTGGTCGCCAACATCACCAGCAGCGTCGGACTNNTCAGCGGGTACCTCGGCGGCTCGATGGCCTACCGGTCCGAGCTGGCCGGTCAGCGCGACCGGGTCCGCGCGCTTGGTCTGGTCAGCNTTCTCGGGGGGATCACCGGGGCGGCGATCCTGCTGGCCACGCCGAGCCACACCTTCGACGCGGTGGTGCCGTGGCTGGTACTGACCGCCGCGCTGCTGCTGTTCGCCCAGCCGCGACTGGCCGGGGTGGTAGCGGCCCGGCGGGAGCGCCGGCCGGCCGGGGCGAGCGGTGACCGCGGCGTCGGCGCTCCCGCGCCGCCGCCGGCCGGTCACGGGATCACGACGGGCGTCCACGTCGGGGTGTTCCTCAGCGCCGTCTACGGGTCCTACTTCGGCGCCGGCCTGGGGGTGCTGCTGCTCGGCGTACTGGGCATCCTGCTCGCCGACGGGCTGCAGCGGTTGAACGCGCTCAAGGGGGTGCTGTCGTTGATCGTGAACGTGGTCGGCGTAGCCGTCGTGTTCTCGGGCCGGGTGCACTGGGTGCACGCCGGTCTGCTGGCGGTCACGGCGTACGCCGGGGGACACACCGGCGTCTTCGTCGCTCGCCGGTTGTCCCCGATGGTGCTGCGCTACGCGGTGGTCGTCCTTGGAGTGGTCGTCGCAGCGGTGCTCTTCGTCCGCGGCTGATCTTCAGGCCGCGTCGCCCCTCGCCACCCTCGCTGCGCTCGCATTCGCTGCCTCGATCGTCGCCGTCTTCCGCACCGACAGGACCACCGTGACGCCGAGGATCGACACGATGACCAGCAACGACACGTACACGGGCACGGGCACGACGCTCTCCAGCAGCATCTTGGCGCCGACGAAGCACAGGATGACCGAGAGCCCGACGTTGAGGTAGCGCAGCTTGCGTACCGCGCCGGCAAGCAAGAAGTACAGCGAGCGCAGGCCGACCAGGGCGAAAGCGTTGGAGGTGAAGACGAGGAACGGTTCCCGGGTGACGCCGAACACAGCCGGGATGGAGTCCACCGCGAACAACACATCGGTGGTCGCGATAGTGATCATAACCAGGACGAGCGGAGTGACGACCCGCCGGCCATCGATCCGGGTGAGGATCCGGCCGCCGTCGTACTCCTTGGTCGTCGGCAGCACCCGCTCCGCCAGCTGGAGCACCGGGTTGCGCCCAAGGTGCGGCTCCTCGGCCCGGTGCAGCGCCAGCCGGATCCCGGTGAGCACGAGGAATGCCCCGAAGACGTAGATCACCCAGTGCAGCCGGTCGAGCAGCGCAACGCCGCCGGCGATGAACAGCCCCCGGAGAATCAAGGCGCCGACGATGCCGAAGAGCAGCACCTTGTGCTGGTTGACTGCCGGTACGGCGAACATCGACATGATCAGCACGAAGACGAAGAGGTTGTCGACGGACAGGCTCTCCTCGACCAGATAACCGGCGAAGTACTGTCCGGCGATGTCGCCGCCGGTCAGGATGAGCAGGCCGACGCCGAAAGCCACGGCGATGCCGATGTAGAGCGCCGCCCAGACACCGGCTTCCTTCCGGCTCAGCTCGTGCGGATCGTGGTCGACCACGACCAGGTCGACCAGGAGCAGGACGAGCAGACCGCCGACGACGCTGGCCCAGACCCACAGCGGAACATCCACGCACGAACCTCCGGGTCGGTGAAAACACCGGAGGTCTCTCCCGCTCCGCGGCTGGCGGAACCGGTGACGCCGGGGCGTCCGGCGCAGGGGCCGGGACGGGAACCGTGCTGACGACGTCGCCGCGGGGGGATACTCCCCTCCAAGAACCAACGGCAGTTTACCGTGCCTTGACCGCAACCGCGAGCGTGCCAAACCGGCCGGTAGCCCGGGTAAGACGCCGGAGCCGCCGAACCGTCGCTGTCAAGGGCGGGCTATCGCACCCCGGCGGCGTCCATCCCGCGCAGCTCCTTCTTCAGCTCGCCTATCTCGTCCCGAAGCCGGGCGGCCAGCTCGAACTGCAGCTCGCGAGCGGCCTCGTGCATCTGGTCGGACAGCTGCTGGATGAGGTTGGCCAGCTCGGCCCGCGGCATCCCGGCCAGCTCGGCGGCGTGTCGACCCACGGAGCGGCCGCGGGAAGACAGCCCGGGCACCGGCGCCTTGCCCCGGCTCTGCTGCCGGCCGGAGCCGCCCACCAGCTCGCCGTCGGCCGCGGTCTCCCGAATAACGTCGTCGAGGATGTCGGCGATCTTCTTGCGCAGCGGCTGCGGGTCCAAACCGCGCTCGGCGTTGTAGGCCAGCTGCTTCACCCGGCGGCGGTTGGTCTCGTCGATCGCCTTGGCCATCGACGGCGTGATCGTGTCGGCGTACATGTGGACTTGGCCGGAGACGTTGCGGGCGGCCCGGCCGATGGTCTGGATCAGCGACTTGTCCGAGCGCAGGAAGCCCTCCTTGTCCGCGTCCAGGATGGCGACCAGCGACACCTCCGGCAGGTCGAGGCCCTCGCGCAGCAGGTTGATGCCGACCAGCACGTCGAAGTCACCCGAGCGCAGCTCACGCAACAGCTCGATCCGGCGCAGCGTGTCCACCTCGCTGTGCAGATAGCGCACCCGGACGCCGAGGTCGAGGAGGTAATCGGTCAAGTCCTCGGACATCTTCTTGGTCAGCGTNGTGACCAGCACCCGCTCGTCCCGGTCGGTCCGCAGTCGGATCTCGTGCACCAGGTCGTCGATCTGGCCCTTNGTCGGCTTGACGACGATCTCCGGGTCGATCAGACCGGTTGGCCGGATGATCTGATCTACAACGCCGTGCCCGCGAGACAGCTCGTACGGTCCCGGTGTCGCGGACAAATAGACAGTTTGGCCGATCCGGTCGGTGAACTCCTCCCACTTCAGCGGCCGGTTGTCCATGGCGCTGGGCAGCCGGAAGCCGTGGTCGACCAGCGTGCGCTTGCGGCTCATGTCGCCCTCGTACATCCCGCCGATCTGCGGGACGGTGACGTGGCTCTCGTCGATGACGAGCAGGAAGTCCTCGGCGAAGTAGTCGAGCAAGGTGTTCGGCGCGGTGCCGGCGGCCCGGCCGTCGATGTGCCGGGAGTAGTTCTCGATGCCGGAGCAGAACCCGACCTGGCGCATCATCTCGATGTCGTACGTCGTGCGCATCCGCAGCCGCTGGGCCTCCAGCAGTTTGCCGTGGCGCTCCAGCTTGGCCAGCTGGTCAGCGAGCTCGAGCTCGATCCCGGAGATCGCCCGCTCCATCCGCTCCGGGCCGGCCACGTAGTGGGTCGCCGGGAAGACGTAGATCTCCTTGTCCTCGGTCAGCACCTCGCCGGTCAGTGGGTGCAGGGTGGAGAGCCGCTCGATCTCGTCGCCGAACATCTCGATCCGGACGGCGTGCTCTTCGTAGGCCGGGAACACCTCGACGGTGTCGCCCCGGACCCGGAACGTGCCGCGACTGAACGCCAGGTCGTTGCGGGTGTACTGCACGTCGACGAAGCGCCGCAGCAGCTTGTCCCGCTCGATCTCGTCGCCCACCCGCAGCCGCACCATCCGGTCGACGTACTCCTGCGGCGTGCCCAGGCCGTAGATGCAGCTCACGCTGGCCACCACGATCACGTCGCGACGGGTGAGCAGGCTCATCGTGGCCGAGTGCCGCAGCCGCTCGACCTCGGAGTTGATCGAGGAGTCTTTCTCGATGTAGGTGTCGGTCTGCGGAACGTAGGCCTCTGGTTGGTAGTAGTCGTAGTAGGAGACGAAGTACTCCACCGCGTTGTGCGGCAGCAGCTCGCGCAGCTCGTTGGCCAGCTGCGCGGCCAGCGTCTTGTTGGGCGCCATCACCAGCGTCGGCCGCTGCACCCGCTCCACCAGCCAGGCGGCGGTGGCCGACTTGCCGGTGCCGGTGGCACCGAGCAGCACGACGTCGTGCTCCCCGGCCCGGATGCGCCGCTCCAGGTCGTTGATGGCGCTCGGCTGATCGCCGGCCGGCGCGAAGTCGCTGACGACCTCGAACGGGGCGACGGTGCGGACGATGTCGGTAACTGGTCTCACGACAGCGACACTACGACGAGCCTCCGACAGTTTTCAGCTGCCCGTCGAGCCGCGGTCATGGCGACCACACCGCTGTCCGGACGAGCCGCTGTTCACCCGGCCTGGTCAGACCCGCACCACCTGCAGCCCTGGGACGTCGTCGTACTCGGAGTCCTGGGAGACGACCGGAATGCCGTTGGCGAGCGCTGTTGCCGCAATCCACGAGTCATTGAGCGGCATCCGCGTGCCCGCGTCGCGCAGGGCGAGCCGGAGCGTGGCCCAGGACGCGGCGACAGCGCCGTCGACCGGAATCGGGTCCAATGCGTTGGCGCGAGTCAGCGTCTCCAGCCGACGCGCCCGGGTAGGCCCGTCGCCGGCAGCAAGCACGCCAAGGCGAAGTTCAGCGATGGTGATCACTGAAGCCGCGAGGAGCCTGGGTGGAGCGCCCGGGAGCGGCCGGTCTGCTCGATCGCAACAAACAGCGACGTGTCAGCCAGTCCCAGCTCCGCCCGGTCGGGTGCGGCGGCCATCAACGAACGGGTGCGTCGTGGGTAGAGTCCGGAATCATCGTCGCCAGGTCTTGGACCAGCCCCGGGTCGGCCCGACCGCCGTCTAGATGGCGCATAAACCNTTCCCAGGTCATGGTCCGGGGGCGGGAACGCAGCGGGACGAGCTCGGCGACGGGCCGCCCGCTGACCGTCACGCGGAGCCGCTCCCCAGCCTCGACCCGACGTAGCACCCCACTGACGTCGTTACGCAGCTCTCGGGCCGGCAGGTCCGTCATGTNCGGGAGACTACCCTCACTGTCGCAGTACTGCTACGGACNGCTCAGGACGGCCGGGTGCGCAGCCTGTCCTGCAGCGCCAGCCATACCGCCTGCACCTGACGGTCGAGGTCGTCCAGGCTGCCGTCGTTGGTGATCACGAAGTCCGCTACTGCCAGCTTGTCCGCCAGCGGTGCCTGGGCGGCGATCCGGCTGCGAGCCTCGTCGGCTGACATGCCCCGAGCGCGCACCAGCCGGCTCCCCTGAGTCTCTGCGGTCGCCGCCACCACGAGCACGACGTCGTACGCCGCTGCCAACCCCACCTCGACCAGCAGCGGTACGTCGTGCACCACGATCGCGTCCGCCAGCGCAGCCGCGAACCGTTCCGCCGTCGCGGCCCCGACCAGCGGGTGCACAATCGCGTTCAGCCGGGCCCTTGCCGCCGGGTCGGCGAACACGATGGCGCCGAGCCGGTCCCGGTCCAGCGACCCGTCCGGGCGCAGCACCTCGGCGCCGAACTCGGCGGCGACGGCGGCCAGCCCGGGTGTGCCGGGCTCGACCACCTCCCGCGCCAGCACGTCGGCGTCGACGACGTACGCGCCGAGCGCCGCCAGCCGGCGGGTCACCTCGCTCTTGCCCGACCCGATCCCGCCGGTGAGCCCAACCTTCAGCACGGCCGGACGCCCTCAGCAGACAGCGGTTAGACCTGACCCCCGGCCAGCTTCTCCCGCAGCGCCGCCAACGCCTCGTCGGACGCGAGCGCGCCGGCCGAGGGCTGCTCGGTGACGTACTCCCGCGGGCCGGAGGCCTCGGACTCGGACGCGTGCGCCGCCGCGATCTGCTTCTGGTGGGCGTCGTAGCGGGCCTGGGCCTCGGCGTACTGCCGCTCCCAGGCCGCCTGCTGGGCCTCGTTGCCGGGGAGCCAGGCCTGGGTCTCCGGGTCGAAGCCCTCCGGGTAGATGTAGTTGCCGGCCTCGTCGTACTGGGCCTCCATGCCGTAAGCCGTGGGGTCGAAGGCGACCGCCTCCCCGATGGTGCCTTCGTTGGCCTGCTTGAGCGACAACGAGATCCGCCGCCGGTCCAGGTCGATGTCGATCACCTTGACCATGATCTCGTCGCCGACGTTGGCCACCTGCTCGGGGATCTCGACATGCCGCTCGGCCAGCTCCGAGATGTGCACCAGGCCCTCGATGCCCTCGTCCACCCGGACGAACGCCCCGAACGGCACCAACTTGGTGACCTTGCCGGGCACGACCTGGCCGATGGCGTGGGTCCGGGCGAACTGTCGCCAGGGGTCCTCCTGGGTCGCCTTGAGCGACAGCGAGACCCGCTCGCGGTCGAGGTCCACATCCAGCACCTCGACGTCGACCTCCTGGCCGACCTCGACGACCTCGCTGGGGTGGTCGATGTGCTTCCAGGACAGCTCGGAGACGTGCACCAGCCCGTCCACGCCACCGAGGTCGACAAACGCCCCGAAGTTGACGATGGAAGACACGACGCCGTGCCGCACCTGGCCCTTCTGCAGGGTGGTCAGGAAGGACTGCCGCACCTCGGACTGGGTCTGCTCCAGCCACTGCCGGCGGGACAGCACCACGTTGTTACGGTTCTTGTCCAACTCGATGATCTTGGCTTCCAGCTCCTTGCCCACGTAGGGCTGGAGGTCGCGGACCCGGCGCATCTCGACCAGCGACGCCGGCAGGAAGCCGCGCAGGCCGATGTCGAGGATCAGGCCACCCTTGACCACCTCGATCACCGTGCCGGTGACGATCTGGTCCTCTTCCTTGAGCTTCTCGATCGTGCCCCAGGCGCGCTCGTACTGCGCTCGCTTCTTGGACAGGATCAGCCGACCCTCTTTGTCCTCCTTCTGCAGGACCAGCGCCTCGACCTGGTCCCCCACCGAGACAACTTCGTTGGGGTCCACGTCGTGCTTGATCGAAAGCTCGCGCGAGGGGATGACGCCCTCGGTCTTGTAGCCGATGTCGAGCAGAACCTCGTCCCGGTCGACCTTGACGATCGTGCCCTCGACGATGTCGCCGTCGTTGAAGTACTTGATCGTCTCGTCGATCGCGGCCATGAAGTCCTCGGCGGACCCGATGTCGTTGACCGCAACCTGCGGGCTGTTCGCCGGAGACAATCCCGCGCCGCGGCCGGCCGCAGTCAGGGAAGGAACAGTCTCGGGTCGTACGTCGGTAACACTCGTCATAGGGGGGTGGGCTCCGGCCGGGGTGGCTCGTCGGGAGCGCGGAAGGCCCTGATCGCCGGCTGACGAGGACGGGCGGACAAGGCGGACCGGACGGTACGGCGGCGGGCGCGCGCACGACGGTGCCTGGACGTGACCCTGGTCGTTGACAGACGAGTGCGCCTGCTCCGGTGAGGCGGCACAGGCCCACAGCGCATTGGTAAGGATACGGTCGGTCGTCGATCAGGGTCAATCAGCGGAATGGGTTACGTGGATGGGCTACGTCGATGGGCCACGTGGACGAATCGGATGACAGCAGCGCGGTCGGCTACCGGCCGGTCGGGGCGGCCGCGGCGGCCGCGGCCAACCGGCGGTGGTGGGACGGCGATGCCGACGCATACCTTGCCGAGCACGGGCGCTTCCTCGGTGGCGACCAACCGGGCGCGGCCCGCTTCGTCTGGGGTCCGGAAGGACTCGATGAGGCCGACGTCGGGCTGCTCGGTGACGTGGCTGGGCGTCGGGTGCTCGAGGTCGGCTGCGGGGCCGCGCAGTGCGGCCGGTGGCTGGTCGGACGCGGCGCCGCGGTCGTGGGCGTCGACCTGTCCATCGGGATGCTCGGCCATGCCCACCGGTTGGACGCCGCCATCAGTCACCAGGGCGGCCGGCGAGTCGACCTCGTCTGCGCCGACGCCCGGCGACTGTCGCTGGCCTCAGAGTGCGTGGACCTCGCCTGCTCGGCGTACGGCGCGCTGCCCTTCGTCACCGACCCGGGCCGGGTGCACGCCGAGGTGGCCCGGGTACTGCGTCCGGGTGGCCGCTGGGTGTTCTCGGTGACCCACCCGGTGCGCTGGGCCTTTCCGGATGACCCCGGGCCGGCCGGGCTGGTGGTGGCCCGGTCCTACTTCGACCGGACGCCGTACGTCGAGACCGGCGCCGACGGTGAACCGGCCTACATCGAGCAGCACCGGACGCTGGGTGACCGGGTCCGCGAGGTGGTCGGCGCCGAGCTGCGGCTGTTGGACGTGGTCGAGCCGGAGTGGCCGGACGGGCACGACCAGGTTTGGGGCGGCTGGAGCCCGCGGCGCGGTCGGCTGATTCCCGGCACCGCGATCTTCGTCACCGCGAAGCCGGAGTGATCCGGACACTCGCACACTCGCACACTCGCACACTCGCAAGCTCGCCAATGTTGAGTACACGTGCGGATCAGCGGCCGGGATCCGCACGTGGGCTCAAGATCGGCGGAGGTGGGGCGGTCCGAACGCCTCTTCGCGCTATCCACCAACCCGGCTGTGCCTGCCGGGGCGGTCGCCGGGGTAGTAACCACCGGCGATGGAACGAGCTCTCGATGACGCGTACCTGGTGTCGCAGGCCCAGCGTGGCTTCCTCGACGCCTTCGAGCGCAACCCGCGCGTTCGCGTCCAGGTGCGGGAAGGAGCCCCGATGAACCCGAACGCGGATCGCGCCCACCGCGCGCTGCGACCCTGCTCGCCCTGCTGCTGCTCGTTGGCGCCGGCTTCGGTCTCGCGTTGAGGTTCGGCATCTTCGGCACCGCCCGAGCCAACCAGCCGCTGCTGCTGCCGGTCGGCACCGACCGGGTGCGTGAGCTCGACTTGGAACCTAACACCGGCGCCGGGGCAACCACCGTGTCGACGTCGGCGGTGACCGACGCGGTGACCACCGAGATAGCGCGCTACCGCGGGGTCGAGCGGACATCGGGCCGGCTCATCCGAGACCAGGACAGCCTGGACCTCGTGCTCACGGTCACCATCAACAACCGCGCCGACCTTGACGCCGTACGACGGCGCATCGAGGAACACGCGGTCAGCCACACCCGCCAGGCGCTGGGGCAGTCGCAACTTCCGGTCCAGTTGCACGTCCAACTCGCCGCCGGCTCACCCCGACGGGTGCGCTGACCGGCGTCCAGGTCAAGGCTCGCCCGTACGGCGGGTCACGTACCGCCGCTGCACTACGATCACCGCCGAGGGCGGCTGACCTTCCGGACCGCCGATCGTGGTGTGCCGGCCGCACCGACTTGCTGATTCAGACTCGGTATAGCGCGACCAG
>JGI24130J36418_10000293_pt1 | contig 15563 bp, 10 predicted proteins | sample BarGraNGADG00212_FD_36418 | JGI IMG/M metagenome (IMG submission 36418)
CGGCCGCGGTCCACATGTCGGTGTTGATCGCCAGAGCCAGTGTCGAGTAGTCCTTGGGCGCGCACTGGAGCGTGTTCTTGTACGTGAACGTCTTGACCAGGTTGGGCAGGAAGTTCGAGCTCTTGACCTGGTCGCCGTAGGCGTACAGGTTGCCCACCTTGGCAAAGTCACCGATGCGAGCGGCATCGGCATAGAACAGGTCTGGGGGAGTGCCACCGGCGAAACCCTGGCCGAGCTGCTGGCCGAGGTCGCTGGCGACGATGACCTCAGTGGTGTTGCCGCTCTGCTTGGACCAGGCGGCCGCCGCGGACTTGACCGCGTTGGTCTACGCGTCGCCAGAGCTGCCGATCATGATCGTCAGCTTGGCCGGGCCGCTGGCCTGGGTCCTGCTGGCGCTTCCAAAGCTGCTGCCGCCCCCACATGCTGAGAGGACGAGAGCGCCGGTGGCGCACAGCGCCACCGCAACCGCGGCGGGTCGTGTCTTGCTTGTTCTCACGAACTGTCTCCATCGTGAGTGCGGATGCCCGCTGAGTTGGTCGCTGCGGGCTCGGGGGTCAGGATGATCGCTTCGTGCCAGGGCGTTCGGCGCCGTGGTGATCGGTGCTGTGGCGGGGGATGACCACTGGGTCCAGGACAGCGCCGTGACTCGGGGCCCCGGCACCGGCGTCGGCTGCGGCCAGGTAGGACAGAAGGGTCTGCGCTATCTGGGCCAGAGGCTGTTGGAGGCTGGTCAGGCCGAAGACCTGGGCGGTGTCGCTGTCGTCAAAGCCCACCAGGCCGATGTCGGCACCGGGCTGCAGTCCTTGGTTGCGCACTGCCTGGTAGGCGGCCAACGCCAGGGTGTCCGAAGCGCACACGATGGCCCCGCCGATGCCGACCGCCTTGATCAGGGACTGCACCGCCGCGGCGGTCCGGGCCATGTCCTTGGGCGGGGCCTCCTGCAGGGCCGGGTCATGGATGCCGAGCGCAGTGGTCGCCGCGACCCAGCCAGAGCGCCGGTCATCGCCGACCGGGGAACCATGCGGCCATCCGAGGTAGCCGATCGGCCCATAACCCTGCGCCACCAGGTGGCGTACGCCCTGGGCGATACCGGCCCCGCCGTCCACGTCAGCCCAAGCGGTGAAGCTCGGGTCGTCCCATACCTGGCCGAACGACACAAAAGGGACTTCGTGCCCGAGCAGCCAACCCGGCCGGGGATCCTGGCGCCGGGTGTTGGTCAGCACGAAGCCACTGACCATCTGGGTGGCGAGCAACCGCTCGTACTCGGCAACGGGTTCGAGATAGTCCTCGACGGAAAACGTGATGATGTGCGCATCGCGCTCGCGGGCGCAGATGGTCAGCTCCACCAGGAAGGAGTCCTGGATGTTGCCGAGCCGGCGGCGGCCGGTGGCGTTCAGCTCGATACCAAGGGCGTTGGCCTTGCGCTGACGCAGGGCACGGGCCGCGAGGTTGGGCCGGAAGTTCAGACGTTCAATCTCAGACCGGACCTTGGCGATGGTCTGTGGGGCGACCTTGCCGGGATTGTTCAGGACGTTGCTGACGGTCTGTCTGGAGACCTGGGCAGCGAGGGCGACATCCACCAGCGTCGCCCGTTGGGGTCGTTCGCTACGTGCGGTCATCCTGCCCTCTCAGACCGGGTTCTCCATTCGATTTGAACGTTCAACCCAAAGGAGAGGATGCTTTAGCCGAGAGAGTGCTGTCAAGTTCGATGCGCATTCGTGACCAGAAGGCGATTTCAGCCAATGACGACCATTTCAGCCGAGAGCCCCCCGCAGATCGGACGTCAGCCGTGGCTGCATGAGCTGCGGGTCAGCGTGAACGGCAACGTCACGGCCCTGAGCGCGCCCAGTGGTGACATGGGTGCTGTGGTGGGCGGAGTGTGGGCCGCGACGGGCGCCCAGGGGGTCTACGTCGACGACCGGCGCTGCGTCAGTGTGCTGGCGGTGCATCTGGGAAACGAGTCCCCGGTGCCGGTGGCCGACGCGAGCTCCGGCGGACGTTCGGACTTCCTGTCCTGCGCCCGACAGCTGGGCAATCCCGGCGCCGACCCGACCGTCCAGGTGCGCCGCGCCAGGACGGTGACAGTCCAGGGCATCACCGAGGTCGTCGATGTCGTCTCGCGCGCCGACCAGTGCGTTGAGACCGACGTGGTGCTCCACCTGGGCGGCGACGGCGCGGCGATCTCGTCGGTGAAGTCCGGCATCGTTGCGCAGGACCTCTTGGCCGCCACCGGCCTGGACGCTGGGCTGTCATGGCGCGATCACTGGCATCGCACCGAGGTGACCTTTGATCCGGCGCCGACCTCGTTGACCGTGGGCGGTCCCGGTGAGGTCTCGGTGGCTACGTTCCATCTGGCGGTTTCCCCGGGGCAGACCGGTTCGGTGGTCACCACGGTCCATGCCTGGCGCCTGCAGGAGTCCAACTTCGACGCCGACTCCGGAGCCGCCGCGGTTGACTGGAGCAAGGTGGCCGTCCAGTGCGTGGATCGCCGGCTCGCCCCGACCCTGACCGCGGGTCTGAACGACCTGCAACATCTCCTGCTTACCGATCCCCAGGAGCCGTCCTCGATCTTCGCGGCGGCCGGCACCCCCTGGTATCTCACGCTCTTCGGCCGTGACGCGCTCTGGGCGGCGCGGATGGCCCTGCCGTTTGGCACTGACCTGGCGGCCGGGACGCTGCGCGCACTGGCCAGACGCCAGGGTTCGGTCTTCGACAGCGAACGCGCCGAGGCGCCGGGCAAGATCGCGCACGAGCTGCGCCGCTCGAGGCACGTGAACCCTTCGGCTGGACTTGACCTGCCGCCGGTCTACTACGGCACGATCGATGCCACGCCATTGTGGATCAGCCTGCTGCGGGACGCCTGGAAGTGGGGTCTGGCCGATCGCCAGGTCGAGGCCGTGTTGCCGAATCTGCAGGCAGCCACCCGATGGCTCACCGAGTTTGCCGCCCCTGATGCGGACGGTCTGCTGAAGTATCTCGACACCTCGGGCAAGGGCTTGGCCAACCAGGGGTGGAAGGACTCCGGCGACGCGATCCGCTGGCGTGATGGCCGCGTCGCGGATGCGCCGATCGCGTTGTGTGAGGCTCAGGCCTATGCCATCGAGGCCGCATCTGGCGCCGCCGAGCTGTTCACCCACTTCAACCTCGACGGATCCGCGGACCTGTTGGACTACGCCGAGCGGATGCGTACCCGCTTCCGCGACCACTTCTGGGTTGGCTCTGGCGGCGAGCAGTACATCGGGCTCGCCGTGGACGGCCACGGCAGGACCGTCGATGGCGTGGGCTCCAACATGGGACATGTCCTGGGGACNGGCACGCTCAACGCCGATGAGGTCGACAGGGTGGCCGCCACTCTGACCTCGCCGGAGCTGCTGAGCCGGTACGGCATCTCGACACTGGCCCAGGACAACGTTGGATTCAACCCCATCGGCTACCACACCGGGTCGATCTGGACGCACGACACCGCGATCTGTGCCTGGGGCCTGGCCCGGGAGGGCAAGCGGNAGGAGGCAACGAAGGTCGCCCAGAGTCTGCTGGCCTCGGCGGAGGCGTTCGACTACCGCTGGCCCGAGCTGTACGCCAGTGCAGGTGTGCTGGATCGCCCGGTGCCGTATCCGGCGTCGTGCCGACCGCAGGCCTGGTCCACCGCGTCTGCGGCGGTCCTGATCTCGGTGGCGCTCGGGTTCGAGCCCGATGCCCCGGCAGGGCGGCTCATTCTGCGACCAGCGCGGCCGGCGGCATACGGGCAGATGACGGTTCGCGGGCTGCGCTTCGCGGGAGCATCCTTCGGGGTGCGATGCGCACCGGACGGCACCACCGAGCTGCTCGACCCGCCCGACGACGTCGAGATTGTGATCCTCTGATCGGGGTACGTCCTACACTCGAGGGTCCGAGTCAGTAGGAAGGAAGACCACGCGCGTGAAGCTGCTGGAATCGATCAATGGACCTGAGGATCTCAAGGCAATGCCGGCGGATCAGATGCCGTTGCTGGCCGAGGAGATACGGGCGTTCCTGGTCGACTCGGTCTCCAAGACGGGCGGGCACCTTGGGCCCAACCTGGGGGTGGTCGAGCTGACCATCGCCCTGCATCGGGTCTTCGACTCCCCGCAGGACTCGATCGTGTTCGACACTGGCCATCAGTCCTACGTCCACAAGATGCTCACCGGCCGGCGCGACGGCTTCTCGGAGCTTCGCAAGAAGGGCGGGCTCTCGGGCTACGCCAGCCGGGCCGAGTCCGAGCATGACATCGTGGAGAACTCCCATGCGTCCACGGCGTTGTCCTGGGCAGACGGGATCGCCAAGGCCCGCCGACTGCAGGGCCAGCGCCACCGGCACACCGTTGCTGTCATCGGGGACGGTGCCCTGACCGGCGGGATGGCCTGGGAGGCGATCAACAACATCTCGGCCGACAAGGACCTGCCTCTGGTCATCGTGGTCAACGACAACAAGCGCTCTTANGCGGTGACCACGGGCGGGGTCGCCGACTACCTCGCGAGCTTGCGGATGACGCGCGGCTACGAACGCTTCCTGGGCTGGGGCAAGAACACCCTGGAGCACACGCCGGTCGTGGGCTCGCGGATGTACAAGACGTTGCACGGGATGAAGAAGGGTCTGAAGGACATCGTCGCGCCGCAGGGGATGTTCGAGGACCTTGGGCTGAAGTATCTCGGCCCGGTCGACGGCCACGACGAGCAGGCGCTCGAGTCGGCGTTTCGCAGGGCTCGTGCCTTCGGCGGTCCAGTTCTGGTCCACGTGCTCACCGAGAAGGGCCGCGGCTATGCGCCCGCCCGCCAGAACGAGGCTGACCGCTTCCATGCGGTGGGTGTCATCAACCCCGAGACCGGCCTCTCATTTGCCGAGGGTGGTCGTATCTGGACNGATGAGTTCAGCGACGAGATGTGCGAGATCGGCACGGCGCGCCCGGACGTCGTGGCGTTGACCGCGGCGATGATGATCCCGGTGGGCCTGGACAAGTTCGCGGCTCTCTTCCCGGATCGTGTCTTCGACGTGGGAATCGCCGAGCAGCACGCCCTCACGATGGCATCNGGGCTTGCCTTCGGTGGTCTGCACCCGGTGGTCGCCATGTACGCCACGTTCCTCAATCGGGCATTCGACCAGCTGTTGATGGATGCAGGGCTGCACAAGTCCGGTATCACCGTGGTGCTCGACCGGGCAGGGGTGACNGGCACCGACGGTGCGTCCCACAACGGCATGTGGGACATGACGATCTGTTCGGTGGTGCCAGGCCTTCGGCTGGCCGCCCCCCGCGACGGCGACCAGCTGCGCCGACAGCTGCGCGAGGCGGTCGACGTCTCGGACGGCCCCACGGTGTTGCGTTTCCCCAAGGGTGACGTCGCCGACCCCGTCGCCCGGGTGCGTCAGCTCGGTAGCCTCGACGTCTTGTGCGAATCCGGTCCCGGCGCCGTGGATCTGCTGATGGTGGGCGTCGGTGCGATGGCGTCCACGTCGGTCAGCGTGGCCGAAAAGCTCGAAGCCCAGGGATATTCGGTGCGCGTGGTTGACCCCCGCTGGGTGCTGCCGGTCAGCCCGGACCTGATCCTGGCAGCCGGCGATGCCAAGGCTGTCGCGGTGATCGAGGACAACCTGGTGTCCGGGGGTATCGGATCGGCGGTGACGTTGGCTGCCAGTCAGGCGGGGTGCCAGGCGGCTGTTCACTGTTATGGCATACCCAAGAAGTTCTTGAGCCACGCTTCCCGCAGCCAGGTTCTGGACCAGATCGGGCTGACCCCGGACGCNATTGCCACCTCGCTGGGCGCTGCGCTGAGCCACCTCGCCAAGTGCTGAGCCCGCACGNCTCAACGGGCGCTGAGCTCAGATGGAGCCGGTGGCCTTCTGGATCACGGCCGAATCAGATGTCGCGGAAGGTCTCGATGGTCGCGCCCAGCGCGTTGAGACGCGTGGCCAGGTCCTCGTAGCCGCGGTTGATGACGTAGACGTTGCGCAGGACCGAGGTGCCCGGAGCCGCGAGCATCGCCACCAGGATGACCACTGCTGGACGAAGTGCCGGCGGGCAGATGACCTCGGCAGCGCGCCAGCGCGTGGGCCCGGTGATCAACACCCGATGTGGGTCAAGCAGCTGAACCTTGACGCCGACCTTGGTGAGCTCGGTCAGATAGATGGCACGGTTGTCGTAGACCCAGTCGTGGATCATCGTGGTGCCGGTTGAGCTGGCCGCGATGATCGCAAAGAAGGGCAGGTTGTCGATGTTGAGACCCGGGAACGGCATCGGGTGGATCTTGTCGGCGGGGGCCACGAGTGGGCCGGCGATGGTGGTCAGGTCGACCAGGCGGGTCAGGCCGTTTGCGGAGCGGTACTCGGGGGTGATCAGGTACTTCATGCCCATGCCCTCGAGCAGCGCGAGCTCGATCTCCATGAACTCGATGGGCACCCGGCGGATGGTGATGGTGGACTCGGTGACGACCGCCGCGGCCAGCAGGCTCATCGCCTCGATCGGGTCCTCGGACGGGTAGAACTCGACGTCGACGTNGATCTTCGGCTTGCCGTGAATGGTCAGCGTGGTGCTGCCGATCCCCTCGATGACCACTCCGAGCTTGCCGAGGAAGAAGCAGACATCCTGGACCATGTAGTTCGGGCTCGCATTGCGGATTACCGTGACGCCGTCGTGTCGAGCAGCGGCCATCACTGCGTTCTGGGTCACGGTGTCGCCCCGTTCGGTCAGCACGATTGCCGAGCTGGGGCTGACCGAGCGGTCGACCTTGGCGTCATAGAAGCCGGTCGAGGCGGTGACGTTGAGGCCAAAAGCTCGCAGGGCGTTCAGGTGCGGGTCCACGGTGCGGGTGCCGAGATCACAGCCCCCGACATAGGGCAGGCGGAACTCGTTCAGCTCATGCAGCAGCGGCCCCAGGAACATGATCACCGTGCGGGTACGGCGCGCTGCGTCGACGTCCATCCCCGAGAGGTCCAGGGCGGCCGGCGGAGTGATCTCGAGGTCATTGCTGTCCGGCAGCCACCGGGCCCGCACGCCGATGCTGACCAGCACCTCGACGATTCGGTTGACCTCCTCGATACGGGCCAGGCTACGGAAGGTGGTGCGCCCGTGGTTGAGCAGCGATGCGCACAACAACGCGACGGCCGCGTTCTTGCTGGTCTTGACGTCGATCGCACCGGACAGCTTCGTTCCGCCGACGATGCGCAGGTGCTGAGCACCGGAGTGGCCCAGTGAGACGAACTCGGAGTCCAGACTCGCGCCGATACGCGCCAGCATTTCCAGGCTCAGGTTCTGCTTGCCCTGCTCAATGCGCGCTATCGCGCTCTGGCTCGTGCCCAACAGCTCCGCAAGATCGCTCTGGGACAAGCCTTGGTGCCGTCGGGCGTCCCGAATCAGCGTGCCGATTCGGGACGGGTAATCCTCACTCATGCATGCAACCTTAGATCACTGGCACGTTGTCGGTCTCGAGATGCCTTGCCGGGCGCGTCGTGTTCCATGGCGACCGACGCGCCCGTCTGCCCCTGTCTCGGGGCCGGGATCAGGCGGGAACGCTGGCCACACCCGGGGGCAGGAACCGCTTCCCGGTGACCTTTTCGGAGACGCCGGTGCGGTCCAGCAGGGGAGTGAGCCCGCCGTTCCAGAAGGCGAATCCGGCTCCGGTGATCATGGCGAGGTCGATGTCCATCGGAGCGGCCACGACACCCTCGTCAAGCATCAGCCGGGCCTCCTCGGCCAGGGCCGAGAGCACCTCGTCTCGCACCTGACCGGAGCTCAGGACCACCGGGTTGGCCGGCGTCTGCATGAGGGCGGCGACCTCGGGGTCCGGGACCGGCTTGCCCTCGGGGTAGACGTAGAACCCTGGTTTGCCCGCGGCAACCAGCCGGCGCAGGCCCTCCGACACGGGGAATCGCTGCGGGAACGCACGGTGAAGAGACTCGAGGTTGTGCAGGGCGATCGCGGGACCGACCAGACCCAGGAGCTCGAAGGGAGGCATCGGGACAAATCCGGCGAAGGCGCTGTCGGCGACCTCGATCGGGGTGCCTTCGTCCACGATCCGGCCCACCTCGCCCATGAACCGTCCCAGCAGCCGGTTGGCGATGAAGGAGGGGGAGTCCTTGGCCAGGATCGTGGTCTTCTTGAGCTTCTTGCCGGTGGCGAGAGCCGTCGCGAGGGTGGCGTCGTCGGTCGCCTCACCCCGGATGACCTCGAGCAGGGGCATCACCGCGACGGGGTTGAAGAAGTGAAAGCCCACGACCCGCTGCGGGTTCTTCAGGTCCGCGGCCATCTCGGTGATCGAGAGCGAGGACGTGTTCGTCGCCAGCACACAGTCAGCGCCCACAACCGCCTCGACCTCGGCGAAGACCTGCTTCTTGATGCTGATCTCCTCGAATACCGCCTCGATGACGAAGTCGGCATCGGCAAAGTCGTCTTTGCTCGTGGACCCGCTGACCATGGCCTTGAGCCTGTTGGCCCGGTCCGGGCCGATCCGACCCTTGCCGAGCAGCTTGTCGACCTCGGCGTGGACGTAGCCCACACCCTTGTCCACGCGCACCTGATCCAGGTCTGTCATCACGATCGGGACCTCGAGGCGCCGGGCGAACAGCATGGCCAGCTGGCTTGCCATCAGACCGGCTCCGACAATGCCGACCTTGGTCACCGGGCGTGCCAAAGAGCGGTCGGGAGCTCCGGCGGGGCGCTTGGCGCGCTTCTGCACCAGGTCGAACGCATACAGGTTGGCGCGCAGCTCGTCGCCCATCAGCAGGTCCCCAAGAGCNCTGTCCTCGGCNGCGTACGCCTCTTCGCGGGTGGCGGTACGGGCCGCGGATATCAGCTCCAGAGCGCGCAATGGTCCGGGCGCAGCGCCGCCGGTCTTGGCCCTGACCATTCGCTTTGCCGCGGTGATCGCACCCTCCCAGAGAGTTGCGTCGCGATCGACCTCGTGGCGGTCCACCACGGTCCTGCCGGCGATGACGTCGGCCGCCCAGGACAGCGAGTCCTCCAGGAACATGGCCGGCTCGAACAACACATCGGCGATCCCGAGCTCGAAGGCCTGGGGTCCCTTGAGCGTGCGGTTCGTGTTCAGCGGGTTCTCGACGATGACCTTCAGGGCCGCCTGGACGCCAATGAGATTGGGCAGCATGTAGCATCCACCCCAGGCGGGCACCAGACCCAGGAAGCACTCGGGCGTGGCCACGGCGGGTACGCCGGCAGACACGCTCCGGTATGTTGCGCTGAGCGCGATCTCGACACCGCCACCCAAGGCCGCGCCGTTGACGAACGCGAAGGTCGGCACCGAGAGCGTGCGGAGCTGCTCGAACGTCTTGTGCCCGAGCTGGCCAATGGCCAGCGCCTGCTCTCGCGAGCTCACCTTGGGGATGCCGGTGAGGTCTGCGCCGACCGCGAAGATGAACGGCTTGCCGGTCACCCCGACACCGACGATCTCACCGGCCTCAGCCCGTGCGGCCAGCGTGCTGAGCACCCCGGACAGGCCGGAGAGGGTGGCCGGGCCGAAGGTGTTGGGCTTGGTGTGGTCGAAGCCGTTGTCCAGGGTGATCAGCACGAACGTGCCGGCCCCACCGGGCAGGGCGATGTCGCGCGCCATGGCCAGGGTGATGACCTCGTTGGGGAACAGGGCAGTGAAGTCGATGTTCATCAGGCCACAGTCCCCTGGGTCGTGTTGAGCTTGGTCATGTCCAGATCCTTGCCGTAGTCGCCGTGGTGGGGGTTCTCCCAGATCACTGCTCCGCCCATGCCGATCCCGATACACATCGCGGTGAGGCCGTAGCGCACCTGCGGGTTCTCCTCGAACTGGCGGGCGAGCTGGCTCATCAGCCGGACNCCGGAGCTGGCCAGGGGGTGACCCGTGGCGATCGCGCCGCCGTACTGGTTGACCCGGGGGTCATCGTCGGCGATGCCGAAGTGGTCGAGGAAGGCCAGAACCTGGACGGCGAAGGCCTCGTTCAGCTCGAAGAGGCCGANGTCGGAGATGCTCAACCCGGCCTGTCGCAGGGCCTTCTCGGTCGCGGGAACCGGGCCGATACCCATCACCTCAGGCTCAACCCCGACGAAGGAGTAGGCAGCCAGGCGCATCCGCACGGGCAGCCCGAGCTCAGCGGCCGCATCTGCTGACGCCACGATGCACGCGGTGGCGCCATCGGTCAGGCCTGCGCTGTTGCCGGCGGTGACCTTGCCGTGCGCGCGGAATGGCGTCTTCAGCCCGGCGAGGTTCTCCACGGTGCTGCCCGGACGCGGAGGTTCGTCAGTGGTGGCCAGGCCGTACCCCAGCTCGGCATGACGAGTGGCGACCGTGACCAGGTCAGGCTGGATCTTGCCGTCGGCGTAGGCCTTTGCGAGCTTGCTCTGGCTCGCGACGGCGAAGGCGTCGCAGCGCTGCTTGGTCAGGGCCGGGAAACGGTCGTGGAGGTTCTCTGCAGTCGCGCCCATCGACAGGGCCGACGGGTCCACGACCCCCTCGGAGAAGATCCGCGGGTTGGGGTCAACGGCCTCACCCATCGGGTGTCGTCCCATGTGCTCCACCCCGCCGGCGATGGCGACCTCGGCCGAGCCGAAGGCAATGGCTGAGGCCACGTTGGTCACCGCGGTCATCGCACCGGCGCACATGCGGTCGATGGAATAGCCCGGAGTGGTGTTGGGCAGACCGGCGAGCAGCGCCGCCACCCGCCCGAGGGTCAGACCCTGGTCGCCGATCTGGGTGGTCGCGGCGATGGCGACCTCCTCGACGCGTTCCGGCGGAAGCTCGGGATGACGGCGTAGCAGTTCGCGGATGCAGTTGACGACGAGGTCATCGGCGCGCGTCTGGGCATACATGCCCTTGTCACCGGCCTTGCCGAACGGGGTACGAACGCCGTCGACGAACACGACTTCACGCAGAGTGCGAGACACGGGGGGCCTTCCCAGAGGAGGACAGTCACGGACTGGAGAGTGACCGTCAAGACAGTGATGCTACCCGTCAGTAACATCGCTGGTAAACCCCACCTACTCGGAGGCGGNTACGGCCGCCGGTTCGAGNGTCGGTGGGGGAGCCGGGGCAGCCGGGCGATTGATGGCCTCNTCGACGATGGGGGCGGCGATGTCGATCTGCCACTGACGGGCCCCGAGCCTGAGCAGGGCCTCGGAGATGGACTCCAGGGTCGGTTCGGCCGGGGGAGTCCACAGCATCCGGCGCAGGAGGTCCGGGGACAACAGGTTCTCCACGGGAATGTGGTGGGCGTCGGCGAACTCACTCAGGGCTGCGCGGGCCTGAACCAGCCGTGTTGCGGCAACCGGATCACGTTCGGCCCAGGCTCTGGCCGGCGGTGGACCGTCGGAGCGCGCGGTGAGAGCGGGAAGATCAGTCTCGGGCATCTGGCGGGCGCGCTCCAGCGCGCTGAGCCACTCGCCCTGGTATCGGCGTACTGATCTGGAGGCCCGTCCCGCGCTCTTCTGGNTGTTCAGGCTGATATCGGCCTCCGTCTTCGGGGATCGGATGGCAAACTCGACCAGTGCGGCGTCCGGCAGGATCCGCCCTGGTGCGATGTCGTTCTCGCTGGCTATGGCGTCACGGGCCCGCCACAGCTCACGAACCGTGGCGGCGCCACGGCGGTTGCGGACCTTGTGCAGCCCCGAGGTGCGACGCCATGGCTCGAGCCGGGGCGGGGGACCGGTGAACCTGGTGAGAGCGTCGAACTCCTGCTCGGCCCACGGCGTCTTCTCCTGCGCTGCCAGGTCATCTGCCATGAGATCGCGGACCTGGACGAGTACCTCGACGTCCAGGGCGGCGTAACGCAACCAGGGCTCCGGCAGGGGCCGGGTGGACCAGTCCACGGCCGAGTGTTCCTTGGCCAGGGTCAGACCGAGGTAGTGCTCGACGACTGCAGCGAGCCCAACCCGCGGCAGACCGGCCAGGCGTCCGCCGAGCTCGGTGTCGAAAAGGCGCGTCGGACGCATACCGACCTCAGCAAGACAGGGCAGGTCCTGGGTTGCGGCATGCAGGATCCACTCGACATCGCAGAGAACATCACCGATGGGTGAGAGATCGGNGCAGGCGATCGGGTCGATCAGCCAGGTGCCCGAACCCTCGCGNCGGAGCTGGATGAGGTAGGCCCGCTGTCCGTAGCGGTAGCCGGACGCACGTTCTGCGTCGATGGCCACGGGGCCGGTGCCGGCGGCGAGGGCTTCGGTCGCACGAACCAGGCCGCGCTCGTTCACGGTCACGTCCGGAACGCCTTCGGCAGGCATGTTCAGAGCCACCAACACCCGGCCAGCCGCTTCGTGCTCAGGCACGTCTGGGTCTGCTTCGTCTGATGGTTCTGGGGGGTCGCTCAGTCCGATGCTCACAGGGTTAATCTATTGACCTGGGCGGCTGGGGTGTTAGGCGGTCAGCCGCGCGCACCTGCCACCGTTGCGTGGCATTGCCGTTCAGCGACGTTGTCGTGGAAGAGCCACGACACCCTCGGGTAGAGGTGGCAGGCCGGCGACCGTGCACAGCAGATCGGCCCAGGCCTGCAGGTGGACGCCCAGGTTGGGTCCGCCGGGTGTCCAGGAGGCCCGGATCTCCATCTCCACGGTGGCACCGCGATCTACCAGGCCGGCAAAGCTCTCAGACACGACCCGGGTAACCGTGCCCGCGTCAGCCGTGTGGATCGCCTCACGATTCTCGAGCGCTTCCTTCAACCACGACCATCCGACCGCGCCGAGCATCGGATCGTTGGCCAGCTCCGGATCGAACACTGCGCGGGCGAAGGTGACCGCGCGCCAGACCCCGTTCCACGGCTCAGGCTCGGACGGGTCGTACAGCAGAACGAAGCGACCAGAGGCGAGCTCATCACCGCCGCCGAGCGCTCCCGAGCTGATGACCTCTGCTGACATCGCCACGGCGTACGGGGCGATCCGACTCGGGGCGGGCACCTCGGTGAGGTGAACCTCCGGACGCAGCCGAGCCGCGCGCAGGTCCCGAAGTGCCTGTGCGAATTCCGTCGAGTCCTCNCCTGGGACGCTACGACTGTCCACAACCGAAGGCTATGTCGGCCGGTACCTCGAACGCGTCGCGGCACGCCGGGATACGGTTCGGCGATGTTGGCTTTACTCGCTCTGGCCTCGAGTGCATTCTGGGGAACCTCAGATTTCTTCGCCGGACTCAAGGCGCGGACCATCGCACCGCCCGCCGTCGTAGCCGTCACCCAGGGCTTTGCGTTCCTGGCGCTCAGCGTCATCCTGCTGGTGCGCCATAGCGGTTTCTCCCCCTCCTTCTCCGGGAACGGCCCGTTGTGGGCGATCGCTGCGGGGGCGAGCGGGGCGGTGGGGCTGGTCTGTTTCTACACGGCACTGGCCTCGGGAACGATGGGCGTGGTCGCACCGATCTCATCCCTGGGAGCACTTGTCCCCGTCTTCCTCGGCCTGCTCACCGGGGAGCATCCAACTGCGACCGCGTGGGTCGGGATGGCCGTGGCGGTGGCGGGCGCGGCCCTGGCCTCCGGGCCGGAGCTGACCGGCGCAGTGCCAGCGCGCCCGGTGATCCTGGCCGCTGTCGCCGCGGCGTGCTTCGGGACCGCGCTCTACTGCCTGGACCGCGGGGCTCGCTATGCGCTTCTGGAGACTCTCTGGGGGATGCGGGTGACCACCGTCTCCCTGTTCCTCATTGCCGGGCTGGTGGCGCGATCGGCCGGCGGCACCCGCAGGGGCGACCTGCCGGCGCTCGCGGTCATCGGCCTGGCCGACGTCACCGCGAACGGGCTCTTCGCCTTCGCCTCGTCCCGGGGAATGGTCAGCGTGGCCAGCGTGCTCGCCTCGCTGTACCCCGTCGCCACGCTCTTCTGGGCGAGGCTGCTGCTGGGCGAGAGGTTGCGCCACGTCCAGACCATCGGGGTCGCGTTGACCCTGGCTGGGGTGGTCGCCATCGCACTTTGACCCCGGTGCCAAGGACAGCGTCTGCGTGGGAGAATCTGCGGGTGACGAGCTCCCCGAACAGCCCCCGCGACAGTGTCCTGGTACGCGCCGCCCGACGTCAGAGCGTGCCGCACACCCCGGTCTGGTTCATGCGTCAGGCGGGCCGGTCGCTGCCGGAGTACCGCAAGGTTCGCGAGGGCGTGGGGATGCTCGACTCCTGCCGTACGCCGGACCTGGTCGCGGAGATCACGCTGCAGCCGGTGCGCCGGCACGGGGTCGACGCGGCCATCCTGTTCAGCGACATCGTGGTGCCTCTGGCCGCCGTCGGAGTCGATCTTGACATCGTCGCGGGGGTGGGGCCCGTGGTAGCCCAGCCGTTCCGGACGCACTCCGACCTCGACCGTATTNCGGAGCTGACGCCCGAGCACATCCCCTACATCACCGAGGCCGTGCAGCTGGTCCTTGCGGAGCTGGGCGCGACGCCGTTGATCGGGTTCGCCGGTGCGCCGTTCACTCTCGCGTCCTACCTCGTCGAGGGTGGGCCGTCCAAGAACCACGAACATACCAAGGCCATGATGCACGGCGACCCGCAGCTGTGGAACGCACTGTGCGCCCGGCTGGCACAGATCGCCGGAGGGTTCCTGCGGGTCCAGGCGCAGGCTGGGGCGTCGGCCGTGCAGCTCTTCGACTCATGGGTGGGCGTGCTGTCCCGCAAGGACTACGAGACCTTCGTCCAGCCGCACTCGCGGGTGGCTCTGTCGGCCGTGGTCGATCTTGACGTCCCCAAGATCCACTTCGGCACCGGAACCGGCGAACTGCTGGCCTCGATGGGTGCCGCCGGCGCCGATGTCGTGGGGGTCGACTTCCGCACCTCACTGACGGATGCCCGAGCACGCCTCGGAGACGGGTACGCCGTGCAGGGCAACCTCGACCCCGCGCTGCTGTTCGCACCATGGCCGGCACTGGAGAAGGTTGTGCGATCCATCGTGGCGGAGGGCGCGCANGCGCCGGGACACATCTTCAACCTCGGCCACGGAGTGCTGCCGGCCACGGACCCTGGGGTGCTGACCCGCGTCGTCGAGCTGGTGCACGAGGCATCCGCCCACTGACCTCACCGGCCAACGTCATCAGTTGACCTCACTTACGACCTCGATCACTGAGTTGATTCCCTGACCTCAGTGGTTGCTCTTACTGCTTGACCTCACGTGCTGAGCCCGCACGGCGCCGGCGCAACCACCACACGACCGGTGCTGCCAGCAGGGCGAAGAACACGGCGAATGGCAGAACGGCTCCGATGGCCGTAAGGAGCCCGCTGACAGAGGCAGTGAACGCGTCCCAGCCGGAACCCAGACCGCCGACGAAACCGGTCTTCGTCACGGGTTCGTGCCCGGGCGTGCTCAGCGAGACCNTCAACGTGGCGCGCTCGACACTGTTCTTGAGAGCGTCCAGCTGTGACTCCAACGACTCCAGGTCGGCCTCGCGTTGACTCAGCTCGCCTTCGAGAGCCACGACCTGACCGATGTCCTTGGCCTGGGTCATCAGGGTACGCACGCGATCGACGCTGGCACGCATGGTCTTGAGCCGGCTCTCGGTGTCGACATACTGGGCGGTGACGTCCTGTGAGGACATATTGCGCTGGAGCACCGTGCCGATCCTGGCGAGCTGGTCCAGCGCGGTGTCGAGCTTGTCCGCCGGCACCGACAGGGTC